>ULQK01077134.1_pt1 | contig 69945 bp, 55 predicted proteins | sample 1954371 | NCBI WGS metagenome assembly ULQK01 (sample SAMEA4835652, study PRJEB28245) | human gut metagenome | biome: gut microbiome; material: fecal sample | place: Denmark | collected 2008 | reverse complement strand
AATTAATGTTCAATTAATGGAAATTAATGTTTAAAAAATGCTCGTAGCGCAAACCTTTGTTTCATTGTTTTTTATCCACAACGCTTGCGCTTTTCCTTCTCTCGCAATAAGCGGGTGATTTTTTACAAAATATACAGCCCGTGCAGGTTGCAATATTCGCGTGCTCTAACCTTGCCGACGTCGCAGCTCATAACCTTCTGTCCGCATGCCGTTGCGGGGTCCACAAGAAAGAGCGCCTCGGGCTTGTCGCCGGGATGCAGCTCGCGTCGCATGACGCAGAACGGCGTGAGCAGCTCAATCCATTGAATGTAGTGCTCCTCCACCATGGGGTGTTCCACGGCACCAACCTTCACCTTGAAGCCGCCCTCCACCTTTTCAACCACAGGCACATGCTTCTCATAAGCCCCGTCAGTAGAGTTGCCTTTCAGCAGCTCCATAGGTTTGCCACAGCACGAAAGCACGGCGCCTTCATGCAATACCTCAACGATGTTGCCGCAAATGGGGCAACGATAAATTTCTCTTGTCTTCGTCATAGTTTGAGTCCTCCTGTTATGTTGTTAGAATATCTTCAGTTTTTGACAGTTAGCTGATCCTTTTCTTATTGTGATGCAAATATAGCGATTATTTCAACACGAAACAAGGGTTTGGCCAAAAAAATTTTTGAACACATTTAAATATGTGCTCATAATCACACGGTTAGCCTGATGTAGGCCCTGTCGTCGAAACTGTTGTTGCCCTCGACAAGCCCTTTGGTGGCTACAAACGACGAAATGTTTTGCGGGTCGTCGGCGAGTTGCCGCGCCAGAGCTTCCTCGCTCTCTTTGAGGGTGGGGTGGAGGAAGGGGTAGCCGTCTGATGCGAGCACGGCAGCGTGGCTTACGGCAACGGTGCGTGTGCCGGCCATGTAGATGGGCGTTCCGTCGATCACGGCGTAGCTTGTGTTCTGTCCTTGCAGCATGGCTTCAACGAGCTGAGGCTCTATGGCGCGGCGGGCATCGGCTGGCGCCATGCCCGCCTTTATCATGTTGGCGCGAAGGGTAGCGATGTGCTGCTCATAAGGTTTGGCGTTGTCGAAGAAGGTGTTGTCGACGATGGCTTGGCAGTCGCCTACCATCCACACCTCGCGTCGCTGCACGCTGTAAATTATGGCTGAGGCCGTGAGCCGTTCTTCGGGGTGAGCGCCCATGCGTCCTGCCACCCCGTGCCGCTCATACTCGTTGGCTATGCGCCGTGTCACGCCCTCACAAAACTGCTCCATGGTCGTTGAGGCAGACATGGTCTTGATGTGTTGCGAGATGATAAGCATGGCCAGTCGTCCGTTCTTCATCATCGGGTCCAGACGGCGTGGCGTCTTGCTGGTGCTGCCGTCAATGACGGCTGCAAACCAAGGCGTTATGACCATGCCGTCCTCACAGTCGGCTTCCGTGTGCTTGCCGCAGATGTAGCTTTCTTCTATCTTCATGTTTTGTGAAAGTTGAGTAAAGATGTTAAACGAGGTTTCAAAACGCCCTCCACGTCGTTTGGTCAATTGAGGAAATAGACAGGCGAGTTTCTTGAGCCTTCTTTTTTCAGCAGTCCTGTCTCTGTGAAATGTCTGAGCCATTTTAGGGCGGCGTTTCGTCGCAGTCCAAACTCTTGCTCCATGGCGCGGCGTGTCAGGCAGTTGTTGGTGGCGAAATAAAGGGGTATCTTCTCCTTCAGCTCGTCTTCTGTCAGGTTTGCCGACTTCGTTGTGAACGTTGCCCGTTCAAAGCGCACGCCTTTTCTCACCTCTTTCAGCAAGGTGGCATCGGGACGGAAGCGTATGTTGCGCACAGACAGATAGTCGGCACGCACCTTGTCTATGGGCTTGCCCTCAGGCATGTCTATGTCTACAGCCAGGGAGAAATAGCCAATGGATGGAATGTAGAAGCGGTGGCCTTCAATAAGCTCCCTTGTCATGTGCTCGCGCAGAGCCGACAGCGTGGCTTCAACATCGCCTTTTGTCAGCGAACAGCTGGCCTGGATGTGGCTTTTCAGCTGTTCGGCAGTCATAGCCGGTTGGTCGAATATTTGTGCAAAATGGCGGTCCTTTCCTGTGCCTTGCGAGTTCTTGATTGAATGAATTTCGTATTTTATGCTCATTGCGTTATTAAGATTGTTTGTCGTTATGCAAAGATACACAATCGCGCAAGCAAAGTCAAGAGAAAAGGGCAAAAATATTTTTAGAAAAAACAATATGGTGCATGTGGCGTGGCGGAGATATTACGGTCTTGCCGTTGAAAAATGCCTTTTAAATCATCGTACCCCGACCGAGGTACGCATGTACCCCGACCGAGGTACACATGTATCCCGACCGAGGTACATGCGTATCCCGACCGGGGTACGATCACTTTAATGCCTGTTTCGCATGACATTAAAGCCTGTTTCTTTTTGTGATTTTCGCGTTGCCATATAATCCTAAACATTCATTCCCACCAATACCAACCATAATAGCCAGGTAAATTCAACGAATCGTTATTATCTTCGTCTAACATTGTTGAGCAAAGATTTTTTATCTGTACATTTCTATAGTGTTCTCCAACCACTTGCATATTTCTTCTTGCAAGGTTTTAGGTTCCAACACTTTAATCATGTTGCCGAAACTCATCAACTTCATGTAAAAGTCGTAGGTAGGGCGTAGCTTGAGTTCAAAATCGGCATAATCGTCGCATGCGAATATCTCCCTTTGTGTCGGATGAAGCGGTAGTGTTCGCATGTAGTTTTGATGATATTTGTCTGCCCTAAGAATGATTGTTTGTAGAGGCACAGATTCGTCTAAAACAATACCGAAAAACTCTGCAAAATAATCTTTTGCGTTAAAATCGTCAGGTAAGACAAAGCGGGTCTTGCTAATCTCCACAGCTTCTATCCTGTCAAGAGAGTATAGTCGCAAATTTTTATGCTCTGTGTTTCTTGCCAGCATGTACCATCGTTGTGCCGACATCTTAACGCAGTAGGGCTCAACGAGAAACCTTTTTGGCTCCTTCATGGTGAAAGCCTTGAACGTTATGTGCAACGTGTTGTTCGACTTCATTGCCTCAAGAACAGTAGACAGGTGGTCTTGGCTTGACGGGATGTTCTCCGTTAATATCCGGTCGTGTATTGAGAGGTTGCTTGACAAGGTCTCTGCTGTGCCATAGGTGTTTAGAAGCCATGTGCGCAGTTTGCCTTCGCTCAGCTCTTTAGGATTGGCTATATAATAATGGTATCCGCCGCGCTGCTCACAATCAATCAATATTCCAAACAAGTCGAGAATGCCGCTTTTCCATCTGTCGAAGGTCTGCCGTGGCAAATCTTCACCACGGCTTAGATCGACATTAGCTCGCCATTTCTCGTTGAGTTCCTTCAGCGTGATACGTCCTGCACGGTGAATTGTTTTTACAACCCAGATATATTTAAGAATTAGAGACATAGAGAAGGGGCTTAATTGTTGTTATAGCCAAACTCACGAGTGCCAAACTTACGCTTGTAAAGCGATTCGCGGTCAATGGCATGTTCTTCAAGAATCTTAAGTGGCAAGGTCTCCAATATGCACCATTGAAAATTCTTTCTTGCATAAGCGGCATCTTTTTCTATAAGGGGCTTCAGATCCTTGTCGCCACCATGTCCTGTGTCGGCATAATCAGCCCATCGTCCCCATATTCCTTTGGTGTTATATGTGGAGCCTACATATTGTTTTCCTGTCGCTTTGTCCAGAATAAGATAGATGCCGTTACAGCTTTCCAACTTCGCTTTCCATTCTGGATTATTTGTCTCGAAGATCATTTTCAGCTGGGTATAGTTAAGAACGACATCCTCAAAACGGCTAAAGACGGGAATGTTGTTCTCTTTAAGTCCACGGTCAATCTTTATGACAGGCATCTGGTTGGCATAATTCTGAAGCCAACTTAATGGATTTTTCCATTCTATGACAACTCTCTCTTTCAGCAAGTCGAATCCTTCAAGCTCTGAAAAATTAAATTTAGCCTGAGACTCTCCATTGTAATCTTCTATTTCCTTTATAACACCGTTGTTTTTGAAAACACCGACAAATCTTGATGATGTACTTTCTTCGCCGATGAAAGCCACGATATAGTCTACGTCTTTGAAACGCTTAGCCACTTGTTCGCTTTGGTAGCTAAGAAACACGTCATGCTCATTAAGGTACAAATCAAAAAGCGAGTTGGCGTACTCTTTGCCATCAATGAGTTTCACTTTTCTGTTGTCCTTATGTCTAATGAGACGGATGCGTTTCTTGTCTGCTTTGTCAAACTCTTCGTTTCGACCTCCAAGGAGGTCTTGAAAAAATATTATATAATCTTTCATGTTCTTTGTTTTTTGTTTTTATCTCCAATCGAATTCCTCTATACCGAGTATTTCCAACCCCAAGTATTTCCAAACTTCTTTGTCAAAGTTTGGCGTGTATCGCGCCATGGTGCGCAATGTTTTTTCTTCTTCGCCATTATGGATGGTGTTGTTGTATGTCAGCGCCTTGTCCCATACAGGTATCGGTTCTTCGCAAGGGTCAAGTTGGTAGAAAATTGTCCCAATGCGCTCTAACTGATAACCATCCTCTTTACACATGTCAAGAGTGAGTGAATAGTTGTCAAGCGGAAAACCGTAAAAGCCTTCCCCTGACATGGTGCGCGGTGATGCTAAGCAGAGAGCACCAAGTTCATAGCCGTCTTTTTCTTTCACCATTACGATATCGCCAGTGAACATCCGGCTACCTTTGCTGTCGTCATATCCCGTGTCTATTCCTGCAAAGATGGAGCGCGACGTGTAGCCGCGTCCTTCACAATGATGCCCAAAATAATCTTCTACAATGTCAGGGTTGTGGTCTTCTACAAACTCCTCGCTTTGTTGCCATACATACAGGCCTCCGTCGTCCCAAAAGAAGAAATCGCCAAAGTAGGCATATCCAAACTTGTTCCTGTTGATGACATAGCGAATGCGAGGACAGCCATGAGCTTTAAAGATGCCCAATCCTATTTCGTCTTTGTAGCGTTCGCAGAAGCTGTGAAGCATTTCTTCATTTAACACTTTGGGCATGGTCACCGCATTGTGCTTGTTCTTTGTTTTTTCCATAATTGTTGCGTTATTGGTTATTGGATAATGCAAAGATATAAAGCTCATGCCTCATTTTGCGTTACACGTTTATAAAAACTTATTATCAGTTTCTTACACCACATCAAAACGCAGGTCGTCAAGGAGCGACTTATAGGTTTTTCTGAACGTGCTCACCTCCTCGTTCTTTATGTTGCTTTGTCTTACTGAGCCCTTTTTCAATGAGGGCTCAATTGTTAAAAGTCGTGGTCCCAATAAAGATGTCTGCGATGATTGCGGGCAATGAAGTCTATATTGCGAGTAAAGATATGCTTACCCAATTCGCTTGGAAAGTTTCCGCTTAAATCACCATCCTGTAACATGTTGTTCTCAAGCAGATAATGCAGCAACTCTGGATGCATGATTTCCGTATTGATAAGAGCATCCATCGTTTCTTGTTGCAATGTATACGCATCACATTTCTTGTAGTAAGGGTTATAGCTGCATTTTATTGCATGAATGATGTCTGGTGCAAAGATTATTCCTGCCTTCTCTGAAATAAAAACAACCTGCTGGCCAATTGGCAACTGATAACCAAAATGGTCCATATCCATTTCTGGCGTTATTTTCTTCAACCATGCTTTCAGCTGTTTTGTGTCCTCAAAAAAAGCAAGGCGCTTACCTTTTGTACGTTTCATATATAAAGGATAGGCACATTCGTAAGACTTCTTCAATGTAGCCTGCTGCTCATGCTTCTTGTCATAAATGGCTTTATTCGCGTTGAACACCACACCATTGATTTCCCAATCATTGTCAGCAAACTTTACAAGTGCTGTACAAAAATAAGAGCCTTTAAAGATGATGTCAGGATAAGCGTTCTTCATTTTAAACTCTTCATCATTCGAGTTCTTCACCACAGCATATTCTGAATCAGCATCAATCACCTCAAACAAATCTTGCTGGCAATATTTTAGAGACCTTAGTTTTTCAGACTCCTCATGCATGTCATTTTCCAAATACATGTCAGCCAACCATAGATGGGCTTTTTCCGCCATTGGTCCTATCTCGCAATTCATGGAGAAAGAAGTTTCTGCATAGTAGGTCGCTTCACTTTTGTTAAAATGCTCTAAGTAAGAGTCGACATATCTCTCAAACCTGTCTTCCGATAAAGGAGAGCAGAGAAGGTAGGAGCGACGAAGCCATATCAGCACATGCTTCAACTTGAAATAGTCGTTGGCCGTGTCAGGGTTATAAATGAAATGATGCAAAGCCCAGTTCTCTTCTACCTCATCATCCTCTGTAAGAACCTCCATAATGATGTTTGATGCGTTTTCCTGCATTGCTAAAGGATTGAGGAAACGGTCATCAAAATTTCTGGTCAAAACAAACCAGACCAACAGTTCCACTTCTTTTATGTTCACATCATTCTTGTCAAGAACATCAAAGTCGTCGAAGAATGGCAACGAGTGTGCATATTTGAGCAAGTGCTTACCCACAAATGCGTTCCATAGCCCGATGCCAGACATCTTGTCCTCATAGTAGATTGCCACATTGATGGCAATCTCTTTCTTCAGCTTGTCATCATTAGGCAAATTGATGTCCATGTCCTTCATTCTGTCATAAATACGATTTGCCACATCCACATACATGGGGCATGGCTGAATTCCAATGGGATAGTATGGAGAAAAATCGTATGGAAAAATAGTTCGCTTCATCTCTGTATAACGGTTATTGGTGCTTATCTTTATCTCTTGGAGCCTGTTTGTTTGCCTTTTCAGACGCTCCATATCTCTGTTTTTGATTTATAATGCAAAAATAACACTTTTATCTGAATAAAAGCATAAACTCATCTTAAGCATAAACATCAGCATTAGCTTAAGTTGGAGCCGCAAGCGGGGAGAAAGAAAGAGCTATCAGCTTATTCCTAACAGCTCAATCTCGAAGACGAGGGTAGAACCTCCGGGGATGCCCGGCTGCGAGAACTTGCCGTAGCCCATGGAGGCGGGGATGTAGACCTCCCACTTGTCGCCTACACACATCTGCTGCATGGCCACAATCCAACCTTCTATGAGGTCGCACAGACGGATGGCAAGAGGGGCACCACCACGACTGCTGTCAAACTTCTTGCCGTTGATGGTGCGACCGGTGTAATGGGCCGTCACGATGCTACGCGGCGAGGGATGACGACCGTCGTTCACGCCTTCGCTCAACACCTTATAATAAACTCCACGAGGAAGGGGCTTCACGCCTTCCTCTTCTGCTTTTGCGGCAAGCCAGTCGAGGTTTGCCTTGGCATATTCTCTCTTGTTCATAATGGTTTTACCTGTTTTTATGTTTTCTGCCTTGGGTTATAAGACAAAGGGGGACAATCTTTATTTTTTATTCCTTATTATCTTCTCTTTCTTATTTGTTCTTGCTTGCGGGTCTTGCTTGCGTTGTTTTAAAGACAATAGAGACAATAGGGACAATTTTTTCCTTCCTCTATTTTTCTTTTCCTTCTTTTTTACTTTATTCGTTCTTCCTTTATTCGTTCGTTCCTTCTTTTTATTTATTTCCTTCCTTCTTTTTCCTTCCTTCTTTTCTTTTTTCTCCTTCCTTTATCTTTTGTCATTTCTCTTTTCTCTTTTCCTTTCCTTTATTTTGTGTTCTTCCTAAAGCAAAACAGCTTGAGGATGGTGGCGGCTACCGGGGAGAGCACGCTGGCGGCAAGGGCGAAAGCAAAATAGACACGGTAGCCATAATAGCGTTGAAGGCTACCAGAGTAGAGGCCTGTGAGGAAGAGCGACAGGAAGAGGAGGGCGATGCCGATAGAATAGAACGTGGGGCGGAATTTGCCGCAGCTGTAATAGGCAAGGAAGCTCATGAACGTTATCACGACGACGCCGATGGCGGCATGTGAGAGAAACACCCACACGTTGACAAAAGCAAGCGAAGAGGTGGCAATGTGGCTGAGCACCATGCCGGCGATGGCTGGCAGAAGGGAGGCTGCCGAGAAGGGCAAGAGAAGGCGGTGGAAAGGGTAACGCTTGAGAAGACGTAAACAAAGGAGGACGCCAATGGTCAAGCCAATGGTGCCTACGGTGCCAACGGTGAGGCCATACTCTTGGGGCGAGAGGCCGAGACCGCCACGGTGGGTGGAGTCGATGATGAACAGGGACGACACAACCCATGTGAGACCCTGAGGAAGCATGAAGAGCATGAAGAACATGGCGCCTATGCTTACAGAACGTTTGCCGAAGAACAGGCGCACGGCGCGGAGCAGCTCGTGCCTGTTGGCAAGGTTGTTGATGTCGGCATCGGATGAGGAGGGGCTGTTGCGTTTCCACACTTTAAGCAGGTGAAACACCCATAGAAGGCCGTAGAACAGGGCTGCCACACGAAGGGTGGTGGCCCAGGCCGATTGTGGGTTGCGCGTTACAACCTCAATGTTACCGGCAAACATGGTGAGGAAGCCCACGCAGAAGAGCAGGCTTACAGAATGGAACGCCACGAAGAGGGGGCGCAGAACGGTGGGATAGGGGTTGCACGTTATTTCTTTGTAAAGGCTCTCTGTTGACAGATTGTGGATGGTGGCTGATGTCGTGATGACGATAAGCATAATCATCGATTGTTGAAACCACAGGTCAGAAGCAACAGATTCTGACATGAGAAGCAAGGAAAGGGCAATGACCAGTTCGGTGGCAAGGAGCCACACGTCCTTGCTCCATCCCACGCGCCGGAGCAGCAGATGGCAAGCGGGGCGTATGATGACCCACGGAAGACATGCAAACGAGATGTTGAAAGCCACGGTAGAGTTGTTCAGACCGAAGCGTTTAAACATGACAGCCAACAGAAAGATTATGGCAAAGGGCACCCCATTGGCTATGCTCATGGTGGCAAGCCATAGGCGGTCGGTCCAATGGAGGTCTCTCCTTGAACCAACAGTTTGCTGACAATCGGTCTGTTGGCTGTCTGTTATCATAAAGATGTTGTGTTTTTATTTCTTTTCACCAACCTTCTTTCCGAAGTTGGGATCCACTTTAACGAAGTAGCATACAAGGATGGTTGCGGCGCAGCAGATCATCGTCCACACGAAGAAGTGGCGATAGCCGATGGTCTCCTGGAGCCAGCCGGCACCCATGCCGGGGAGCATCATGCCGAGGGCCATGAAGCCTGTACAGATGGCGTAGTGTGATGTTTTGTGTTCGCCCTCTGAGAAGTAGATGAGGAACAACATATACGCTGTAAAGCCGAAGCCATAACCAAACTGCTCAATGAACACGCACAGGTTGACAACGAGGAGCGAGTGGTCCTGGAAGTAGCTCAGGTAGACGAAGGTGAGGCAGGTGAGCGACATGCTCCAAGCCATGGGGTGCAGCCATTTCTTCAGACCGCCCTTGGCTGCCACGATGCCGCCAATGATGCCACCGAGCGTCAGACCAACGATGCCCACGGTGCCATAAACAAGGCCCACCTCCTTGGTTGTGAGACCCAGACCACCTTTCTCCAGCGGGTCGAGGAGGAACGGATTGATGAGCTTCACGAGCTGTGCCTCGGGCAGACGGTAGAGCAGCATGAAGAGAATGGCCACTAGGGCTTGCTTCTTGTGGAAGAACGCCTTGAAGGTGGCAAAAAACTCGTGCATGATGTTGCTTGCCGTTACGTTGGGCACGGGGTGGTCGCTGGCTGGTTTGGGCAGCACGGCGGTGTGGTAGATGGCGCATGCCAGGAAGAAAGCTGACAGGACGACGAACACCACGAGCCATGCAAACGGTATGTTGCCGCTCGACTCTTCGATAAAGCCGGCGAGGATGACGAGCAGACCCTGGCCTGCAACGGTGGCTATGCGGTAGAAGGTGCTACGGATGCCTACATAGAACGACTGTTCGTGCTCGGTAAGCGCATGCATATAATAGCCGTCGGCAGCGATGTCGTGGGTTGCCGATGAGAAGGCCACAAGCCAGAAGAAGGCGAGCGTGAGCCTGAAGAAGAAGGGGGTGGGGATGGAGAACGCTATGCAAGCAAAGGCGATGGCGATGGCCCACTGCATGGTGAGGGTCCACCAACGCTTGGTCTTGATGAGGTCAACGAAGGGGCTCCAGAAGGGTTTGATAACCCATGGAAGGTAAAGCCAGCCGGTATAGAGGGCGATGTCGGTGTTGGAGATGCCAAGACGCTTGTACATGATGACGGAGATGGTCATCACGGCAACGTAAGGCAGACCTTCAGCAAAATAGAGGGTCGAGATCCATGCCCACGGATTGATGTTCTTTAGTGATTTCATTGTTTACGGTTTTAGTTTTTTAGTAGACAACTGACAAGTGACGAGTAGACCAGGAAGTGGGCTGTGTGTGCCGACGGGGCTGACCGTCGGGCAACAGCGGCTTGGCTCCTTGTCTGCCCGTCACTCGTGTTATTGTCTGTTGTTACTTATACAGTTTTTTGAGATCGGCCGTACGATAGTAGTGCAGCAAGATCTGGTCATACTTATAGCCTTGAGCGCCCATCACAGCAGCACCAATCTGGCACAGGCCAACGCCATGGCCCCAACCGGCACCGATGAGTGTGAACTTCTGTGGCACGCCGTCCACAACGTCAGCCTTGTCGGTGACGAAGGCGCTGCTGTAGAGGTGTGACGTGCTCAGCACGCGGCGTATCTCAAGCTCCTTGCCGATGGTGAACGAGCGCTTGCTGCCCACAATCTTGAGCTTGCACAGACGACCGCTCTTGCCACGCTCCACGGGAACGAGGTCGAGGATGTCGCCAAGATCCATCTTCATCTTCTCGGTGATGAGGTCATGAAGCTCCTGCTGGGTGTACTCTACGCGCCAACGATAGAAGTCGGTGGTCTCCTGGTCGAAGTCGTTGAGCACCTGTGACAGGATGGTCTTGTCGTGGGTGTTGCAGAACGCGTCGGGCGCTGTGCGTATCCACTTGTCGGCCTCTGCCTCGACGGTGAGGTCAGGAATGGTGTCCTCGTCCTTCACGCCCTTGGCTGTGTCGCGCACGGCAAGGAGGTAAGGCATCTTGATGTTCTCCCAACAATATTGATACTCCTCGCTCACACCGCCGCAGCTCTTGCTGAAACGGGCATCGCAGATGTCGCCTTCAGACATGAGCACCTCGCCACGCGTGGCACCAATGGCCACGGCCACGTTGGGACTCGTCTCCTTGGTTATGCCCTGGTAGCGCTGGCAATGGTCGTCGGCACACACATCGAAGATGGTGTGGTCCTCGCGGTCGTACCAGCGTATGAGCTCATCGTCTTTCTTTATGAACGAGAAGAAATTGTTGGAACCCTCTTTGAGCTTGCGGCGCTTCTCTATCTGTGCGAGCAGCCAGCTGCGTGAGATGACCGAGTGGGCCTTGAGCAGCTCGAGGCTCGAGGTGGCACTCATCTCGCTTGAGATGACGCTCTCCAGATATTTCTCCACAGGCAGGTCATTGATGGCGCAAATCTTGTCGGCCTCCACTACCAGACGTAGCGTGCCGAGGAAGGTCTGCGTCTCCTTGCGCTCCCAGTGGAAGTTGATGCCGATGGTCACGTCGTGAAGCGAGAAGGAGCAGTCGGGCGATGATGGATGGAACGTCAGTTCGCGATACTGGTTGCCGTTCCACATGATGCCGCCTTCGCAAAACTCAACGGTCTGCTCGCCAACGATGCTTTCGCCCTTGGCTGTGTAAGGCTTGTTGAGGGCGAACGAAATTTTCTCGCCGCTCACGATGCCTACCGACACGTTGGGCTCCTTGCCGTTCATGGGCAGCTCCTCCGTGCTCTCGCTCTGGCACAAGGCTTTAACCCTGGCAGCAATTGCTTCGACAGCGGCTTCGCTCACGCCACATTCGGCGATGATGGCCTGTGCCTGCTCTCCTGTCAAGCCTTCAAAGTCGGCAGGACGGGGTGTGATGAGCATGCCTGACATGTCGAGCGCTCCCGGGCTTACGAGCACCTTGCGGCTCTCGTCTTCCTCGAAGTAGCAGTCGGGACGGTGCTTGGCGCGCGGTATGACAACAATGACGAACTCGTCGTTCTGTCGCCATGCCACGATGTTCATCATCGGCTCGGTCTCGTCTTCGCGTTGAGGCATAGAGGCGTAAACTTTTTGGAACGCCTTCACGCCTGCCTCCTGTGAGTGGCTCACGATGGCAATGGCTCCTGTCACGAAGCCGTGTACCACCGAGATGGTGGCATCGCCGTTGGTGAACACCTCTTCAAGGTTGCGGCTCAAGCGTTGCCAACCGCTTTGTAGGGGCACGATGCCGCTTGTACCTGCTTGCAGGTGCATGTGGTCGGGTGCCGATGCTCCACACTTGGGACCATTGTAGAACACCATGAGCTCGGGATACTCGGTGAGCACCTTGTACATCTCGCCAATGTGTTCCTTAATGCTCTGCGGTGTGTGGCTGTTGTTTGGAATCGTGAAGTGGGTGGGCAGGATGGGGAACGGGTTCACCAACAGCGTGAAATCGTTGTCGATGTGTACCTCGATCTGCTGCTCTGGACGATTCTCGGCGCAGAGGAAGCAACGACGCTTCTTAAGAGTGGCTTGGTCTATTTTGGCTCCCGTCGATACCATACGGGCTGGGTTGAATTGTAGCCTTATTGTGTTCTCGCCAACTGAGAGGTCACGAGTCTTCACATTCTGCAAGTCGCGGAAGTGTTGCCGTGCATCATCCCAGGTCTCCAGCTGGCGGTTAAAAAAACGTTGCAGCGAGCTGTCGTCGCTGTTGTCTTTACCGTTGTGCATGTTCTGGCGTGCAAGCACCTCCATTGTGCGCAGACGGTCCTTATACAGGTTGTTAGAGTTGGTCTTCTCAATGCTCAACGAAGCGTCGCTGTTTCCACCCCAACGGCGGCAGCAGTAGAGCTCATCGTAGATGCGGCCGATGCGATACTTGCGGCTGAACATCAGTCCGAGAGCATAATCCTCACCATAGCTGGTGTTGGGGAAATGGATCTGGCGGAGCAACGGCGTGAAGAAGGCGCGGGGAGCGCCGAGACCGTTGATGCGGAGCGCGTTGTTGGGACCGTTCTGGTCTGTCCACTCCTTGTGGTCGATGAGACCCGGAGGAAGGGTGTTGAGGTCGAAGTCGCAGATGCGGTAGCTGCCCACAATCATGGCTGCCTTCTGCTCGTGGAACGCTGCAACGATGGTTGCGAGTGTGTTCTCTGACGAGTAGATGTCGTCGCTGTCGAGCTGCACGGCGAAACGTCCGCAGCGGTTGTCGCTGATGGCCACGTTCCAGCATCCGCCAATGCCGAGGTCTGTGCGCTCGGGAATGATGTGTACGAGGTGCGGATTGGTCTTTTCCAACTCGTTCAGGATGTCGGTTGTGCCGTCGGTTGAATGGTTGTCGACAACGATGACGTTGAACTTGAAGTCGCACTTCTGGCTGAGGGCCGACTTAACGGCGTCGGCTACGGTCTTGACGCGGTTGAAGACGGGAATCACGATAGATGCCTCGTTCTCAAACTGTTGCTCTTCGAAGTTGGGATTGAGATATTTGGTGGTGTCTACGATGGCACCAATGGTGTCGAGGTGACGTGTCACAGCCTGCTCCATCTCGATCTGCACCTCGCGGTTGCGCGGGTTCACATAGTCGAACTGCTTGGCGCCGCTCAGACGTGTGTCGAGCTCGATCTCTGTGTAAAGATACTCGTCGATGTGGAACAGCTGGCCCTTGCGGCTGAGGAACAGACGCAGGTCATAGAAACCGGCAAACTTGTAGTCGACGGGGGCGCTCTCTGCCCACTCCTTCATAAGGTCGGTCTTGATGAGAACCACCTGTCCGAAGTCGAAGTCGTCGCGCAAGCTACCCCACTGGTAGTCGATAACCGGATGCTTTGTGGTCTTGCCGTCGGCGATGGTGTAATGGTCCGAATAAACCATTGCTGCATCGGAGTCGTGAGCCACGCGGAGCATACGTTCAAGGGCATAGTAGCCCAGCTGCATCTTGGTGGGTTTGAGGCTCAGGAGCACATACTCGGCTTCTGCCTGACGTGCAATGTCGAGCATCGATTTGGTTGACGTAACGTTGTCTACAATTGTCTGGGTGCAGTTTTCTGCTGCCATTTCGGCTGTCACCAGAAGATTAACGTGCTGAACGGTTTTGCTACGTTCGAGCTCTTGTAACAATTCCTTGCTTGTCGAAAGGTCGTCACAGGGTAAGAAACAATCAATTTTTCCCCTCATTGTTTTTTTATAAATGGTTTTTAAATATTCTCAGTCAGTGGTTTTTCTGCATACGAACAGGATTGTTTTGGTCCGTATGGCACTACTTTTGTGCAAAGTTAAGATAAAAATCGCTATGCGCGAAAGAAAAACGCATTTATTTTAAAATAATCTTAAACCCAAATCGGTTATTAGGCCGTTTTATGTGTTATTTTATAACTGCTTGCAGTCTTTTGTTTTTTATAAGGTGTCTTTTGTTTGTTTTTAATTCGCAATAGCTCGCTATTGCTCATTAAAAGCCAAACAAAATCCATTCTTCTAAAAATCCAAAATCCAAGCAAGCCCTAACGACCGATTTGGGTTGAATAAAATATCTGGTATGTGTTGAAAAAAACGAATAATAAAATTAAATGTGATTATTAATTGGAAAAACAAACAAAAAACGACAAGAGAGGTGAAAAGGACTATTTTGATTAAAATTGTCTTTCGGCAATTTTATAGTTGGTCGCCTTTTCCTCTTTTGTCGTTTTTTCTCGCTTCTTTATGCTTTGTCGTGTTCAAAAAAACTATCGGTTTTTGCTGCTTTTCAAAACCGTTTGGCTTTGTTCTGATAGCTTCTTATTGCTTTTCTATTATTTTCATGCCTTCTTCCACAGCTTGCATGTTAAGCGGAATGAGGCCATGATGACGTTCGGGCAGCGACTTGAACAGGGCGCTGTGCAAACCTTCGGTGCTCACCACGGGGCAGACCTTGAGCAGACCGCCGAGCACTATCATGTTAAAAACCTTGGCGTTCTTCATGTCGGCTGCTTTGTCCATGGCGTCTATGCGGTAGACGTTGATGTCCTTGCGGGTGGGTGGATTGATGATGCCGTAGCCGTCGTAGATAAGGATGCCGCCGGGTTTAACCTTCGGCTCAAACTTCTCCAGTGATGGCTGGTTGAGCACGATGGCCACGTCGTAGCGGCTGAGGATGGGCGACGAGATGCGCTTGTCGCTTACAATCACAGTTACGTTGGCTGTTCCACCGCGCTGCTCGGGGCCGTAGGCTGGCATCCAGGTCACCTCTTTGTCTTCCATGAGTCCTGAGTAGGCCAGAATTTTGCCCATGGACAGAACGCCTTGACCGCCGAATCCTGAAATAATTATCTCTTTCTTCATAGCTCTGTCGTGTCTTTTAAGTCGCCCTTAGGGTACTGTTTGAACATGTTTTCCTCCATCCATTTGTTTGCTTGCACAGGTGAGAGCTTCCAACCGCTGTTGCAGGTCGACACAAACTCTACCAATGACGAGCCCTTACCTGCCATGGATGCCTCAAAGGCTTTGCGCACGGCTTTCTTGGCTTGGCGTATGGCGCTGACGGTCTCCACGCTCTGACGTGTGACGTAGCAGGTGCCGCGCAGCTGGGCAGCCAGCTCGGTGATGTTGAGCGGGTAGCCGTGGAGCTCTGGTGTGCGCCCGTAGGGACAGGTGCTCGTCTTCTGACCGAGCAGGGTGGTGGGGGCCATCTGGCCGCCTGTCATGCCGTAGATGGCGTTGTTGATGAATATGAGCGTTATGTTCTCGCCTCTGTTGAGGGCGTGAATGCTCTCGCATGTGCCTATGCAGGCGAGGTCGCCATCGCCCTGATAGGTGAACACCAGACGGTCGGGCCAAAGGCGCTTGACAGCTGTGGCGAGTGCTGGCGCACGGCCGTGGGCTGCTTCTTGCCAGTCGATGTCGATGTATCTGTAGGCAAAGACGGCGCAACCCACAGGACTGATGCCCACGGCTTTCTCCTCCATGCCCATTTCTTCAATAACTTCTGCCACAAGCTTGTGGACAACGCCGTGTGAGCATCCAGCACAATAGTGCATGGGTGTGTCGTTCATGAGCGTCGGCTTCTTGTAGACAATGTTTTCAGGTGATATTATGTCGTTCATAACAGTTTATCCTTTATTGCTTTTACAATCTCTTCAGGCTCGGGCACGATGCCGCCCAATCGTCCGAAATGTTCAACAGGCTCCTCGCCGTTCACCGACAGACGCACGTCTTGTATCATCTGTCCGGCGTTGATCTCGGCAACGAGAACACCTCGTTTGCCGTGTGCTGCCTCTGCTATCTGCTTCTCGGGGAAGGGCCACAGGGTGATGGGACGGAACAGTCCGGCCTTTATGCCTTCCTCGCGTGCCAGCTCGATGGCTTTCTCTGCGATGCGTGCTGCGCTGCCGAACGCCACGATCATGATGTCGGCATCGTCGAGCTCAATGGTCTCGTAGCGCACCTCGCGCTCCTTTATTGTGCGGTATTTCTCCTGAAGATGCAGGTTGCGCTGTTCCATGGCCTCAGGCATAAGCTCCAGCGAGGTTATGATGTTGGGCTTGCGGTCGCGTGTGCGGCCTGTCGATGCCCAAGGACATTCGCGAATGACCTCTTCCTCTGTGCGGCGGGGTTTCTGCTCAGGCAGCACCACCTTCTCCATCATCTGTCCGATGACACCGTCGCTAAGAATCATTGCGGGGTTGCGGTAACGGAACGCCAAGGTGAAGGCAAGGTCCATGAAATCGGCCATCTCCTGAACCGAGTTGGGGGCAAGGACAATGACGTTGTAGTCGCCATTGCCGCCACCGCGTGTGGCTTGCAGATAGTCGCTCTGTGAGGGCTGGATGGTTCCTAAGCCGGGACCGCCGCGCTGCACGTTCACAAACACGCCGGGGAGCTCCGCACCTGCCATGTAGGCAATGCCTTCTTGCATGAGGGCGATGCCGGGGCTTGAAGACGATGTGAACACGCGCTTTCCTGCTCCTGCTCCGCCATAGATCATGTTTATGGATGCCACCTCGCTCTCTGCCTGTAGCACCACCATGCCGGTGGTCTCCCAAGGCTTGAGCTTGGCCAGCGTCTCGAGCACCTCGCTCTGAGGGGTGATGGGGTATCCGAAATAGCCGTCGGCACCACATCTTATTGCGGCATGGGCGATAGCCTCATTGCCTTTCATCAACATTACTTCTTTTTCTGCCATGATGTTGTCTAATCCTCCATTCTTTTCTTGTAGACGGTTATGCAACCGTCGGGACATACGATGCCGCATGAGGCACAGCCTATACAATCGTCAGGGTTTACCGCCACGACGTACGGATAGCCATGAATGTTTACATTTTTCTGAGCCAGCGCGATGACATCCTTCGGACAGGCTTCAACGCAGAGCGCACAGCCCTTGCACCGATCGGTATTCACGACGATGGCACCTTTAAATTTTCCCATTCTTATTTGTTGTTATGTTTTTATTGGCGCTGACGGCATAATGGCCGTCAGCGCCAACTGTTGTTTGTTGTCAGGGGTTGTAAATGTCTTTGCAATAGTAGCCAAGGATGTTGTCGAGCATCTGCTTGGCATGGACCGCTGGCGAGTTGGGGTCAAGGCTTATTGCCTCAAGGTAGCAGTCGATGGCGTGTTGCCAGTCGCCGCGCTGTCTGTACTCGTTGCCTTTGCGGTAATAATGGTCGGCAGTCAGTGGGTTGCCGTTGCTTATGTCCTCTCTATTGTGGCTGATTTTTTCGTTCATCTCCTTGATGTCTTTGCTCATCTCCTTGATGTCCTTGCTTGTCTTGCAGCGTGTGCTTTACTTGTAAAACTCGTGTTTGCCAGCCGACAGTGTGTTCTTCATGAGCGAGCAGATGGTCATGGGACCAACGCCGCCAGGCACGGGTGTGATGAATGAGCAATGGGGTGCAACGTTCTCGAAGTCGACATCGCCAGACAGACGGAAGCCGCTCTTGCGTGAGGCATCAGGCACGCGGGTGGTGCCTACGTCAATGATGACGGCACCTTCCTTTACCATGTCGGCAGTGACGAAGCCGGGGCGGCCGATGGCTGCAATGATGATGTCGGCTTCACGGCACTCTTGCTTCAGGGTGGCAGAGTGGGAGTGGCACACGGTGACCGTGGCATCGCCATATTGCTTCTGCATCATGAGCTGTGCCATGGGCTTGCCCACGATGTTGCTGCGGCCGAGCACCACACATTTCTTTCCCGAGGTGGGGATGTTGTAGCGGCGCAACAAGGTGAGGATGCCAAGCGGGGTGGCTGATATGAAGCAAGGTAGACCGATAGCCATGCGTCCCACGTTTACCGGGTGGAAGCCGTCAACATCTTTGCGATAGTCGATGGCCATGATGACCTTCTGCTCATCGATGTGCTTGGGGAGAGGCAGCTGCACGATGAAGCCGTCGACATCGCTGTCGCGGTTTAGGCGATCCACACACTGGAGCAGCTCGTCTTCGGTCACATCGTCCTCGTAGCGTATGAGTGTCGACTTGAAGCCACACTGCTCACATGCTATGACTTTGTTTTTGACGTATGTCTCTGAGCCACCGTCGTGGCCAACCAGCACCGCTGCGAGATGAGGCTGCTTGCCTCCACCGTCAACGATGGCTTTTACCTCGGCGGCAATTTCCTGTTTTATGGCTGCCGCTGTTGCCTTTCCGTCTATCAACTGCATATATTAGATCTTTTTGCTTCGTTATTTTATAAATATGTGTGGCTCGACTTAGAATTTAGGCATTCCGGGCATGCCCTTCATCTTGCCCATCATTCCTGCCATCTTTGCCATCTGGCTACCTGTCACCATCTTCATCATCTTGCGGGTCTGGTCAAACTGCTTGATGAGGCGGTTGACCTCTTGCAGGTTGGTGCCGCTACCCTTGGCGATGCGCTGACGACGGCTCTGGTTCAGAATTTCGGGGTTGGTGCGCTCCTTGGGAGTCATGCTCTTGATGATGGCCTCAATGCCCTTGAAGGCGTTGTCGTCGATGTCGACATCCTTGATGGCTTTGCCCACGCCGGGAATCATTGATGCAAGCTCCTTGAGGTTACCCATCTTCTTTATTTGCTCAATCTGTCCGAGGAAGTCGTTGAAGTCGAACTTGTTCTTCTGAATCTTCTTCTGAAGTTTCTTTGCCTCTTCCTCGTCAAACTGCTCCTGGGCACGCTCAACAAGACTTACGATGTCGCCCATGCCGAGGATGCGGTCTGCCATACGAGAGGGGTGGAACACGTCGAGCGCTTCCATCTTCTCGCCTGTGCCGACAAACTTGATAGGCTTGGTCACCACGGTGCGGATAGAAAGGGCTGCACCGCCGCGGGTGTCGCCGTCGAGCTTGGTGAGAACCACGCCGTCGAAGTTGAGACGGTCGTTAAACTCCTTGGCTGTGTTGACAGCGTCCTGGCCTGTCATGGAGTCGACCACGAACAGGGTCTCGTCGGGGTTGAGGCTCTCTTTCAGACGTGCAATCTCGTCCATCATCTGCTCGTCAACAGCCAGACGGCCGGCGGTATCGACGATGACCACATCGTAGCTCTTGGCCTTAGCTTCTTTCACGGCGTTGGCGGCGATGGCGCACACGTCCTTGTTGCCCTCTTCGGTGTAGACAGGCACACCAATCTGTGCGCCCACAACCTTGAGCTGTTCGATAGCGGCAGGACGATACACGTCACAAGCCACGAGCAAGGGGTTCTTGTGCTGCTTCTGCTTTAGAAGGTTGGCAAGCTTGCCACTGAACGTGGTCTTACCCGAACCTTGCAGACCGCTCATCAAGATGATGGCAGGACGGCTTGTGAGGTGCAGATCGGCAGCTTCGCCACCCATCAGCTCGGCCAACTCGTCGTGTACGATCTTGACCATCAGCTGGCTTGGCTTTACAGCTGTGAGCACGTTCATGCCAAGGGCTTTCTTCTTCACCGTGTCGGTGAAGTTCTTGGCCACCTTATAGTTGACGTCGGCGTCGAGCAATGCACGGCGCACATCCTTCAGTGTTTCTGCTACGTTAATCTCGGTGATTTTTCCCTCACCTTTCAATATCTTGAAACTGCGCTCCAGTCTGTCGCTTAAGTTCTCGAACATATCTTAATTTTGTTGTTTTGTTGTATTGTTAATGATTCTATTTTTCTTCTTTTTCTTTTAAATCATGCAAAAGTAGCTATTAAATAATGAAAAAAAGCAATTGTTGGGGTCTATTTAATGTATTTTAAAACACTTTTAAGGAAAAATGCGCACATGTATATTGTGTGTGCAATGTTTTCATTGCTCTTTTTCGAGCATAGTCTTTGTTGCCTTGTTTAAAATTGTTTGAAATAATTTCGATGATAGATTTTAAGTTAATAAATGTTTGTTTTTTTTGTTATTACAAAAAAAATGTTTAAAATTGTAGCCTAATAATCCTAAACAAAAACGCTGGCATGGAAAAGGAAGCGATGAGCATCTTGAAGCAACGGTGAAGAGCATCTTGAAGCAACGGTGATAAGCATCGCCGACATGTGAGCAGATAAACGGGTAAAAAAGAAAAATTTATAAATATGGCTTTAATAAATGTTCGCGAGGTCTATCCTAATGTTTTTCTTGGCTTGTGGCAAACTACGGAAACTGTTGACGAGTTTTTCGGCACATACGGTTTTCTCGAACCTTATCGTCAGCATGTAGAGACCTCTTTTAAAAATGATGGACGCAAGAAAGAGTTTCTTGCCATCCATGCCTTGCTACACGAGATGCTGGCAATATGCGGAAAACCTCATGGAGCAAGGCAGAGCAAGGGTTTGCAGGACCAGAGCAAGGGTTTGCAGGACCAGAGCAAGGCTTCACAGGACCAGAGCAAGGCTTCACAAGGCTTGCCTGTTGCTGATGTTCCAATGATTGGTCACGCTGCTTCGGGGCAGCCGTTGCTCAGGGGCTATCATGTGGGTGTGACGCACACGAAGGGTTATGCTGCTCTTATGTTGTCGAAGAGCTGTGATGTGGCGTGCGACATAGAGCATTTCAGCGATAGGGTGGAACGCATAAAATCGAAATTCTTACGCAAAGATGAGAAGGCTGATGATCTTGACTCGTTGCTTGTCCACTGGTGTGGCAAAGAAACCGTCTATAAGCTCTTTCCTGAAGACAACCTTCAGTTCTCGCAGATGCGTGTAGGACCGTTCAGCACCATGAGCGATTGGGCTTGTGAGGTTGAGAACATGAAGCGTGGGGAGAAGGTGCGTGTCGACTTTGAGCTAACCATGCAGTTTGTCCTTACCTATGCGTTCAGAAAGCGAACGTTGCCACGAGCGGCAGGTGGTCGCTAAAACCGTTGCGGTAGACAGGGCCGAGGAAATTGCGTCGTGGCTTAGTGCCGCCATATTTCTCGTCGGGTTCGGTGAGGAAAGGGGCATCGTTGATGTGGCAACCTCGCGTCTTCTTTATAACCGCCGGGCTAACAAGGATGTGGTCTAAGCTGCCCCAGGCTCCTTGGTAACGGTAGGTGCCTTTTGCCCCATGCCGACCGCGGGCATTGGCCGACAGGTCCACAAGGCCGTGGGAGAGCATAGCGTCCATGGTCTTCTCGCCACTGTACATGTTGAAATCGCCAGCCACGATAATCATGGCATCGTGCGCCACCTTATTATATATTGAGTCGACCATCGCGCCCAACTGCCTGGCTGCTTGCCAACGGTATGGGCGTGATGCTTTCTCGCCACCGCGACGGCTTGGAAAATGTGCCGCGATGACATGCAGGGTGTCGCCGCTTGCCACCACGCCTTTGGCGTAGAGCAGATCGCGCGTTGGGCGCATGCCTTTTATTGTGTCCACCCGCACGGCATGGCTGCTCAAGAGCCGGAACGTGAAGGGAGAATAAAGCAACGCCACATCAATGCCACGGCGGTCGGGAGAGCTGGTCATCACATACTCGTAGCGTGCTCCTCTCAACAGGGAGCGGCATGTGAGGTCGTGCAGAACGGTGTCGTTCTCTACCTCGCAGAGCACCGCCATGTCGGGAATGGACAACGAGGCCGAGTCGGCACACGACAAGATGGTCTGCCCCGTGCGGTCCAGCTTCTTCCAATAGTGCGATTTCGTCCAATGGTAACTGCCGTCGGGGGTAAACTCGGTGTCCTCCTTGCCAATGTCGTGCATATAGTCGAAGAGGTTCTCACAGTTGAGCTCCACAAATGTGAAGAGGTTAATTAAAAGTAATGTCAGCATCATGGCTGCAAATTTAAGCAAAAGCTGTTTAGTTAGGGTGTTTTGGCAGTCCTTTTTTGTTGGATTTTGTTGAATTGGCTTGTAAAATGCTCTTTTTTACTGAAAAACGCCCGATTGTTGAGAAAATATTTGGAGATTATGAGTTTTTTTTATTCCTTTGTAAACGTCTAAAGTAACAAAACTAAGTTTTTTTTGAAAAGGTAAAAAATAAAATCTTTAAGTTAATGAAAAAAATATTTACTTTGTTTGCTGGCCTCATGGCCGCTGCAACACTTTCTGCACAGACTGTGCTTGAAAGCAAAACTTTCGACAACGTCTACATAGGTATAAACGGTGGCCTTGCTACCAAGGCTACAGGTCACGCATGGCTGAAGGACATGAATCCTAACGTTGGTCTGCGCATTGGCCGCAACTTCACTCCTGTGTTTGGCTTGGCAGCTGAGAGCAACGTTTATTTCAAGAATACCAACGGCCACACCACAGGTACGGTCGTTAACGGCATGAACACCTCGTTGCTCGGTACAACAAACCTCACCAACCTGTTTGGTGGATACAAGGGCGAGCCTCGCTTGTTTGAGCTCACAGCCCTCTATGGCTTGGGCTGGGGACATGTGTTCGGTCATCCCACAAAGGCTTACAAGGCAGACATGCTGACCTCTAAGGCTGCTCTCGACTTCGGCTTTAACCTCGGTCAGAAGAAGGCATGGCAGCTCTACATCGAGCCTGCAATGATTTGGGCTCTTAACGGCAATGGCTATCAGGGAGTGAAATATGACGTGAACCGCGCTTCTTTCCAGCTCAACGTGGGACTGGTTTACAAGTTCAAGAACTCTAATGGCTCACACAACTTCGTGGTTGCACAGCTCCGTGACCAGGCTGAGATCGATGCTCTCAACGATCAGATTAACGACCTTCGTGGTGAGCTCGCCAGCAAGGATGACGAGATGGCAGCCAAGGATCGTCAGATCGCTGAACTGAAGCAGCAGCTTGCCGACTGCCAGAACCAGACCACAACGGCATGTGAGAGATTGCAGCCTGTTGTAATCTTCCGTCAGGGCAAGAGCACAATAGACCGCGCACAGTATGCCTCTATCGAGCTTATCGCTAAGTATATGAAGGACAATCAGGATGCCAAGGTTGAGATCAAGGGCTATGCTTCTCCAGAGGGTTCAGCTAAGTTTAACCAGAAGCTGTCTCAGGCTCGTGCCAATGCTGTGAAGAAGGCTCTCGTTAAGCGTTACAATATCTCTGCCGACCGCATTGAAGCCAAAGGCATGGGTGCCACCAACAAGCTCTCTGAGCGTGTCGAGTTTAACCGTGTGGCAACATTCAGCAACAATGCCAACTAATGTTTTGTTCTGTCGCCCTGTGACAACAAGACAATAAGCATACAAGGCTCCAGCTATGCATATATAAGATATGTGTGGCTGGAGTCTTTTTTTATTGCTTGCTGCGATAATCTTTATTTGCTGCTTTTATAGACCAATGGCTCTCCGATGCTCATTTTGCACAAATATGCATTTTGTAAGCCCTTTTGTTCTTTCAAATTGTTATAAAACGTGCTCAATGGGTTACAAATTGTGCATATTTGTGAAAAATGAATCAAAATTTGTTGGCAATTAAATAAAAACTAATTATCTTTGCATCCTAATAAGGCGAAAGAGCGACAAATTGTATAAACAAGTATGACATTCTTATCGTTTTGTAACAGGATAAAAATAAACTAACGACATATGTGGAGGCCATGACGGCCGACACACAATAAAAAGAAAAGAACATGAAACATCAGTTGAGAAGTGCCGTCTGTACCGAAGGACGACGAATGGCGGGAGCCAGGGCCCTATGGGTGGCCACAGGAATGAAGCGTGAACAGTTTGGAAAACCAATCATTGCTGTCGTCAACTCGTTCACTCAGTTTGTGCCGGGACATACCCATCTGCATGAGATCGGCCAGATCGTGAAAAAGGAGATAGAGGCCATGGGATGCTATGCTGCCGAGTTCAACACTATCGCAATAGACGACGGCATTGCTATGGGACACGATGGCATGCTCTACTCGCTTCCTTCACGCGACATCATTGCCGACTCAGTAGAATATATGGTTAACGCCCACAAGGCCGATGCCATGATTTGCATTTCCAACTGTGACAAGGTGACCCCAGGCATGCTTATGGCTGCCATGCGTCTTAACATACCTGCCGTGTTCTGCTCTGGCGGACCGATGGAGGCAGGACGTTGGCGCGGCGAGAACGCCGACCTCATAACGGCCATGATCAAAGGTGCCGACCCATCGGTAAGCGATGCGGAGATGGCAGAGATTGAAGGCTGTGCTTGTCCTGGCTGCGGTAGCTGCTCAGGCATGTTCACTGCCAACTCTATGAACTCGCTCACAGAGGCCATTGGCTTGTCGCTGCCCGGCAACGGAACTATCCTTGCCACGCACAAGAACCGCATAGAGCTGTTCAAACAGGCTGCCCGTCAGATCGTGAAGAACGCGATGGCCTATTATGAGGATGGCGATGAGAGCGTGTTGCCACGTAACATTGCCACACGCGACGCTTTCCTCAACGCCATGACTCTCGACATCGCCATGGGCGGCAGCACCAACACCGTGCTCCATCTCTTGGCTGTGGCCCAGGAGGCTGGTGCCGACTTTAAGATGGAGGACATTGACCGCTTGAGCCGTCATGTGCCCTGTCTGTGTAAGCTCGCTCCCAACACGCAGAAATACAGTGTGCAAGAGTGTGGTCGTGCTGGCGGCATCCTCGGCATCTTGAACGAGCTTAACAAGGGCGGACTGATCAACGGTAGCGCCAAACGCGTTGACGGAACAACGCTCGATGAGGCCATGAAGAAATATGACATCACGGGAGCCACCGTTGATCCTGAGGCCGACCGCATATACCACAGCGCACCGGGACGTAAATTCTCTACGCAGATGGGTAGTCAAGATGCCCAATGGGAGAGTCTTGACACCGACCGTGCCGAGGGTTGCATTCGCGACCTTGAACATGCTTACACCAAAGACGGTGGACTGGCTGTGCTGTTTGGAAACATCGCACAGGACGGTTGCGTGGTTAAGACAGCTGGCGTTGACCCGTCAATATGGAAGTTTAGTGGACCCGCAAAGGTGTTCGACTCGCAAGAGGCTGCTTGTGAGGGAATTCTTGGAGGAAAGATCAAGAGCGGCGACTGTGTGGTCATCACTCATGAAGGTCCGAAGGGCGGACCGGGCATGCAGGAGATGCTCTATCCCACATCTTACATCAAGAGCATGCACCTCGGCAAGGAGTGTGCCCTCATCACCGACGGACGCTTCTCTGGCGGAACCAGCGGTTTGAGCATTGGCCACATCTCACCTGAGGCAGCAGCAGGAGGTAACATCGGCAAGATAAAAGACGGCGACATCATTGAGATCGACATTCCGAACCGCTCTATAAATGTGAAACTGAGCGATGAGGAGCTGGCTGCACGTCCGCAGCAGCCGCTCACACGCGACCGTCAGGTGTCGAAGGCGCTTAGAGCTTATGCACAGAGCGTTAGTTCGGCCGACAAAGGTGGTGTAAGAATAATTTAAGACTAATCAAAATAACAGCCCCTCCTTATCGCCGTGAATGGCGAGGAGGAGGACGGGCTTTAATTTTTCTTTATAAAATTATGGAACAGATAACAGGAGCAGAAGCATTGATGCGCTCGCTTGAGGCCGAAGGTGTAAAGACCATTTTCGGCTATCCCGGCGGTGCTATCATGCCAGTATTTGATGCTCTCTACGACTATACGAGAGGCGAGAAAAAAGCGTTTAACCATATTCTTGTGCGCCATGAGCAAGCTGCGGCACACGCTGCAGAGGGCTTTGCCCGCGTGAGCGGTGAGGTGGGCGTTTGTCTGGTGACAAGCGGCCCTGGCGTGACAAACACATTGACGGGTGTGGCCGATGCCATGATGGACTCAACACCTATTGTCGTTATCGCAGGACAGGTGGGAGTGGGAGCACTTGGCACCGACGCCTTCCAGGAGGTTGACCTCGTGGGCTTGTCACAGCCTATCACAAAGTGGAGCTACCAGATTCGTCGTCCTGAGGATGTGGCATGGGCTGTGAGCCGTGCGTTCTACATCGCTCGCTCAGGCCGTCCCGGTCCTGTGGTACTCGACTTCCCGAAGAATGCGCAGATACACAGTTGCAACTGGAATCCTGTTCAGGTAACATCGATACGCAGCTACAATCCGTATCCGAAAATATCGCAGACTGCCGTGGAGCAGGCTGCCGAACTGATTAACGCTGCTGAGCGTCCGTTGGCTCTTGTGGGTCAGGGTGTGGAGCTTGGTGGAGCGCAGAACGAGCTGATTGAGTTTTTGGAGCGTGCCGACATTCCCGCTGCACGCACCCTGCTCGGTCTGTCTGCCCTTCCAAGCAACCATCCGCTTAACATGGGCATGCTCGGAATGCATGGCAACTATGCGCCTAACGTCATGGAGAACAAGTGTGATGTGCTCATTGCCATAGGCATGCGCTTCAGCGACCGTGTGACAGGACGTCTCGACACTTATGCCAAGCAGGCAAAAATTATACATCTCGACATCGATGAGGCCGAGATCGACAAGAACGTGAAGACCGATGTGGCTGTGGTGGGCGACTGCAAGATGTCGTTGCCGGCTATCACCCGTCTGCTGAAGAAAAACGTGCACCGCGAGTGGCGTGACAGCTTCAAACCGTTCTTCGACCAAGAGAACGAGAAGGTCATACAGCCTGCCATACATCCCGCCGAGGGCCCGCTGCTCATGGGTGAGGTGGCCAACGTGGTGGCAGAGGTGACAAAGGGCGAGGCTATCGTCGTGACCGATGTGGGCCAGAACCAGATGTTCTCGTGTCGCTACTCTAAGTTTAACCTCAAGCGAAGCATCGTGACGAGCGGCGGACTGGGAACCATGGGCTTCGGCCTTCCTGCTGCCGTGGGTGCAACCTTTGGCGCTCCCGACCGCACGGTGTGCCTGTTCACAGGCGACGGTGGCTTCCAGATGAGCATTCAGGAGCTTGGCACCATCATGGAGCAACAGGCCCCTGTCAAGGTGGTGCTGCTTAACAACAACTATCTGGGCAACGTGCGCCAGTGGCAGGACATGTTCTTCAACCACCGCCAGTCGTTTACCAAAATGCTCAACCCCCATTATGCCACCATCTGCAAGGGCTACGCCATTCCTTATGATGTGGTGACAGACCGCTCTAAGCTGCGTGCTGCCGTGGAGAAGATGATTGCCACCCCTGGCCCTTATGTGCTTGAGTTGGCTATAAAGGAAGAGGACAACGTGTTGCCGATGACTCCTCCGGGCAATAGCGTAGACGACATGTTGCTGGAGATAAAAGCTTAAACGCAGCAACAATGTGTAGAGTTTTAATGGTTAGTGTTTAACGCTTGACAATTAAGGAAAAGAATCGTGGAAAAGAAATTATATACGCTGCTTGTTTATTCAGAAAACATTGCGGGCGTCCTGAACCAGATAACGGCGGTGTTTACCCGCCGACAGATAAATATCGAGAGTCTGAATGTGTCGGCATCGAGCATACCCGATGTTCACAAGTACACCATCACCGCATGGAGCGATGAGGAACAAATAAAGAAGGTGACCAAGCAGATCGAGAAGAAGATTGATGTGGTGAAGGCAGACTATTATACAGACGACGACCTCTTCATTCATGAGGTCGGCCTTTACAAGATCTCTACTTCTGTGTTGCTTGACAATCCAGAGGTGTCGCGCACCATTCGCAAGGCCGATGCACGCATGATGGAGGTAAACCCAACCTACAGCACGGTGTTGCTTGCCGGACTGACCCCCGACATCACGGGCCTTTACGACAAGCTCAACGCTTTCGGTTGCCTGCTGCAATATTCGCGCTCAGGACGTATCGCTGTGACACGCAGCTTTGAAGAGCCTGTTACCGATTTCTTACAAAAACAGGGAAATGATGGAGATGCTGAGTAAAGTAGGAAGCTACGAGTTTCTCGCAGAGCCTTTCCATTGCGACTTCTCGCACCACCTGTTTATCGGACATCTTGGTAACCACATGCTCAACGCCGCCGATTACCATTCGAACGACCGTGGCTACGGCATGAACTATCTTAATCTGTTGCACAAGACATGGGTGCTCTCGCGCCTGGTCATAGAGATGGACCACTATCCCAAGGCTTATGAGCGGTTCTTCGTGAACACATGGGTGGAAGGTGCAATGCGCTATTTCACCGACCGCGACTTTGAAGTTAAAACTCCCGACGGAACGATCTATGGCTATGGACGCAGCGTGTGGGCACTTATCGACACCGACTCGAGACAGCCTACCGACATCCTCTCGATCCATGACGGTCTGATAAACCAGTATATCGACACCGACACTCCCTGCCCGATAGCCAAAAGCTCGCGTGTAAAGATGTCACCCGATGCCGAATATGTGCGCACGGTGCAGACCTGCTACAGCGATGTCGACATTAATGGCCACATCAATAGCGTAAAATATATTGAGCACATCATCGACCTGTGGCCTGTCGATTGGTTCCGTAGCCATCGCATAGCACGTTTCGAGATCGCTTATGTGGCAGAGTCGCATGGCGGCGACAACTTGCTGTTCTATCGCGAGAAAACGGCTGATAACGAGTGGTGTGTGCGCATAATGAAACAGACACCTGGAAGCGAAGAAAAAGTTGAAGTTTGTAGAAGTAAGGTTAAATTTGTAAAAGAATGAAAGATTTTTTTGGTGTTTCATTTTAATTTATTACCTTTGCAACCGTTTAACAGGATAAACAGTCGTCGTCAGTAGCAGACTCGTTTTTGGTATGGCGCGACTTGTTTTGAGAGAACTTATAAAAGAAACAACAAAACAATAACAACCGCTGAGGCTCTCGCATATATAATATGTGTGAGGCTGCACAGCACAAAATTTAAGTAATATGGCAGAAATGAATTTCGGTGGCGTTGTAGAAACTGTAGTCACCAGCAAAGAGTTTTCATTGGAAAAAGCACGTGAAGTTCTTAAAAACGAGACAATTGCCATCTTAGGTTATGGTATTCAGGGACCAGGTCAGGCAGGTAATCTCCGCGATAACGGTTTCAACGTCATCGTCGGTCAGCGTCCTGGCAAGACATACGACAAGGCTGTGGCTGACGGTTGGGTGCCCGGCAAGACCCTCTTCTCTGTAGAGGAGGCTGCACAGAAGGGAACCATCATCTGCATGCTGCTTTCTGACGCAGGCCAGATTGCTGTATGGCCAAAAATCAAACAATATCTCACACCGGGCAAGACCCTTTACTACTCTCACGGTTTTGCTATCAACTGGAACGACCGCACAGGTGTTGTTCCTCCCGCCGACATCGACGTTATCATGGTTGCTCCTAAGGGTTCGGGCACCTCGCTCCGCACAATGTTCCTTGAGGGTCGCGGTCTGAACTGCTCTTACGCTGTTTATCAGGACCACTCTGGCAAGGCTGAGGAGAAGACTATCGCCTTCGGCATCGGTATCGGTGCTGGCTACCTGTTCAAGACAACCTTCCAGCGTGAGGCTACCAGCGACCTTACAGGTGAGCGTGGCTCTCTGATGGGTGCTATCGAGGGTCTGCTTGAGGCTCAGTATGACGTGCTGCGTGAGCACGGTCATTCTCCCTCTGAGGCTTTCAACGAGACCGTAGAGGAGCTGACACAGAGCCTTATGCCTCTGTTCGCAGAGAAGGGTATGGACTGGATGTACGCTAACTGCTCTACCACAGCACAGCGTGGTGCTCTCGACTGGGCTCCCCGTTTCCGCGAGGCTATCAAGCCTGTTATGGAGTGGCTGTACCTGTCAGTTAAGACTGGCAACGAGGCTCAGATCTCTATTGACAGCAATTCTAAGCCCGACTATCGTGAGAAGCTGAACGCAGAGCTGAAGGCTATGCACGACAAGGAGATGTGGCGTGCTGCCGAGACCGTTCGCCAGCTCCGTCCTGAGAACGAATAAGTTTTTTCTTTCATAAGGAAAGTATAATAACAAAAAATGAATAAAATGAGTGGTGTGCGCCTTGCATGCCACTCTTTTTTTTTGTTCGTGCCGAGCATAAAAAACAATGAGCAAACGGAAGCTTTAAGCTACGTTTGCTCATTGTTTCTTAAAACGTTACAGCCAAATCAGTCTTTTAACGCATAGGTCACGGTTGACACCACACGCACCTTCTTTATGTAAGGCGTGTTTTGGTCGCGGTCCTCAATAGAGAACTGTCCTTGGTCTGCACTGACAATCTTGCCGAGCTTGCTCTTGCTGCTGTTGGCAAACTGCTGAGCTGTGGTCTCTGCGTTGGCGATGGCCTCTTGCATCATCTTGGGCTTCATGGCCTTAAACGACACATACTCGTAGCGAATGCGGTTCTCGTAGTCGCCGCTGACGATGGCAATGCCGTCCTTCAGCAGCTCACCTTGGCGGGCTATGAGGTTGCGCACCTGTGCCACGTTGCGCGATGTGACCGTTATGATGGACGTTATGTTGTAACGATATGACCGTCTGTTGTCCGAATATTGGTCGGCATTGAGGTCTATGACCACGGGGGCGTTGACCGTTATCTCGCTGTCTGCCACGCCACCAGCCTTAAGGAAGCGCTTAATGCTTGCCTGCGTCACGGCTATGCGGTGGTAGAGGTCGGGCAGGTCGTTGCCCAACTCCTTCGACACGATAGGCCATGTTACCTTGTCGGCATCTACCTCTTTCTCCGACAATCCTTTAACCACCACTTTGCGGTCTTTGTTTGTGAAGTCGTCGATGCCCCATTTCACACACAGGCCCAATATAACAATGCCCAAAGCAATGAGGGCAGAAGGAATGATTGTTTTCATATTGTCCATTTTTATGAGTTAATTATTAAAAACTTGCGACTGTTCAGAGAAACACGAATGGTCGTTATTGCTTGAACAGGTCCTTTATGCCGCCAATGCTTCCCAGAAGGTTTGTTGCCTCATAAGGCAAATAAACCGTCTTGGCGTTGTCGCCCTCAGCCACCTGTTGCATCATCTGGATATACTTTTGCGCGAGCAGATAGTTGGCGGGGTTGGTGCTTGCTCCTACAGCCTCTGTGATCTTGCCAATGGCTATGGCCTCTGCTTCTGCCTTGCGTATGCGTGCCTGTGCCTCACCTTCAGCCCGCAGAATCTCTTGCTGCTTGGCTGCCTCTGCGCGGTTGATGGTAGAGGTCTTTTCACCTTCCGACTGCAAGATGGCTGCTTGCTTCTGACCCTCTGATGTGAGGATGGTTGCACGTTTGTTACGCTCTGCTTGCATCTGCTTCTCCATGGCCTGAAGCACGCTTGATGGCGGAATGATGTCTTGCAGCTCCACACGGTTCACCTTGATGCCCCATTTGTTTGTTGCATCGTCGAGCACGGCGCGAAGCTTTGTGTTGATGGTGTCGCGCGATGTGAGCGTCTGGTCCAGCTCCATCTCGCCGATGATGTTTCGCAGCGTTGTCTGTGTGAGCTTCTCAATGGCGTTCGGCAGGTTGTTGATCTCGTAAACGGCCTTGAATGGGTCCACAATCTGGAAATAGAGCAGGGCGTTGATCTGCATCTGAATGTTGTCTTTCGTGATCACGTTCTGCTTGTCGAAGTCGTAAACCTGTTCGCGCAGGTCTATAGAGTTAGAGTAGGCATAGCGTCCGCGTGTCATCGTTATGATGGTCTTTGCGCGGTCTATGAACGGTATGATGATGTTAACGCCTGGTTTCAGGGTGTCATAATATTTTCCTAAACGCTCAATGATCTTTGTCTCGCTCTGAGGAATAATCACCACGGCCATTTTTACAAAGATAATGGCCAACACTACTATTGCCGTAAGGGCAATGCTTACAAATCCTTCCATAGTTTTGTCGTTTTTATAAGTTTTTCAATTGTTTCTAACCAATGTTTCTTTTTTATCCAATGTTCGTTCTGCACAATGTTTGTTTTTATACAGGCTTGACGTTTATGATGATACTGTCGCGTCCGATGACCTCCACTTTCATACCCACTTGCAGCGGCACGTTAACAGGCGACTCTGCTTTCCAGTCGTCACCGTCAATCTTCACGTGTCCATAGCCGTCGGCAGGAATAATCTCAGACACAACGCCTATTCGTCCCATCAACGCATCGGCATTGCTTGGTCGGTCTTCCTTGCCTTTATGCAACGAGGCAAGAAGACGTGGGCGCAACAGACGAATGGACATCACGGAGACAAGGGCAAAGACAATCACCTGTACCCAGAACGGCGCATCAAACGCTGCTGCCAGCACGCTGACCATGGCACCTATTGCGAAACATGTCAGGAAGAAATCGCCAGAGGTCATCTCCAACGTAAGGCATACGATGGCAACAATGAGCCAAAGCAGCCAAAAATGTTGCATGAAAAATTCTGTCATAGATAATTACTTTTAGGTGCTAGATATGTTAATTCTGTTTTCTTGTTATTATGCCGTAAAAGTAATTCTTTTTCTTTTAATGTGCAAGCAAAAGCATCATTATTTTTTCAAAAATAAAGGCAGACACAGCCTTAGGTCGTGTCTGCCTTCATGTTAGGAAGAAAGGTTTTTCATGTCATAACGAAACGCTCTTCATGTCAGAAGCGTCCTTGCTCGCCAAGGTAGCTGTCTTTAAATCCGAGAAAATAGAGCACGCCGTCAAGCCCAATGGTGTTGATGCTCTGCTTTGCGTTTGCCACTACACGGGGTTTTGCGTGGAAGGCTATTCCGAGGCCGGCCTCGCCAAGCATGGGCAGGTCGTTGGCGCCATCGCCAACGGCTATGGTCTGTGCGAGGTTCACTTTTTCTACCTGTGCGATGAGCTTCAGAAGCTCTGCCTTACGGTGTCCGTCAACGATCTCGCCGACATAACGTCCTGTCAGCTTTCCGTCTTCACCAATCTCCAGTTCGTTGGCATAGACATAGTCGATGCCATATTTGTGCTGAAGGAATTCGCCGAAATAAGTGAATCCACCGCTTAGGATGGCAATCTTGTAGCCACAGCGTTTCAGCACCGACATCAGGCGGTCCACACCTTCGGTGATGGGCATGTTAACGGCAATATCTTCAAGCACACTCGCATCGAGACCCTTCAGCAGGGCCACACGTCGTGTGAAGCTCTCTTTAAAGTCGATCTCGCCGCGCATGGCGCTCTCTGTTATGGCGCGCACCTCTGCTCCCACGCCTGCACGGTCAGCCAGCTCGTCTATACATTCGGTCTGTATGAGCGTAGAGTCCATGTCGAAGCAGATCAGTCGACGCATGCGTCGGTACATGTCGTCTTTCTGGAACGAGAAGTCGATCTCCATCTCGGCGCTTATGGCCATGAGCTCCTTCTGCATGGTGGCCCGGTCTTCGGGTGTGCCTCTTAGCGAGAACTCTATGCAGGCTCTCATGTTGCGCTCAGGGTGCATTATGCTCATGCGTCCTGTGAGTCGCAGAATGGAGTCGATGTTCAGACCTTGTCTAGCAATGATTTTTGTTGCTGCCTCAATCTGTTTTGCCGACAGCGTGCGGCCTATCATCGTGAGGATGTATCTGTTCTTTCCTTGCAGGTTGACCCAGTTTTCATATTCCTCGTCTGTGACAGGCGAGAAGCCGATGTTTACACCCAGCTCAGTGGCTTTGAAGAGCAGCTCTTTCATTACCTGTCCCGACGCATGGTCGTCAATGCGTATAAGGATGCCGAGCGATAAGGTGGAGTGTATGTCGGCCTGTCCGATGTCCAATATCTTTGCATCCTTGCGGGCAAGAATCTCCATTATTGAAGCTGTTAGTCCTGGCCGGTCCTTGCCTGTTATGCGTATAAGAATTTGTTCTTCTTTGTTGTCGTTCGTTTCCATTTATGTTGTTTGTTTTTATTAGTTCTGCAAAAGTAAGACATTTTGTCGCAAATCAAGTATTTGATTGAAATTATTTTGCCAAATACAAAATAAATAAGCCTGTGTTTGCATGTCAAAGGCATATTTTGTAATTTTGCACCAGAAAACAAGTATTATGAAGATAGGATTCGACAACGAGAAGTATCAGAAGATACAGTCTGAGCACATTAAGGAGCGTATTTCACAGTTTGACGGAAAACTTTACCTCGAACTTGGAGGCAAACTTTTCGATGATCATCATGCCAGCCGTGTGTTGCCGGGATTCATGCCCGACAGCAAGTTGCGCATGTTCCAAAAGCTGAGCGACAGCATAGAGATCGTTATTGTCATCAGCGCCACCGACATAGAGAAGAACAAGAAACGTGCCGACCTCGGCATAACCTATGACGAGGATGTGTTGCGTCTTCGTGGCGAGTTTCAGAACCGTGGGTTCATGGTGGGCTCGGTTGTCATAACCCATTATAACGGACAGCCCGCTGCCACCGCTTTCCGTCAGCGCTTGGAGCGCGAAGGCATCAAGACCTATTATCATTATCTTATAGAGGGTTATCCCCACAACGTTTCCCTCATCGCTTCTGACGAGGGCTTTGGCCAGAACGATTATGTTGAGACTGAGCGTCCGCTGGTCATCGTCACAGCCCCTGGTCCTGGCAGCGGCAAGATGGCCGTGTGTCTCAGTCAGCTCTATAACGAGAACAAGCGTGGCGTGCGTGCCGGATATGCCAAGTTTGAGACCTTCCCCGTGTGGAACTTGCCTCTCAAGCACCCCGTGAACATTGCCTATGAGGCTGCCACCGCCGACCTTAACGATGTGAACATGATCGACCCGTTCCATCTTGAGGCATACAACAAGATTGCGATCAACTATAACCGTGACATCGAGATCTTCCCCGTTCTCAACGCTCTGTTTGAGGGCATCTACGGCTCTAACCCTTACAAGTCGCCCACCGACATGGGTGTCAACATGGTCGGCTTCTGCATAAGCGATGACGAGGCGTGCTGTGAAGCTTCAAAGAACGAGATTGTGCGCCGCTATTATGCTGCCACAAACAAGATGGCGTGTGGCGCCTGCAACGAGCATGAGATTGCCAAGATACAGCTTCTCTTCAACCAGGCCAAGATAACGACCGACTTCCGCCGCACCACCGTGGCTGCCAAGAACTTCAAGAAGGAGACGGGTCACACCTCAGCGGCCATAGAGCTTGAAGACGGAACAATCATCACAGCAAAGTCGAGCGAACTGTTAGGTTGTAGCGCTGCCTTGTTGCTCAACGTCATGAAGCACCTTGCCGGCATCGACCACGATCTGAAACTCATTCCCCAGTCGATGATTGAGCCTATACAGCACACGAAGATAAGCTATCTTGGCGGCCGTAACCCACGTCTACACACCGACGAGGTGCTTGTGGCTCTGTCTGTGCTGTCTGTTCATGACGACAACTGTCATCGCGCTCTTGAGCAGCTTCCCAAGCTGCGCGGATGCCAGGCCCATTGCACGGTTATGCTGAGCGATGTGGACCAGAAAATTTTCAAGAAGCTGGGCGTCAACCTCACCTGTGAGCCTGTGCTTAAGAAATAACACAACGGTTTAATCCAAATCGGTCATTAGGGCTTGCTTGGATTTTTGATTTTTTAGAAGAGTAGATTTTGTTTGGCTTTTAATGAGTAATAGCGAGCTATTGCGAATTAAAAACAAGCGAAAGATGCCTTATAAAAACCAAAAGACTTCAAGCAGTTATACAAAAAAAACATAAATCGGCCTAATGACCGTTTTGGGTTTAACCCAAATCTAATGACCGATTTGGGTTTAAACGCAATTGTCCTTGAAAAGGCTGACATCGGTAGAACGGATCTGCTGTTCCTGATGTTTGCTCTTTTCAAGGACAATTGCTTTTTTCTATTTTCTTTCTGTTTTTCTTCTTGCTTTTTAGCTCTTCTTTTTTTAGCTTTCCTTATAAGCTTTCCTTATAAGTTTTCTTTATAAGTTTTCCTTTTTCTGGCTTCCCTTCATTGCTTGTTCCACGCCATGATCATACCGATCACGGCCGAATAGCTCTTCAGGCCTTCTTCCACATTGTTGCCTTTGAGGTAGAGGTTATAAAAGAAAGTTTGCGTCTTGTCAATGATGACACTGCGAAGCGCGAGCCAATACTCTCTGTCGTTGCGTGCAAGCGCCATTATTTCCGGGCGTAGACCGCTTACGAATCGTTCAAACTCTTCCTCGCCAAGCAACTCGCGCACGTTGATGATGACGTGGAAGAAGATGTGGTAATAGCCGCTGAAGCGTGTCGCCTCGTCCTTGGATGTGGTGCACACCACATAGCTGTAGAAGTTGGCCTCGCCCTCGTTGCTTATGCCCAGCAGGTGCGCCATCTCGTGAGCGTAGGTGGCAGGGTAGGCGTGTGGTCTGAGGTCGGCGTTAAGCGTGAACTCACAGAAGAACGGCCCCATGCTGCCTGTCACGCCCGCCATCGAACTGAGCCTTGAGAACACCATCGTCTTGACCTTTGGGTTGTGGTTGAACGGCGTGTTTATGCCCCAAGCCCTTGCGTTCTGTCCCATCTGCTCATAACCTTTCTCTATTGCCGCTTCAGCTTTGGCTTGCTGTTTGTCGCAACGTTTTAAAAGCAGCTCCAAAGCCGCGTGTGCTTTGGCTTTACCGTCTTTTGTCGTCACCATCCTATCAAAAGCGGCGTTCAGGCTGTCGGCGTAGCTATAAGCAAACTGTCGGAACGCCTCTTTGTCAACCTCCACGGGTCGCATGTGCATGCGGCGGTAGATGTTGGGTTGTGAATAGTTGAGATCCCATGCAGCATAGAACCACACATACACCCACAGCAGATATTCGCCCACATGCCCCAACGCCCTTCTCGTTTCTGTCTTCTTGTAGCCAATGGCGTAGACAGGGTAGCCGATGACCCATGCAATGCTGCCTGCAATAAAGATATCGCCAAGCGCGAAGGGCACCAGCCCAGAGATGTGTGACAGTACCGTCCCGACAACGGGGTAGATGCTTCGCGTGTAGAACATGCCCATTCCTGGCACAAGCTTAAACGCTGTGACAGCAATGAGCAGCAAGAGCAAGAGCCGTTGTCGGAGGTTTAACCTTATCTTTATTTTATGTTTGCTTTTCAATTTTTCTTTTCCTTTTTTCTTTTTTCGATGTCACATCAGCATCGCTGTTCAGCCAGCATCATCGGTTCGCCATCATCGCTGTTCCATCATCATCGCTGTTCAGCCCACATAGACGTTATCGAAACAGGTTATGCCTTCTTAGGTGTCGGCTTCAGATAATTCAGGAACCGCTCCACGTCATAGTTGATGATCAGCTCATCGGGAAAGTCCACTTCTTTGAGCAACGGCATAACGTTGTCATATTGCGCAATCATCGTTGAGAAATGGGCATCGCTTCCGAGAATTATGGGTGTGTCATATTTCTTCGCCAGACGCAGCAACGTGAGGTTGTTTGGTCGCGCCACCTCTTTGTGGCGTATTGGTGCCAACGAGTGGTTGTTGATCTCAAGCAGCGTGTGTGTCTACTTCGACACCTGCATGAGGCGTTCAAAGTCGAGTTCGGTTGTGCCGTCCCCCGGATGACTTATTATCTGCATGAAGGGGTTACGCATGGCCTTGACCACACCCTCCGTGTTTTCTTCCAACGTGCCGCCCTCCCAGCACAAGCTGTGTATGCCGGCAATGCGCAGGTCGAGCATGCGCCAATGTTCTTCGTCCAGACAGATGTCGCCGTTGGTGTTGAGGATGTTCAGCTCAGCGCCAAGCATCAGTCTTATGCCGTACAGTTGGCGCGGCACACAATGCATGTTGCGGAAATATATCGGGTTGCATGTTCCGGGAATGCCTGGCCCATGCTCTGTTATGCCAAGAATCTTCAGTCCCTTGTCGGCAGCGGCTTGTGCCATCTCTTGAAGCGAACTGTATGCGTGACCTGAAGCCACGGTGTGGGTGTGTACGTCAAGTTGTGTTTTCATTATCCTTTTGTTATATCTTGTTATCTTATTATCTTATGCAAATATAATGCAAACCGAGAGCAGAGCGTCAAGCTTGCTTGAACACTTTGCCGAGGTGCAGCTTATCTTATGCAAAGATAATGCAAACCGAGAGCAGAGCGTCAAGCTTGCTTGAACGCTTTGCCGAGGTGCAGCTTATCTTATGCAAAGATAGCCATTCATATCGTAAGACACAATTTGCAAGGAATAAAAAAAGGAAAATATTGTTGTTTAATATGAAAACGCCTTTTGCTTTGTTAACAGTCTTTTTGCAAGAAAACGGTAAAAATATGTAGCATAATGAAATGATGCTTGTCTTAAAAATAGCGTATTGTTGTTTTAAATCAAGAAATAGTGTCTTTATGTAATGTTGTTAGGTTCTTTTGCTTTCGTTGTGAATAGTTTGGTTTATATTTGCAAATGAAAACGTTTAAAGATAAAAACATATTAAAAGCAAAAACAAAGATTAAAATTTCGAACAAGTTTCAATTGACTATCTTTTTTTAAATTATCAAGATTGTTTAAAGAGATTTTGTTTAAAAGAGAATAAAGATATAGTAAACCGCAAACAACAAGATTGCTTATGGGTAAAAGAGAATTATTGGTATCTCTCGCCTCTATTGTATGTGCCGCCACTGTTTCGGCACAGTCGAGGCAGATAACGGGAACCATCGTGTCAGAAAACGGAGAACCCGTGGTGGGTGCTTCTATTGTGGTGGTTGGCACAAAAACAGGAACAGTGAGCGACATTGACGGTAAGTTTTCGTTCAACAACATCCCTGTCAAGGCCACACAAGTGCGCATTTCCTATCTTGGCATGCAGGTGAAGGTGGCGACGATAAAACCCGATATGAAAATCACCATGTATGAAGAGAACAATCAGCTTGGCGACGTGTTGGTTGTGGCTTACGGCACAGCGAAGAAGGCCAGCTATGCAGGCTCTGCCTCCATGATAAAATCGGCAGAGATAGCAGACCGTCCGTCGACAAGTTTTGAGAATGCGTTGGCTGGCAAGGTTGCCGGCTTGCAGGTCACCAGCTCGTCTGGACAGGCAGGCTCAGCACCCAGCTTGCAGATTAGAGGTATCGGCTCCATGAACGCCGGCAGCTCTCCGCTCTATGTTATCGACGGTGTGCCCGTGATGAGCGGCGATGTCGGCCAGATGTCCGATTATACCTACAGCACCAACAACATCATGAACTCGCTCAACCCCGATGACATCGAGTCGGTATCGGTGCTGAAAGACGCCGCAGCCTCCTCGCTTTACGGCTCGCGTGCCGCCAATGGTGTCATCGTCATAACCACAAAGCACGGCAAGACGGGCAAGCCGCAGATCAGCCTTAAATCGTCAATTGGCTTTACGCCGTCATGGGCCACAGGCAACTATGAGGCTGCCAACACCCAGCAACAGGTCGACATGCTCTACACCGTGTTCCACGACTACCAGACAGCCAACGGTGCCAGCGATGCCGATGCCAACGCTTATGCTCTGAAGCAGCTCAACCGCAAGTTCAACATGCACGGCTACCAGTTCACGACCGATGGCACGGGAGCTTATGAGAACGTGAACATTGGCGAGTATGACCAGTCGGGACGCGGCGGCAAATATTTTGATTGGGACGATGCCTATTTCCGCACAGGCGTGTACCAGACCAACGATGTGTCGGTGAGCGGCGCTACCGACAAGACCAACTATTTCACGTCGCTCTCTTACACCAAGGACGACGGACGCTTGTGGGTAAACAGCTTCAAGCGTGTGTCGGGACGCGTTAACCTGTCACAGAAGATCGGACAGCTGGTAGAGGTCGGCACCAACGTGAGCCTCACGCGCACCTCAAAGAGCGGCTATAACGACACCCGTTCTACGGGTTCCAACTATTTCATGCAGACACGCAACCTGTTGTGGGGGCTTTATTGGCCTACCGATTATGCCACCGGTGCCGACTGGACAGACCGCTATGGCAGCTATGCCTACAACGGCCTCTATTATAATAAGGAGTGGGAGAACAAGTCGGTCAATACCCGCATTTCTGCAATCGAGACGCTCACCTTACATCTGCTGCCCGGACTTGACCTGCGCTCTATCTTCTCTTACGACAACACGAGCGTGAGAGATCATATCTACTATAGCGCGAACCATTTTGACGCATCGGCCGTAAACGGCACCGTGAGCGAGATGCGAACGACCTATGAGAAGATCGTGTCGTCAACAACGGCCACATATAACCGTGCATTCGGCGACCACGACATCGGACTGTTGGCTGGTTTTGAAGCCGAGAAGAACACTACCGATTTTGTGCGTGCCTCAGGCGACAACCTCCCGAGCAGCACCCTCCACACCGTGTCCACAGCCGGCACACCCACAGCAGCGGGCTACCAGTGGGGCAACTCAATGGTGTCGGTGCTGTCGAAGGCCGACTACAACTATGCTGAGCGCTATTTCCTCTCCGCTTCGTTCCGTCGCGACGGCTCCTCAAAACTCAGTCCTGACACCCGTTGGGGCAACTTCTGGTCTTTGTCTGGCGCTTGGCGGCTGAACAAAGAAAAGTTCTTGGAGAACGCCACATGGATAAACGAACTGAAGTTGCGTGCTTCGTATGGCGTTAACGGCACGCTGCCGTCGTCCAACTATGCTTACATGAACCTCATGTCCTATTCGGACAAATATATGGGCAACCCCGCAGGCTACATATCGTCGTTGAGTAACAAAGACCTCACTTGGGAAACCAACTACAATTTCAATGTGGGCCTTGACTTTGCTTTCCTCAATCAACGCATCAGAGGCTCTGTCGAGTTCTTCAACCGCAACTCTGACAACCTGCTTCAGGATGTGCCTGTGTCTATGGTCACAGGTTTCAACTCTACGCTCAGAAACATCGGCAAGATAAACAACCACGGTGTTGAGATCGAACTGTCTGGCGACATTATAAAGAAGAGCGGACTGACTTGGACGGCATCATTCAATGCCTCGTTCATCAAGTCGAAGGTCAAAAGCTTGTATCGTGGTCAAGACATTATATGGTATGACCCGACAGGCGGCGACTCGCGCGCGCAGTATATCTACCGTGAGGGACAGTCGACGCTCGCCTTCTATGGCTATGAGTGGGCTGGTGTAGACCCTGCCAACGGCAAGAGCGTTTATTTCGTCAACGACGAGAGCAATTCGCAGGCCGGCGATTTCGTGTTCAAGGGGCGCGGTGCCACTTACGACTATGAGAAAGCCAACATGAAGATTATCGGTAACGGCATTCCCGACATGGCTGGCGGCTTCTCTACCAACGTGTCTTACAAGGGCGTGGAACTGGGTCTCAACTTTATCTATAAGCTCGGTGGAAAGCTCTATGATGGCGCTTACAAAGATGTGGCCGACGATGGCTACTACTGGGAGCGCATACGCTCAAAACACTATTACGAGAACATGTGGACGCCTACCCATACCGATGCCTCAGAGCCTGCCCTTTCAGGTAGCGACCTTACCGACGCCATGCAGTATAGCACACGTCACCTGCACAGCGCTTCCTTCCTGCGTCTGAAGACGGTGAGCCTGGCTTACAGCTTGCCAAGAGAGTGGGTCAAGCATGCTCTTATGACAAACGCGAGGGTCTATTTCAACGCAGAGAACCTGCTTACCTTCTCCCGTTACAAGGATGCCGACCCCGAGGTCAACAGCTACAGCACACGCGGCTGGGAGACACCTTTAGGCAAGACCTTCATCTTTGGTGTTGAGCTCACGTTCTAAGGCTCGTCACCTTGCATGCCTGCAAAAAGCAGACGTCTCTATTCTTTCAAACGTAACAGTTTTATACGGTGGCATCACAGCCATCACAAAAAGTCAAAAGCAATGAAGATAAACAAGATAACAATAATGGCGTTGGTTCTCGGTTTGACCTGTCTCACCTCGTGCTCCGATTTTCTTAACCGCCAACCCACCAATTCGGGCAACGCTGACGAAGCCATTGCCACGCAGCGTGACGCAGAGGTAGCCATAAACGGCATGATGTTCAAGATGTCGTCGTCGTCCTATTATGGCCGCAATTTCCTTCTCTATGGCGATGCCAAGGGTGGTGACCTCACCATCTACACCAACGGTAGAGGCAACGACAACCTCTATACGTTTAACCACACGCCCACGAGCGGCACCTACCAGGCGTTCTGGTCGCAGATCTACGACTGCATAATGCAGGCCAACAACCTCATTGAAAACATCGACAAGCGTCAGGCCGATGGCAACACAGCGCTTAACTATTACAAGGGCGAGGCTCTCTCGCTCCGCGCCTTGTTCTATTTTGACCTCGTGCGCCTCTATGGCTTGCCTTACAATTATAACAAGACATCTTATGGTGTGCCCTTGGTCTTGACAACCCTCGATGCGGGTGCGCAACCCTCGCGTGCCAAAGTGGAGGAGGTCTACAACCAGATCGTTGAAGACCTTACTGAAGGCCAGAAGCTCCTCGCCTCCGACAAGGGTGTGAAGCACGGCTATCTCGACTATTATGGCAACGTGGCTCTGCAAGCTAAGGTCAAGCTCTACATGGAAGATTATTCTGGCGCCCTTAAAGCTGCCGAAGAGGTTATCGGCTCAGGCAAATATAAGCTCTATGAGCCATCCGAGTGGTGCAACTCGTGGAGCCGTCAGTATGGCTCTGAGGCCATTTTTGAGATCGGCATAGACACAAAGACCGACCTTGAAAAGAGCTCGTTGGGCTATTATTACATGTGTTATGGCCAGAAGAAAGGAGCCATGGGATGGTTCCTTGCAAGCAACTATTTCCTCGACCGTCTAGGAGAAGATGCCACCGATGTGAGATGGGGTGTTATGGACAATGACGAGTCGTGGGTAGACACAGGCACGGAGCGTCATGGCGCATGTTACAAGTATATGGGTGGCCTCGACATGCAGGGCGATGGCAAGGAGACCTCTACGGCTGTAGACATCAAGGTCATGCGCCTGTCAGAGGTTTATCTCATAGCTGCCGAGGCCGCCTTGCACACGGGTGACAAAGAGGCTGCCGCCTCATGGCTTAACAACATTCGTCGTCGTTCGCCACAGCTTGCTGCTGCCACCGCCGCCACCGTGACCGATGACATGATTCTTGATGAGCGCAGCAAGGAACTGTTTGGTGAGGGTCAGCGCTTCTTCGACATGATAAGGATGAACCGCACCATTGTTTTCAATGACGATTTTCAGGATGTGCCTGTTACCCGTCGTGCCAAAACCATTGACCGCACGTTTGGCGGCATCGTCCTTCCCATCCCGCAAGATGAGATCAATGCCAACGCTGCCATTGCCGATCAGCAGAACGAATATTATAAGTAGCTGATCTTTCGCTTGTTTGAGAAGACAAAACGAAAATTAAAAGTGTGCCAAGCATAAAGATTCTCCTTTCATAAAAGGAAAAATGATATGCTTGGCACACCTTTTTTCTATCTGTCCATCTAACGGAAGACCCCTATTGGGGTGAAAAAATTATTGTTTATTTGCTCTCTGATGTTGCATAATTATGCAATTGCTCGCATATTTATACAAAATGCAAAAAGTAACTGAAAAGATTTGTTTGGTTAGCAAACTGATAAGTTTTTGATGTTTTTGTTATACAGTTTTGTTAATAAGTCTTAAAATTCGCCTTTCGTTGTCAAAGAGCCTCTTTGAGGTCGTCAAAGGGCCTTAATGAGCTCCTCAAAGAGGCTTAATGACAACGCAAAGAAGCCACTTTCATTTTGTCATTTTAACCCTATGGCAAAGCCATATAAAAAGGGTCCTATTTTTGCATAAATATACAGAAATGGAAGGGCGGGAAAGGAAATCGTGAAAGCATCTCTTTGTCGTTGTTGGTATTGGAGACGAAAGCAGTTATTAATCAAGCTTTTCTTTCAGAGTTTCAAGCATTCGCTTTCCTCTATTGTGAATGATACGAGTTGATTCGTCTATATATCTGTAGGCTTCAGCAAAGTATCGCTGTTTGTTTACATAGCCTCCTCTCCACCATGTATAGCCTTTTGATTTGATTATTGGTAAATAGTCAGAATTAACATAATCATTCAGCATGTTTCCATTAATGAAGTTGCGCCATCCTTCTTCTCCATAAAAAGGTGCGAAGTCTTCATTGTTCAGTTGTACGAGTTCTTGCAAATCTTCATCGAGGTCAGGTTTTCCTGTCAGCACCTTATGCAAGGCTGCAAGAAATCTATCTTCATAATCGTGCCATTCGTCATGGCAACCACGATGTTTGTTAATGCTCCATTCATTGATGCGTCTGTCTGGCAAGACCATCATATTTCCAATGGTATGAAAAGTGTGCTGAAAAATTTTTATCTTATCTGTCAAATCTGTTGGAGGGTTCCATTTTGGCGTAAATTTGTCAGCCCAAGGATAAGAGAAGAATGTGGCACTGGAGTTGATTGTGTCACCGCGAAGTTTGCCTTCGCCAGAGTTCTCCAAAGATAGATTTCTCCATACGTCACTAAATGTTAGACAATAGATAGCTCGCATGATGTTGGTATCGTCAGGATCAAATCGTCTATTTGGACATCCGAAAACGACATTGTTTTTCAACTGCTTGAGATCGTAATCAAGCAATTTCTGAATATCTCCGTCTAATTCTTTAGATATGAATTCGCTAAAAATTTCAATTGGTTTCATCCGTTCTTATTATGAATTGTCTACACTATCAACCCATTTTGCCACCGTTATAGCAAGAGTTTTTGCTTCGTTGGCGTCAGATATATATTTTGAAATCCATCCTTCTGTTCCTTTGTCACATTTTTCAAAGCCATAACATTGCACCTCTGATAGCCTTTTAAAAGGAATAAGCGATTTGTGTTTTCCGCTCCAAATCAACACCCGATATCCGTTAGCTTCATCAAAAAGATAGTCTATGGTGAGGTCGTAATGGGTATGGTTGCAATAGAGCAAGTTGTCATATCGCCATGGTGTCTTCCAACCACCGTTAAGTTCATGCTTGGGGTAAGGCGTTCCATTCATGAATATGCAATAATTTGCTTGGGCACGTTCTTTCTCCATAAGAATGATGATGTTTCCATAGTCGTAAAGGTTCTTCCATAAAGAATCTTTTAAGTAGCTTTCATCCTTGATGATAGAATAGAACGGGCTTTTGACATCATCAAACTGTTTTATTCTGTCTTCTATAGACAAATTGCTTTCAAGGAAATCCTTTACAAGCAAATCGTTTTTTGTAAAGAACGTAAACCATTGAGACATGTCCCATCCCAATGTCTTGTGCGACTTGTTTTCAACAGGGATAGGATAAAGGGTCCATCGGCATGTAAGCAAGGCTCGCCTTAGCGGGTCTATGTTGTTGCCGCAATCTCCCCACCAAAGAGCTTTTATCCTTTCTGTGTAGAAATCAAGCTTTTCTATGCTGTTGTCACACCAATCAATGACAGTCTTTATTCGTCTGTCAAACAGAGCTGTTTTTTCAGCGTTTACAATGCTCTTTTCTGCAAGTTCTCTGTTCTCAAGATTTTTCCAGATGAAAGCAAGTTTGGTCTTCTCTTGGTCATTTAACTTAGAAGAATCTTTCAAACATAGAACATCCTTGTCGGTCATGTCGTCCACAATTGTTATGGCACGCATGACGGGAACGTCAATCTTTCCCTCTTTTGTTTTGCTGTTGTTTACATTCTGATATTTTGCAACAGAACAGAAAATGTGGTAAAAGCGCTTGATGTCCTTGTCTGTCGCTTGATCAAAGCGCATCACATATCTTAATGTCGGGAGAAGACTGTAAAGCTGTTCGGAAGTGTATCTGCCTCGATTGTTCTTGTTGTTGTAGTTTACATTCGAGTCATTCCTCTCTGCGTAATCCATCTCATAAATGCGTCGGTATGCATTGAACAGATTATAAATCTGCTTGAACGAGATCGTCTTGTAAGGAAACTTGTCTTTGTTTTCTATGCAAGAGACATAATTTTCTGCAGAGTCAGCATAATACAACCTTACACAACGAAGAAATTCTGACATGCCTTCGTCCGACGTATGAGTAGTTTCTGTTTTGTCACGATGCTGCCAGAACCATGTTTCCATCTCTTCCCATTTTTCTTCTATGCAATCGACGGTGTTGCGGTAATGTTCTATAATGACAGGCTTTAGATTTTGGTTTGCTGTCAACGGCTCGCCTGTAGTGTTTATTACGACAAAGGTTTCTTCGCCGTTATGTCGGTTCTCCATGTCGTAAAACAGAAAATCAATGTGTGGTTGGTTTTCTTCAATGCCTGAAACGAAATCGCCAAGTTCAATAAGAATCTCCTGTGGCTTGTCTTGAAGTTTTTCCTCAATGGTTATAATTGCAGATACAATGCTCTCAATAGTTGGATCTGTTTTGTAAGAATTAAGATACCAAGGACAAGTTGCAATTTGGGTGATGGCCTCCAATTTTTTGTCTCGATTGTCTGTTTGAAGGAAATAATGTGTAACCAAATCGCTGATAAAATACAGAGAACTTTCTCTGATAGAGTAGAGCAGATAAGGTTCGTTGTCATCATTTTGTAGCTCATACTGTGACATCAGCAATGTTTTATATCTGCCTTGCGTCCTACGGTTGAGCACACCTAAGGTAAGGAACAATGTCGTAAGACGTTGCTGTCCATCACAAAGTTGGAGATGGTTTGGACATATTTCATCAAAGTATCCGTAGATAAGTCCCATGGTTAGGTTTTTTGATTTGTCCAGTTCCAAAAGACTGTCTATAAATGGGCCAACGAGGTTGACGTCTTCATTTCCCCAACAATAATCTCGCTGGAGGTCAGGAATAACGACCTTGTCATTCTCCCCTGAAAAAATGGTGGCGAGCGAGTAGTTCTCGCCACCTTTTAAGCGTTTGTTTTCACTCATTGTTGAGGTATATGTTAAACTGTTCGTTAAATTTGTCTATCTCTTTTTGCTTGTTTCGTGCAATATCCTCTCCTTTCCATTTAGAAGAGGAGAAGATGCTGATGGTGTGAATCAGATGTCTACTCTTGAACATAGAAACACCTACATTCTCAAAAAACTTGCGCTTTTTACTTTCAAAGTCATCAGCATTAAAAGCAGAGTTGTCATCACGATACAGCAGAACCAGATTGCCTATTGAGTGTTCTGTTGCAAAGAACGATTCTTCTGTTTCTGGATCTGTATATTTAATGTCCTTTCTGTCAAGCGTATAGAGTTTTATGGCGCTATCTTCAATTTTCTCATCTGCATGGTTGAGATACACACCTTCTTTTTCATGCTTTACTTTCGATTTAGGATAGATGTGTTCCAATGAGCGCTTGCGCCATATCTCAAAATCAAACTTCCTTCCTTTTCCCGATTCTTGCAGACAGTCTTCTTGGATATTTCGACGAAGCAGCCACCGTGAGCCAATCTCATAATGCTTCTTGTTCTGATATAGAAGATCATCCTCTAACCCTGCAAGAAAATCGCCCATAGCTGTTTGAAGAACATCTGTTCTGTTGGATGTTATATCTGCGTGGTTGATATCAAGAAGAGCCCAGTCGAAATATTTCGCCAATTGCTCTTTTGCAATGTCCTTACCTTGGGTCATTGTCATGTTAAAGAACCATCTGAGGAAAGTAAACCTCCGCTCTGCATCATTCCTGTAATTCAGGATTGCCCCTATGTAATTGTATGTTATAGGGTCATTGTATGCATCTTCAATTGATTTCTGAAAAAGGCGCATCTTTTTGAATACCGTCTTTGCAGACCTGACGGTTGCTTTTTCCAAGTTCTTTTTCTTGAAATCGTCAAACGTCAGCTTTTCCGAATTGTTCATCAGCGGAAGCAACCAGCCAAGCTGTGATTCGATATGGAAGTAGGTCTGGCGCTCCTTGTCATTCCACCAGTATAACCAAGAATCCCACTCTCTTGCAAGTCGGCTCCTGATAATGGTGTTCTCTCCTTCTGTGATGAGCCCGTTCTTATCTTGGAGCGATGCAGTTCTGAGCAGTTCAGATTTTACCAACTCCTGATCCTTCATTTGTGCTTTGTTTCCGTTCATCATACTGAAGATGACGGTTGCCTTTTCTTCAGGAATAGGAATATAGAGAAATTTGACATGCTCCAAAGCGTAATTCAGAAATTCGACCTTTTTATATTCATTCAGCTTGTCATGGATGGTCAACAATGTTTTCTTGAAGAAGTAGATGTCTTGAAATTGTTCGTCTTCGTCTAACTGTAACTTCAATATTTCTTCAATATCAAGTTCTTTGAGAAAGTTGTCCGACTCTTTTCTGACAGCATACACCATTCTCAAATACTCGTTATATTCAAGATATTTCAGGAAGAGATAAAAGAATGTTGTTCTTTGCTGACCGTCCACCAGAATTATGTCAGCACCCTTTTCACAGACCGTTATGCCTTGTAAGAAGATGTCTTTTTCATTTGTAAATCCGTCAATCAATGTGTCTATGATGTTAAGCACTGAATTTTTCTTCAGTCCAGGCTTTTCCTGTCCCCAGACATAACCTCGTTGATATGAAGGGATGATAAATGATCCACCTTGTTTCACAAGATTTACATACTCAGACAATGTTAACGTATTATTCATATGCCCTGATTTTTCCTTTTTATCTCTTCCTGTTGATAACCTTTTTTTATCTATCCGTCGGTGTTATCTCTTCGCCCCGTCAACACCATAAGCAGCGTTGTCGGTCACGATGACGATGTTGTGGCCGTTCAGCACCTTGCGGGTGGCTTGCTTCTTGGCCTCGGCTGTGGTGTGGCCGATGCCTGACGCTGTTGTGACGGTGAGGCTCACGCTGGCTTCCGCTCCACCGTCCTTTGTCTTGGCGGTGATGGTGGTGTGGCCTGTCGCCAGAAGGGTGACAAAACCGCCGTTCACCGTTGCCACACTCTCGTCGCTGCTCGACCATACCATGCGTTTGTCGGTAGAGGTGGTAGGCATGACGGTGGGTGCGAGGACAACATGCTTGTTCTCAAGAGCTGCTGTGACGGTGGTCTCGCCGAAGGTTATCGAGCGCGACAGCTCAGGGTCCTTCTGCTTGTCCTTGCGGTAGAGGAACGGCAACTGCAGGCTCTTTGAGGTGTAGAGGGCAAAGCGTGCATAGCTGCTTGTCGGCTCGTTGTAACGCAACGTGCTGCTGCTCTCCTTCTCGTTGCTTATGGTCGCTCCTTCGTAGCCAAGGTCTATGGCCCATTGTGTTGAGCCCTCGTTCCATGCCAAGGTCTGTTTGCCTGTGGCTCCAAGCTTGCGGCCATACTGGTCGGTGAGCGTCCAGAAGCCGTTGCTCTCTCCCTTGCCAAGGGTGAAGCGCAGCACGTCGGGAGAGGTGACATCCTTGGTTGAGGCAATGGTCACGACATCAAGATAATGGTCTTTCTCCATGCCGTCATAGTCGGTGGCAGCACAACCGTTACGGTAAATCATCAGTTCATCGCCCTCGTTAAGCTTGCCTTTCTTCTCCATCTTCTCGTATATCCATCCCAACGGCGACTCGAGCTGTGTGCCGGCAGCCTCGTCATACTCTATCGTGATGGCATCAAGATAGACCGATCCCTCTTTCGTGCCGCCCTGAACGACGATGCTGGCCTCGTCGGTAGTGATGGCAGGCAGGTTCAGCTCTTTCTTGATGTCCACATAGACGTTAAGGTCTTTCGACACCCATTGTCCGAACCAATCGGGAGAAGCAAAGTCTACAGCTGCCTGCTTGTAGAGCTGCGTCTCGCCGTCTTTCACCGTCATGCCCACCTGTCCTTTCGTGTTGTTTGAGCACATGCTCAGCGTAATGCTCTTTATGGTGCATCCCTGCCATCCGTTGAGATAAAGCACAGCGTTGCGGTTGCGCGGTATCTGGTTGTAGCGGTTGCCCGTTGTGGCACCGTATGTGTTTTCAAAGTCAGCATACGAGTTCTTGGGCACCATGCCGCTGGCTGCCAACAGAAAATCTTGTGTCGTCTTGTTATACTCCACAATCTTGTAGACCACCTCTGCCGCTTGGGCGCTGAGGCTCATACAGAACAAAGCAATTGCTGTCATCACCCCACGGGTGACATCCTTTATTTTTTTCATTCCTATTATAATGTTTGTTGGGTTTAACGGTCACTTGGTTGTTTAGACTATTTCTTTCTTGAGTTTATGCAAAGGTACAAAATTTTTAAGCAAAATGCAATGGTTTCGATGGTTTAGTTTGCTTCTTTTGTGCTCTATTGAGAAAACCGATATCATGTTCTTGCTTGGTCAATAAAAAAAGCAACCACTTTAAGAACATCATAAGGTCTCTCAAAATGGTTGTTTTCTTCACCTTTTTATATAAGCAGGTGCTCGTTTTAGAAAAGCAGGTGCTCGGAAAAAACTTATGACCGCTTATCTGCGTGTGGTCTTCTTCTTCGTTGCAGATGTCTTCTTTGTTTTAGAAGTCTTCTTTGTTGTAGAAGCCTTCTTCGTTGTTGTCTTCTTTGTAGAAGAGGTTTTGCTTGTAGACGAAGCTTTTGTTGCGGGCTTATAATATTTCAGAGCCTCAGGCATCTCTGCCTTGATAGCTGCAATGCGCTTTGCGTCTGATGGGTGGTCGCTGAACATGTCGTTCTGGTTGCTACTGCTGCCCTGTGACATGCGCTGCCAGAACGCCACGGCAACGTTGGGGTCGTAGCCCGCCATGGCGGCGAAGATCAGTCCCATGCGGTCGGCTTCGGTCTCATGGTCACGCGAATATTTGAGACTTCTAAACTGCAAACCCTTCTGTGCCAAGATCTGTGCGAGCTGTGTCGTGGTCGAACTTACGCCGGCAGCCTGCAGCACACCACCGAGAATCTGCGTGCCATACTGGTTCTTTATCTGTTTGCTCATCTGCTCAGCCGAGTGTTTAGCCACGGCGTGGGCAATCTCGTGTCCGAGGACAATGGCCAGTGATGCCTCGTTCTGGGTGTAGGGTAGCAAGCCCTCATAAACCACAATCTTGCCGCCAGGCATGCAGAAAGCGTTGGCTTCCTTGTTCTGCACGAGGTTAAACTCCCAACTGAAATTCTTGATCTCCGACTGTAGCCCGTTGTTCACCAGATAGTTTTGCACGGCTGTCGCGAGGTTCTGTCCCACACGTTTCACCATGGCTGTGTTGGCGGCATCGGTAGACACCTTTGCCGACTTCATGAAGTTGCTGTACTCCTGGTTGCTGAGGCTGAGCACCTGCTCGTCGCTCACAAGCAGATTTTGCTTGCGTCCTGTGATAGGCACGGTGCGTGTTGTTCCGCATGATGCAAAAACCAAGGCGGTCACCACCGCCAATAACATAAACTTTAATTTCTTCATAGCTATTAAATAACTTTTTGTTTTGCGCTCCCTGTTAACGGTCGCGCAACATCCTTTTTCTACAATCCAACGTTTTTGTTTGTTAAGCAAGTGCTCAAAAATCTTTTAAAAGCATGATATCTTTTTATAAGATTCATATAATCTTTTTACAAGATTCATATATGCTATTGCTTGTTAACGCCTGCTTGCAATGTGTACCTTTTCTTTCGAGGTGCAAAAATATAAATAAATGTTCTTTTTACAAAAAATTATTGCAAAAAGAAGCGTTTTTTGTTTGCACTTCCCCTGCTTGCTTCGCTCCGCGGGCTTCGCCCCAGCGTTATCTTCTCACAAGCGTGGAGCCTCGCAGCTGTTTCTCGCAGCTGTTTATCTGTATGGCGTAAACGCCTTTGTTCAGATGTTGCAGAGCGATGGTGTAGCTGTCGCTGCCTGCCGCAAGAGTCGTCTGATGAAGCAGCTGTCCGCCAACCGAATAGACACAGACGGTGAACGGACGTGAAGCCGCTGACGGCAGACTGATGGTGAGCAGCCCCTCTGGCGACATGCCCATGCGTGCTGCCGACGGGCTGAGGATTATGTCTTTCACCGAGTCGAGCTTCAGCAGGTGTAGCAAGCCGCGGTAAGCATCGATCTCTCCATAACCCCATGTGTTGTTAGGGTAGGAGAGCGACGGGTCATGACGGATGCTGGTGGCCGCTATCACCTCCATCACGTCTTCGGGTGACAGCGTGGGTACGGCTTGCAGCCACAGGGCTATCGTTCCTGCCACGGCCGGCGAGGAGAGCGATGTGCCTTGCTCGTAATACCAGGCGTATGTGCGGCCCTCATAATCGAACGTGGCGACCGTCTGGCTAGTCAGTCGGGTAGGGTCGGCTTCAATATAGAAAGAACTGAACGCCGATGTTATGGCAGACCCCGGCGCCACAACGTCGGGTTTTGTCAGCCCTGCAAACGTTGGGCCTACGGACGAGTAGTAGGCAATGTCGCCCACATCTTTTATGCCCGTGTCAATCTTCTCGCCTTTAAAGTTGGTCACACAGGTGCGGTGAGCCGTCGCGCCCACACAGATGACCGATGGTGCCGCCGCCGGACTGTTGATGTTGTGTGTCTTCTCTCCGTCACACAGAGCGGGGTTAAGGCTGTTCGCATACATCTGTCCCGACAGGCAGAAAACCTCCACGTCGGCATCGCTCCCGAGAACCTCCATAGATAACGGTTTGGACCCCACGCCCACATATTCGGCTCCCGATATCGTCACGTCATAGGCGGTCTCCTCCTCATCATAGCATGAGGGAAAGGCCTGTATGTCGACAGCAAGTTTGTAGGTGGCGTAGCGCAAGGTGTCGGTCACTGTCGAGTCGGGAGCAGCCACGATGGCCTTCGTGTCAAACACCAGCTCCCTGTTTGGTGACCCGTAGGCTGTGAGACGCAGCTTGAAGTGTTGGCGTGCCTTCATCGTGAGCACAGCACTTTTGCTCCATTTCTTTACGAACGTTCCGGCCGAGGCTGTGCCTGCCGGCTTGCGGAAATAGGTCGGGTCCGTACTGTTGTTGCCTGCCGCCGACACCAGGATGCGTCCGGGGCCTGTGAGCCGTCGCAAGGCTTCAAAATAGAGCACGTCGTCGCCGCGAAAATCTTGTGGCGAGCCCTCGCTGAAGTTTATCACACAGGGCTGCCCCTTGCTATGGGCATAGTCGAAGATATACTTGAATCCGAGCACATCGGTGGCATAGGTATATTTGTAGACGTTCTCTTCGGGAATGAGAGGAGCGTCCACGTTGACGGCGTTGCTCACCAGACAGATGTCGCTGCCTGGCGCCATGCCGCGGTAAGGCGAGCCATAGCCTGTGCCGGCGGCGATGCTGGTGGTCATGGTGCCGTGGGGTATGATGTGTGCGTCGCGCGAGTGGGCCACGTCACGCAGCGCCGCCTCGTCGGTATAGTCGGCTCCCACGAACAGCGAGCTGCCGCTTTCGCTCTTTGCCAACTGGTCCCAGAAGCTTTTTATGCGCCACCGTCGTGTGTCGTCGCTGAGAAAGGTGGGGTTGGTGAGGTCGAAGCCCACGTCCTGCATGCCCACAACAACGCCTGTGCCGTCGAACGCCTGTGGCAGGTTCCTGCCCTCGTGCACGGGCGGCACGTTGATGATCAGCCCGAGCGAGTCGAGCGCCACGGTGTTGCCCCGTTGTGCCTCTATGCGTAGCACACAGCTCCGTCGCGACAGCGCAGCCACGCTGTTGAGCGGCATGGCAGCGATCGTTATGTCGCCGAGCGATGCCAGCACCCTGCACCCCTCAGCTTTCAGCGTTGTTGTGTCGGCCGCCGACGAGGTGCGCACAAAGGCACACACCGTGGGGTTCAGCCCTGCATCGGTCTCTCCGCGCCTCTTTGCCGCCTTTTGTCGGTCGGCATCGTTCATGAGCATGCGCAGCTGCGACGACAGCTTGCCCAAGGCAGGACGTTGTGCCGATGCTTCTCTGGGTATGTATGTGAGAGCTATGGCAACATATAAGAATATGTGAAAAATGTTGACTTTCATAATGAGCGGTGTCCATCTTGTTTGTTGGGCAAAATAACGAAAAATCTATGACATGCACAAGAAACGCATCCACTTATTTGGGAAATCCGCCAAATAGCACTACCTTTGCATGAAAAATAATTCATAAACAGACAGTTTCGCATGTCCTCTTGCCCCTTGCTGATGTCAGCATCGTTGTGGCCATGCTTAATTTTTAACAATAAAGAAACAAGAAAAATGGAAAAGAAAAGCAACAAGTTTATTGCTGTGTCGTACAAGTTGTATACGATAGATGCCGATGGCACCAACACCATGGTTGAAGAGGCTCCCGCCGCAAAGCCGTTCCAGTTCATTTCTGGCTTCGGCATAACCCTCGATGCCTTCGAGAACGCTTTGGTGGACCTGGAGAAGGGTGCCGACTTCGATTTCGTTCTCAGCGAGGACGATGCCTATGGCCCTTATGTCAACGAGCACGTCATCGCTCTTGAGAAGGAGATGTTCATGGTGAACGGCCGTTTCGACAAAGAGTATATCTTCAAGGGCGCCGTCGTGCCTCTTCAGAACGAGCAGGGACAGCGCTTCATGGCAACCGTTGTCGACATTGCTGACGACAAGGTGACGCTGGACCTCAACCATCCGTTGGCTGGCAAGAAGCTCAACTTCAAGGGTAGCGTGGTGGAGAGCCGCGAGGCTTCTAACGAGGAAATCCAGACCATGATCAACCACATGAGCGGCGAGGGCTGCGGCCATTGTGGTGGCGACTGCGGCGGCTGCGGCGGTCACGAAGGCCATGAAGGCGGCTGTGGCGGTCACGGCGGTCATGAAGGTCACGAAGGTGGCTGCTGCGGTCACGGCGGTCATGGCGATCACGAAGGTGGTTGCTGCGGTCATAAACACTAAAGGAGAATATTGCTATGCGTAACACGTTTGGAACACTTTTCACCCTCACAACCTTTGGCGAGAGTCATGGTGCTGCTGTTGGCGGTGTCGTTGACGGCATGCCTGCCGGAATAGATATTGACGAAGAGTTTATTCAGAGCGAACTCAACAGACGCCGTCCCGGACAGAGCCGGATAACGACAAGCCGTAACGAGGCCGACAAGGTAGAAATTTTAAGTGGTGTGTTCGAGGGAAAGTCGACGGGATGTCCCATTGGCTTTGTAGTGAGAAACACAAACCAACACTCGTCCGACTATGAGAACATGCGTAACCTCTTCCGCCCCTCCCATGCCGATTTCACCTATTGGTCAAAATATGGTGTGCGCGACCATCGTGGTGGCGGACGCTCTTCGGCACGCATAACCATAAGCCGTTGTGTGGGGGGAGCGCTTGCCAAACTTGTGTTGCGTCAGCTTGGCATCAGCGTGCAAGCCTACACCTCACAGGTGGGCGCCATCGCTCTTGAACGCGACTATCACCTGTATGACCTGTCGCTCACGGAGACAAACGCCGTGCGCTGCCCCGATCCCGTGAAGGCACAACAGATGGAAGACCTCATCGCACAGGTCAAGGCCGATGGCGACACCATCGGCGGCATCATCACCTGTGTGGTCAAAGGCTGCCCCGCCGGTCTCGGCGAGCCCGAGTTTGGAAAACTTCATGCCGCTCTTGGTGCAGCCATGCTTGGCATCAACGCCGTGAAGGGTTTCGAGTATGGCGAGGGCTTTGACGGCGTTACAGCCCGCGGCAGCGAACAGAACGACATCTTCGTGCCATCTGACACATCGTCACAAGCGGTCACCACGCTCACCAACCATAGCGGAGGAATACAGGGCGGCATAAGCAACGGACAGGACATCTACTTCAGAGTGGCCTTCAAACCCGTTGCCACCATATTGCAGAACCAGCCCACCGTCAACAAGGACGGCGAGGCAACCGAGTTCACGGCGAGAGGCCGACACGATCCCTGTGTCCTTCCCCGCGCTGTGCCTGTTGTAGAGGCCATGGCAGCCATGGTTGTCCTTGACAACTGGCTCATGAACCGCACGTCAAAGCTGTGACACGCGGTTGTGCCTAAACGTTGTTTAACAGGGGCCGATTGTGTCTAAACAACATGATTAAAATCAAAAACATGTTTTTAAACACTTAATAATTGTATATAAACTCTGAAAAAATGTTATATGGCGCGGTTTTGCCGTCCTTTCCTGTTAAAATGTATTATTACACTATTGCATATTTTAATATAATTGCTAAATTTGCAATCAACAAGCTTGGGGCTTGTGACAAGTCTCATGTTTAGTTTAGTTAAGTCTAGTTTAGTTTTTGTGTTGGTTGAGGGCTGCTGATTAGCAGCCCTCAAATTTTATATATGCATGTCAAATACATGCGAAAATTGAGTAAAGATTTCAAAATTTGACAACAACATTTCTCTATATTATATTATTTTTGTAACTTTACACGCGGTATGCTCAAAAGCGTGCCGTGTTACTATAGCCAAATAAAATAAACACATATATAAAATGCTTTTCAAATGGAATTACAAGCCACCTGCTGCTGACGAGAAGAAGGCGGCGAAAGAATTAGGCGAAAAGCTCAACATCAGCCCGATACTGGCGTTTCTGCTTATCAGGCGAGGCATAAGCACAGAGAGCGGTGCTAAACGGTTCTTCCATCCGCAGCTTGCCGACCTTAACAACCCGTTCCTCATGAAGGACATGGATGTAGCGGTCGACAGGCTCAACGATGCTATGGGCCGCAAGGAGCGCATTCTGATCTATGGCGACTATGATGTTGACGGCTGCACGGCTGTGGCTCTTGTCTACAGGTTTTTGCAGCAGTTTTATTCCAACATCGAATATTATATCCCCAATCGCTATGAAGAGGGATATGGTGTGAGCAAGAAAGGAATAGACTATGCCAACGAAAACGGAATAAAGTTGATCATCATTCTCGACTGTGGCATCAAGGCCATTGAAGAGGTGGCCTATGCCAAGAGTCTGGGCATCGACTTCATTATCTGTGACCATCATGTGCCCGACGAGACGTTGCCGCCAGCTGTGGCGGTGCTCAACCCCAAGCGTTCCGACGACAGCTATCCGTTCAAGCACCTCTGCGGCTGTGGGGTGGGCTTCAAGTTTATGCAGGCTTTTGCCAAGAACAACGGCATACCGTTCTCGCGGCTCATACCGTTGCTCGACCTGTGTGCCGTGAGCATCGCTGCCGACATCGTGCCTGTGGTCGACGAGAACCGCATACTGGCGTTCCACGGACTGAAGATCTTGAACCAGAACCCGAGCATCGGTCTGAAAGCCATCATCGACATCTGTGCGTTGAGCGGACGTGAGATCGCCATGAGCGACATCATCTTCAAGATCGGACCGCGCATAAACGCGTCGGGACGCATGGACAACGGCAAGGAGAGCGTGGACCTGCTGGTGGAGCGCGACCTCAGTCGTGCCTTGAAAACAGCCAAGCATATCGACTGTTACAACGAGCAGCGCAAGGACATAGACAAGCAGATGACCGAGGAGGCCAACCAGATCGTGTCACGTCTGGAGAGCCAGAAGCATCACACCTCCATCGTGCTCTACGACGAGAACTGGAAGAAGGGCGTCATCGGCATCGTGGCCTCTCGTCTCACCGAGATCTATTTCCGTCCCACGGTGGTGCTCACACGCGAGGGCAACATCGCGACCGGTTCGGCACGAAGCGTCACAGGGTTCGACATCTATTCGGCCATCAAGAGCTGTCGCGACATGCTCATCAACTTCGGCGGCCACACCTACGCTGCCGGACTGACGCTCCGTTGGGATGACATTCCTGAGTTTCGCCGTCGCTTCCAGCATTATGTCGATGAGCACATACAGCCCGAACAGACAGAGGCCATGCTCAACATCGATGCTGTCATCGACTTCAAGGACATCACCAAGCGTCTCCATAACGACCTGAAGAAGTTTGCGCCCTTCGGTCCCTGCAACACCAAGCCCGTGTTCTGCACCGTCGGTGTCTACGACTACGGCACCAGCAAGGTGGTGGGCCGTGAGCAAGAGCACATAAAACTTGAGCTTGTCGACTCCAAGTCGAGCAACGTTGTCAACGGCATTGCCTTCGGACAGAGTGCGTCGGCACGTTACATCAAGTCGAAGCGTAGCTTTGACATCGCCTACACGTTGGAAGACAACATCTTTAAGCGCAACCTCGTTCAGCTTCAGATAGAGGACATAAGACCCACCGAAGAGGAAGAGATGCAGGAAAGCGAAAAGACAATATAACCAAGCTTGTTGATGATTTTAAGACAACAGCAAGGCAGAGCTTGTTGATGATGTTTTAAAGACAATAGAGACAATAGAGACAATAATTTTGCATCCTAAAAAAAATGTCCCTATTGTCTCTATTGTCTTTAAATAAAACTCAATTTGTCTTTTTAAAAAAGCTCACAAAAAAAACAGAAAAATGGCAGAAAGCACAGATCGGTACATACAGATACTGAAGAGATATTGGGGCTACGACAATTTTCGTGGCATACAGCGCGAGATCGTCGAGAGCATAGGCAGCGGAAAGGACACCCTCGGCCTCATGCCCACGGGCGGAGGCAAGTCGATAACCTTTCAGGTGCCGGCTCTTGCCATGGAGGGCGTGTGCATTGTCGTGACACCCCTTATCTCCCTTATGAAAGACCAGGTCGACAACCTGCGTAGGCGAGGAGTGATGGCAGCAGCCGTCTACTCGGGCATGACACGCGACGAGGTGGTCGCCACGCTTGAAAACTGCATCCTCGGCCACACCAAACTGCTGTATGTGTCGCCTGAGCGTTTGGCCTCAGACCTCTTCAGGGTGAAGTTGGGCCACATGAAGGTGAGCTTCATAACCGTTGATGAGGCCCATTGCATCAGCCAGTGGGGCTACGATTTCCGTCCCTCCTACTTGCAGATAGCACAGCTTCGCGACATGAAGCCCGGCGTGCCTGTGCTTGCCCTCACCGCCACCGCCACCCCCGAGGTCGTTGACGACATCCAGGACCGTCTGCGCTTCAGCGAGCGCAACGTGTTCCGCATGAGTTTTGAACGTAGCAACCTGGCTTATGTGGTGCGTACGGCGCAAGACAAGAAGCAGGAGATGCTCCATATCCTTCGCTCTGTGCCGGGCAGCGCCATCGTCTATGTGCGCAGCCGCCGACGTTGCCGTGAGGTGTGCGACATCATCACGGAGGCAGGCATCAAGGCCACCTTCTACCATGCCGGCCTGGATCATTATGAGAAAGACGAACGCCAGCGCCAGTGGCACGACGACGAGGTGAGGGTCATGGTGGCCACCAACGCCTTCGGCATGGGCATAGACAAGCCCGACGTGCGACTGGTCCTGCATGCCGACTGTCCCAACTCGCTTGAGGCCTATTTCCAGGAAGCGGGCCGTGCGGGCCGTGACGGCAAGAAAGCCTATGCTGTGTTACTCTACAACGGACACGACGAGCGAAAGATGGACAAGCGCATCGTGGAGGAGTTTCCCGACAAGCAGTTCATCCGTGACGTCTATGAGCACCTTGCCTATTTCTACCAGATTGCCCTCGGCGATGGCCGTGGCCACACCTTCCTTTTCGACATAACCAAGTTTTGTCAGACGTACCACCATTTCAGCATCCAGACCAACTCGGCCTTGAAGATCCTTCAGCGGGCAGGCTATATCTATTACGACATGGAACCCGACGCCATGGCTCGTGTGCGCTTCCTCCTTGACCGCGACGACCTTTATCGTCTCGACAACTCTTCTGCAGATGAAGATGCCGTGGTGCTGGCCCTCCTTCGCCACTATTCAGGACTGTTCACCGACTATTCCTACATCGACGAGAACGCCGTGGCCTACCACTCCGGCCTCACGCGCCAACAGGTCTACCTCATCCTCAAGAGTCTGTCCCACCGTCACATCATCCATTACATCCCACAGCGCAAGCTCCCCACCATCACCTACACACGCGACCGCGAGGCTGCCGACCGTCTGGTCCTCAGTCCAGAGGTCTATGACCAGCGCCGCGAGCAGTTTGTCCATCGCATCAAGGTCATCCTTGCCTACGCCACCAACGATGACGTGTGCCGCAGCCGTCAGCTCCTGCGCTATTTTGGTGAGACCCGCTCCACCGATTGCGGCATCTGCGACGTGTGTCTGGGACATGCTTCCTCCGACAGCGTGTCCGACGACGCCAGCGCCGCCGTGTGTGAGCGCATCCTCCGCCTTCTTTCCGACGGCAAACGCCATGCCGTCAGCGAGTTTGCCAGCTCCCATGGCCCTCACGCCAATGTTGCTTTCGAAGCCGTGGCTTACCTTATAGGCGAAGAGAAGATCTGTTGTGAGGACGGTGAGGTGTGGATAGAGAAAAAGAAATAGCTGTAAAAGAGTACAAAAGAAAATCGCCAACAATGTGACCGTTTGGTCTTCCATTGTTGGCGATAACCGTTTTTATGCTTTTAAAAAAAGAGCTTCAGTCTGTTAGATGCCCATCTTCTTGCGGATGTCCTTAGGAATGGCGTTCTTGTTTACAACGAAGTCCATGGTCTTGTAAGCGATGAAGTTCTTCGACATGTACCATGTGCCCTTGTGATCGCCATACTCGCCCCATGAGTTCTTTACCATGTAATACTCGCGGCCGTTCTGGTCCTTTGCTATACCGTAGATCTGCATGCCGTGGTCATCTGTTGTCTCCCAGTTGTCATAAGCCTCCTGGCGCATCTTCTGAGTGGGAACAACCTCGGGAGCGTTGACGCCCAGCGAGTCGATCTTCTCCTTCTTTTGCGAAGAGCTCAACTTAAGCCAGCGTGCAGCGTCGCTGCCTGCGAGGCTCTGCACCTTCTTCTTGTCATAAGCGATAGCCAGACCGTCGCGTGTGAAGCCGTCCTCAGACACGTCACCGCCCCAGGCGATGGTGTAGCCGTTCATGATAGCGTTGTCGATAATGCGCATCATGTCGTCCATAGGAACGTTCCAGCTCAGCGGCCAGCGCCAATTGTCCTGCACCTCCACAGCAAATTGTGTCCAGAAAGGATGGTGTGTGTAGCTGGTGATAGACACATAGTCGTCGAGCTTCAGACCGAGGCTTTCTGCAAAAGTTTTCGGTGTGTAGGTCTTGCCCTCATATTTGAAGTTCTCGGGACACTTGCCAAGATAAGAGTCGAGTATGCCCTGAAGGCCCACCTTCCATGCAGGAGTGAGAGTCTTGGCATTGCTCTTAGCCACAGCCTCCACATACGGAGTGAGCACGTCGAAGAACTCGTTGAAGTTGGCAAGCGTGTCGCCGTAGAGAGTGCCAGGCAGAGGCATGGCGTTCTCGGGGCATATACCGTAGTTCTTGAGGCAGTAGAGCACATCGAAATGGCTTCCGCCCTGAGCGAACGACACGTCACCGTGCATGCGTACCGACATCACGGCACGGTCCATATATGTCTTGTTAGCCACGAACATCTCGCAGAGGTCATAGGTCTTGCCGGTGTTCTTCAGGATCTCACTCTCAAAGTAAGAGAGACCTGAGAAATCCCAGCATGTGCCGCTGCGGTTCTGGTTCTTGATGCTCGTGATAGGGTTGCTCTTTACAACGGTGAACACGGGCTTGTTCTTGTTAGCGTCGTCTTTCTTGTCCTGTGCATTGGCTCCCAGCGCCATAACGGCGAGCAGAGCCAAGGTGAATAATTTTTTCATAAAGTTTTGTTAGGTGTAATTAAAATTCTCTTTTAATTTTATATTTTTTTTTGTGAATGTATCGTCTGTTATCTTCCTGAACGACCGAAGGGAGTGATCATTTCTTTTTCAATTCCGTTATCTTCTGAACTTGTGAAAGTTCAATCATTGATTTTCCTCCATGAACGTCTCCACATCCTTCGGATGGTAAGGTATGCGCTTGCTTCCAATGAATCGGCAACCGTTCTCCGTAATGAGCACATCGTCTTCAATTCTTATGCCTCCAAAGTCCTTGTAGGTTTCAAGCAAGTCAAAGTTGATGAACTCCTTGCAGTGGCCGCTGGCCTTCCAGTTGTCTATAAGTGCAGGAATGAAGTAGATACCCGGCTCGTCAGTCACCACGAAGCCCTCCTCCAGACGACGTCCCATGCGCAGACAGTTGGTGCCAAACTGTTCGAGGTTCGGTCTCGTCTCCTCGTCGAAGCCCACGTTTATTTGGTCCAGGTTCTCCATGTCGTGAACGTCCATTCCCATCATGTGTCCAAGACCGTGAGGCAGGAACATGGCGTGTGCTCCGGCGCGTACAGCCTCTTCCGTGTCGCCCTTCATCAGTCCCAGCTCTTTCAGTCGGTCTGTCATGAGCTTGCACACGGCAAAGTGAACATCCATATATCTCACGCCCGGCTTAGCCACCTTCAGTGTGTAGTCGTGACATGCCTCCACAATGCTGTAGATCTCGAGCTGTCGCTGCGTGAACTTGCCGCTCACAGGCATGGTGCGCGTGTTGTCGGAGCAGTAGTTGTTTATCGTCTCAGCACCTGCGTCACACAACGCGAGGCGTCCGGCCTCCAGTACAGCCATAGACGGGTTGCCGTGCATGATCTCGCCGTGCTGGCTGAAGATTGTGGGGAAGCTCACCATCGCACCATACGAGTTTGCGATGCCGTCGACCTGTCCGCCGACAAACTTCTCTGTCACGCCGGGCTTTGTCAGTCGCATCGCCGTGGTGTGCATCATGTAGCCGATCTCGGCAGCACGCTCAAGCTCCTCTATCTCCTGAGGCTCCTTCGTTGATCTCATCTTCACCACAGCGTTGATGAGCGCCATGCTTGCCGACTCTTTCTGCTGGTTGGGATGAATGCCGAGAAGGTCAAAAATCTGGAGCTTTATGTCGTAGCGGTAGGGCGGCAGGAAATGAATGGTGCGCTTCTGTCGCATCGCGTCGTTGCAGATGGTCTTCAGAGTCTTCATGGGTGCCGAGTTGCTCACGCCCACCTGCTCTGCGAGGTCGTGCACGCTGTCCACGTTTCCATACCACACAATGTCCTCAATGTCTATGTCGTTTCCGACCAGAGTCTCGATGTTGTTGTCGATGTCTATGACGCCAACCAGACCGTCGCGGTTCTGTCCGAAATAGTAAAGAAAAGACGAGTCTTGGCGGAACGGGTAGTATCCGTTGTTGGGAAAGTTGCATGGCGACTCGTTGTTTCCGAACAAGATAATGATGCCGCTCTTTACAAGCTCTTTCAGCTTGGCGCGACGGTTAACGTAGGTTTGCTTGTCAAACATATCTTAAAAATTTGTCTAATTGTCTGCAAAGTTACTACTTTTTCTAATAATTTGTGTAACTTTGCCTACAAAATAACATTATTTAGGTAAAAAGTTTCTCTATAAAGTATGCAGATTGACAGAAAGACCGCCCTTGTGCTCGAAGGTGGGGGCATGCGAGGTGTGTTTACCAGCGGTGTGCTCGATGCCTTCATGAAGCACAATCTCACCTTTCCTTACATCGTGGCTGTGTCGGCAGGTGCCTGCAACGGCATGTCTTATGTGAGCCATCAGCCACGCCGGGCACGCATCTCCAATATCGATTATTTGGCCCGTTACAAATATATAGGCTTGCGCCACCTTGTCACCCAAGGATGCATCTTCGACCGTGAGCTGCTCTACGACAAGTTTCCCAATCAGTATCTTCCGTTCGATTTCGACACCTTCTTCAGCTCGCCCATGACCTTCGAGATGGTCACTACCAACTGTCTCACGGGCCAGCCCATGTATCTCTCCGAGCGCCATGACCGCCAGCGGGCCCTCGACATCGTGCGTGCATCGAGCAGCCTGCCTTATGTCAGCAAGATTGTCGATGTCGACGGCATCCCCATGCTCGATGGTGGCATCGTTGACAGCATACCCTTGCAGCACGCCATCGACATGGGTCATCCAACCAACGTGCTGGTGCTCACCCGCAACCGCGGCTATCGCAACACAGGCAAGGACATGAAGATTCCGCGTTTCATCTATCGCAAATATCCCCGTCTGCGTGTAGCGCTCAGCCGTCGTCTTGCCGCCTACAACGCACAGCTCGAATATGTGGAGCGCATGGAAGACGAGGGCCGTGTCATCTGCATCCGTCCCGAGCGCCCCATGGAGGTAGACCGCATAGAGAAAGACATCGCCAAGCTTGAGCGTCTCTACGAAGAAGGCTTCGCCCTTGGTGAGCGTTTCTGTGAGAAATATTGGAAATGAACGCCGCCTGGCAGCTCTGATACCTTATTATATTAAGTAGGTGATCAAAATTAATTTAAATGGATCTATGCTCTATTTTTGTCTGTATGTTCAGCTCCGAAGAGGGAGTGTAGCGGGCTACACGACCGATGAGAGCTGGGCATACGGGCCAAAAGAGGGCGTAAAGGCATTTGAAAGCATAACCTTTTTATAAGATTCATATATGCGATTAATTTTGAACACCTACTTATAGGAGCATCTTTGTTTCTTCAATAGAGACAGAGATGCTCCTGTGTTTTTTTATAAAATTAAACCCAAATCGGTCGTTAGGGCTTGCTTGTATTTTGGATTTTTAGAAGAGTGGATAACAGCCGAACAATAGAACAATAGAACAATAGAACAGCAGAAAAACATAAGAAAAACAATGGGCGTCAACAAGTGGACCAAAATGAACCGTTTTTCCGCATCTCTTTGTAAGAGATACAGAAAAGTTTGTAACTGTTTGATAATCCAATAACTACTAAAACAAAGCCTTAGAATCTTTTCGGATTATTGTTAAAAATGTTGATTGCATATTAATATTTTATCGTACACAATTCGTTCATTTACAATATTTTTCTTATTTTTGCACTTGGTTTCTGTATCTCTTACAAAGAGACACCGAAGAAGGAACGATTTTGCGAGAGATTTTATGAAGAAAAATAGGATCGTACGGCTAATCATTCCGAGGGTTGCAGACTATCACGCTCTTGGGTCAGGAGCACGTTTGTGATTAGAGGTTTACCTTCGTGGAAATAGACTAACCAACCCTTTCTTGCCAAGTGTTTTGAATCTCAAATTCACGACACGGGGGAATGAGAGGTACACCCTGACCGTAACATCAAAAACAAACAATGACGCCATTATACACCGAAAAGAGTTGGTTCGCTTTAAAGATATTTTTTGGCAAAGGCAAGCCGATAAAAGACTATTTCGTCACCAACAACATAGAGCACGTCTATGATGTGAAGAAAGAGTTTTGGGACAAGACCAAGAAAAAGCGTTTTGTCAAGGACGTGCCTGTCATGCCCAGCCTGATCCTTTTTCGCACCACAAGAGTAGAAGCCGAGCATATAGAGCGTCTGTTTCTCAACAAGGTCATGCTCTACCGAGGCAAAAACTCAGAAGACAGGAGGGAACCATCCAAAATTCCAGAGCGCGAAGTACAGATTTTCAAGATCGTTGTAAACTCAGGCATCGAAGGCCTCGACTTTTACGACGATTACAATCCCAAGTTTGTCCAGGGCGACAAGTTCCGTGTCATCGACGGTCCCTTGAAAGGTGCCGAAGGCTATGTCGTTCGCATCAAGAAAGACCACCGTCTCTACGTCAGCATCCAAGGCCTATGTGCCGTCACCACCGGCTACATCCCCAAGGCTTTCTTGCAGAAGATAGAATGAAAACAGAAGAGTGAGTTCCGTGTGCAAATAATATTCGTGTTATCCGCGTTATTACCTCCCTGCGGTCAGTGGTCCTACGGCGAATCTCGTGTTCAAGAAACTGTGAGCGCCCCGCTGCGAACAAAGATCCGTGTGATCTGTGAGATCCGTGTGCTAAAAAAATATTCGTGTTATCCGAGTATTCGTGTTCAAAAAATACAGAGTAACATCCGTGTTCAAAAATCTCGTGTTCAAAACATCTTGTGAGAGCATCGAAATTCATCATTGGTCAATTCCACATTGCGGCCAGCCGCAACAATTCAACATTCAAAAGTCAAAATTGCGCTCCGCGCCTCCGTGTGCAAATAATATTCGTGTTATCCGCGTTATTACCTCCCTTCGGTCAGTGGCCTTACGGCGAATCTTGTGTTCAAAAGAATACAGAGTTCGATCCGTGTGCTAAAAATATATTCGTGTTATCCGAGTTATTAGTGTTCAAAGGTGCGATCAGTGCTGAAAGATGTGTTGTCATTGAATGCAGGTACATAAACATCTAATATAAATTAGAAAAATTCAAAATTATTGTGTATCTTTGCAGTATTAATGTAAACAAAGAGGCTATATGTATATATCAAGGATAAAACTCTTTAATTGGAAAAACTTCCACGATTGTGAAGTTGTGCTTTCGGAACGTTGTTTCATTGTAGGAGCAAACGCAACTGGAAAATCTAATTTCCTGGACGTTATCCGTTTTATGCGTGATATCGTAAAGCAGGGAGGCGGATTGCAGGCTGCGGTAGCCCTCCGCGGCGGTCTGAAAAAGATACGTTGTCTCTCAGCCCGACAAAAAACAGAAGTCTGTATAGATGTGGACATCTGCGAAAATGGGCAAAGCAGTCCGAAATGGCGATATTCGTTAGAACTGTCGAACAAGGGCGGCGGTATACAAAAGCCATACCCTTTAGTGAACCGTGAGATAGCATACAACTATTATACCAAAGAGACGGTACTTGATCGTAAGTACAATAGCAAAGGTGAGGACTCAGAAACGCTGAAGTTTACCCATCTTGAACAGCCGACAGCAAATGCTGAGTTCAGGGAGATTAAGGATGTGTTCCAGACAACCGAATACCTGAACGTGATACCACAATTTGTAAGGGATGCCGACTCTGTGATGTTATCATCGGGAATGGAGGATTATTTCGGACGTAATTTCATGGAACGTCTTTCTCTGCTGAATACCGCAACACGCAATAAGTATCTTAAAATAATCAACGAGGTGCTTCTTACGGCTGTTCCACAATTGGAAAATCTGTCGTTCGTAAAGGACGAGAAAGGCGTTCCTCATATTGAGGCTAAATACAATCATTGGAGGGCTAAAGGCAGCAAGCAGAACGAGAAAATGTTCTCGGATGGAACCATACGTCTCATTGGTTTTCTGTTTGCCATGTTAGACGGCAGCGGCATTATTCTTTTGGAAGAGCCTGAGACGAACTTGCATACTGCCATCATTGAGGCTATACCTGAGTTTATTGCCAAGGTGCAGCGCAACAAGAAAAGGCAGGTCATCATAACAACCCATAGTTACGAGATATTGTCAAATCCGGGAATACGAGCCGACGAACTTGTTATCTTGCGTCCTACATCAGAAGGAACAGTTGCAAAAAACGCCAAGACTGACAATACCGTCAGTGCGATGCTTGACGCTGGACTTTCTGCTGCCGATGCTGCAATGTCTGAGACAAAGATGCAGAATGTAAACGATATTGGCAACGTTGTTCTTTAAACCGTATAAGGCATGACAGAAGTTTTTATTGTGGGTGAGGATCCGGTTACACAAGAAATCCTTCGCAGGCTGATAAATGATTATGCCCCCGACCTTGTTGTGAAGAATACATTGCCGGCAAGAGGAAGCGAGATAAAAAGCAAAATGGAGAACTTTAACAAGTTCTCTGAGAGCTATCCTGTCATATTGTTGTCTGATTTGGACACCGATGATTGTGCGCCATTGGCTAAAGCCAATCTTACAAAAAAGATGAGTGAGCAAAATGCCAATTTCATTATAAACATTGCTGTTGATGAGGCGGAGGCTTGGCTGTTTGCCGACAGAGAAGGATTTGCAAAGTATCTGGAAATATCAGAAGACCATATGCCGACCGCTTCATTACAAAAGTTTGGAGGTTCGAAAAGACGTATTGAAATGGATATCCCTTTGAAGGCGTCCTACTTTCTGACACATAACCTGATAAAAGAATCGAAGAATAAAGACTTGCTTGCCCAATTATTAGCGGAGGGTAAGTCGTGTAAAGGTCGTGAATACAATTCTGCATTATTGCCATATATACGCACAAAGTGGAATGCAGAGAATGCGCGTAAAAATTCATACAGCTTAGACAGAACAATATTACGCATACAATCTCTTTTGGCTGGAAGATAGGCATTTGGGCTTAATTTAGAAAGAAGTAACTTTGCTGCTGATTTTTAAACATACAATTATGCACAGCAGTGAAAATCTAGCGCCTTTTCTATAAGTGAGTACAAAGGAAGCTTGCTTTCAGATTGTTGAGCGGAGAAAAAGTATAAAAAGTTTCTATTTCCAGTACCAGACGGAGGCAATGTCTAAAGGAATCTCCATTGAGCAGTGTACCCCTATCAAACATTGGGGATGGAGTTGTTTTTTCATAGGGGTTGGATGCTTACAATAAGAATTCACATTGATAATGAATCTTGTAGGGGTTGAGACTGAGAACATTGGGGATATTTATATAAACGATTGTTTTATTCTCTTTTTTCGGAAATAAAAATATAAAATATTAAGCCTCTTCGTTCTTAACGGTTACTCAGCGAAGAAGGTTATAACAGAGTAATCTAATTTAATTCTGTTCTATTATGGTATACAATGAACCAACAATTTTAGCAGAGAGTGCAATTGTAATGGCTGATTGTCAGAAAAAGCCTTGTGGAAGACCTTCTTGTACAAGAAAACCGTCTGGTCAGCATTAATTGTCGTTCTTAGTTGTAACTGCGGTAGCTCGAGTAGCTACCGCACCTTCTTAAATAATTATGATAGTATTTAAACTGCCATATATAATGTATAGAGAATATCCGAATTTTGGTTATCTGACAGATAATCGTAATTTTGGATATGATACAGCATCAATGAGTCGTCTGAAAGTTGGAGATATGCTATTATCGAAAATCGGTAGTGTGTTTTATGCTCAATTGTCAGATTCTCCTAAGAAGATGGACGATATTATAGGGAGCTTGTGCGAACTGTTTGCAGATGTTCCTTATGCCACAATAAAGGCTGATGCCGTCAAGTTTTTTACTCTTTTACATTCTAAAGGTTTTGTTTATTTAGACGAAGAAGTTGATATTACTGAAATAAGAAATCAGTACTTCTCATACGACAAAGTCCTGCCTTATGTTTTACAGGTTTCTGATAAGCTCGATACTCAGAAAACTTATGAAAGAACGTTTGGAATGGATTATCGGTTAACCCGATTGCATGTTGATATTTCGAGCAGATGTAATGAAAATTGTGTCCATTGCTATATACCTACTTACAAGAAACGGAGTCTTATGACTGAGGATATGTTTGATGTTATTATAAGTCAATCCAAAGTCATGAATGTACTCAATTTAACCATTAGTGGAGGAGAACCGATGTTGAATCCTTCTCTTGATATATTTTTGCAAAAATGTAGAGTTAATAACTTTTCAGTTAATTTGCTTTCGAATTTAACGCTTTTAACAGAAGAATTACTTGATATAATATCTGACAATCCTCTGATAAGTGTTCAAACTTCCTTGTATGCGATGGACGAAACAATTCATGATGCTATTACTCAACAACGCGGTAGTTTTAAAAAGACAATTTCTGCGATAAAGCGTCTTCGAGAGAGGAATGTTCCTCTTCAGATAAATTGTCCAATAATGAAATTGAATTCAAAGCATTATAATGATGTGTTGAATTTTGCAAAGTCATTGAATCTAGAAGCTGATTCAGACTATTTGTTATATGGTTGTTATGATTTTTCCAAAAGCAATCTGTCGTGTAGATTAGATGTTAACGAGATTCAACAGATTATAAATGATAAATTGTCTGTGCCAATAGATTTTAATAAGGCTAAAGAAAATGTTCTTTCCAAGAGAGTGGAGGCAGAAGATCCTATTTGTCCGGTATGTAAAAACTCCTTATGCATATCGAATACAGGAGATGTTTATCCTTGCGAAGGATGGCAATCTTTAAAAATTGGAAATCTAAAACAACAATCATTAAGTGATCTGTGGGAGAATTCAGCCATTATAAATCGTTTGAGAAATTTAAAATTTAAAGATTTCCCTAAATGTAATTTATGCCCAGACAAAAAATATTGTAATACTTGCTTGATTATGAATGTAAATGAGGATGTTAACGGAAACTATATGAATATTAATTCATTTCAATGTGAGACTGCAAAAATTAGGCATCGTCAAATGAAAGAGTTTGGAGGTTAACAGATTGTTATGAGTTTAATCTCTACTGTCCAAAGAAATTTTCCCATAAGGTCAACTGACCAT
>ULQK01008014.1_pt1 | contig 71108 bp, 64 predicted proteins | sample 1954371 | NCBI WGS metagenome assembly ULQK01 (sample SAMEA4835652, study PRJEB28245) | human gut metagenome | biome: gut microbiome; material: fecal sample | place: Denmark | collected 2008 | reverse complement strand
CAAACAAAAGTCGTATCTTTGCATCCGTATTGCGACGTGAGGCCGTACAAGTAATTGTTCTTTGAGACTAATGAACCTCTTATTCCGTGAAGGTTGGTCATGTTGCTGTAAGGATTACACGGACGTTGGTCCACTGGTGGATAGATGGGGTCTAAGTCGGTCGAAGTTATTTGTACAGAACACGGTAAGCCAAAAAGTATCTTAGGATAAATCGTCAACTATCTGAAGACGTGAATTCAACAAGCAAGTGCAGATTTACGCAAGAAGTGATCCAGCCAAAACTGTTAAATGACCATAAACTTACTTTTGGAAAGCCGCTGATTTTCAATATTACTAACGCGTGCGTAAGTGACTTACGCAGCGGTGCGTTCTTAGAGGAATGGAGATTTCTGCCTAATTTTGCAACCACAAACAAAAAGAAAGTAACTCACATTTAAACAACAGAAAAGATGAAAGAGATGAAGAAGATTGCAGAAGGCAAGAATTTCACTGCCTGTGATTTCGGCAAGTTGAATGATCTGGGAGGGTACGTGCTCCAGTTGGGCGACATCAAGATTCCCGGCAAGGTCTTTGGCGGCCAGGCCGTGGGAGCCACAGGTGGAGATTTCTCTTTCCAGATCTATCAGCCTGGACAAGAGGGAGGCTTCTACCACACCCACAAGAACCACGAGGAGCTCTACTTCGTGCTCAGCGGCAAAGGAGAATACCAGGTTGACGGCGTCAACATCCCCCTCCAGGAGGGAAGCGTCGTGCGTGTAGCTCCTGCCGGCAAGCGCACCATCCACAACAATGGCAGCGAACCGCTGGTTGTGCTCTGCGTGCAGTATCGTGGCGCCACCTTCTCTGCCGAGGACGCCACAGACGGCGTGATCCTGCAGGACCAGGTGGAGTGGTAATCGGATCGTGTCGTCCATACGCTCCACGACACGGATTTTATCCATCAGCCATCCTCTTGACAATAAGAGGATGGCATTTGCGTTATTATCATATATGATCAAAAAACAAGTTACCGACCCCGTCTTTCCGCAGTGTCCCATCCGCAATGTGCTCGCGCGCATCGGCGACCGCTGGTCACTGCTCATCCTGCTTGCGCTGCAAGACAGCCATAGGCAGATGCGATTCAAAGATCTGTGCCAAGCCATCCCTGACGTGTCGCAGAAGATGCTGGCCTCAACCCTCAAGGAGCTGGAGGCTGATGGCTTGGTGAGCCGCACGGCTTACTCAGAGATACCGCCCCGCGTGGAATACGCCCTCACAGAGCGTGGAGAATCCCTCATGCCGCTGCTCAACCAGCTGGTGAACTGGTCGGTGGAAAACATGAGTGGGATCATGACGAGCCGCAAGAGGTATGCGGACAACAACAACGCCAAGTGATTCTCACGGACAAAGGGACGAGAGGATGGCGAACTTGACGCAAACATGGTGCTATTGAAGGAAAAACACAGGTGCACCAAGTGGCTTTCTACAACCCTCGACATGATCATCAGCGAACGAAGAGTTGACATTTTCACTCTGGGTAGTCTAAGAAGCCGACGTGCGACTCCGTGAGAAACCACAGGCCGTCGAAGCGCACGAAGCCCAGTATGGCTATCATGTATCGGTCGTCGAACGAGACGACGGTCTTGTAACCCACGCGATTCTTGCCCACGGCAAAGAATGTGGCGTAGTTTTTCACGTCCTTCTCCACGGTCTCTTCCCGCGGCTCAAGGGGCACGATGTGGTTTTTCTGGAAATAGGGAATGGTCATGCGAAAGCGTCGCTCCATGCTCCCCTCGTCGTCGGCACCCGAATAGTTGCTGAAGAGGTAGCTGGTGCGCTTGACCGGCACCAGGTTGTACAGTTCGAGGAAGCCCTTGAAGTGATGGTCGCCCATATCCTTGTTGCAGGGCGAGTTGGGATCATACACCTTGTCGCACTCCTCCCGCAACAGTCCGTCAGGGGCATGCTCGGCGAAGAACCCCTGCGCCTCCGCCCCCTCCTCGACGGGCACCATGGCCCTGCCGTCCGAGTAGTAACAACTATCCACAGCCTGTCCCCATGAGGCCACAGAGATACACAGCGCGACCAAATCGGCCCATAGCCTTTTCCTTATCATAGCGTCATCACATATAATAGATACAAAGATAGCCATCAAGAATAAAGTTTCCAAAAGAACAGGGGGAAAATATCATTATCCGCGCTTCATAGAGCGTCATGTCAGAGAAAAAACGTATATTTGCATTCTAATCCTCCTCCCAATTTTATTATCATTTTATGATAATCACTTTATGATAATCCAAACAAAAGTCGTATCTTTGCATCCGTATTGCGACGTGAGATCGTACAAGAAAATTGTTCTTTGAGACTAATGGCCCCCTTATTCCGTCATGGTTGGTCATGTTGCCGTAATGATTACACGGACGTTGATCCACCAGTAGATAGATGGGGTCTAAGTCGGTCGAAGTGATTTGTACGGAACTCGGTAAACCCAAAAGTCTTCTCTCTCAGCAATGAACGAGGCAAGGCTATCGCAAGAGTGACCGAAGGGCTTGTGGGCAAATGGCAATGGAGGAAGCGAACGCCCCGCTATAATAGAGGGGATAGACTTGGAGAATATATAATAAAGGTATAGATACGACAATGAAGAATCCTTTTGTCACAAACGGTTACGCCGGTCCGGAATACTTCTGCGACCGTGTGGAAGAAACCCAGCACATCACAGAGATGCTGACCAATGAGAATAATATGGCTCTGATTTCCCCTCGACGTATCGGAAAGACGGAGCTGATTCGCCATTGCTTTGCCCAGCCAGCCATCCAAAAAGATTATTATACTTTTATCATAGACATCTATTCTACCAATTCCGTTAGCGATCTGGTCAATATGTTCGGCAAAGCCTTCATTGACACACTTCGCCCTAAAGGCAGAAGTGCTTGGGAGAAATTTCTGATGGCCCTCTCTTCCCTACGTTCAGAAATCTCATTCGATATCAACGGAGCTCCAGTTTGGGGGATAGGCATCGGCAACATGGTAAATCCCGAAATTACGCTTGATGAGATATTCGCTTATCTCAACCAAGCCGACAAGCCATGTCTTGTTGCCATCGACGAGTTTCAGCAAATCAACAACTATGCCGACAATCGCATTGAGGCTTTGCTCCGCACCTATATCCAGCGATGCACCAATGCTCACTTCATCTTCTCGGGTTCTCACCGCCATCTGATGGCAGAGATGTTCACATCCCCAGCCCGCCCTTTCTATCAGAGCGTGACACTGATGAACCTGAAGCCACTGGATATAGAGAAATACAAGGAGTTCGCCACAACCAAGTTTGAGGAGCGCAACAAGCATCTCGACACAGCCATCATCGGAGAACTCTTCGCCCGTTTCGGTGGGGTCACCTCGTACATCCAGCGAGTGATGAACGTCCTCTTCCTCAAGACGCCCGAGCAAGGCACCTGCACGCTGGACATGGTAGATGACGCCATCAACTACAACCTCAATATGGCTTCAGACACCTATGAGACCCTTCTGCGCCAGATGCCGGAAAAGCAGCGCAACGTCTTCATCGCCATCTCTGCAGAGGGCGAAGCAAGAAGCGTAAGGAGCGGAGCCTTCGCCAAAAAATATCATCTCCCGTCGCCAAGTTCAGTGAATTCTGCCCTGAAGGGATTGCTGGAGAAAGATTTTATCACCCAGCAGGATGATGCCTACGTGGTATATGACAAGTTCTTCGACTTATGGCTGAAAAAATACATGAAGTAAGGTCAAAAAGTATATTTGCATTCTAATTGCGATTGATAAAGAAAGAGCAGACACTTAACATCTTGGCTGATGTTTTCTGCCCCCCCCGAGTTTTCGTATTATACATAGAGAATATTTATGACAATTCTTCCAATAAGGCCCTTTCATTCTCAACAATACGTTTTACAAATTCTTCATACGAACTACAATTCTTTGGTATTGCCAAAGCGTACAACGACAAAGAACCTAAGTAACTATCCTTATGCATATTTTGAGAAATAATCTTATTATTCTCACTCTTATAAGGACATATAATGCCACCTTTATTGGCTTTTAACCTATACATATAAGCCATAATCTGATGTACATCATCACGACTAATATCAAGACTATTTCCTTTCACGGCAAGTCTTTTATACTTTGCATCAAGTACAAAATCTTTTTTCCAAAAATCAGGAAATCTTTGTCCTCCATGTTCAAAAAGATAAATTGCACCAGTCCCTAATTTATTTTCTGGGTGTGTAAATCCTACGTCATACAAGAGAGTGTTTAGATATTCTTCCCATAACCATGCTCCATCAAATAGCACTCCATAGATTCTATCATCATTAGTTCCATACTTGATTTCCTCTTGACGAAGAATTTGAACGCATAGTTTCTGTAAGACAATATATTCCGTATAAAAAGGATGGTGGCAAGGAACAAGATTATTTTGTAAAACCTTCATCCTCTCTGAATGACGGTAAGACGGAGTATATGAAATAATTTTCTTTATGTAGTCTGCAATAGTATTGTCGGACGACAGAATTGCATTACCCAAAGGTATAGTCTTTATATATTCTATTGTGTGCCGTATTAGTTCGGTAACAGAATTGTCAAGACTGAAATCTCTTGTATTATACGAGATAGTCCCTCTGAAAGGGATGTTTTCCCTAATATGACGACTTAAGTCTATTGTTCCACGTACATTTGAATCGTTATGTTTGAATCTTTTATATTCTTTATAGATGCCTTGACACATTGCTCTTTTCAACATGGCAGGGAACATAAATAGAAGAAAATCAAAAACATTATCTTCTGATGTTGTAAAGTCTAAGTTAAAGATGTTGTACGAAAATACCTTTTGCAACATATAGTGAAGAAATAAATCATGTTCCTCATCATCGAAACGTGAGTATATCTTCAGCTGTTGTTTCTTTCGTCTAACAAAACCCATAATATTGTTAGACTTTATCCTGACCGAATTGTCATCTTCAGCATAGATGTCAACAATAGTATTGTCGCCAATTTTATCATTGGTATCATCTATGCTCATTGGGAAAACAAGCAGATGTTCGTTTTCTTCGCATAGTTGCCCAATGGGTTTATTGGCGATAGGAAGTAGGTCTGCGACATCATGACGTGAGCAAACCTTTCCAGTACGAATGTTGTCTTGAATTGTTATCATTGGTCTGCGTCATCTATTGTTGTGCCATTCAACGAATCAAAATATATTTTCTTAAGATCTTCAACTTTTGCGTCTGCATTACTATATCCACGTAGATACTCTTTAAGGAGTATTTCAATGTGCATATCCCATAATGCAGTAAAATCGCCATTATAGCGTTCTTTGTCCAGCTTCAAAAAATACGCTGGACCTATCTGATAAGCAGAGCCAAGTCCTCGTGTTTTTGTAATCGCCTTATTCAAATTTGCCATTACTCTTGCTGCTTTTTCGCAAGTATCATGGTCGAGCTTTTCTGAAAGCATTTCTAAACGATCTTCGGGTTTTATCTCCTTCCATGCAAAACGTCTGCGCAAAGCAAAGTCCATACTTTCCACGCTTCTGTCGATGTCGTTCATTGTTGCAAGGATATATACATTCTCTGGTACAAAGAGTCCATCAGCAAAGACATCATCCTTGTTGATGAGATTTTGATATTGTGTCTTTACTTTACCCTTTTCTCCCCTGTAACCAGGATCAATCGCATAGAATAGTTCGCCAAATATTTTGGATAGATCACCACGATTAATTTCATCAATGATGAATACATAAGCACCTCCTGAATTTGAGTGTTCTGAGGGAAGCCCGATTGCTTTCTTGCAGAATTTTTTGAAAACTCCGTCTATCCGTTCAAAGCCAAGTATATCTCCTTTCTTTATTGGTCTTAACCCTTCTACAAAATCAGTATAGTCATAAGATGGATGAAATTGAACGAATTCTACTTCTGCATCCATAGCTTTGGCTATTTCTTTTGTAAGGAAAGTCTTACCTGTACCTGGAGCACCTGTAAGAACAAGGTTCTTATTTGCTTTAAGAAGTTTAATATATGACTGAATTTTTTCCATATTACATGTTTGCTTTTCTGACGAGTTTTTTAAATAATCACGAACCTGCCATGAGTAAGTACAAATATCATAGACAGAATTGTATTTTAATTTGGATTTGAAAAAAGTCAATAAACTGTAGCTCGTTTTAAACCAACTATTAGGATCTATTTCTGGAACATCTTCTACTCCTACATTTCGCATAAGATTAAATGTTTCCACTAAGCGACTTTCCTTCACGATTGTACATAACAGATTTGGTTGTAATGAAGCAATTAGACGGTTGGTTGCTGCCATTCTATTTTGGTTAGTTCGTTGTCTTATAAAGACTTTAATTTCTTCATAGACATCCCATTTAGGGGAATCTTGACTTTCTGCAATAGCTTTAAGCATCGGAGCTAATTCATTCCAATCATCCTTTATCTTAGTCTTTTCTTCATCTGTAAAATACCCTTGCTTTAAAGATGATACACATTGGTCTCCTCCTCGTTCAAAGAACTCATAAAACAAATCCTGGTCCCAATCTTGCCATCTTTCACAAGCCTTTGCGCTTTCTATGAATTTTGGCACAAAGTCGCAATAATTATCATGCCATTCTTGCCAAATATCAATTTTGTTGATAATGTCTTGTAGTTCCATATTACACCTAATTTCCGCAGCACTATGAGTTAGTATTTTTAAGTACCTGAGCAACAAAAAGTTGCTCAGAATTTTGCCATGTCGGATTTTTCACCTACCTTAGTGCTGCAAAAAGAAGTATAGCAAAATCTCCGAATGACATGGCAAATGTACAAATAAAATCCGAGATACTTACTCCTTTTGGAGGAATCTTTCCGATCATGGATCAATTTAATACTCTTTTGGCGAAAACTGGCGAAAACGGAACATACCCACCCACTCGAAATAGTAGTATTGACTCTTTGGAAGCGAGTGTTGGCTTGCATATTGCCCCCGAGCTTGTCGTGGCGACAAGCATTTATTTTCACCCCTTTTTATGAAGTTAACTTCGTAGGCCAATGAAGTTAACTTCGCAGGCCTACGAAGTCAATATACTTTTTCGAGCCATTTTAGTGGGGTCAGCCGAGAGGGCAGGAAGCCTGCTCACGACTGCATTTTGGACATCATTTTCAAGACATCAAACAAACAGCATTCTTTCATTTCCCCGCCTCCATAAATACGGCATAGTCTAAGGCCAAGTATGTCGTTCAATGTTGTTTTCAAAAGCATGACAGAGAAGGCCATGATGGTGTGCAACTTGGTGTCACTTTCGACCAGCCCATCACCTCGGTGAGGAGTTCGATCCAGAAAATCTGGCTCTCGCCCTTCTCATATCCCCTGCCTTCCCATTTCTTGGCGAAGTCAGCGGCAGCCACACTTTGTTGTTTCTCTGTCTAGATTTTGTTTTTCTTCCAGATACAAAGATAGCCATTAAAAACAGAGTTTCCAAAAGATCCGGGATAAAAATATCATTATCCGCGCTTCATAGAACGTCATGTCAGAGAAAAAACGTATATTTGCATTCTAATTGCGATTGATTAAAGAAAGAGCAGACACTTAACAAGATAAAAGGAGAGGAGAAAGCATGGAGGACAGAGAACGATTGCTAAAAGGTTGCCCAGAGTTCGACCGCCTTGCCTTTACCGTGCTGGCTATCGAAGCCTCGGCACAGAAAATGGGCATATCGCCATCTGAAATGAGAAGGCGGCTGGACAAAGTGGGACTTATCAAGAGTCTCATTCAGGACTGCTATGAGACATTGCATACCGAAAGCCGCGAAGCTGTAGCAAACGACGTGGTCGAGGCTCTTAAAAATTGGGAGAAAGAAGAATAATGGAAAAGCAAACATTATATCATGGCTCAAACGTCATTGTGGAGCAGCCATTAGTAAGCATTGGTAGAAAAGACTTGGATTTTGGTCCAGGCTTTTACCTCACGCCATTGTTTGAACAAGCATCCCAATGGGCTGTTCGTATCAAGACAATTAGACGAGCAGAATTTGCAATAGTAAACGCCTACGAACTCGATCTGCTACCCAACTACAACACAAAGCGATTCGATGCTTACGACAAAGAATGGCTCGACTTCGTTGTAGACAGCAGGACAGGAAAACAGCCCTGGAGTGGTTTTGACATTATAGAAGGTGGCGTTGCTGATGATCGTGTCATCGATGCCGTCGAAGCCTACATCAATGGTTATGCTGACGTAGAGCACACACTCCGCCAGTTGGTTTATCACAAGCCCAACTACCAAATATGCATTTTAAACCAAAAGATAGTTGACAACTATTTACAATTCAAGTCATACGAAAGGATATAATTATGTTAGACTTTTTATTGTGGAACAAAATAGCACGTATCATTGCACAACTGGCAGACACGCTGCATATATCAACAGACCGGGCGCTGCAAATCTTCTATGACTCGGAAGTCTGCCAAATGCTTCACGACAAAGAACTTGGGCTGCATCTGATGAGCGACACCTATATTGTCAACGACTTGATAGAGGAGCTACGGAGAAAGCAATAGGCTGACTTCCGTGAGGCTTCCTCGGAAGGCACACCCGATATCGAAAACGTTAAACGTTAAAACGTTAGTAGGGCGGGCCCGACAAGCGCACCCACCCTACCACTATATATATAATCCCAATTACTCTTCAAACTCTACCAGCGCCTGGCGGAAAACGGAGCGTACCCGGCCCAGTATCACCAACGAATGCTCCAGTTGCAGACGCAGGGAAGCCTCATCGCTATAGAAGAACTCGCAACTGGCCGTGACCTCCGTGAGGTTGGTGTCTATGTAGATCTTTGCCAGCCTCACCTCCCGCGTGAGTTTGTTGCAGACGGTGAGGACCTTGATCTCCTCGCCTTCGCTCATCTCGTAAAACTGCGGCAGCATGACCACGAGGAAGGGAGTTTCCTCCTGCTGGGTGGCAAGCACATAGAGGTGCTTCATCTGAAAGCGAAACAACACGTCGCCGTCGCTATCCACCCGCGGCTGGTAGCCCATGTCTTCCAGCACGCTGATGACCATTGATCTTTTGTCCATAAGAATGTCCTCCAGTTATGATTCGTTGTCGTCCGTCAGTTCCTCGCAGCCCTCGCTCGTATCGTCGCTATCGGCGAACTGCTCCTCGATGGCCTTCACCGCCTTGCTGGCGAAGACCACGCCGGCCTCCAGATGGGCAATCATCCGAGAGATCAAGGCCTCCAGATCCTCGCCGCCAAAGAGCTCGCGCTCGTAGCAGAGCCACATGCTATGGCCCGGGGTGAACGCCTTGACATATTTCAGCGAGGCGTTGATCTTCTCCGAGAGCGCACAATATGTGGCGACATTCTCCTCGTCGTATTCATAGAAGCCTGGGAGCGCAATGGTCAGGAAGTCTTCGTCGTCCTCGTTGCACAGATAGAGAAGCGTCATGCCTTCATACTCAAACTCATAGCCGACGTCGTCGCTCTTCTCCAAGCAGAAACCAAGACGGGCAAAAGCCTCTAAGATTTTTTCTTTCATAATCGTCTACATTGATGGGTTATACGTTGTTGTTATCGAAATCCGATGCTGGCCGGCTGACCGCCCTTGTCCTTGGGCGAAAACTCCCTGTGGACGCGCTGGTATTCGCGCAGGTCGCGACTGCTGACCGAGGGGCTGCGCCCGGAGATGATCTCTTCGAGCTGCTTCTGGGTGATATTCTGCAGCGTATGCTCTCCGCAGCCTATCGCCTCGTTGAACTTCTTGCGCGCTGCCGACTTCACGATATAGTTGATGTCGCTGCAGTTGAAGCCTTGCGTCAGGTGGGCAAGCCGGTCCATGTCTATGTCCTCTTCCCTTGGCAACTTGGCCAGTTCCAGGGCAAACAGACTCTTGCGGGCCTCGTGGTCGGGCATGTCCACATAGACCAGTTCGTCGATGCGTCCCGTCCTCAGCACGGCCTTGTCGATGCGCTCGGGATGGTTGGTGGCGGCAAGGACATAGACCCCTTTGTCGGAAGCATGGTTGAGCATACAGAGAAACTCGTTCACCTCGCTGTCGTAGTGCTGGTTGTATTCGTTTCCTGTGCGACGCGGCACCATGGCGTCAAACTCGTCAAAGAAGAGCAATGCCGGCGCGTGTCTCTCCGCATTCTTGAAGACCTCGCCGATCTTCTCCTGCGTGCCGTGCACCATGGTGCTGGCCAAATCGTCCGGGACGACCTTGATAAAGTGGATGCCAACCTCCTCAGCCATTTTCTCGGCAAAGAACGTCTTGCCACATCCCGCAGGCCCATAGAAGAGCATGGAGGGAGGACGGATGCCGTAGGCGTCGGCCAGATCACGATGTTGGAGCACATTGATGAAGCCCTCCTTGACCCGCTGCTTCAGGTCCTCCATGCCGGCAATGTCGCCAAAGCCATTGCCATGCTTCTTGGCCGTCGGCTGAGGCTTGGGCCTGGGCTTGCTGCTTGCCTGATCGCTCGTCTGGTCGCTCGTCGGCTTCCCCAGGGGAGCCACTGGTCTTCCGCCACTGATGCGGCGGAACCATTCCTTTTCGGCTGTTGTTCTATCCATCTTTGCGTCCTCCGTTTTTCGTTTTCGTTGTACGATGTTTATGTCCGTAGTCGTTGCACGACGTTTATATTCGTTTTCGTTGACGATCTTTATATTCGTAGTCGCTGCTCGACGTCTATGTATATAGAGGGCGAAAAGCATGGAGATTCTATCAGCGCAAGTGTGTCCTACCAGTTTTTTATCCTGAAGCTCTGCTGGTTTTGACGCTAAGAAGACAACCTTCCCGATGGTAACTTAAGCCCGACTTCGATGATAACTTATGAGTGGCACGGAGGGTAACTAAAGGCTGCAACCAGGTCGATTGTGTTGCTTTGATTTTTGCGCTTCCATTTTTTATTCTTACTTTTGCAGACATCATTCAGGCCCACCGGGTGAACCATCCACAAGAATTTACAAAGGTGGTAACCACGGCAATCACCGGGTGATGAAGAAAAGGATGAAGAAAAGAAAGATTTGAAAATGACAAAAGGATCACTTATACTTCTATCGTCAGTCATGATACTCGTGTCAACTCTCACCTGTCGGGCTGCTTGTCCCGACTCGATCCGCCAGCAAAAGATGTTGGAGGAGGAGCAGGCTTTCTTGGCCAATATGAAGCCAGGACTGCAGCATATACAGATGATGGCCGTAAGGAAAGCAATGGAAGGCAATGACACCGAACTACAGCAGATAAGGCAGAGCCGAAACCAACCGCCTACTTTGCCGGAAGGCGTCAAGACTTTCTATCCGAGAGAGAACATCTGTCTCTTCTCTCCCAAGCATGAGACTGACCGCAAGCGCCCCATCCTGCTCTACCTCCATGGCGGAGGATGGTGCTTTGGCAGCATCAACAGTTGCGCGCGGTTCTGTGCCGCCGTAGCCCTGGAGGCCGACTGTCTGGTGGCAGCATTAGACTATCGTCTGGCACCTGCCCACCCCTACCCTGCCGCACTCGAAGATTGTCAAAGGGCAGTACGTTACCTGCAAGAACACGCGGCCGACTGGGGAGGCGACACCACGATGATAGCCGTAGGAGGAGACAGTGCTGGGGGCAACCTGGCATTGGCGACCGCCATGTCAGCACCGGGCATTTGCAAAGTGATACCGATATATCCCGTGACCAAACTCTTCACCGAGAGAACTCCTTCTTGGGAAAAGTATGCCAAGGGGTATGGCAACGATGCTGAGCTCCTCGAAGCGTTCAACGAAGCCTATGCCAATCGTCAGGAGCGCAACCCGCTCGTGTCGGTAGGCCTGTGTGATGACGACGCATTGAAAACGTTGCCGCCCGCGCTATTCATATCGGCAGGCCACGACATTCTCCTGGACCAAACTGCAGAACTTGTCCAGCGCCTCCACAACCTTGGCAGACCCGTCATCTACCGCGTCTATCCCACCGCCACCCATCTATTCATAACAGTCCCAGGACAGCCCACAGCCTTTGAAGAAGCCGTCAAGGACGTGAGCAGTTTCCTGAACGACCATCATGCGGCCAAGTGACTTCCACATGAGATTCATAATGGCATGAGGAGTAATTGGGTTTAGCAGAAAGTTGGCAAAATATTTGGCAATATGGGAATAAAATTATATTTTTGCAAAATTGAACAAGAGCATAACATTTAAAACAAGAAGATTATGGCAATAGAAATAAAGTCAATACCCGTCCTTCACGGTGAAGCAGCGGCTCGTTTCGTAGAAGCTGCTGATGAGGCATTGGAAAAGCGTGGTTCCATCGACTTCTCAAAACAAGTAGCCAAGGCTCGTGCCATATTAAAACGTTCAAGGTTGTACATTTAATATGTTAGAGCAGTGTGATTTCATGGAACTAACAGAGGAAGTCTTGCAGCAATGCAAAAGCTTCACCTGCAAGGATGAGGACATAACAGAGTTCTTCACCCATGACTATGCAGACTATACGTATCAGTTGCTTGGAAAATCATATTGTTTTGTCAAACCTGACACGTATGAAATTGTTTGTGCATTCACTGTAGCCAATTCAAGCGTAAAAGTAGATTCACTTCCATCTAGTCTTAGGAACAAATTGAATCGAAAAATACCTAATGCCAAGCGAAAGCCACAATATCCTGCGGTTTTAGTTGGACAATTGGCTGTTAGCGATTCTTTTAGTGGATATCATATTGGAGATGAGTTGTTGGACTTCATCAAGTCATGGTTTATTGACCCATTGAACAAAACGGGATGTCGATACATCGTAGTAGATGCCGTCAATCATCCGAAAGTCTTTGAATATTATCAACGAAACAACTTTAAATTTCTGTTTTCATCAGATAAAGAAGAGTGGGCGTTCTTACACTATAAAGACCAAGAGCCAACCACTTCCACAGAGCCTATCAGAACGCGACTGATGTATTTTGACTTGATTTATCTACGCACGAAATAGGCAAGCCATAGCGGATGATGCCGCTCTATAGACAAAATAAGTTTGTTATCAAAACGAGAAGTATGAAAAAGAATTGGATGATTTGGGGACTCGCCGCCATGGCGCTGATGTCCTCCTGTACAGACCAGAAGACCGCACCAACCGCGGACAACGACACCACCAGCGTGGCCCAAGACACGGCCTCTATCGACAGCATGGACCTGACCTCCATCGCCGGCACCTATGAGGGCACCCTCCCTGCCGCCGACTGCCCGGGCATCAAGACCGTGCTCACCATCCATGCCGACAGCACCTACCAGCTGACGCAGGACTACCTGGAGCGCAAGGACGGCCATGACGAGGCCAGCGGCGTGCTGCGCGTGCTCGACGGCAAGGTACTGGTGCTCGAACGACCGTCGAGTGGCGAGCAGACCTACTACAAGGTGAAGGACGACCAGCACGTCGTCATGACCGACTCGCTGGGCAACGAGCCCGAGGGAGAGACGGCCAAACTGTATGTGCTCACCAAGACGAAGTAGGACGCTGAGGCGTCTTTCTTCACGCCACGCAACGACCTGACGACTTTATCTTTTGGGGGCTGTGTCAAACCATTGGTTTTGGCACAGCCCCCAAAGCATATACCGACAAGGCAAACGCCTCGCACGCCCCGCCTATTCCCCCTCGGGCAAGGCTGGGACAATGCGACGGACGTGGCCTTCCCTGCGAGAGAGAATCAGGGGCACGCGCTCCACCACCACGACCGAGGTGTCGAGACCGAGCGCCTTGGGCTCGTCGATGCTGATCTTGCCTATGAGCGCATAGAGACTCATCAAGAGGTTGTGGCGACGGTCGAACGAGTCTTCGGGATAATAGACGCGATGGATGATGATGAAGCGGAAGTCGCCCGCCACACCATAGCGCCGCAAGGAGGGGTAGCAACTGGTCAGATCCACCCTGCCCTCTGCCACCAAGTCCTCGACGACCTGGCGCAGATAGAGACTCACACGAGGCTCTATGCGGAAACCGATACGCATCGTCACGCTATAGAGCGTGTCCTCCACCAGCGTGCTGCAACTATACTCCAGCGTATCGGGCGCATCCACATACTCCAGGTTGATGAGCCAATAGTGGTCGGCACGCTTCGGCTGCTTGTTGATGATGGAATAGATCAGTTTGTCGTCCACGGTACTCTCCTTTCCCGTATGATTGACATAGACCAGGTTGGAGGCATACTTGGGTATGCGATCGTCGGCCTTGATATCGGAGATGATCTGATAGTAGTCACTCAGCGGCTTGCTGGAGATATGCTGACGGCGAATACGTTTGGCACGCACCCACACCAGCATCATGCAGAAAAGAACGCCCGCGATGAGCAACGTACACCATCCTCCGGCAAGAAACTTGGAGAGGTTGGCGGCCAGGAAGATGCCCTCTATGACACAGTAGCTGCCGACAAAGACCATGCAGAGGATGCGCGACACGCCCCTTTGGCGCAGGTAGAAGCCCAGGAGCAAGGTGGTCATCAGCATCGTGATGGTGATGGCAAGTCCGTAGGCGGCCTCCATGTGGGAGGAGTCGCGAAAGAGGAGGAGGATCAGCACCACACCGATATACATGGCCATATTGACCGCAGGGATAAACAGCTGGCCCTTGACATGAGTGGGATGCTTGATGCGCATCCGAGGCCAGAAGTCGAGGTTCATCGCCTCGCTCAAGATGGAGAACGTGCCACTGATGAGGGCCTGGCTTGCCACGATGGCTGCCCCTGTAGCCATCACGATGGAGAAGATCAGCAAGTCTTGAGGCATGATGGCATAGAACGGATTGACCGAAGCCGCCACGTCGGCATGGCAGAGGATCCACGCTCCCTGCCCGAGATAGTTGAGGATGAGCATCGTCTTGACAAAGGCCCAACTCACGGTGATGTTTCGCCTGCCACAATGTCCCAAGTCGGAATAAAGCGCCTCCGCACCCGTAGTACAGAGAAACACCGCGCCCAAGACGAGAAACCACTCGGGCGACGTCGCCAGCAGCCGCAGAGCATAATAGGGATTGAGCGCCCGGATCACCTGCGGATAGGAGACGAGGCTGATCGTGCCGACCACACCCAGCAGGAGAAACCACAGCAGCATGAAGCCACCAAACGACTTGCCGATGCTCTCCGTGCCGAAGCGCTGCACGAAGAAGACGACGGTGATGATGGCCAGGGTGATGGGGAGGACGGGCAGATGCGGACTGACGCTCTCCAAACCCTCGATGGCCGTGGTCACGGTGATGGCAGGCGTGATGATGCCGTCGGCCAGCAAGGTACCTGCTCCCATAAGGGCCAGCAGATAGATCCACTTTCTCTTGTGGCGACGCAGCAGGGCGTAGAGCGCCAGGATGCCTCCCTCGCCATGGTTGTCCGCCCGCAGGGCCACGAGGACATACTTGACGGTAGTCTGCAGGGTAAGCGTCCAGATGATGCAAGACAGCGCACCCAAGATCATTGGTTCGTCCACCCTTTGGCCCACATGGAGGATGGCCTTCATCACATAGAGAGGCGACGTGCCAATGTCGCCAAAGACAATGCCCAGCGTGACAAGCATTCCAATCCACCCCATACGGTTGCAGCGCTTCTCGACAGTGCTTCCATTTCTCAAGTTACTCATACCATGAATACAATCAATTCGTTATACCTATTTGGAAAGAAGCCGCAAAGTTATGGCTTAAACCACAGAGCCTAGAATAATTTAACATCACTTAGCGAGTTTAACGGTCGTTACACAAGCACCACCCTCGCCACTCCTCCACAAAGAAAATCGGCCATTGGAAACGACTTCTCCCGTTTCCAATGGCCGACCTGCCACTACCGCGATCCCGCGTCAATACACTTTCACCTCGTCCGTGAAGACCCACTCGCCAGGATTGTCCTCCTTGGCGGAGATACGGACGAAACGCGCCTTCTGCTTCTTGCCCTGATACGTCACCGTACGCGTACCGACCACATTGAGTCGCTCGCGGGTGTACGCCTGGTCATAGACAGGCACGAAATGGTCGCCGTCGCTAGAGATACTAATCGTGACGCGGCTGGGATAGAACACCCATGCGCCGTCGCTCTGCATGAAGTCGAGGCTGACGGTACTAAACCGCTTCTCCTCGCCCAGGTCGATGGTGATGTCGAAGGGAGCCACCGTCGTGTCGCGACGCTGCATGAATCCCTGCCAACGGCCGTCGCCATAGGACCATCCGCCACACATGCCGTCGGTCAGCGTGCCGTCGCCCTGTCCCACATACGACTGCGAGTAGGGCTGGTGATAGGTCACTCCTGCCCCGACAGCCAGATGGCGCACGGGCTTCTGCTTCTCCTTGCGGTCTCCCTTCTCCCGTCTGAGGTCGAAAGCCTGGACATGCTGCGCAGCCAGCCACGGATATTGCGCCACGACGGCAGCACTCAGCTCCTCGTAGGATCGGCTACGTCCGCTCCATCCCACTTCGGCGATGGCCAGTTCGCGGGGATAGAGCATATACTCCGCATAGTCCTCCGTCTTGATATACTCCGTCCAGAGATTGCCCTGCACACCCAGCACACGACCCGTGAAGCCATCGCCACTATAGGGCGCGGGGTCAAAGTTCCAGAGATTGCGCAGCGGCTGATAACTTCCTCCGGCAAAGGGCTCGGTGGGCGGAGCGTCCTGATAGCGGTCCAGGTAGTAGTCGCCAGGCGAGAGGATCACGTTGTGACCCCTTCGCATGGCCCGCTGAGCCGCCTTGATGTCGCGCCATACCATCACGTTGACGTTCTCGCCAAGCGAAGGCGCGTGGGCAGCCAGACTGTCGTCGAGCACCTCGTCCCATCCGATGGCCTCCCTGCCCTCCAGGCGGAGATAGGCGGCGATGCGCTGGATGAGATACCCCTGCAGGTCTGCCGTACTACGGAGTCCCAGCAGCCGAGCCTTGCGCTGGCAGTTGGGGCACGATCCCCAGCTACCCTTGCCTGCCTCGTCGCCACCGATATGGATCCACTTCGACGGAAACACCTCCATCACCTCGTCGAGGATATTGTGGAGCACGGCATAGGTCGTCTCGCTCGACGGACAGACGTCGCCCTGCGCCTCCTGGTTGCCCTCACACTTCAGTTGGGGACAAGCCGCGGTCAACTCCTCGCTATGTCCCGGCATCTCGATCTCGGGCACGATCGTGATGCCTTTCCTGGCAGCATAGGCCACCAGTTCGCGCATCTCGTCCTTCGTATAGTAGCCTCCATAGGCCCCGGGGTCGCCCTCCCTCATATAGCGACGGTCGTTGTCGATCCACCATTTCGTCCAGTCGCTCTCCGTGCGCCATGCCGCCTTCTTCGTCAGTTCGGGATAGCGGTCTATCTGCATGCGCCATCCTCCCGCGTCGGTGAGGTGGAGGTGGAGGCGATTGACCTTGTAATGGGCGAGGACATCCACCTGCTTCTTCAGAAAACTCAGCGGGAAGAAATGGCGGGAGATGTCGATCATGCAGCCACGCCACTCATAGCTCGGCCAGTCCTCGATATCACAGACGGGCAGCAGGTCTCCCTTGCGGAGCTGGCTGATGGTCTGTGTGGCATAGAAGAGGCCTGTGGAGTCGGCATAGGCCACCCGCATCGTGTCGGGCGTGATATGGAGTCGGTAGTACTCCTTGCCGTGGCCTGCCCCAGAAGTCTCCTCCATCAGGACGACACCCTTTTGCGGATTGAAAGTGCCCTTGCCAAAGACGGCCTGCTTCGGCTGCGGCAACAGTTGCTGTGCGCCGACGGGAGTGACGGCAGCAGAGAGCGATACGGCGGTCAGTGCCGCCAGGATAGTATTTCTTTTCATAACCTTTGCAATGGTCAAGTGATGGTAAAGAAGTATTGCACGCGTCAGTCGATGAAGCGGCGGGTGATTTTTTCATAGGCGTCGATGCGGCGGTCGCGCAGGAAGGGCCACCAGCGGCGCACATTCTCGCTATGCTTGAGGTCGATGTCGAACAGGCGCAATGCCTCCTCGCTGTCCGACCCCTGCCAGAGGAGTTCGCCCTGAGGCCCAGCCACAAAACTGGATCCCCAAAACTGGATGCCACCCGAGCAGGCCTGTCCCTCCGTCTTGCCTACGGGCGAAGGCTCGAAGCCCACCCTGTTGACAGCGACGACAGGAAGTCCGTTAGCCACAGCATGGCCGCGCATCACGGTGGTCCACGCCGTGCGCTGGCGCTGCTGCTCCTCCTCGACGTCAGAGGGTTCATAGCCGATGGCCGTCGGGTAGATCAGTATCTCTGCCCCCTGCAAGGCCATCAGGCGCGCTGCCTCAGGATACCACTGGTCCCAGCAGACCAACACGCCCAAGCGGCCCACACTCGTGTCGATGGGACGGAAACCGAGGTCGCCAGGAGTAAAGTAAAACTTCTCATAGTAGGCCGGATCGTCGGGGATGTGCATTTTGCGATACTTGCCCGCGATCGTTCCGTCGCGCTCTATCACCACGGCCGTATTGTGATAGAGACCTGCCGACCGGCGCTCAAAGAGCGACGTGACGATGACGACGCCCAGACGTTTCGCCAGTTCACCATAAAACTGAGTCGATGGACCGGGGATCGGCTCCGCCAAGTCGAAGTTGGCTACGTCCTCCGTCTGGCAGAAGTAGAGCGAGTTGTGCAACTCCTGTAGTACGACGAGCTGTGCCCCGTCCTGGGCCAGTTGCTCCACGGAGGCAGCCAGACGGCGCATGTTGTCCGCCACGTCGGCGGTATTGTGTTGTTGTACGATTCCTATTTTCATTGTGAGTCTTGTGATATGTTCTACGATATGAGGGCCGACGGTGCTTTTCCTCCGCCCCAGTCCCTTCGGTTTATTCCCCTCCTTGGCCCACGCCTACGGGGATCTGCATGGTCAGGCAGTGGAGCGATCCGTGCTGCTGGATGACGGCCCGCGCGTCCACTCCCACCACCTCGTGATCGGGGAAGGCCTCGCCGACCACCTGCAGCGCCTCGGCGTCGTGGTGTGGCTGGTCGTAGGTAGGCACGATGACTGCCCCGTTGACAATCAGGAAATTGGCATAAGTGGCTGGCAAGCGATTCCCCTCCTCGTCGAGGATGGCATCGGGCATCGGCAAGCGCAGCAGTCGGTAGGCCACTTCGGCCTCGCGATTGATGGCCTGGAGGTCGGCCTCCATGGCCTTGAGGTCGGCATACTGCGGATCGGCCTCATCGTCGCAACCCACATAGAGCAGCGTATGGCCCGGCGCACAACGCACCAGGGTGTCGATATGGCCGTCGGTATCGTCGCCCTCCAAGGAGCCATGACCGATCCAATAGACCCGGCCCACGCCGAAAGCCTGTCGAAGCCGTTCGTCCAGGTCGCCCTGCGTGAGGGGCTGGTTGCGATGAGGAGCCAACAGACAGACCGAGGTCGTGAAGAGATGGCCCTCGCCATCAGCCTCAACCGATCCTCCCTCCAGCACGAAGTCGTCCCAATGGTCCATCGGACAGCGGAAGACTCCCTTTTCCTGGAGCACGCGTCCCAGCTGGTTGTCCTGGTCGCTGGCAAACTTCTCGCCCCAGCCATTGAAGCGGAAGTCCATCATCCGCAGTCCTCCCCTGCCGTCGGAGATGGTCAGCGGCATCGTGTCGCGCGCCCATGTGTCGTTGTATTCTGCCTCTATCCAGCGTATCGCCTCCAGCGCACGATCGCTCACCCGACCTGCCAACCACGCTCGTGCCGCCGCCGTATCGCGCGCCACGAGCCACACGGCCTCATACCGGGCAATGGCCTCAATAAACTCGACATAGGTCTGGCGTATCTCGTCGAGGATATAGGCCCAGTCGGTCTGCTCGTCGGGCCACACCAGCACGACGGCCTCCTGCTCTGCCCACTCGGGCAGCAACTGGAAAGCCACATCGGGAGTCTTCTCTCTTATCATGATCTGCTTGTTCCTTATTTCTATTGGTGATTGTGTAGGTGCAAATTTAGCAATAAAAGCCGACACGACCAAAGAAAAGGAGGGTTCACGCTGCAAATGCGCAGCTTTTTGCCTAGATGCCTATCCGCAAACCTCAGTAAATGGAGAAAAGCCACGGGGGAAGTATGATTTTTTTGCCGTCTGATGATGGGTATCTCAGAAATTTTGTGTAAGTTTGTGGCCGAAATATTTACTCATCTTAAACAACCGATTTATGATCAATCGCTTATTGAAATTTCTGGATGCGTCGCCCGTCAATTTCCTCGCCGCGCGCAACATAGCCTGTGAACTCGAGCAGAACGGCTACCGCCGCCTTGATCCTCAGCAGCCCCTCGGCGAACTGAAGGCTGGCGACAAGGTCTATGTGACGAAGAACGACTCTTCGGTCTATGCCTTCCGCCTGGGTCGCAAACCGCTGGCCGAGACGGGATTCCACATGATTTGCGCCCATAGCGACTCCCCCACGTTCCGCGTGAAGCCCCATGCCGAGATGACGGGTGAGGGCGGACTGGTGCGCCTGAACACCGAAGTCTATGGTGGCCCGATCCTCTCCACATGGTTCGACCGTCCGCTGACGCTCGCTGGCCGCGTCATCGTGCGTGGCAAGGATGCCATGTCGCCCGAGACAATGCTGATGCACGTCCGTCGTCCGCTGCTCCAGATCAGCAACCTCGCCATCCACTTCAACCGCCAGGTCAACGACGGCGTGAAACTGAGCAAGCAGAAGGATATGCTTCCCCTCCTGGGATTGATCAACGACGAACTGGAGCAGGGCAACCTGCTGATGAACGTCATTGTCGAGGAACTCAGCAAGCAGCGCCCCGTCAGCCACGAGGACATCCTCGACTTCGACCTCTACCTGGCCGACACGCAGCCCGCCTGCACCTTCGGCGTCCACGACGAGTTTATCTCCTCGGGCCGCCTCGACGACCTGTCGATGTGCTTTGCCGGACTCGAGGCCCTGATTGCAGCTCCCGAGAGGGACACCACCCAGGTGCTCGCCATCTTCGACAACGAGGAGACGGGATCGCAGACCAAGCAGGGTGCTGGCAGCCCCTTCCTGGCTTCGATGCTGATGCGTATTGCCCGTCAGCAGAGTGGCTCGGAGGAAGCCTACTGGCAGGCGGTGGAGCGCGCCTTCATGATCTCTGCCGACAATGCCCACGCCTTCCATCCCAACTACGCCGAGAAGTACGACCCGACCAACCACCCCATGCTCGGTGGAGGTCCCGCCATCAAGTTCAACGCCTCCCAGAAGTATGCCAGCGACGCCGTCTCTGCTGCCATCTTCGCCGAGATCTGCCGCAAGGCGGGTGTGCCCTGCCAGCGCTTCGTCAACCATAGCGATGTGGCGGGCGGTAGCACCCTGGGCAACATCCTGGCCTCCACGGTCCCCCTGCGTGGTGTCGATATGGGCAATGCCATCCTCGGCATGCACAGTTGCCGCGAGACGGGCTGCGTAGCCGACCATGAGTACTGCGTCCGCGCCTTCACGGAGTTCTACTCCCTGTAGTCTCCTGCCACCCTCAGTACCCGCCCCCGTCGGATGCTGAGGGTCTAGATAAAAAACGATCGGCCATTGGAAATCATTTCTCATTTCCAATGGCCGATGATTATTTCAAGGGCAATATCCCAAAATCATTCTGACATCATCCCGAAGGCTTCCCGAAAGCATCCCGAAGAAACAGCCTATGCGGAGCGTCCCGATTTCGTTACATCGCAATCGCTACTTGTTCATCAGTTTGCCAAACAGCGTGAGCATCTGCATGACGGTATCCTTGCTACCGACGGGTATCTTCAGGTGGGCCTCACCCGTCTCCTTGTCGGTCTCCACGATGCTATCGACCAACTGCTGAGTGGCCTCAGCCGACTTGAGTGTTTCGGCCAGTCCACTAAAGAAGGAGACACCCTGACTGACTAATTGCTGGGGATGGGGCGAAGCATGGTGGCTGGAAGGCCGCTCCTGCGCACCGTCCTGTGCCTTCGTTGCCGTCTGTCCTTGAGAAGGTTCGTGGTTCGCAGGAGGCTCCTGGTCTGCAATAGCCCCATGGTCTGCTGAAGGGTGCTGTCCCTCGGAAGGCTGGTGGGTTGCTAAAGATTCATGCTCTACCGAAGACCCATGCTCTACTGAAAGCTCATGGCCCACAGACGATCCCTGATTTACAGAAGATTCATCGTCTGCCTCCGATGCGTCAGCGAGCGCTTCGTCCAAAGAGGCCTCCACAGACGTCTTCCCCTTCTGCTCTTGCTCCACCTCTTCGTCCACATACTCCACCTCGGGAGCGTCTGGCGTTGCCTCCATGACGATTGTGAGGTCATCCATGAGTTTCTTAAACTTGCTCTCATCGACAAACACGGTGTCTGCACCGCCGTCCAAGACTCCCTCAAACATCGACTTCTTAAACCGCAGTTTGTTGATCATACCCTCCTCGATAGAACCTTTCGAGACAAGGTTGATGATCTGCACGGGCTTCTCCTGTCCGAGACGGAAGATACGGGCAATGCGCTGTTCAAGGACAGCAGGATTCCATGGCAAATCCATGTTGATGAGTGTGCTCGCCACCTGGAGGTTGAGACCCGTAGATCCTGCATCGGTGGAAAGAAACACGCGACTCTCGGGAAGCGTTGTGAAATCATCTACCAGTTCCCCGCGCCTCTTCGACGGCACTCGCCCATTGAGATACTCGTAGCGTATGCCCCGCTTGTCCAGTTCCATCGCCACCAGACGGGTCATGCGCTCCCATTCGCTGAAGACGACCACCTTCTCGTCCCCACTCTCCAAGACATTGTCCAGCAGGTTCATCACCTCCGCTATCTTGACATCACTACGCGTCGTGAGATTTTGTTCCAAGATAAAGGTGCTGTCGGCCACCATCCGCATCTGACCCAGCAACTTGAGCACGCGCAGCCTGTCCTGCTCCGTCATGTAGTGGTATTTGCGATACTTGTTCAGAATCACCAACAAGTCCCACTTAAACTCCGAGTGGAGATCGTCCTGGCGTTGAGTCATCGGGACCAGCACAAACTGGTCGCTCCGCTTGGGCAACTGCAGGCGCACGCCTTTCTTCGTCCTCCGCAACAGTCGGTTGCTGACGGCCTCGCCAATGGCGTTGAGATCCTTATAGCCCATGATACCACCCGTCTCGGGATGGAGCAGGATGTGCTGGTCGCGAAACTGGTAGTAAGGCCCGAGACAAAACTGGTCCACCAGTTCCATGTTGGCATAGAGTTCCTCCAACTTATTCTCCATCGGCGTACCAGACAGCAAGACCACATAGCGCGACGCGATCTTGCGGGCGGCACGGGAGATCAGCGTGTCCCAATTCTTCAGCCGTTGTATCTCGTCCATGATCAACACGTCGGTATCCAACTTGCCCAGGTGTCTGACGTCGTTGCTCATCGTGTGGTAAGAGACAATCTTGTAGGGTGCGGGCGCCTTATACAGTTTGGCGCGCTTGGCAGGAGCGCCTTCTACGACCACCACCTTCGGAATGGTCAAGCCGTCCTCCACGCCTTTCCCACTACTCTCTACCCTGTCACTGCCCGTGAATCGTTCTATCTCCCGCTTCCACTGGTATTTCAGCGACGTGGGACAGACCACCAGCACCTGCTCAGCCATGCCCTCACGCAGATAGACCTCTGCCGAGGCGATGGCCTGCAACGTCTTGCCCAGTCCCATCTCGTCGGCAATGATGGCCTTGCCGGCACGCACGGCGAAGCGCGTCCCCTCCTTTTGGTAGGGATAGAGCGGCACAGTGAGCATTTGGTCGAGATATTCGTCCGTGTATTTTTCCTCCAACAAACGGCAACGCTTGATCCGGTCACGCCGCTCCAGGACATAATCGAGGGCGTCGTCATAGCAGCGAAAGTCGGGAGCAATGGCCTTGGCAGCCTGAACGAACACGTCAAAGCGGGCATAGGCATCCTCGCGAAGCACACCCAACTCGTCAAAATAGTCTTTCGCCAATCGCTCCAGCATTTCCCGACCATGGTCGCCGATGCGTATCTTCACCCTGCGCGGCCCTTTATAGTCGATATAGACCGAACTATAGTCGGGCTCTGCCACCTGCACCTTCTTGCGCTTCTTCCTCACCCAGAGTTTCACGGCCTCCATGTGCTTACAAGTGCCGAGCTGCGAAGTCTTGAAGTCATAGCAGGAGCAGTAGTTCCACTGGCTGTCCTTCCCCCGATATACCACCTTGTATTCGCTTCTCGTAGCCGCATTGACCACCCGAAACTCTCCCGGAGCATACTGTTCGTCCACCATCCGTATGGCAAAGGTCTCCTTCTCGGCCTGCAGCTTTCGCAACGCGATCTGCCACTCCTCGAGCTTCATGCCCGCAGGCTTCTGCATATTGTTTATTTTCGGCATCACCACCTTGGCTCGCTTGTGCCGGCCCTTCGTCTTCTTGGCGCCTTGGGCTGTCGCCTTCCCTCGCCTTTTGCCCCCGCCCTTTTCAGGGCTTGAAGCTTCCACTGGAGATTGTTCTTCTTTCTTCTCTATATGTACCTTTTTCATGGTGCTCATGATGTTCTAACAGTATTAATGTGACTATTCGCTGACTTTATTTCCATGCGCTACCTACGCCTCCTTCCAGTCATCAATCGTTCCCGTCCGCGACGAGAAACTGACGCCCACGCGATGGACGGGACGGGAGTCGGCCTCATAGGGGCGCGCATACCCCTTCTCCTCTATCTGGCGCAAGGCGTCGTCCGCCGTGCCGTCGAGCTTGAACTCAAAGATATACACTCCCTTGGGCGTCTCGACGATGCAGTCGGCCCGCCCCTCGCTCTGCTGCTTCTCCGTAAGCACGAGGTAGGTGCTGAGGATGCGGAAGATAAGGTAGAAAGTATAGTGGAAATAGCGTTCCTTCTCCGTCTCCATGTCCTTCCGACGCATCGAGTAAGGGATGCTGGCAAAGAAGGCCGTCAGGCTCTTGCGCCATGTGTCGAGGTCATCGCGCAGGAGAGCACGCGTCAGTTGTATCGCCAAGGTGTTCGCCGACTCCTTCGTGCCGAGATAGTTGGAGGCAATCAGCGTGAGGAAACCCTTTTTCACCTCGTTGTTGGGCAGATCGAGCAGGTAGGAGTTGGAGAAGCGGTCGTAGTCCTTGATGGTCAGATAACCGCTCTGATAGATCATGGGCAACGGGCGCTCCACGTCCGCCCTGTAGTCGATAAAGTCCGACGTGTCGTAATACTTCCCCGTCAGTTCGTTGAGGTTCTCGTCCGTATGGCTGAGCAGGCGGACCAGGTAACTGGGCGTACCCGTGCGAAACCAATAATCCTGGATATCCCTAACGCTAAGCGCATTGAGCAGGCTAAAGGGATTGAAGATATCCGTCTTCCGCTTACTGAAATGATAACCGTCATAATGCCGCTTCAGCATCAAGCGCACCTCCTCGGGGCTCACCCCCATCTCGTCCGACATAGCATCCATCTCGTCATGAAACGTCCCCTCCAGTTCCGCCTCCGTGATACCGCAGACCGCCTCATAGGCCGCACTCATACTGATATCCTCCGGCTGATTGAAACCGCTGAACACACTCACCTGCGAAAACTTCGTCACACCCGTGAGCAGCACAAAGCGCAAGTCTTGGTCAGCAGCCTTGAAGGCAGAGTAGAAACCCTTGAGCGTCTCGCGGTTGATGTCTTCTACCAGCACCTCCCTGCCATTGCCTACTACTTCCGTCCTTCCCGAGTCGAGCACATCAAGCAGCGGCTTATCATACTCATCAATGAGCACCACACACTGCTTGCCCGTCACCCTATGCACATGGGCGAGCAGATCGACAAAGCGCTTGCCATCGTCGAAGTTGGGATTTCCCTCGTAGCCATACTGCTTCTCCCATTCCTCTATGATACCCCGAATCAGTTTGGGTAGCGTGTCCCCACCCTTCGTATAGTTCGTACTATTGAAGTCGACATGGAATACAGGATATTGTTCCCACTCCTGCTCCAAGTCCTCGATAGCCAGACCACGAAACAACTCCCGCTCCCCACCGAAATAATACTTCAGCGTAGAGACGAGCAAGCTCTTGCCAAACCGACGAGGACGACTCAGAAAGTAAATCTTACCCTCCGTCACCATCTTGTGCAGCAAGGCCGTCTTGTCCACATAGACAAAACCGCCGTCAACAATACTCTTAAAATCCTGTATGCCGATGGGATACTTCATACGCAAACCCTTTTTTGTAATTCAATTCCTTTTCAATCAACAGCCTGAGCTACCAACATACCAGAATAAGCGGTTATAGGAGATTTCATCAAACCAATGCTGTTCTTCGATAATTCGATGACTCCTTGCAGTTCGCACAGCACATTCCGAGGGAGCCCTGGTTCCAGCAAGATTCGACCAACCTTATCAATCTTATCCAACTCCAAATTATATTGTTCGTACAACCGCTCCCGGTCAGCCACCAATTCCGGACGATTCAACCTGTCGTTCAAGTGGAGCAGTTTTATCGTCTCCCTGCCCTTATCCGTCACCCCGACTATCTCATGTCGACGAAACTTCACATGGTCTGTAGGGATATCTACGGCAGGGTTGATAAGAAGAGGTCTCTCCGCCTCCAAACTGCCTGGAGCCGTCACTTTTTGAGACTCATCTACCAAAGGAAAGGATGCTTTTTTATATGTTCGATTACACAGACTGCAAGCATATAGAAGATTACTCCATTCATACGCCAGCCAGTAATAAGATGCCTTTGGACGATAATGTTCCACATCATTATATGGCAGCGTCACACGACATTCACAGTAAGCACACTTATGAAACTGGTCTTTCATCAGTTGCTGACGAACATCATCAGCCCGGTACACGGTTTCGCATACCTCCGATGGATTTGTCGGGGCAGAAACATTCTTCAGAGTAGGAGGAACAGACGCCAACTTGTTTATCTTTCTCATAGCTTAACGTTTAGTTGCTTGGCGATTTTCTCCAACAACATGACTGATCGAATAGCATTAGAGTCTTGAAGCGTAGTCATACCACTCATCTCCTTGTCCAACTCTGCCAATCTCTTTTTGTCAGCACCAGTTAGCTTCTCTTTCTGCAAAATAGAGTCACGCTCTTTGATTTTCTCATCCCATTGAGGAGCTTGAAGAGAGTAAAGCCCAAAGAGATCGCTAAGCAACACCTGCCCTACATTTGAAAGGGCAATGTTTCCAAACGCCTTTTGCTGCATAGCGCCACCAGCGTTCAAATTGACGACCTGAGCTATATCAGCAGCACCAACCACAATGACAGGACTATGCGTCGTGACGACAAACTGAATATTAGGGAATGTGTCCTTCAGCTGCTTCAGGATTTCACGCTGCCATTTGGGATGAAGATGCAAGTCCACTTCGTCTATCAATATGATCCCCGAAGCATTCAGCGGGTTAGGCTGCTGGGGCGTGACAGGATTCGCCTCAATCATACGCGAAGCGATATCAGCCACCATAGCAATCACAATTTTATAGCCATCGCTCATCTCTTCCAGACGCATTTCGCGCACAGTGCCATCATCCTGCATCTCGTCCACGACAAAGCGCAAAGGCCTATTGAGAATACGAGGATTAGAGCATCTGTTGCCAATGAATCTTGCCAACGCATCACGCACCACATTCAGGCTCGGCGATTGATAACTGGTGTCGTTGCGCTCTATCTTTTCCCTGCGCTCGTCATCCTCCTGCAAGTCAAACCAGTTCACGAACCGTTTGAAATCCGTATTGGGTTGAGGAGCACCAATATAGGCGTCCCAACGCTCAAAAACATCTGCAAAATTTCTACGACGCTCAGGCATCTGAATAAACCCACGCCCCGTGCCATAATAGGCTATTAATGGAAACTCGACGAGCTTATCCGCCTGCACCCTTTCCATAATGCTGGCAGCATACTTTTTGAGGCCTTGCAAGTCAGTCGTTTCCTTGGGGACAGAACTACCTTTTCGAGAGCGAACCACCTTTACGGCTTCACCATCTTCCGTTAGCACCTCAGCCTTCACACTCAGATAGTCCGCTGTACGCACTCCGTCCTCCTTGTGAATGTCAGAATCCGTAAACTGCGTAGTGGAAGAGCCCGGAAACTCACCCATAAACGGACTCAACATGTGGATGATGGCATCCATTATAGTCGTCTTTCCCGAACCGTTATCGCCAAGAAAAATCGTGATATTCTTGCTACCATCAAAAACTATTTCCTTGGCAGGATCCCCAAAGAGACGCATATTTCGTAAAGACAAACTATTCAACCTCATCCTTTGCTGATTGTTTTAATGTATGAATACTAGCGAGCCCATTGACCATGCTTTTTGCACATCCAACGACCCACCATGCAAAAATAGCCATTTTTCTCCATCCAAACGAATTGTATAAGCGATTTCTTCAAAATCACCCATTTTTTTCGCTCAAAACCGCACATAGCCCGTACACACCCCCTTTATCCGTGCGAAGCGTTGTTCCTGCCGTACCTATTGTTTGGATCGTTTTCCTTTATCAGCAGGCAGCATTGAAGCAACACAACCAACCCTATCTCTTCATTTTTGCGATAACCCTTTTTTATTGCCCCAAAACCTTGCAAGTCCGGATAAAAACTAATAACTTTGCACCGGGTAAATACTAATAACCCTGCACCGGGTATTTACTAATAACCCAGCACCAGGTTCCTCAAAACGGCAGCTAATCTTCAGTCTCTACCACTCCAAATAGCAAAGATTTTGGTATTAGGCAGTATTTTGGCAAAATAAATTTTGGTATCAGGGATTTTCCATGTGACTCAGATAGGTTTCAACTCGATTATGTGTTACTATCGAGGCGACATTTTCATACTACATTCTCCGCAAATTGAAAATCTTGGGAGTTTTAGACTGAAAATCTTGGGAATTTTAGATTGAAAAAACCATGCAAGTCCGGATAAAAACTAATAACTCTGCACCGGGTATTTACTAATAACCCAGCACCAGTTCCTCAAAACGGCAGCTAATCTTCTGTCTCTACCACTCCAAATAGCAAAAGATTTTGGTATTAGGCCGCATTTTGCCACCAAAGATTTTGGTATTAGGCAGTATTTGGGCAAAATAAATTTTGGTATTAGGCTTTTTTCATGTAATTTTGCGGGCAAAAAGGGAATTATGGCAGAAGTATTATTCAAGCGTAAAATCTATTCCAAACTAAAGGAATGGAAAGAGACCTCTAAAGGCAAAACAGCATTGCTTATAGAGGGAGCGAGACGTATAGGAAAGTCTACTATTGTGGAAGAATTCGCTAAAAAAGAATATCGCTCATACATTTTGATAGACTTTAATGAAGCCTCGAAAGGAGTAAAGGGACTGTTCGATGATTTGATGGACATGGATTATATTTTTCTGTACTTGCAGAATATTTATAAGACCACTTTGTATGAAAGAGAATCTGTGATTATCTTTGATGAAGTGCAGCAATGTCCAAAGGCTCGCCAGGCAATCAAATATCTAATCAAAGATGGTAGATATGATTATATTGAAACAGGATCCCTTATTAGTATCCGTAAGAACACCAAGGATATCAGCATACCCAGTGAAGAATATCGACTTGAAATGTTCCCATTGGATTATGAAGAATTCAGATGGGCAATGAATGATGATACAACTATGCCTCTGATGCGAAAGTTCTTTGAAAGAAAGATGTCATTAGGCGATAGCTTAAATCGTCAAAAGATGCGCGAATTGAGGTTGTATATGTTGATTGGAGGAATGCCACAGGCAATCAATGCCTATTTAGACACAAACAATTTGCAACATGTTGATATGGTGAAGCGACAGATTATACAACTATATGCAGACGATTTCAGGAAGATAGACCCTACAGGGAAAATTTCAAAGTTGTTTATGGCTATACCGTCACAGTTGAGTCGTAATCTGTTGCGCTACCAACCAACACCTGTAGTTGGGAAAATGGGAGCTGACAAAATCGACGAGATGATTCTTTGCTTGGAAGACAGTAAGACTGTAAACGTGGCTTATCATGCGGATGATCCCAATGTTGGCATGTCATTGACAGCTGATTATGGAAAATACAAGTTATATATAAGTGATACAGGTTTGTTTGTGACATTAGCATTTTGGAATAAGGATTTTACGGAAAATATCATATACCAGAAACTGCTAAATGATAAATTGTCTGCCAACCTGGGATATGTATATGAAAATTTGATTGCGCAAATGCTTCGTGCTTCAGGCAACAAACTGTTTTACTATACTTTTCCTAAAGATGATACCCATTCTTATGAAGTTGACTTTCTCTTGTCAAGAGGCAACAAACTTTGCCCTATTGAAGTAAAATCGTCTGGATATAAGACTCATGCATCGTTAGATGCTTTCTGTCTTAAATATTCAGACAGAATAAGTCAGCCATATCTACTTTATACGAAGGATTTTCATAAAGACGAGAATGTGTTGCTACTGCCAATATATATGACTTCATTGCTATAAAGTGCCGCCAGCCCTATCGCCCACCCCATGCCAGAGAAGCACCAGCTGCTCTGTCGAAAACCCAAAGCGGGTCTTGCCATCACGCACCACAAACGGTACCAGATGGCAAGACCCGCTTCTCTGCAGAACAGGCTCATATCCTCAAAACGGCAGCGATTCTCTCGGCACACCATAGTCCGCGCAACACTCCGTTTCCTCTATCTCCTTCCACGCCTCATGGATATACCGATTCACCTCTTCCGGCAACCGTCCCTCCTTCGCCAGTTTCCCAAACGTCTCTATCAAGTCCTCGATGGCATACTCCGGACTATACATGTCGTCAAAATACTCCCAGTGCCTATCCATCACAAAGTGCCTGCACATCGACTTCGTCAACTGCAGAAACCGCAGCGCACCCGTTTGGTATTCCCCAGCGGCAAGCAACCTCTCTATTTTCCTATTCTCCTTCAGCATCAGCTGCCAGATAACATGACAGTCCCAATCCACATTCCTACTGTTGAAGACCTTCTCCTCATACTCCCTGTTCAATGGTATCAGCGACCGAGCCTCCTTCTCAGCCTCCCGCCTCTGTCGCTCCACCGCCAAGCGCCTCTGCTCAGCCTCACGCGCAGCCTCACGCGCAGCTCGCTCCTCCGCGACGCTCATTTCCCGCACCACCGCCACAGGATCACCCTTCAGCGGCTCCATAGGTATCAACGCAGAGAGCCTGTCCCTCATCCGCCCATACCCGTCAAACCGCTCCATGCCCCTACCGATATAAGCAACCACCACCTTCCGTTTCTCCTCGTTGTTCCATGCCCTGACGCTCTCCACCAAGGCCGCAAAGCCCGCATAGACCAGTTTGCCGATCCGCTGCTTATATGCCCCCAAATTCTCCTCAATATCCTCCCGCTTGATCAGCAACCACAGGTGCTCACACAGCCCCATCGCAATGGCATACGCAGCGTCAGGCCTCCCTTTCGCCAACACAGCCGGTATCGACTTCTTCTCCCAGCGCTCCAGCAGCCGCAGCATATACAAGAAATCCTCCTTGTTCTCAGGCCGAAACTCCACCTCCTGCTTGAAGTACTCGGCGTAAGCCTCCTCCAAATCCACCGTCAACCCCTTCGGGATATAATCTATCTTCGGACGCGCCATGCAGCTTCTACGCCTGCGCACCTCGGCAGCTTCATCCAGTCTTTTCTGATGGGCAATACGTTCTTCTTTGTCTCTACGAACCTTCTCCAGCTCTTCTTGAAACTCTGCTGTCTGCATGGTCTCTGCACACAGCAGCTTATCTATCTGCTTTGACAGGTATCTGCTCCATGCCTGATAATTGCTTTCATCCACGCAATCAGGGCAGGGAATACCACTCATGCTCCATGTATTTTCTGACAGGTAGAAAATTATGCTATATCTTTTCTTTTTGCTCATATTCTAAATACTTCTCCACCAAACAGTCGTACCCAAACACAAACGTGTCTCTCTTAGCATCCCCATACAGAAAATCCTCGAAACTGGTAAATGAAGACTGAAACATCTGCCCATACAGCATATCGTAAAAAATAAAGTTCCCCACCGCAGTATCGCTCTGCGCTAATGCCGCCACTCGGAAGGGGTTGAAAGTTTATTTACTATTACTTATTCTGAAAGAATAATCATGACTTATTCTATAATAGTCAAAGCCAAACTGTTCTATTTGTGGACAACTTATCTGTGCTCCATTTTCGCCAGCCTCCTCCGCTTCCATCAGACGATTTCTGTTGAAAGCATTAACAGCATTGTTCTCTGTTCGTTTTATGAGGTATGACATTAAACACACCTTTCTTTTCTTGTTGTTTATATACGACGATATTGATGGCACCTCAGTTAAGGTTTCCAAGCTCTGATAGAGTTGAAGCTCAACCTTTTGATATTTTCCTTTTGGAAAAACAACAGTTCTTGTTCCATCTTTTTGGGTCTTTTCAATAGGACGAGATAGATTTTCTATTCCGCCTATAGAGCTTGTCACCTCGCACAATAGAATAATATTATAAGTGTCAGTATCTGTCAAGATAAAGTCACACCTGCGCTTACCATCAGAGATTTTGGTACCTGTATATCTGCCAATATATGTATCATAATTGACTACACTCAAGTTAAATGGATTCCCACAAAAAGACGCGTAACCCTTTTTGTAACCAACAACAAATTGTGTATTGTCCTCTGTAAGGTCAAATTCACTCAAACTTGTTGTGTTTTCATCACATATACATCTTCTTCCTACGCCATAAAACGCAGGAAGGTCATTTTCCAAGAGACTCTTCATTTTGCAACTGCTTTAATTCTTGGTATTTATCATATATGTTATTGATATCCTCTGAGAGTCTATCCGTGTTGACGTAGTGAATGTTTTTAACTTTCAAGTCAGCTACTCCTCCCGACAGAATCTGGTATACCGAAAGGTCATCATAGCCTACATGTGCACCGTCAATATCCGTCTTGCAGTCGTGAGCCTTCATCAACAGATTCAGAGAATTAATTATATATGGACTATGTGTAGCAAGTACCAATCCTATTTCACGGCTGTCGACCTTTGAATAAAACGCCAATCGTATTATTTCGTTCAACATCTGAATCTGAGATGTTGGGTCAAGACTCAATTCCGGTTCCTCTATATGTATGTGTACATATTTTGGCATATCTGTAAGTTCCATTTCTGGGCGATACTGAGTGGTAAGGTTCTTTTCAAACAACAAGTCAATGATACTACGTTTTTGAGCCAACTTAAAGTCAAAAGCCTGGGCATAATAGTTCATCATGGCTATTAAAGGCGCAGTTGTCTGTATACCTGAAGACGCATGGCGAAGTTCAAACGAAGAGTAATTGCTACCCTTAGGCTTAAGTATAAACTTCTTTTGGTTGTTGCCTCCGCGTTCAACATTCATATCCAAACCGATATAGTTAAGATCAAAATGCTTTATTGCGTCAGTTGCATTGTCAAATTCGGTAAATGTTTCATTAAAAAAGAATCCTAAATAAGCGTTTTTAGCCAATGTGCCTTGACTTGATAGTGGAGCAATTGCACTTCTTGATTCTGCTACCCACACTTCTTTGAAGAAGCATAAGTCCTCGTTGGGTATTATAGCATTGTAAGACAGCTTGCCACCTGAATAACTTACAGAATACGAATTCCCGTTTATAGTAACAACATAATGAATGTATGTATCTGCAGTAACCAGTACACTCATATTATCACGCAGCAAGTCCCTGAATCTAAAGTTTATAACATTCTCTTCTATATGCGAGTTATGGAAATAAGCTCTGATAGAAAGGCGTTTGAATATGTAGCGCATTAACACAAGAGCCTTCATAAGTGTACTCTTGCCACTTGCTGAATTTCCGACAAACACCGTTAGCGGTTTTATATCGATAACGCCAGTATCTTCAAGAGGTCCTAAGTTCTTTATATGTATTGTTTCGTGAATCATAACCTTAATTATTTAGCAGATAAACTTTAAAATACAAAGATAAACTTATTTCTTGAACCTTGCAAGAATGCAACCTCAAAAAAGCTGTGATGATAGTAATAATATGGAGAAATAGAGCAAGCCGGTCCAATCCTTCAGGTTGTCCATAATGTCGGCCTTGCCACGCCCACACTTGTTGTGGGTGTTAACGAGGAAGACGGGGATTCCTGTTGTCACCGAGCGATACAGAATCAGATAATGTCCCACCATACAAGGGTTCTATCATTCCACAGGCAGCCTGGTGCCTGTCAGCCATCGTGGCTGCAGCCATCGGAAAGCCATCCTGCGCCATCTTCTTTATCTGACGGTTGAACGGCTGATGGAGAACGTACTTCGCCTGTTGTTGAATGCTTTCTTGCCTTGTACCATAATTTGAACATTTTAAAATCACGGTGCAAAGGTGCGAAACTTTTTCTAGGCGCAGAATACGGCTTTCACCGAATACTTACATTGCTCTCATTCACACAATCAGGACAAGCCACGCCCCGCCTGCCCCATGACCTTTCAAACAGGCCGAACTCCCAATCGTATATCTTCTTGCCACTCATACCTATCAATTATTATCATGCTGAGTTTCATTGTCATCACGACTTTCTAACCATTTATCAACAACGGCTTGATAATTCACTTTCTCTTCATCCAACCATTTTTCAATAAAAGCAGGATTATTGCTGTTAGGTCGAGGATCGGCCGTATTCATTCTTGCAACTACAGGAGTTCTAACACAATCGCCCATTATGATTACATGTTGCTGCGGAAGGGTAGGTAGTTGACCCAGAATATCCGAATTTGCAGATGACACTAGTTTTCGCACGTATACCTGATCGTCAGGATTTTGAATACGATGCACTATAAAGCTGTTACATTGTGACAATACTGTTTTCGAGAGTTCTGAAGGACGTTGACTGGATACCAACAAAGAAAGTCCATACTTTCTTCCTTCGCGAGCTATTCTCTCAAATACTTTTTTTGATATGGACTCTCTATCCTTTCTGTTTATCTCCGGTATATAATTTTGCGCTTCTTCCAGCGCAATAACCACAGGCATACTTCCACGCTTATCCTTGTCAAATCTTGAAAGGAATTCTAAAATAATTCTTCCTATAAGACCTGTAATGGTTTCAAGTACTTGGAAAGGAAGAAGCGACATGTCAATGATTGTTATTTGACTGTTTTCTTTATTCCCTATACTATTATAATAATCATCATAAATAGTCTTCCCGTCACCATCTTTTGTATAGACATCACAATAGTCTCCAAGTATATACGCCAGAAACTTCACCAACACATTTTCTATCTCCTTTGGATTGTCCAACAATAGAGGTTGCGCCAATCTAATGTCATCAACAAATGATTGCATTCTCAGTTTCAAGGTTGAAACATATTCATTCAATTTGTCTTGTGATGCTGCGGATTCCTTGATTGCCATATCAAAACAAACAGAAATCAACTCACTGAAATCATAAAATAAAGGTGTGTCAATATTTCTATTTTCACAAGTCACGTTTTGCACAACACTTCCTTTATATTCTTCTATTTGAGCATTTATTCTTTCAATTGCAGAAGCTAATATTTCTGTGTCAACATTACCTGTAGGATAACCATTTTTACCCATTGTCAACTTGGCTTTCTCTCTATATATCTTTTCAAGTTCAACACAAATAGCTGACAGATCAAAATCAATAGATTTATTGTCTTTTAGTGTTACAAAACTATTTAAGACAGACTCAGCCTCATCATAAATAGCTTTATTTGCTTTCCAACCCTGTGCTTCTATGCTTATTAAGAACTGCGTTAGTTTGTTGATATATATATATTGGGAATGTATCTGCCATATTGAGCACCAGCCTTACTCTTAGCCAACCCCAATGCTCTTTTCAACACTGGACCTTGTGTGCCAGTAGTCGGTTCAAATAGATAGTCCATATCATCATAGTTCATAAACCAATATGGAACTTTCAATCCTTCATCGTTTATCCAAAATGGATTCACTTTACATTTGGCATCTATACCAAAGGCATCCTTGTATTCGCCATTTGTGTCAAATATAACGATATGGGCATTTTTCAAATATTGTCCTTTGTACTCAAATTTGAAAAGACTCTGCAATATTGCAGTTAAAGTGCAAGACTTTCCCGAGCCTGTATTTCCAAGTATAGCGACATGTTTACCAAACATACGGTCTGGATTTATTTTTACTTGAAAATCGGGAAAGGCAGGAGAAGTACCTATAGGCAAATAAAAATCTTCCTTGAAATCTATTTTCTCAGCATTTTCCTTTTGGTCAAAAATGATGTTTAGATCCTCACGTGTTACATACCATACAGGATTGTCTAATATCGGATAGTTGTACACTCCTTGAATGTATTTGTCGCCATATATCGTTCCAACCATGGTAGCCGACAAATACCTACTCGCTTCCGTTAAGAATAAAGCACCAGAGGTTTTTGTCAAGTCGGTTTCATCCCTCGTCATTACGCGATTCACCATAGCTACAATACGCTCTGCTCCTACTGGTATGATGATGTAAGAGTTTATGCGGGCTACAGGATATATCTCTTCATATCCGCTTTTATACAGACTCTTTAATTCATCATCCAGTCGGACATAGACCGACAGGCTATCTACCGTAACAATTCGTCCAATGTTTCTTTCATTAGCCATATTAGCCCTTCTTTGATATTAGTTCGTTCAATGTTTCTGCCACCCTATCACTTGATGAAGTGTCAAAAAAGTCTGGCATTAATGTATCTGCAAGCGTCAGGAAGTCCCCCAAAAAATCACCTTCCAAAATAATGATTCTTGGATCGTTCAAATTTTTCAGCCTTTCTATTTCTTTCGACCCTTTCGTTCCATTAAAATCCACGATAATAAGAGTAAACGAAGGATTGGATAGAGCCTGATAAATGATATCATTAAAATGCTCGTCACAGAAAGAGTACCCTACAGTAAAGAGTACTGATTGTGGCTGTGACGTACAATAAGCGAAGTGTCTAAACAATTCAGAGTAAGGCAAATCAAGCGTATAGCTTTTCTTTACCGCAGTTGGATATACCATCAAATTTCCATAGTCGAACTGACCGTCCTCTTTGGCCTTACTTTTGATCAACTCTATCGGCATCTCCTCTATTCCATAAATATTGTTGGACGAGCGCTTATCATCGCTTACCCAACTAATAGATCCATGCAGCTTAAAACAGCGGACCACTTTCTCTATACGTTGCACCTTACCCGCTGTAGTACTTCCTGGATAGAAGATATCATAGTTAAAAGTCTCTGGCTTAAAGTAACGATGATGAAAGCCTGAGAATCCATCAATGTATTTTATACCAAGATTGTCAAAAGCATACTCAAACGCCAAATCATAATTACTTGTAAAGATATTTGCGCGCTGCAGATTCAAAGGGCGCTGCATCAACGACTTCAAGAATTTTTCATGGAAGATATACTTATCTTTTGCAAATGCCTCCTTGAATTCTTTCCTCTCTATACGTTCCAAATCCCTCTGCCTCGTTTTACGTTCATGGACATCGCATATATTAAACAGAGAGGCTTTCAAAGAATTTATAAGCTTGTGTACACGTTCAAAACCTTTCTTGTCATTCTCTGCATTTTTCTGATAAGAAATAGCCGTTAAGTAGTTAAGCAATAGCTCAAACATCACACATATTTCTCCATAATGCTTGTCAGATGCACCATTTTCGCCTTCTTCCAACTCTACTTCTTTTTTATAGTCACGTATGTAAGTACCATCATATATTAGCTCCCAACCCCTTTCATCTATGAATTTTTTACCCTTCTTTGCTCGACTTGCTTCTTTCAAGGACTTTTGCAACTGCATTATGTAGTTTTTAAAGTCTTCTTGCATTTCTTTATCACCCGAGTTTGCAATATCCTCTTCTGCCTGTTTTGGAATGTTCTGAATACTGGCAGCACCAAGATGAATAGAAGATCCTGTTCCAAATAGGAAATTTACACTATCCAGTTGGAGATAGTTTTTAATCAGTTCTCTGATTTTCTCAATGATCTTTCCTTCGTTCTCAGGGCTTAACTCTTTCTTACCACCATCTTCATCATTCGGCATATTAGCCCATTGAGGAAGACGATCATTATTACCTACATAAAGGTGATTATCTTGTAATCTCATATTTTCGTTTCTTATATTTTTAAAGTGAATTCGGCGAAAAGGTGCCAGATGGCTTGCGTTTAGCGAAAACCGTTGCATCCTTCATAGCGCAGAGCCACAAGGATCACAAACGATAATCGCTATGATTACCAAAGACAAAGGTACGAAAAATATCTGTACAATAGATCTTTTTCAAAAAGATTTGATGCCCAAGCGAGAAAAACACGTTCAAGAACAATGAAAAAACACTATTATCGGCACTTCATACCGCTCCCATTTCCCCCATCACCTTCTCCACCTCTTCCAGCGGCACATTCAGCATACGCGAGACGTAGAGGGGAGAGATGACCTCCATGCTCCCCGATTGGCGCTCCATACCAATCAGATACTCGATGTTCTTTTTGAGATCGCCGAGGCTGTTGGAGAAAGGCTCTGTAGTAGGCGAAGCCTGCTTCTTGCTCTTCTCTTCCCTTGCCTTGAAGGCATCCAGCGTCTCGCTACCGTCCTCACCAAACCTTCCGTCCTTCGCCTCGAAGATGACAGAAGGCTCCAAGACCTCTACCGTGTGCCACGCCCCCTGCGACACCACACAACCGTAGCTACCAGCGGTGGGGTCTAGCAGGATGCGGTCCGTCTCGTTGCCCTCATTGTCATAGACCACCTCCACAATCTTACCACACAAGAGAAAAACATCCTCCGTACTTTGTGGATGCCTGTGGATAGGTACAACGGTTCCTGGCAGCAGTGCATTCAGCATGCGTTGCGAATTATCATTGGCAGATGTTCGCAAATCCAAATTTTGACGCAATCGAGGCTTAACAACAGCTTGCTCAAAGAGCTTACCTAAAAGGCCTTTATTAATTTCCATTTCCTAATTTAAATAATTAAACATTGCCGAAGGCAACAATTCAACACTCAACATTCTTAAGGTATTCCTCATGCAAGTGATAGAATTTCTTCATGAACAATACGTATGTGATAGATAGTACTGCTAATGCTCCAATCAAATACACCCAATGGCAAATCGCAGTATTAGGACATAGATAAACAAATCCCAACGATATAGCCAACTGCAGAGCCATATATAGCAGCGTAACTTTTACATGTTCAATTTTCAGCTCGTTCGCCATAATCTGGTAAGCATGCTTTCTATGTGCCTCACCTAAATTCTCATGCAACATAATACGATGTACGATTGTCAAACAACCATCCACACCATATACTAATAAGAATATCAGCCATGTTATATCTTCAGTCTTAATGATAATATTACCTAACAGAAACAACATAATGAATGCTATACCTATTGACCCGACATCGCCAGCAAAGCACTTAGCTTTACCCTTCGGTCGAAAATTGAATATACAAAACACTATTGCAGCAATAATCGTTGTAAAGATCAGTGATTGCGACACAAACTTATCATCTGTATTTAAAGCAGCTAATGGAAGTAAGACTGCTAAAGAATATCCAGCCGTTATTCCATTTATTCCGTCCATAAAGTTTATCACGTTTGTTGCTCCTACATAAACGATTAGCGCTACCAACACTATCCACCACATATTCCAATGCAGAATATCCAACTGATAGAAAGCCATGGCTGCTGCAGCAAACTGCGCCACCAGTCTCACAGAATCGGGCAACGAACGAATATCGTCCACAAAGCTTACACCAGCCACTAAGGTCAGACCAGCAAGGAACCAAGGATAATGAAAGCCAAAGAATGCGCTCCACACCCATACTCCAATCAGGAAGATAATGCCACCGCCTCTTAACACTATCGTTGAGTGCGATGACCTTTGGTTTGGCTTGTCAATTATGTTATACTTATCCGCTATGCGGAAATACACGAGTTCTGCCAATAAGAGCAGAATGAAAATTAGAAAATAAATATAGTTCATATTGGATTGATTTAGCCTTCTTGCTTAGTTGTTAAAATAATTTCTCCATCCTCGTTAGAATATGATGAGATATAATTAGCATCTTCCAACGTTTGTACTAAGAACCTATTGTAATCAGTATCTTTTAGTTTTAACTGATTGTCCGTTTCAGACAACGCGTGATAGACATTTGGCAACTTGGAAATTAGAACATTAATCACCGACTCATCATTTCCCGACTCTATAATCTTATGCCCAACCGCAAACACAGCATCATGCTCGTTTTCACACAAACTGATGGCATCGTACAATATATTTTCATCACAGACGGTATATTGGGTGGCTTGCAAGGCACATAGTTTATTGGCGATGACTTTACTCACTGTTACTGCCTCATGTGTCAATGAAGCTACAATCATTTTCTTTTCTAGTGTACTAAACCCATTGTGAATCAACAATGCTTCTGCAAGTGAAGAGTTTACAATATCCAATGCAAGCATTTCTGATAAATGAGTCTTGTAATGGAACATATATTCACATGATAATATAGCGTCCTTCTCTTGGAATGATTTCAAAATATCCAAATTATATTCAATAGATCCTGATTGAATAAGCAATAAAAGCTTGGCATGTGGGAGATTAAGAACAGCATTAGTTACATCTACCTGCCAGTATCCAAACTTGCACAATTTCATATACACCGTATCAGATAAGCTCCCTAATTCATATAATGATTGGAACAATTCTGAATACACATCATTTTTGTAGCTCTCGTCTTTACAGAGTTTTTGTATCTTATTTTCAATCCATCCCTTTAATTCTTCACCGATCACGTTGTTACTTTCTATAAAGAATTTGTATACATTATGCCAAGAAGTAGTAACAAGCTCAAGTTTTACAGCCCATTTCATTTCTTCCAAACCATCCAATTTCGTTATATCATCTTTAGCTTTCTTATTATTCACAATAATCGGCATATTATGTTCATTCAGTATGTAACGGCCATTTTTAATGACCAAGTCTAACATATTCGGATTAGCATAAGTAAGTTCATTGTAATGAACCTTTGTCGTTACATATACTTGTATCTCCTTAGGCAATAGATTATATATGGACGCAATAAAATCGTAATTGTCTTTCATCCACATATGTCGTGAATGATCAATGAATTCCGTTTTGCAATTTCTTAACCACAAGGCGAGTAGCGTATTCTTTTCTTTCGCAGCATAGAAATTCCCCCACATGCCTTCACAATCTTCAATCAGACAGAGTTTAACAACAGCATTTGCACCATTCTCATTAAATTGATAATATTTATAGAGAAAATTTGCAGAATTCTCCAATGTTAGCGTCTTTACTATTAGGCGCAAAGTTCTATTCCATCTCGATGAATGCTTAACAATGTAGTCAAGAATATGAAAGTTCCATACACTTTCATACCGCAATGCTGTCTCTGGTAGTTCTTTTAGAAATAGTTCTATATTATCAATGGTTGAGTCATAGGCTGGCTTTCTGTTCAGTTTCATGTCCAAACACAACTGATGGTCTGCTAATGACATGATGTCTGGATAGAAGTATGCGATATAATCATTGTAATCTTCTGCAATAAACCCATGCCTAACAAAATCCTCCTCCATATCTGAGAGACCGATACTTTTGAAACATTCATCTTCATATAAGTTGAAAATTTCCAAAAGTTCACTTATTGTATATGTACCAATACGTTGTATTTCGAGCTTTGTATTTTGTACTTCATCTTCAAGTTTTTCTCTATCTCTACCAATTTGTTCCAAGCGTTGATGGTACGTAAAGTGTTCGTTAACTTTCTTTTCAATGTCTTGAAAATTAAGGTTTTTACTACTTCTGTAATTCCTGTAGTTGTATTTGTTGTATATATATTCCACTTCGTCTTTCGAAATCAACTTTTCAAAAAGATTGGCATCATCAGCTATCTGTGATAGTTGATACTCTGTATCATCCACTATTGCATATGTTCCGTGAGTAAGATTATCATAGATAGCTACTAAATATGCAAGTCTTAGCTCTTTCTCCTGAAGAAGACAAGTAGCATCATAGGCAGCAAGCTGTTCTTCTGCTTGTTTTATCCTTTCTGCAAGTCTTATATTTATCGCTATATCAACAAATTTTCTTTTTGTCTGTGGAGACAGGATATCATACAACCTTCCTTTTCGATTATGTAATTCAGAAAAGTCATGGGGATGATAGTTCTTCACTGTCATCATTGCCAGCATTTTCTTTGCCTCTAAATGCTGACCATTCTTATCCAAACGTTGCGTATATTGGTGGTATTCATTTACTATATTATATAGCAGTCGCATATCATCTATATGAAAAGCTATGTCTCGAATATCATCATCTACCACTTCTCCGTCATGTCCTTGTTCTTTCAACGCACGCTTTAACATATCCTTTGAATTGGTGGTCGTGATAACAGGAATAACAGTTGTAATGTAATCAAAGAATTTTGATCGAGAGGAATCTTTAAACATATCGTCTTTCACCGCATAGACGAACTTGATGGTACGTCCTATCATTTCTGACTTATTGATGAGATGATTCAACTCTCTTAGCTTCAAGAAAATGTCAGTAGTGTTGAACCTATCCAAGTCTTCAATGATTACCACATTATAGTCTGTGCATTGAAAGAAATAAAGTATTTCATCCAGATAGCGATTAAATATAGATCCGTCATCATGTATGTCTATCTCATTACCTCCAACAGATATTTTTTGCAGACGGATTCCGCCATAGTTCTTGATGATGTAAACAACTGTTTCATACATCATCGTCAGCAGGAGAATGATCGATACGATGCTGATAACATGCTGTGCTGTAATGGGGACACCAAATGTCTCGTAAAATAATGGTATCTGCATAAAATCCAATTGCAGAGCAAATGCGATTAGTACTACAACCCCAACTACATACATTGCCATCGTTTGGATCGTATGCTTTGAGAAATGACGTATCTTTCTCAACCTACTAAAAGGCAACATTTCAAGGGTCTTTCTATAGACTAATTGCTGCAGAATGCTGAACTCGATCTTTCTATTCAGTGTTTCCTTCTGCTCGGAAGTGATGGCCGGTTGTTGTTTATCCTTTTCTTGGTCTCCTGCTGACGTAGTATTTTCCGCCGCGTATAGTGAGGCGTCAGCATCAAGCGTAGCAAGCGAAATGTCCAGGATTTTAACATCCTTATTTACTCGTTCTTTGAAAGTCTTTATTACAGAGCTTTTTCCAGAACCGTATGGACCTGTAACTGCTATATTGAGGATTTCATCGTTCGCAATAGCACCAAGTAAATCCTTTACGGTATTGAAAGAATCGTCCGTATCCTTCAATACAATAGGAGTCAATGCTTTTTGCTTCCATGTATTATTGTCTGCAATCATGTTAATCTCAATATTCAGAGGATAACGATTCTTCCAATTCTCTTCTTGAAAGATTCTTATTCTGGTTTATTGAATCTATTTCAATAAATTCTCCATATTCATCTGTTGTGAAATCTACAGATGTTTTAATAATAGATTTCAAGTCCGTATTTTTAGCGTCATCGATAAAATACCATTGTTTGTCTTCTCCATCGTAATAGCCGGTATCATAGTCTGGGTGATTAACGCTAATCTCAGAGGTGATAACCACCTCAATACGATGCACCAGATACCCCTTATACATACCAACCAACAAACATTCACTACCGAACTCTATATCAATGTTAGGATTTATTGAATAATCATTAATGTCTTCAATCTGTAAAGTGGAACAATATAAAACTTCTTCGCTTAATTGCTGCTGTACCCAGTTGCTTAATTCTATAACGATATCTTTTGATTGAGAAAAGTTTTTTCTTGCATTTCTCTCAATTTTTTCGGCATTTTCTCTTTCTTCTGCTGTTTTTTCCTGCTGGATTCTCGCTGCTAAACCAGAAAGATAATCCTTATCATCCCTGTAGATAAGTCTCTCTGACTTATAATTCTTCAAGTCTGTATCCTTTGAAAGAACGATGCAAGTAGTATTATTTTCACTACACCATTGCTCCAAGGATTTAAGCACTATAGTATCAGGAAACTCTGATTTCTTTTTCTCTGAAAAAGGAGCTTTCTTATTGAAGTAGTCTTCTATGATTGACACTAAATCCAAATCATCTTGAATAGGGATACGAAGTGTATTTGATCTGTCTACATTGTCCAAAAACTTTTTCGTTATGTCATCCGCAGCATTCTCCACTTGTTCTTTAAGTTTCTCTATAGTTAGTTTTATCTTGGGCAAATGCTTGAAAATAGAAGAGTCAAGTTTCTGTATATGTTTAACTTTGCTATCTTCGGAGCGTTCTCTTATATGTGCTAAGACTTCTTTTTCCGTAATTTCAGGTAGGAGTATTCTTATTCGTCCTGCTTCCCCTGCACTGATAAGTGCCTTTATCGCACCTGATGCTATAAAATGCCATTCTTCATACACGCTTGTGTCAATAAAAATATTCTCTATCATAAAATATATTATTGAATGGTTTGTTCTCTGTGCTGCACTTTTATTAAAGTCAAAACGCAAAGTTTTACTACTTTTTAAACTTCTTCTTATATGTTATTTTCTCAAGAAATGTATCATCTACAATTGAAGCATGACCTTCATGTTGTACAGTTATTTTAAAATCGTTATAAAAATCAAATGTGTATTCAATTAAGCCATAGTTTTGCTTTCCGCTTCTACTGAATCCTGTACAATCTACCTGCCGAACATTTTTCCTATATTCACTCAGAAGTTCCTTCTCTGGCAGTTTTTGAGATTTATATATTGTCGTACATGCTATGTATAGTTTCTCTTCCAACGAAGATATCATATTGCAAAATTTATTCGATGTTGATGATGCATGATGTGGAATTTTTATAAACACTGGCGACTCGTAACACCTGGGGTACAGCATTTCTATACCATCATTTTCAATGTCTGATAGAAAAACGAGAGAATATTTATAATCATTTCCTATGTCTATTTGTAAGCATAAAGATAAATCATTTTTATGTATTTCCGAATACGATTCTAACAAGTAGTTTATTCTACTACCATGCGGTGATACAGCTTGTATGGTAGTAGATAAATCTCCAATCAAATCATTAAACACCAAATTTTTGAAAGGTACGAACATTTTCTCTGGCACACATGCTGTTTCATGTGATTTATATTTTCGTCGTGTTAGTTTTAAAATGTTCTGAACAATGTTTTTATCTTCCCTATTGTATTTTACTTTGTTCCAAACCTCACCATTCAGATCATATGGAAGAATCACCATCGTATTCTCGTTACAGAACTTATTGATTATTTCATTAATTCCATATGTATGGTCATAATCAGGGTGAGACCATACTAACATATTTAGTTTGTCTTTATCGATTCCCCACTGGTTAAGTATTTCTACTGTTTCATTAAGTCCCTTGTACTTGAAGCTATCAATCACAATAGAATACAACACTTTATTATCGTAGCCAGCATCAAGGAACAAAATACAAATACTTTCACCTCTATTCGGGTAACCTATCACATAAACTTTTATCAAAAGATTTCTTCTGTCACTTATGTTTATCATTTCAAATTGATGATTTTGAGCGTATTCTTCGTCGTGAATACGTCATCTATAGTTGACTCAGAGAATACTTCTGCTTGCGCTTCGTTATCACAGGAAATCTCTTCTATTACAGAATAAATCTTATTCTTTAACTCTTCTGATTGACAAGAAGATCCTATAGAAAATATCTGATTAAATAATTCATCATTAATTCTGAACTTCCTCTCCATTATCTTTCAAATATTGTTCTGTTACTGATAATTTATATAATTCAAACAGGTAGTCATTAATTTGGTTTTTCACAACTTTCTCGAAATGAACAGGAAATTGGTATTGATTCTTTTCTATTAACCCCTTATCAACATATCCATCGATATCTAACAATGCCTGATAAACAGTCTTTCCGTCGTCTATTTTTATAGCTCTACACCTTCTGGCAAAATTTACTTTTACCGTTTCATCATTTTTAATAATCCTATCAACATATTCTCTGTCTATCAATCCGCCCTTAAGATCTGCTACATCTGGATTCGCAAACACCGACTCTTCAAATGTTTCAGAAAAATCATTAAGGCTTTTAAACACATCTCCACCTAATTTCCTTACACCAATTCTTTGAATAATTATATATTTATCATTTTCAAGAAATGCTTTTATGTAGTTGTTTAGGAAACTAATGTACACATCCATATTTTTATAGTTAATACAATCTATTGAGAATGTTAAAAACAAGCTGGTCACATCCATTACTATATTATCTTCTCTTTGTACGCCATCTTCTTTAAACACTGCATCCGAAAAACGATGAAGAGGCTCTGACTGAAATGTGCTTAATGGAATGGAACGAGATGCCGCTACTTCTTCCATATTTGAAAGCGATATAGTGGCTTGATTCTGAACTCCCTTTGTGTATTTTTGAAAATATGATGATAAATCCCTATTCTCTTTGAACAATTTTATCCATTCGTTTATATCCGTAACACCATCATAGTCTATACGAATCAACACTTTACGAAGCATATTCGCCCGCATAGTGTACCTTGAAAAATTTTTAGCCATATACAATATTTTGTTTTAATTCGCTACAACAAAATCTCTAACCAGAACTAATCTTTTATCGTTTTCTACTTCCTCAAATGAGTTCATAGCAATGTTAATGGGTAGGAGCACCTGACGCAAGTAAAGATGTCCACCAACAAAATAATCCCATATGCCGCATCAGGAATAAGACATTAAAGTCAGCCGAAGGAAATATATTTTAGGACATTGCATTCTTTCTCTAGGACAAATATTCACCCTAAAAACCCTTCGCCTTTCTCCAAGCATAATGTCCTACTTTCCAAAATGGAGCCCAAAGTACTTCGGATGGATAGTACTTTGTGTAATGCGACAGACGTTTAATGTTGCTAAGATATAGAGCAAGAAGACCTCCTTTGTGTGCATTCTGTATACGCTCATCATACTTACCGAAGTTGCCGGCACGCATAATCTCATTGAGCAAAAACTGTCCTGCTTTAATATTAGGAGAACAAAGAAGCATATCATCTTTCATGCCAAAAACCAGCTGCTCCACATACATCACGGCACCTGCAAATCTCTCTAAGCCAAACCTTCGCAATATCTTCATTGCTAACCCCCGCAATTCCGAGCTCTCATTCTTTGACTTACTTGCAGTTTGCAGCACCATATAATAGTCCATTAGCTGCCTCAATCCTATTCCCTCATGGAACACATGTCTGTAGATGTGCAGCAACACATACACCAAATTAAACTCCAATGAAGGACAACAGAAACCAACAGACCTATCCATCTGTTTGAATTGTATCTTCTCCTGCTCTCGAAACCATTTCTTATATTTCAGCCATCTGATGGGAGAATAGGTATAGCTCGGATAGTGATGTACCTCCACGCTCGCGTCAGAAAAAATTTCAACATCAGTATGGTGCACAACACTTCTGCCAACTTTCCATTTTTTCCAATACATAAAAGCTATAACATCCTCTCGGCTTCCTTTTACCCATAGGTCAATGTCGCCACTTTGACGTAGAGAACTATCGCTATAAAGCCGCGCAATGCCTTGCCCTTTTAGCACAACAGAATCGAATCCACCTTCTGCAAACAGCAATGTAACCTCTTTAGCCCGTTTGTTCAGCAGATCATTCTCAATCTGTATGTTGGAAGTTATACCAAGCCATTGCATCTTGAGTTTAATAGGCAGATTCACCATCTGACTTGACTGATACTTATACAGAATTTGAATGCCATGAAAGCACATTCCAATTACCGCATGTTTCTCAGCCAAAACAAACAGTTTCTCCCATTCAGCAGCTGAAGGGACTGAAGACAGTTTTTCCTTGCTGCCAATGCTTACTTGTATCAGTTCAAAAAACAGTTTCACTAATACCCCTCTGATACTACCTTTATCCATGTTAACCTACTGCTTTGCAAAGCAAGCAATAGTCTGTTTCAATCCCTCGCGTGCCTGCACGGGGAAATGCTTTATTCCGAGAGCCTTCTTTATCTTCTCATTCGAGCTTACATAATTCTCTGTCAGCTTCTGCATACGCAAAGGATTCAATGGCAAGTGAAGCAAACCTCCTATCTTGGCCACACCATTCATCAATCCTTGAGGTATATGCCAGATATGAGCCTTCTTGCCAAGAGTGTCACAAATCACTTTTATCAGCTCGTTGGTCGACAAAGCCTCATCATCACCCATGTTATAAATGCCAGAAGGCACATCCTTTGTCAGCACACCATTCACGGCATAGCAGATATTCTCCACCGAGGTGAATGTTCTGCGGTTCTCAAATGCACCAAGAGGCCAAGGTATTCCCTTGCTCACCACACCATACAGCAAGTTAAGGTTGCCCTTGTTGCCAGGACCATGTATCATGCAAGGACGGAAGATATACACCTCCTTGCCGTTCTTTGGCCTGTCTGTTCCCGGCACCACACTGCTCATTGACTTGCGCGACACACCCTGCTTCTCCAAAGCATCCAAGATATAGTCCTCTGCCTTAATCTTGCTTTCGCCGTAAGGACCCTTAGGAGTTGGCGTTACATCTTCTCTTAAAATCTCTGGCACACACTCCGCAGCAGCCTTGGCAGTAGAGAAGAACACAAACTTCTTTGCAGTAGGCGAAGCCATATACCAATCGAATATCTTTTGTGTCAGTCCTGTGTTCACCTTAAAGTAAACATCCGCTGCACTCTTGTTGCGTGTGTCGTGTGCCTTACCTGCCAAATGTATCACAGCATCAATCTCAGGCATTGCGTCCTCAGTATCCAACGCATCCCAACTAAAGGTGCATTTCACACCTTCTTTCTCTGGTTTTACAATGTCCAATCCATAGATAGTATTCTCTTTAGCGAGATACTTCACCAAGTTTGATCCTACAAAACCGTGGACTCCCGTTATCAGTATTCTCATCTCAAAACTTTTTTACCATGTTTAAAAACTTGTCACAAATATGAGGCCAAGTATAATTCTGTTCAACAATTTCCTGGGCTATTTTTCCTTGCCCAGAATACTTTTCATATTCGTCCTCTATTGTCTTCATATTGCATGCAAGCTGCCCTACGTTTTTCACAACACTCCAAAGGCCTATATTGTATTTTTCTAGTACTTCCTGAATAGAAGGAATACGTGTTACCACAGGAATTTTTCCATACGACATACCTTCTAACAAAGCAATAGGCAACCCTTCCGATGACGAAACAAGACAATACGCCAAACAATTTTGAAGCAAAGCAGCCTTAGCCTCGCCATATACAACTCCAGGAAAAATGATATTCTTGCAACCTTTTGCTCGTTCTAAAATCGTTTTTCCATAAGCATTGTCAACATCACCCCCTATCACTAACTGATACTCACCATGGTCATGCTGCTTAAAGGCGTCTATCAATGTTTCTAGATTTTTTATAGGATCAACACGCCCAATAGTTAAGAAAAAAGAGCCAGGCTTAATGCCATTTTTTTTAAAAATATTAGTATTCAACACCTCATTCTCTGGGAGAAAAACACCACACGGTAATATAATGCATTTTTTTTTGTATCGTTCATAGACTTCTTGTGCCTTTGTGTTACTAACAGTGATTACATTAGAAGTTAAAGCCAAAGCCAATTTCATTGCCGCAACCATCATCTGCTTCTTCAAAGGACTATGTTTGGGACTATCCTCTGGCAAACTATGAATTATAGCGCACGTTTTCATTCCGAATAGACGACACACCAAGGAAGGAATCACTGAAAATGTTACAGTCTGGTAAGACACTAAATCTATTTCCTTTCGATGTTTTATTAGGTAAGGAAGAGATTTTATATACAATGCTGGAAGACTTGTTATAGTACTACCATAAGTTTTATATTGTTTGATTGTTACCCCATTATAATCCAACACTTTAGAGCAAGTTCCAAAAGCCAAAACTTTGGATTCAAATCCACGGTGCTTTAATGCCAAAGCAAGATTAAACGTATATGAGTTTATTCCATTGGGGGTTTCGTGCGCACCAATAAATACTGTTCTCATAATCTATTAGTTTTCTTCTTCTATTAATTCGACATACCTCTTTTCAAATATCTCCATTGAATAATTCTCCCTGAGGATTTGATTGCTTTTCGTCCCCATTTTGTTGCGAAGTTCTGAAGAATCCAATAGAATGCTTAAAGATTCCGCAATCCCTCTTGTATCGCCTATGGCATGCAAATATCCATTTTTACCATCTATTACCAAACGTTCATTATCACCAACATTGGTGGCAACTACGGGCAAACTCCAATTCAATGCTTCCATTATGCTATTACTAGTTCCCTCAAAGAGACTTGTTGAGATATAGATATCTGCATTTCGCTCTAACTCCGAAACATTATTGGGCTTAATGAAAATATCCGTCTTGTTTTCTATATTACATTCTTTCACCCATGCACGAATTTGCCTCTCAAGAACACCATAACCGACAATGCAAAGACGAAAATCATTCCGTGCCAATTTCGCAACACTCTCTATAAGCGTTTTATAATCCTTCTGCGGATCAAAACGTCCTACAGTTATGATTGTCTTAATCTCATGATTTGGACGAATTATCGGTGCTTCTATATTTGGAAAACAATTTGGAATAACAATATTTTTCTTTCTTATAAATCCCAAATTAGCAAAATACTCAGCACCAGAATAGCAATTATAGATAGTACCTGAAGCCCAATAGTTATGTGCAATTTTCTCCATAAGGATCTTGGCTTTTGGCATTCTAGAATTACGAATGCCGTTATAGACTCTAATACCACACATACGTCCCACCAACGAGCCAACAAAGTCAGGCAGTGTTAGGTAGTTCAGGAGCACACCTGTTTCGCTCACTTTAATTATTCTCCTGACCTGTCTTATTTTTGAGAGCATACAACCAACAAGCTTATGAACCTTTACAGTACTTTCAGCAAGGATAGCTACATTGTGCTGGTACTCAGCATAATCTCCATAGAGTATAAGTAAATTGACTTCTGTATATAAGGAAAGTTGGGAAGCAAGCAAAACAGCCTGCTTTTCAGCTCCACCAGAATCAATAGTCGACACAAGAATTGAAACTTTCTTCATTTCCAGTTTAATTTGTATTTTAATGAGCACGCTCCTTTATAAATCGAGCAGGATTTCCAGCCCAACACTGATAAGGAGGGATATCTTTGGTCACAATACTACCCGCACCGATGATTGCACCATCACCGATTGATACAGAATTGCATATTACAGCATTTACACCAATGAACACATTCTTACCTATCGTTACATCTCCAATGCGAAAATGTCTCCCCGCTTGACCAGGGTCAAGGTAATGAGTCAATATTTTAACCCCTGATGTTATGGCTGTATTATCACCTATATGTATATGATCTGGCGCGACGGTATCTATCCCAACACCACCATATATCATAGCACGTCCCTTAATATCCACCCCTCCAAGTTTTAACAATTTAGCCCTATGCTGAGGCAACATGGGCAAACATGTTAGCCCAATCCAAAACTTCCTCCACATACGCTTGGGAGGATATACTTTGAGAAAATACTCTATCGTCATAATATTTTAAAATAATACCACAAATCATTTATAAACCCGAACACATACTATGTGAAATATCTTTGGCATTTTCCTGTATCGAAGAGGTGTTATCACTTTTTTAAGAACTTTTTTTCATCGCTACTGAGTAAGCGACACTTTTTTTCTTTTTCGCTTATACCTTTTGTATGCATATTATATGGTACGTTCCGTTCAAGAAACTCATCTACAGAACAGATAATTCTATCAGGATTACCTGCAACCACCATCCCATCAGGAACAGATTTAGTAACAATAGAACCTGCAGCTACCATTGCACCTTCGCCTATAGTAACTCCCGGCATTATTTGAGCATGAGCGCCGACATAAGCCCAATCCTTAATCACAACTTTTCCAAATGCATCAAAGTCAGGTATTTTACGTCTTACAACATTACCCCCCCGTGCGTATGAATGGCAACTCCACGGGTAAGCTGCACATTATTACCAATTGTCACAAGATATGGTTCGGAAGGCCATTCCATACTACGATATATCAAACAGTTGCTTCCAAGATTCACTCCAATCAAACGAGCATGTCTAACTGGAGATATAATCTTTATCAACTCCAAATACAAACTCTTTATTCTATTCACGATAGTCTTTTTATAACGTCTATAATTTTTTTGGTTTCATTAAGATAGTTAAATTCTCTCATAGCCACAAGTGCTCCTGCTTTACCTATTTTAGACGCTTCTTCAGGATTTTGAAGAGCCCAAATAAGTTTAGAAGAAAAATCTTGAGGATCACGCTCTTCAGCAATAAGTGCTGTTTCTCCATCTTTTAGGAATAGAGGTATATCACCTACTTTTGTTACTACAACAGGATTTTCTGTCAGAAGATATTCTCCGAGTTTTGTCGGAAATCCGCATTGAGCTTGTAAAGAGTCTGGACGGTCAAGAGCAAGAACTGCAGCATTTTTCAATATTTGCGGCATTTCTGCAGCTGATACAATACCTGTAAATACAACTGATTTTTTTATTCCAAGATTATTTATTAAATTCAAGTTGCCAGAAGCATCATCCTTATCAGGTGTCTTGCCGATAATATATAGTTTTACCTCTGGAAGAACCTTATGTACAATTGCAAAAGACTTAATGAGTTCATCTACTCCATCTTTATTATTAGAAGCAGTGCCGCAATAGGCAATATACTTTTCAGAGGGTTGTTTTTTAAGACCTATAAAACGATTACTGTCAACTGTCATGTTTACTATCTCTATCTTGTCTTTCGATAAGCCGAGAGATGCATAATAATCTTTAAGTGCACTTGAAATAACAAACATTCCATCTACTTTCTTTACTTCACGTTTGTAACGATTGACATTAAAACATTTAAAACTATAAACATCAGGATGTTCTGTTTTCTCATGAACAACTTTCACACCCTTTCTATTTATAACTTTAAAAAATATATTACCAAAATTAGTCAGAAATACGACATCGCCAGGTTTCAGACTTTTTGCAAATTTCCAACCATAATAATCTTCTGCAAGTTTATTGATAATTCGATTAGGAAAAAGTAATTTTCTCCACATATACTTAAAAGTAACATGAAGATACTTATTATCAACCTTACTCATATCTGAGTTAGGCACAAGAAAAACAACTTCTGCCTCAACACCAAGTTCTGAGAAACCCTGTACAAAACTTAGTAATCTATTTGTCGGAGCCGTATTAGGATTATAAGAATTGCACACAATATATAACTTACCCATGAGTATAATAGTTAGAAACGATTATTAACGAAACAAGAATCTCTTTGCGTAATACTATTATCAAGGCGTCCTATATCCTCAACTAGTTTCTTTGCAACCACATCAAAACTGAGCGTTTTAAGAAACTGATCAATTGAAGACTGAAAATACTCTACCCCTAAATCTCTTGCTTTTCTCATTGTAGCTGCGTAAGATTCAACACTACCCGCTTCATACATAAGACCGATATTATACTTCTCAATATAATATTTATATGGGTTATAGTTTGGGCAGATAATCGGACGATGATTAATGAGAGCCTCTGTCATGGTACCATTCGTTATACATGATGGACCTTGCTCGTCGGCAAACACCACGAAGTGGGACTCGGAAAAGTGTTTATTAAAATCACCATACTCCAAAAACGCATTTTGCCTAATGATACGTTTGTCATTAGATATAGCAGACTGGATTTTCTTTTCATATTCATCTTGCGCACGCCCTATAAGTTTAAGTGTCGCACCATCCATATTTGCCAATCGGAACGCTTCTATTGTGAAAGGAACATGCTTGGATTTACGTAATTGCCCTATTACGAGAAATGAAAGAGTTTTATCCAATGCTTGAAGACATGCCTCAGAATTCTTTTCAACAACTCGTTCTTCGCGAATAATCATTCTGTTGCGTGGAACACCCAATCGTTCATGCTCATCCATGATTATTTGGTTACTAACGAACAAGCGTTGACAAGGGTTATTAATAAACCTTTTACGTTCTTCAAGAACATGTAATCCAAAAAGTGGGGAAGGTATCATTTTCCGAATCGAAAAACGGAATCTTTCACTTCTCAAGCCCCACCAATAACAAGGTTTTGGTATATCGAAAAGAACTGTCGACATACCGTTGTGGTATGACCCACAATAGAAGTTGTTAGCCTTGTCTATAATAAAGGACTTAACCTCCTGCATATAACTATGCTGCTGTCTCCGAAACAAAGAGGATTTGATGATTGTCTCAAAAACAGAATGCTTTCTTAGCATCCAGGAATCATCCGGAACGGAAGCCTTAGAAGCCCAATGTAGCACAGGTATACCTTCTATATCACTATCTTTGTCCTCATGATAGATATCAAAAATAGCGACCTTAAAGCCTTGGCTTTTAAGCATCTTGGCTATAATTAAAACATCAAGCTTATGATGTTGAGCCAAACAGTAGTTCTCGAAAAGAAGAAAATCAAGCATATTTTTTAATTGTTTTACCCTTTGAATTCGCAAAGAAATACAACATATAATAAAATGGACTCATCATAATCGTTTGGGTAAAAGCAAGCATCATTAATACCACGAAAGCGACTATTCGTTCGAACTTTCCAATCACATATACTTTAGTACCTCGATACAACAAGAACCATATATATATAGCCACAGGAATACCAAAAAATCTAACTGAATCAGACACACCATTAGGACTAGAAGCCAAATCTCGACCAAAAACAGTACTGAGAAATGGTCCAAACCCCAAGAAAGGAGATTGTTCTATCTGTGTCATATGATACGCAATGGCACCAAATCGAGAATACGTCGCATCACTGCCCATTTCCTCGCCAATTTTATCTGACATAAAATCTAAAGAAAGAATCGTCGGCAAGCAAGCTAGTAGAACTGACGCAACAATAGTTTTCTTCATCAGCGACATATTACCTTTTATTGAATAAGCAAAGAATATCACAACCATCGCAGCTATACCTGTAGTAGACATGGCAGTAATATTTGCCAAAATAAGAATTATACTCTTTTTTGAAAAAACGGTCTCCTTGAAATAAAACAAATTTATAACAATAGCCAAGTTTAAGAAAATTGTAAATCTTCCTGGTTCCCAAAAAGGACCTGGATTTCGTCTAAGATTCATTACAGAGAAGTCTGAATCATATACATTATACAGATAAAGGGTATGCAGGTCTGTTTGCTTACCGTTTGCTATCATATTATCAACACCCAATTGAGGCAAGCCATCTGCTATGGAAAGAAGGGTTCCATAGAATCCAGTATTTGCAGCTATATAAAAAGGCAAACTAATTGCAGCAAACAGCACCATAATATTTACAAAGCAAGGCGCAAAATCTTTTGCAACCAATTTGGCTGCAAAATAGGCGCATGTAGCTATCAAGACTTGATGTATCATAGTCGTGAAACTACCACCACATACCATCATTTGTACAAACACCAATCCATTGAGCAATAGCAACAATCTATAATCAGACGAACTAAGACTTATCCCCCTTTTTTTAAGAAGGCACACCCCTAAGAAAAAGCCATAAATTGACCAATCATTAAACAAAGCGTATGTTGCTGCCCCTCCAGACCAAAGTATGGCAAAAGCGACAATAAAATAGTTAATTAGATTTCTCATTTTTAATCATTCGAATAACCTTACCAACAACAAACTTTCGCTCAGAAGCAGTAAGTCCTAAAAAGAAACTTATTGTGAGTACACACAATTCTGTAACAAAAGCCTCAACAAAAAAGCAGAAGAGACCCGATTCTAAGCTACGATACAAACAAAAAGGAAGAATGGAACTTATTATAAACAACACATAGCATTTCACTACCACATTTGTAAGAAATTGACGGATGGGAATTCCAATCATCGGTTTTAGCATCACTAACTTTGCCATCATAACAACAAATTCAAAGACCAAAGCTGCTATATAGGCACTCTCAGGAACTCCTCCGAATTTTAACACTAAATAGGTTACAGGCAGACACATAAACGACGTAATGCCAACAACTATTTGATAATTACGGACTTTACCTGAAGCATGCATCGCATAGCTCAAAGGCTGCGATAGCGCGTAACCCAAGCCGGTTAATAGAGATATTTGAACAAATATTACAGTATGCTGCGGCGGTGTAACTAGCCATAAATTAAGAATGAACTCTGCGTTAAATACAATAGGTAGCCCGAGAGCCATCATCATAATAAAAGAATAACGACTTGTGTTAAATACAAGATTTAGCATTTCATCCTTCTCACCTGCCGCATACAACTTTATGATTTGCGGACTTGCTGCTAACTGAAAATTCGAGACAAACGATCTTACTGCGGCATTAATTTGATTTGATATACCTCTTGCAGCATTGACAACCACACCAAAAAAAATGTTCAATACAATATTGACACCTTGGTCTGTTGCTATTCCAGAAGTCGCACCAAACATGTTCCATCCCGCAAAAGACAACATCGGACGTATTTCTTTTTTGTGAATACGCCTATCATTTTTACATTCTGGAATGTTTCTTTTAACGTAAATGCTGTAGATAATCCTTATAGAACAGGCCACAAGAGTATTAAGTACTCCATATAAAATCAATCTATCAAAGTCGCCTAATACAAGAACATAAACTATTGCTAACTTAAGGATGGCCTGTATAATACTTACATATGCAAATGCCTTCATTTTTTCAAAAGCAATCAATGACGCATTATACGGAACACTAACAACTTCGATTAAGAATGTGATTAAAGAAAACTGATAAACTACATTTGCAGCAATATAGCGTTCTGACGGGATGTTCAGTTTATTATTTAGAAACCACAAACCAATAGTTTCAGCTATCAGCAAAATAAGAGCTGCCAGCCCCCAATGAATTAGTACGGCATTGGTAAAAATCGCAATGATATTACCTTTTTCTTTTTTCCCGATTTCATGAGATAAAAATCTTTGTACGGATGCAGCCATAGAAGCACTTATCATAGCAAACATACCCACAAAGCCACCTACTACATTATATATACCATAGTCGCTCACACCCAGCATTGCCAACACTACGCGAGAGGTATATATGCCGACTGCCATAGTGACAAGCATACGAAAATATAGAAATAGCGTATTTTTTGCTACTCTACTTCTGCTATTTAAGCTTTCTGTCATTTCTTTCGATTTCTATAACCAGTCAATTTATTAATAAAATCAAGTGTTGGAAGCCATATATAGTTCCACCATACATGATGTGACCAAGTATCATAGATAAACTTATGACCTCTAACGGGTGTTCTCCAAGTTTTCCCATACCAGAACTCAATTATCTTCTCGGGATTTTTGGGGCATTTGTAAACATCACCAAGGAATTCTATATCTTGATACTCTTTAAAATACTTTTTGGGGGTATCTTCGTTGGCAAGAGCAAAACAGTATAACTTCCACAAACTACATTTACGTATAGGTCTAAGAATATAGACATCTATATAACTATGTGTTCCTAACCTAAAGGAATATGTATTACCATCTAATGCCCTTATCAATTTCAATCCATTTTTATGTAAGTATGGAAGAATATCAAGAAGTTTACTCTCGTCTTCTATAAACACATCTAGATCTTCATCGCCCGGTATCAAATCATGTTCACGAATAGCTCCTAACAACGTGCCAAAAGCTAAATAAAACTCCAGTCCTTTTTCATTAAACAGAGCTTTTACAGTCCGTAATAAAACCTTAGCTTCGTCGTGATTCATAGGTTCACAAACCTCATAGTTTAACGTTTCTTTTTCGTAATAAAAAGGTGTCCCTTTTATAAGTACAAAATCCTTACACATGTCTAACGCTTATTACATTCTATTATCATTTCTTTTGGTGTATCCAGCAATCTTTGCTTTTAACTCACTAGAACTAACACCATCTGTTCTCCCAAGAACAATATGTTCTTTTCCATGTTCTTCACACCACTTGATCGCCCTTCTAAAACCTTCATGTATTTGATCAGGACCTGTGACAAAAACATCAAAATCCACATCTTGTACGATCTTTTCCACATCAGTATATGTAATGACTTCGTCTACATATCGAATAGACTTAATCATATACTTACGATCTTCCGTAGAATTTAATATTTTCGTTTTAGGCTTATACTTTAAAATATAGTCACTTTCTTGTGCTGCAACAATAAGATAATCCCCCAAACCTTTAGCACGTCGAAAAAGTTCCACATGTCCTTTGTGAAGAAGATCATACACCCCGACCGTAAGCACTTTGCGATATTTACGAGGTTTCATGCTAGCAAGCTGAACATTCTGTGGAATGAGAATTCCTACGCTTTCACATCGCTTTTTGAATTGTTCAAAATCTTTTTTTCTATGATTCAAAATCCACAAATAATACCACGTATCCGGCATGTTATCCAGAATGCGCACCTTTAACCTATACAAAAACCTTGCTAGAGTATTTGTGGCATACACAACCGTTTGCTTAGGCGTGGTCCAATCACCATATTGGAAATTCAAGTATTCATCCACCTCAGCTGGCACATTCAATAGGATTCCCTTAAAATCCCACTTGACAGTGTTTTGAATGTATTTTTCGTGGATAAAATCAGAGCTACCCGTATGTCGGACATCGCTACAGACTTTGGTTAACACAAAAACTTTGATATACTCACCATTTCTGACAAGGTAATAACGCCCCCTACGCTCGTATCGTACGAGTTCAAATCCGACATCCAATAAGAGCCAAAGAACATCTTTAAACCGGTCTTCGTCTTCTTTAAGTATATATATATCAAATACAGGCTTCCAGGGCTGGAAATCATCATTTCGCACCACGCCTATAAGAGATCCAAATGCAGGCCCCCAATTTATATCAATCTTATCAAGATACACAGATAAGATTTTTAGGTTTTCCAACATTTTCTTCGGATTTAAAACCTTTTTGCCAAAATCAAACAAATGATTCGTATACTCAAGATAGCCTTTAGACGTTTTAATATGTGCCATGTTTCTTATTTTACAAGATCTTTCATTGCCTGTATAAACTTATCATTATCACCATGATTGCGTATTGCTATTCGCATGTATTTGTTTGGTTTAATACCTTTCTTTGCGAGACAAGCGCTTGCAAGAATATTGTACTTCTCTAACAACAACGCACACAATTCTATTGGTTTATAAGGCGGCAACACCTCGAGAAAGAAATAGTTTGCCTGCGAAGGCATTACCTTTATAAATGGTATCTTCTTGAGCTCCCGTTCAAAATCTTCACGTGCTTGAATAAATTGTTTGCAAGCGAGCGTATAATCCTCACGATACTTAGGATATATCTGCATGAAGAATTCTGCAAAAGAGTTTATGTTCCAAATACTCACTTGTTTCTTCAACTTAGAAACAAGATTAGTATCTGCACTACAAAGAATGCCAAGCCTAAGGCCAGGCACCCCATAACTCTTAGATATTGACTTTATAACGCACATATGAGGATAACTTTTCAGGATTGAATCGCTTAAGAATGTATTAGACGCAAAACCGACTGAAAAATCAACGAAACTCTCATCGAGAATAAACCGGATATCATTGTCCTCACACCAGCTAGCCAATTTATGAACACCATCCATTGAAATAAAATTACCCGAAGGATTGTCTGGATTAATTAGAAGCAAGGTGTCGACTCGATTCGTTCCAAAGAATGTGACAAGATCATCAGCATCATAACGAAAGGTGTCGTTGTGAGGAACGAAGGCTATCACTTGATCGGCAGGTAAACGGTTCGGGTACTCTTCAAAGGTCGGACGAACCACTCCCACTTTACCTACCTCGCTTTCCATTAAAGCTTTTATTAGTTCGGCAGCACCATTTCCAGGAATAATATACTCCTCTTTTACATTCCAACACTCGCTCGCAAGTTTACTGTTCACACTCATACCTGCAGGGTATTCGCTAACTAGCGTACGAAAATTATCCTGCATTTCGTTTATAATCTTAGAACGATTAAAATATGGATTGACCAAATAACAATAATCAAGCATTTCAGAATATACCCAAAAGCCACCGTAACGAGCATAGTATTGCCTAAGCAACTGTTCGCCCTCTGTTCTTATCTTTTGTGTCATAAATATCTAATATTAAGTAAGTTTTAAGCCACTACTCCTGTATCGGAGTTAATTGAATTCGCTTAAGTCTTTTCTTCAAAGCCCAATGTTCAAAAACAAAATCGTCAATGCGTTTTGCGTCTTCTGCAGAATACCAACTAACTTCCCATTTTGTCTCAGAAGAAGTTTGTTTAAAGATCCAATCCAGATAGTCTATATCAACAGGTGAAAATGAAAGACCATATATATGAACTACTTTAACTTCCATGAGGCGTTCGAAGAACTCCGAGTTTTTGAATATATACACGTAAGGGTTTTTATGGTACCTCCCCAAAACGTCACATACCTTTCCTTCATCAAACGTACGACCATCTCCTACCGCAATAGTATTGTGTCCGAAAATTAGGTCTTCAGAGTTTTGTGCACAACCATGAATATGTAAAATTCGTTCTTTAGGAATTTCATACAACATTTCTAATGTCCTAGTATAATTGAAGTTCAGAAAAATAGAGTTGTCTTTCTCCAACTGTAAATATTTGGGGTTGCATATTGAAGTCATGGATTTTACCCATTGTTTCATACAATAATGAACCACATCGAACAGCCCCGAGAGTCTATCAGCACAAGGCGACATTTCTATTAACGATGGCGAAAAACGATCTTCCTTTTCCCGTTTTTCTTCAATTTCCTTCAATATAGTTTCCATTGACTTAGCTGGAGGAGTATTATCTTTAATGTATTTGGGAATGTCCAACTTTCCCAAAGATACTTCAAAATCATTCCACCATTCAATATCGGGCAAGCCGTAGGCTGACTCTAATGCCTCATAGATAAAAGCATAATTAAACTTCAGCCATTTTCTAAAATCGCTATATCGAGTATTTAGACCTGAGAAGATATCAAATCCATTACCGATTACATACAAATGTTCTACCATTACTGACTAAGGTTCTTGTTCGCCTTACAGTGACCGATCATAAAGTCCGCTAGTTTTGGCTTGCTCTTGTTGAATGCTTTCTTACCTTGTACCATAATCTGAATAATTTAAATTCATGACACATAGTTCGAAACCTTTCGATCTGTACGGTTGAACTTTTTCTAGCCACACAATACAGCTTTCACCGAATACTTACAAAACTAAGGTCCTAGTTCGCGCGCTAACGTTTTTTGTCTATACCAAGAATTGACTTTATACTCATAAAACTCTTCCTAAGTTTTTCCCCTCTATGAACTGACGCATATCACTTATTGACTGAGCCAATTCTTCTTGCGTAAAACGAGTATTATGTTGATTTTCAGGATGATGAACCTGGTGCCTGATTATTTCTGTTTTTGTGAGTTGTTTGACCATAAGAGTCCCATCTCGTTTCAATTGGTTATATGAAAACTGTCGCTTTCCTTGCTTATAGTCGTTCAACCAATTCTCATACTCAAGATGCCCATACAACTCATCGTGGTATTCTTCTGAGACCTCTCCAAAATTTGTATAAGCAATCTCGTTAAGCGAAGGATATGGAAGTTGTGAAGGGCTTACTGTCTCTACTACTTTACCTTCTGGACTATCCTGTATTAATCGAATTTCAGAGAAAGACAAACATTTCAAAATAACAGAACTATGAGTAGTAATAACAACTTGCGTTGAATCATGTGATGCAAGTTCCTTCAAGGACTTTACCATAATTTGCTGGTGAACAATATGCTGTGCCGTCTCAGGTTCCTCAATTGCATATATGATACCAGGGGCCTTCCTTTCTGCTTGACTTCTTTCAGCTTCAGCTCTAAAAAAATTGAGCAAAATCATTCGTTTCACACCACTTCCTCGCTTGTTGATGGGGATGTCGTTGTCTCCCGTGATTGACACATTCTTAAAAACATCTATCCATTTCAGCGCATCAGAAGATGGCATGGTAGGATGGAGAGTTGATGCCAAATGAGAATTCATCTCATTCAACTTATTCAAAGTACGAGAAGAAACATCTTCCAACTCATTTATGACAGCAGAATAAATCTCCTTGCATTTCTCCTTTATCTCCTGCTTAGAAAAAATAATCTTTATAGCTTCCTTGAGAGGATCCTGAACCTCCTTATCCTTATCCCCATTACTGCGATCAGACTGGAAGAGGCAATAAACTGGAAGATAATTCCTCAATTTTTCCCATATATTTTTCGCATCTTCCTTCGACACATCAATCTCCTGCATTTGTAGATTTAATTCGTTGACGTGCTGTTGACGTAACGCTTTTCGCATCTCTGCATTTTTGTTATGATCACAATCAATATCTATTGTTAGTTTTCGTAATTCTGTCTGTTTTTTGTGCAACAAGGCACAACAATCAGGATGCGATGGATGATTTGCGTATATGAACACCTTTGGTTTACCCGCATTGGGGTAATGTTTGATAATAGTGAGCGAATCTTCTGAATTTAGCAGATACTCATCAGCTAAAGACGTTTGGTTATTGTCGTCTAATACAACATAGTCGGGTACTTCGCTAAATTCAACACCAATAATAACATCCACATTTGCTCCGTTTGCAGCATTCTTTGCATCTACATTCACATCCCTTACATCAAGCGAGATGGGGCCAGCCCCATCATTGAAGAAAATGTCAAGGGCCTCCAAAATTGTAGACTTACCAACATCATTCTTACCAACGAAAGCTGTTAATTGATCAAATGCTATCGTCTGGCGTGTTTGATAGCCTCTAAAATTCTCTATAATAACTGATTTAATCTGCATATTCTATATACATTTTTCTAATTCGTAGCTGTTGGTGGTATCGAACCACATTCTATACAGAACTACCTTTACAACAGCTAACCATATTGAAATTTATAGCCCTTTCGTGGCGGGAGTATCTGCTCTGTTCAAATCCATGTTAGGACTTTCAACTCCCAGATTACCCACCATGAGCAGTATTTCTACTGCACCTGTTATCGAACTTGTATGCGCATATTTTATTTTCATAAGCTTTCCTCCTATTATATTTTTTAGTTTTACGATAATCATAAAAGCATTTCCTACGATTCGCAGAAATGCACTAATCCATAAGACAGGGTTTCCTAAGCCTTCAAACAGAGCTATAATTGAACAGAGCCAATTAAAACTTACGCCAAACCATCTTGTTGACGATGCCCACATAGCTTTGCACGATCTTTACCACCTTGGTGCTGACGTTCTCGTCCATATAGTCGGGAACGGGGATGCCATGCTGACCGTCACGGCAGAGCTCGACGGCGGTGTCAACAGCTTGGAGCAATGACTTTTCGTCGATTCCAGCGATGATAAAGTCGCCCTTGTCGATGGCTTCGGGACGCTCGGTAGAGGTGCGGATGCAGATAGCGGGGAAGGGATGGCCGATACTGGTGAAGAAAGAGGATTCCTCGGGAAGGGTGCCGCTATCGCTGACGACGGCAAAAGCGTTCATCTGGAGGCAGTTGTAATCGTGGAAACCGAGGGGCTCATGCTGGATGACACGCGGGTCGAGCTGGAAGCCTGAGGCGGCAAGACGGTTGCGTGAGCGGGGATGACAACTGTAGAGGATGGGCATGTCGTACTTCTCCGCCATCTTGTTGATAGCAGTGAAGAGGGAGAGGAAGTTCTTCTCCGTGTCGATATTTTCCTCGCGGTGAGCGGATAGGAGAATATACTTACCTTTTTCCAGGCCGAGACGTTGGTGGACGTCGCTGGCCTCGATATCGGCGAGGTTGTTGTGGAGGACTTCTGCCATGGGGGATCCCGTGACATAGGTGCGCTCCTTGGGCAGGCCGCAGTCGGCGAGGTATCTTCTTGCGTGTTCAGAGTAGGCCATATTCACGTCGGAGATGATATCGACGATACGGCGGTTGGTCTCCTCGGGCAGGCACTCGTCCTTGCAGCGGTTGCCAGCCTCCATGTGGAAAATGGGGATATGGAGTCGCTTTGCTCCGATAACACTGAGGCAGCTGTTGGTGTCGCCAAGGACCAGTACGCCGTCGGGCTTGGTCTGGGCGAAGAGCTTGTAGGAGCAGTTGATGATGTTGCCGCAGGTAGCGCCAAGGTCGTCACCGACAGCATCCATATAGACCTCGGGCTCTGCGAGCTTCAGATCCTTGAAGAAGATACCGTTGAGGTTGTAATCGTAGTTCTGGCCCGTGTGGGCGAGAATAACATCAAAGTACTGGCGGCACTTGTTGATAACGGCGGCGAGACGGATGATCTCGGGGCGTGTGCCTACAACGATAATGAGCTTTAATTTGCCGTTGTCTTTAAACTTTATGTCGGAATAATCAAATTTTGGTTGCTTTTCCATAAAACATGAATTGTATTTTTTTCGAACACGGATTGAACAGATAATACAGATTTATACTTCTCAATTCCTTGGGGAATTCAAAACATATATTTTATTTTTTACGAACACGGATTTTTCGGATAAAACGGATTAGTAGAGCTTACGCTCCCATTCTAATCCATCATAATGTCCGAAATTAAACAGTAATCCAAGTTTATGACCAGTTGCTTTTAGATAATTGAAGACTTGACTTCTATGTGCATCATCTAAATGAGCAACCGCTTTCAACTCTACCATAACGTTGCCATAACAAACAAAGTCCGCCCTATAAGTTTGATGCAATTCCTTTCCTTCATAGTATATTTTCAACTCCTTTTCTCTTTCGTAAGGAATTCCGCGCTTTCTAAATTCCAATTCGAGAGCCTCCTGATATACTGCTTCAAGAAATCCAGGACCCAAAACATTGTAAACATGCATAGCTGCACCATTTATTGCGTAGCTCTGTTCCTTATTATACAACATGTCACTTATGTATCTATGATTACAAGTTTACTCGTGGCATTAAAAATCCGTTTAATCCGTGTAATCTGTGTTCGTTACTTTTCGACTTTGTCAAAGTAGGTGTCGGGCCTGTTCGGATCGAATATCTCGTTGCAATACATGACGGTGACGAGGTCTTCGGTGTCGGAGAGGTTGATGATGTTGTGGGTGTAGCCGGGGAGCATGATGACACTTTGGATTTTGTCACCACTCACCTCGTAGTTGAGGACTTCGTCGGTGCCTTCCTTGCGGAGCTGGATGAGGCCGTGGCCCGAAACGACGATGAACTGTTCCCATTTGGTGTGATGCCAATGCTCGCCCTTGGTGATGCCGGGCTTGGAGATGTTGATGCTTACCTGTCCGCAGTTGAGGGTGTGAACCAATTCGGTGAACGAACCGCGGGCATCGACGTTCATCTTCAAGTCGAAGATGGCCTTTTCCTTGGGAAGGTATGACAGGAAGGTGCTGTACAGGCGCTTGGCGAAGGAGTCGGCGGGGATTTCAGGAATCATCAATGTCTTGGGCATATCGGCAAACTGACGGAGCAGGTCCACGATCTCGCCGAGGGTCGCCTTGTGGGTGACGGGGCAATAGCAGTAGCGGCCTACTTTTTCGAACACAGATTTCACAGATTGAACAGATTTTTCATTATCCGTGCTACCTGTGGTATCACCATTCATGGGAATAACTTCCAGGCCGTCAAACTCGCAATGGTGCTCCTCGCCCTTTAAGGCGTGGATCATCTCCTCGACAAGGTCGTCGATGTAGAGCAGTTCGAGTTCTACTGACGGGTCGTTGACTGTGATGGGAAGGTCGTTGGCGATGTTGTTGCAGAAGGTGGCTACAGCACTATTATAATTGGGACGGCACCATTTGCCATAAAGATTGGGGAAACGATAGACCAGGACCTTGGATCCCGTCTCCTTTCCATACTCCAAGAACAGGTCCTCGCCAGCTTTCTTGCTGCGACCGTACTCGCTATTGCCGAAACGGCCTGTCAAGGACGCTTGCTGAGAGCTGGAGAGCATCACGGGGCAAGTATTCTTATGGGCCTTCAGTGTGTCAAGCAAGGTGGAGGCGAAGCCGAAGTTACCCTTCATGAACTCGTCATTGTCCTTGGGGCGGTTGACGCCAGCGAGATTGAACACGAAGTCGCACTCCTTGCACCATGTGTCAAGTTGCTCGGGGGTGGAATCGAGATCGTACTCGAAGACTTCCTCGATTGACAAGTCGCCGTAGCAACGGGCCTTGCCGTCTTTGATGTTATTGAGTTGGGCGCAAAGGTTCTTGCCGACGAAGCCTTTGGCACCAGTAACTAAAATTCTCATACTATTATATTTGAACTCGAATTAGACTATAACACGAAATTCTAACACAGATTACACAGAAAATACAGATGATATTTGAACACGAATTACTCTAATAACACGAATATTATCTGTTTAATCACGTCTATCAGCGTTCATACTTAATACTACTTATTTATTCGTTAAATTCGTGTGATTCGTGTTCGTACTTAAAACTACTTATTTATTCGTGTTCGTTTACTGCACGAAGTTGCCCTCGCCTTTCAATTCTTTCTGAATATACTCCAAGGAAGCGATTTTGGCCTTGGTCTCCTCAAGGTTCAGGCGGTAGGTGTTGTCGGAGTTGAACTCCTCTATCTCGGAACGCTTCGTGTCGCCCTCCTTGAAGAACTTGTCGTAGTTAAGCCCGCGGTTGTCAGCGGGTACACGGTAGAAGTTGCCCATATCCTCGGCCTTGGCACACTCCTCCTTGGTAAGCAATGTCTCATACATCTTCTCACCGTGGCGGATGCCGATGACCTTGATATCCTCCTTCTTGCCACCGAACAGCTCGCAAACGGCCTCGGCCTGGGTCTGGATGGTGCAGGCAGGGGCTTTCTGTACGAGGATATCGCCGTTGTGTCCGTGCTCGAAAGCGAAGAGGACGAGATCGACGGCCTCCTCCAGCGACATGATGAAGCGGGTCATCTTGGGCTCAGTCAATGTGATAGGGTTGCCATTGCGAATCTGATCTATCCACAAAGGAATGACGGAGCCACGGGAACACATGACGTTGCCATAGCGGGTGCAGCAGATCTTGGTCTTGCCAGAATAGCGGCTCTTGGCGACGGCGATCTTCTCCTCCACGGCCTTGGTGATACCCATGGCATTGATGGGATAGGCGGCCTTGTCGGTGGAGAGGCAGATGACGGCACCTACGCCAGCCTCGATGGCGGCGGTCAGGACATTGTCCGTGCCGATGACATTGGTCTTAACGGCTTCCATCGGGAAGAACTCACAGCTCGGGACCTGCTTCAATGCTGCGGCATGGAAGATGTAATCCACGCCAGGCATGGCGTTGCGGCACGACTGCAAGTTGCGTACGTCTCCGATAAAAAACTTGATCTTGTTTGCCACGTCAGGGTATTTCACCTGGTATTCGTGGCGCATATCGTCCTGCTTCTTCTCATCGCGGGAGAAGATGCGGATTTCCCCGATGTCTGTACGGAGGAAACGGTTCAACACTGCGTTACCGAAGGATCCTGTTCCACCGGTTATCATTAGAGTTTTTCCTGCAAAAATGCTCATAATATTCTTTGTTTATTTCTTTTCTGTGTCGTAATACTTTGCGTACCACTCTGCAAAGTGTCTCAATCCTTCCCGCAGACTTGTGTTCGGCTTGAAGCCAAAGTCTTGCTCCAGAGGGGTGGTATCGGCATAGGTGACGGGGACGTCTCCGGGCTGCATCGGGATAAGCTCCTTATGGGCCTCAAAATCGTAGTCTTTGGGTAGCACGCCTGCGCGCACCAATTCTTCCTGGAGAATCGTGACGAAGTCGAGGAGATTTTCGGGGGAGTTGTTACCAATGTTATACACCTTATAGGGCGGAATGGGAAGTCCGTCCTCACCGTTCTGTTTCTCGGGGGCATGCTGCATAATGCGGACCACTCCTTCCACAATGTCATCGACATAAGTGAAGTCGCGCTTGCAGTTGCCGTAGTTGAAGATCTTGATGGTCTCGCCCTTGACCAGTTTGTTGGTGAAACCAAAGTAGGCCATGTCAGGACGACCTGCTGGACCATAGACTGTGAAAAAGCGGAGGCCTGTTGACGGAATGTTATAGAGTTTGCTATAAGCGTGCGCCATCAGCTCGTTGCTCTTCTTAGTGGCGGCATAGAGTGATACGGGGTTGTCCACCTTGTCGTCCGTGGAGTACGGCACCTTCTTGTTGCTGCCATAGACCGAGGAGGAAGAGGCATAGACCAAATGCTCGACTTCGTGGTGACGGCAGGCCTCCAAGATATTATAGAAACCAATAAGGTTGCTTTGAATGTAAGCGTCGGGATTGGTGATGCTGTAGCGGACTCCAGCCTGAGCGGCAAGATTCACGACAACGGCAATCTTGTTTTCCGTGAAGATTTTCTCTACTGCGTCTTTGTCAGCGATGGAGGCATGGACAAAAGTCCAACTTGATCCATTTTGCCCTTGATAAAAACCTGTTGTAATTCCGTTATCTCCAGTTGATTCACTAATATCAACAAGTACTCTAAGAGATCTTACTATCTCTTTCAAGCGTTCACACTTGATGTTGACATCATAATAGTCGGTGAGAGAATCAATACCAATGACCTTGATGTTCTTGACATCGTGGAAGAGTCGCTTGACGAGATTGCTACCAATAAAACCAGCAGCGCCCGTCACGAGGACGGTCTTGCCCTCGAGATTTATGTTATACTTTACCATGTTTTCTGTTCATGTTTATAGAGGTTACACGTATAATACGATGTCTCAGCACTGGACCGAGAGACGTTGAGGATATGGTTGGCAGGCAAGCTGCCAAGGGTGTGCACATTAATCGCCGTTAATCGAACATTAATCGGTCGTTAATACTTTGCAGAAGCACTTCATTTTTGTAAAGACCCTGAAGGCTGGAATACTACATACAGTACCTCAATGTGGCAAAGTTCAAGCAAGCTTGCAATGTTCACAATTCATCAAAAATGTTTCAAATCTTCGCTGCTGTACATAAATCAATTTTTAAATTTGGCAGCAAAGATACACCTTTTAAAAATGAGCCCTAATTTGAGTGCTTACGTTCACGTAAGTCTTTATACCATTGAGGATTTATCCTTTATTCTTAGCGATAACTTTTCCCAAGGTATTAGCAATCTCAAAGAAGAGCATAGGGTCGTCATAATCTATCTCTGAAATAGCGTTATCCATATCATTGACAGTATAACGAATCCACTCAACAGTGGCATTCAGGTTTTTCATATTGATATGAGAGTAGGTTTCCTCGAAACGACGTGTGAAGAAGGTAGCAGCAAGTGGACTCTTTGTCAAGTACTGATGGAATGCCTTGCATACCTTGGCTTGGTCTTTGTAGTCGAGACTACGTATATCATCAAGCATTGGCATGGCGCAGGAATAAGATGGTGCAGAAGAAGTTTTCTTACCCATCTTCTTGCGAACCTCCTTTGCTTCGGGAATCGTATCATCGTAAATGTCTTGAAACTCTTCTGGGAGCATTGAGAGCATTCGCTCTAAAAACTCTTTATCTGACATAATAGTATTTTTCTAAAAACAACCCAACAGCCTGTAGTTTTTAGTCCATTGTTCTATAACTGCTGCTTGCGCCTCTGCTCGTTGACAATCTCTTTTGAAGCTGCCTTCTGGCGCAGTGAGTTGATTTGTTGGAGTTTCTGCTCCCGCGAGTATGGATGCAACAACATGGAAGCTACCTCCCGTTGCGCAGCCATGCTGTTCGCTTGGTGAGTAGCGTTTAAATAATAATTGCTTGTTGAAAAATTGTGCTGCATTTCTGTTTATAGGGGTTATACGTTTAATACGGAGTCTCGACTCAGGGTCAAGAGACGTTGAGGGTATGGTTGGCAGTCAAACTGCCAAGGGTATTCACATTAATCGCCGTTAATCGGACGTTAATCTGTCGTTAATACTTTTCCGTCATTCGGACGGTAATACGACATTGTTCCCCATCGCAGTATCGCTCTGCGCTATGCCGCCACTCGAATGGGGATATGGTTCCTATTGGTACTGGGAAGAGATGCTACATCAAACATTTGATTTCTTCCTCGGTCATGCCCGTCGCTTTCATGATACTATCAATGGGGGTGCCAATTGACAAGAGTTTTTTGGCGACCTCAACAAGAGTTTCTGAACGACCTTCAGCACGACCTTCAACAAGACCTTCAGCACGACCTTCGGCTTTTGCAGTATCCAATGAGTTCTTAATATCGCGATAGGCTTTGAGACTATCCTCATATTCGCGGAGCTCGACTTTGGAGAATTGGGCTATCTCGGCTTCGGAGAACAGGCGGTTAAATATCTCATTGCGCAAATAGTCTGGCTGGCTATCAAGGCGGGAGAGGTTGCGAAGGACATAGAGCCATTTGTCATAGTTGGTCTCAAGCTCCTCTAAACTTTTGTTGAATTTCGAAATCTCAACGTACTTGAAAGTCAATTTATCATTGAACACACGATGAGTTTGCTTGTCAAGTAGGCCGATGTCGTGGTTGATGCTTTCAGTAGAGAAGGCTGGATCGCTCATCTCATAGTTGAGCAAGGCCACCACATAGACATGTTTTAGCTGATAGTTCCAAACGTCACCCTTCTCGGCTTGCTCGCGGATTGGGAAGGTTGCGTAGTAGAGAGAACGGTCCTTAAAAAAAGTCTGATAGGCATTCTGCATCTCGACGATAAACTTCTCGCCTTGCTCGTTCTCACAATAAACGTCGAAAATGGCCTTGCGTTCAGAGCGGACATCCCCGACGTGTTCGCTGTTGAGAAACGTCACGTCCTTTACGACCTGCTCGCCATCAAAGAGGGAGTTGAGAAAGTCGATGAGCAAGTCCTTGTTGGGAACTGTGCCGAAGACACGCTTGAACCCGAAATCGGTCAGCAAACTGATATATCGTTCTTCTGAATTTCGCATAACTTTGATTTTTTACAAAGGTATGGGATTTTTATGACAACGGCAAATTTTAAAGTGAAAATCCGTAGAAAACGTGTTGGAAGACATGGAAGGGTGGAACCATGCGGGACACAAAACGGCTTGCCGAAGGGTAAACAACACGAGTAACTCTCCGCGGGGAATTACATGCGTTACACCGCATTTTATGAACGGATTATGAATGGATTGTAAACGGATTGTAAACGGTTATGAATAGACTTGCATTCGGTTGTGCCATTTCGTAATTTTGCACCGTCTTCAACAGACATTATCACCGTCA
>ULQK01004327.1_pt1 | contig 71650 bp, 66 predicted proteins | sample 1954371 | NCBI WGS metagenome assembly ULQK01 (sample SAMEA4835652, study PRJEB28245) | human gut metagenome | biome: gut microbiome; material: fecal sample | place: Denmark | collected 2008 | reverse complement strand
AGGAACCAGAAAAAGACTGGGCAAAAATGGTTCAGGAGGCTCTGGAAACACCCCCTGAACCAAGCATTTTCAGAGGACTTCGGGAGGGGATTTGTGCTCTTTAGAGTTTTAGCGGACAGCAATAATATAGAATGAAGAGTTGATGTTTGACTTATCTCTTAAAAACCAAGTGATAACCTATGCCTCTATAGAGTTGGCTGTTAGAAGAATGAGCGCTTCTGGTTTCAGAAACTGTTCTTTGGATGAATAAAGTGCACTATATCGTCATTTGGTCGGGCGTTTTTTTACCAATTGCTTTGCGTTTTTTAGGCAATTATAGAAATGTTGGCTAAGAATCATTGATTTATATGTATAACTAACTTGTTTTAGTGGGCTTTTGGGTGTAATTTTCAATGTTTCAATAAGGCATAGTATTATGATAGATTTCTGCAAATTCAAGTTGTTCATTTCTCTCGTCAACTACCTCACTACTAAGGATTTTACTATATGTTCTAGCAGTCAATAGGTGCTGTTGACTATAGAGCTGTTAAAATTGGAATGGCAGCATAAGATATATATGAAATTCTCTTGTTACAAGACAACTGCTGTGTTTTTGAATATTTTAAAGGGATACTAATGATAGTAAGTCATTTCGAACACGGATGGTAGCGTGAATTACTCTTTTTGAAGGCTGAAATAATGGTTGCTGGTATGTATTTTCATAATTCACGATTTGAATTCAGGAAATACGCGTGTCTGGAGAATGACAGTGTATGCCATCGAAAGATATGTTCTATGTAGTGTTATATAACCGTTATTATTGAGGTTGGTCCTTTGCGATGTGTTATGGCTTAAGTAGTGGTTAGACAAAAGGGACCAACCTCTTGGTAAACCTTGTTAGTTTAGAATCTTGGCACTGTATTGTCTTTTTTCGAAACAATCGGAAACGTAGTTCTAAGTACCATTAGAAAGATGATGAATGCGGCTTCTTTTTACAGGATTTCAGTTGCTTTCGAACGGACAAGGACAAAAGATAGGGCTGAATCCCAAGCGCGGAATCCAGCCCTATCATTAATGTATATGAACTTTAATCAGTAACTTATAGTCTAAAGCGATGATATTGGTGTGTTAGTAGCAGTTTGTTATATCAGTTATATTGCTACTATTGATGGGGATATGGATATCTGGTTTAACGTTTATGTTATCGTCGTTTCCCCCTCCAGTATTATCTCCTTTGAACAGTGTGGAGTTTATTATTATGCACGTGTTTTTGGAAATAGGTACGTCTTCGTATTGGATGCTTTTGACGGTTGATTTGTCTTTATCCAGAGCTTTAATGGTTAGTTTTACCTCTCCATTCTCGTCTCGTGGGAATGTGTATATATTAAATTCTGAATTTTTGCCAATCATATCATCGGTTACATTGCGGTATTCCGTCTGTCGAGAGTTGACTGACCCATATCCGGATAAACTGCTATAGGTTGAGCTTCCACCCGTGTAATAGAATTCCATCTGCTTCACCTCTTTGGGCATGGGATCGGGTATGGTAACACGTATGTTGGCCACAATACGTTCAAGTTCAACAGAAATAGTCTTATCTGATTCTACATCAATGTTGGTAGAATAGGCAAATGTGTCTGTAATTTTGTTGTCTTTGAACTTGATTTTTTCTTCTGACTCAACGCTGATATTGCCCAGTCCATTATGTGCAATAATCACTAAATGATATTGTCCATCTTCTATAGTAAGCGTAGGGGAGCCAAAGTCTTTGTCGGTGATACCTTGGTGCCTTATGGAATATAGTTTACCATTATTACTGAAAACACAATAGCTGATGCGTGTGCAAACTTGCTTCAGGTCAGTCAAATCATCAATTGTTGTGATATTGACTTTGACCTTTCGGCCATTTTGGATTTCTGTTCCAGGAGAGTCCTCTCCATTATTGGGGATATTTGCTTTTTCGCATCCAGCTAAAAAGAGCAACGAACATACAATCAGTATTTTTTGTGTTACCCAAGCATATATAAAAGAGGGTGGCTTGTTCATTTCGGCGGTTTTATAGTTGATAAACTGGTAGTAATGGTAGATAAGATAGTAGAAAAATAGGATAATGAACAAAAAAACCGCTTAGAACAATGTTCCAAGCGGCCATTTCCTTTAGTTCGTGCTAATTACTCAGCAACTACACTATCAGCAACTGCTGTATCAGCAACAACTGAGTCAACTACTGCAGTGTCAGAGTCTGCGTTAGCAACGGGCTCAGCAGTTTTGTTACCACAAGATGCGAAAGAGATAGCAGCGATAGCTACGAACATCAAAACTAATTTCTTCATTTTCTTTGCTTTTTAAATCTGTAAAACAATCATTTGTTTATTAAAACATTGCAAAGGTACATATTTTTTCAATAGGTTGTTCATCTTTTTGAGTTTTTTTTTAGTGTTAATTGTAACTTTTTTGAAAACGACTGAAATACAATTTATTACAAACTGTGAAATAAGGTTAATTTTCTGCGAGTTGATTCATATCATCTAAAAAACCTTCTTTTGGAGCTGAAAAATGTGGTCTCGGTTACTGGATTATTGGCCAGTGTTTTGTATACAATCATTAAAATTGATGCCAAATCAGTCAAATAGCTCTAAAGTTTTTGCTAACTTTGCATTATAATTAATTAATATGATAGATACATCTGCATTCCAAGGGAAAAAGGCAGCTTACTATACTTTAGGGTGTAAGTTGAATTTTTCCGAAACGTCCACCTTTGCAAAGACGCTTGAAGCTATGGGTGTCGGTACTGTTGAAAAAGGTGAGCGTGCCGACATATGTCTCGTAAATACCTGTTCGGTTACAGATGTTGCCGATCGTAAGTGCCGTTCTATAATTCGTCGCATGGTAAGGGAACATCCTCATGCATTTGTGATTGTGACGGGGTGTTATGCCCAGCTTGAATCTCAAAAGGTTGCCAATATTGATGGGGTGGATTTGGTCTTGGGCAGTAATGAGAAGGCAAACCTTGTGCAGTTCTTATCCGATGCATGGAGTAACCGGACGGATGGTGCACATTTACATATATATCATTCTGTCAAAACCAAGGATATCAAAACATTCCAGCCTTCCTGTTCGCGAGGAAACAGAACTCGCTATTTCTTGAAAGTCCAGGATGGTTGCAGTTATTTCTGTACGTATTGTACTATACCTTATGCCCGTGGTTTTTCGCGTAATCCTTCTATCGAATCTTTGGTGGAGCAGGCACGGCAGGCAGCTGACGAAGGTGGAAAGGAAATTGTGCTTACGGGTGTTAATATTGGTGATTTCGGAGCCACCACGAAAGAGCGATTTATCGATTTGGTAAAGGCCCTGGATAAAATCGAGGGTATCAAGCGATACCGTATCAGCAGCTTGGAGCCCGATTTGCTGGACGACGAACTGATAGAGTATTGTGCACAAAGTCGTGCTTTCATGCCGCATTTTCACATACCTCTTCAGAGTGGCTCTGATCATGTATTGCGTCTGATGCATCGTCGTTATGACAAAGCACTTTTTGCTCATAAAATCAATCTTATCAAGCGACTTATGCCTGATGCCTTTATAGGTGTAGATGTGATGGTCGGATGTCGTGGAGAACATCCTGAACATTTTGAAGAGTGTTATGATTTTCTTGATGGATTGGATGTCACTCAGCTGCATGTATTCCCATATTCTGAACGCCCAGGAACTTCAGCGCTTTCGATTCCCTATGTGGTCGATGATGCTGAAAAGAAAAAGCGGTGTAACAGACTCTTGGCGCTGAGCGATAGCAAAACCATCGACTTCTATAGCCGAAACATCGGTAAGGAAGTTGATGTATTGTTTGAGAAATCTACTCGTGGCAGATTCATGCATGGTTTTACAGAAAACTATATTCGTGTAGAGCTATCCCCCAAAGATGCTAAAACGGAATATGACAACCAGATTCTGCGTGTGAGATTGGGTGATTTCAACCACGACAAATCAGCTCTAAAGGCGGAATTGATATGAAAATAGCCATTGTTATATTGAATTGGAATGGGCGGGATATGCTGAAACGCTTCTTGCCCATATTGCAGTCCAATCTTATCGCCGATAGTGTTGTCTTTGTGGCAGACAATGCTTCGAGTGACGATTCGCTTCAGCTGTTGAATAGCGATTTTCCAGATGTGCGTGTTATCGAATTGGATAAGAATTATGGTTTCGCTGACGGATATAACAAAGCTCTGCAGCAGATTGATGCTGAGTATTATCTCTTGCTGAATTCGGATGTCGAAGTGACGTCTGATTGGATTGAGCCGATGTTGTGGTTTATGGAAGCAAATCATGATGTGGCAGCATGCCAGCCTAAAATTCTCTCTATCTCCGATCGTCATAGTTTCGAGTATGCGGGTGCTTGTGGCGGATTCATTGATAAGTATGGTTATCCCTATTGTCGTGGCCGCATATTTGATACGATAGAGTATGACAAGGGCCAATATGACAATCCTATGGAAATCCAATGGACAACAGGGGCCTGTATGCTTATTAGAAGCTCGGACTACTGGGCTGTAGGCGGCTTGGATGGTCGCTTCTTTGCCCATAGTGAGGAAATCGATATGTGTTGGCGCCTGCGATTGATGGGACGCAAATTGTATTGTATTCCACAGAGCAAGGTGTTCCATGTAGGTGGTGGCACTCTGAATAAAAGCAATCCCAGAAAGACATTCTTGAATTTCCGCAACAACCTTACGATGCTTTATAAGAATTTGCCCGACAAGGACTTAAGACATGTTATGGCTGTCAGATGGTGGCTTGATTACCTTGCTGCATTCCAAATGTTGATACTTAATCGTAGCTGGGGTGACTTCAAGGCTGTAGTTAAAGCTCGTCGTGCTTTTCACAAATGGAAGAAACAATTTCTTTCCGAACGTCAGGAAATTCAGCTTCGACAGGAAAGCGCTCCGGATGTCCAGGTGAGATCTTCTTATAGTATCTTGTGGCAGTATTATTTTCATCGTAAAAAAGAGTTTAGTAGATTGCATCCTTCTGTCAGCAAAGGAACAAAGCAGTTTCCTAATGTTGTTCTGCTACCACAAATAGAGGCGCTCCTTAATGAGGGGCATACGGTTACGCTACAATTAAGGGGTTACAGTATGCGCCCGTTCCTTGAAGACAATCGAGATAAGGCTTTGCTCATTAAGGCTTGTCATATTGCCGTTGGCGATGCAGTCTTGGCCAGGCTTCCGCAAGGAGGTTATGTCTTACATCGTATAGTAAAAATCAAAGGAGATGAAATAACCCTGCTGGGTGATGGCAATCTGGTGCCGGAACATTGCAAACGCAGTGATATCATTGGTTTTGCAGTCGGCTTCTATCGCAAAGGGCGCTCTGCCATCGACAAGACGAATGGCATCAAGTGGGGGCTGTATTCCATTATATGGATGCTGCTCAGACCATGTCGAAGATATCTGTTGGCTTTCTATCGGCGTGTTTGGTTGAAAATGTTTAAACCCATTTAAGAATAATTGCATATGAGAACAAAGAAAGGATTCAAGCTCCGCGAAGTATGTGGAGAGAAGATATTGCTGGCGGAAGGCGTAGAGAATATTGACTTTAGTGATATCATCAGTATGAATGCCAGTTCGGCATATCTCTGGGAACAGGTAGACGGAAAAGACTTCACGGTAGAGGAGATGGCCCGACTGCTCACGGAACAATATGAGGTTGAAGAAACTGTGGCGTTGGAAGATGCCAAGGAACTGGCCAATCAATGGTTCAAATGTGGTATCATTGAGATTTAACGCAATCAATGCCTTGGCTTTGAACTGACTGCCAGACAATAATAATGCCCGTTACAAGCGTTGAACGATGTAACGGGCATTTGTTGTCTATTGTCAGTGGTAATACTGTTACTTGAGATTGGTGATGAAGAAGTTGGCAATCTGTCTCATTAAGTGATTGCGCGTATTTCCACCATATATACTGTGATTGCGGTTGGTGTACAACAGTTCGGAGAAATCTTTGTCGGCTTCTATCAGCGATTCTGTGTATTCAAATGTATTCTGTGGGTGAACGTTGTCGTCGGCCAGTCCATGGCAAATCAGCAATTTGCCGTTAAGTTTGTTGGCCCATCCTATAGGTGAGTTGTCATAACCCTGCGGATTCTCTTTGGGAGTACGCATATAACGTTCGGTATAGATGGTGTCATAATATCTCCAGTCTGTAGGAGGTGCGACAGCTACGCCGGCATAGAAGACATTGCGGCCTTCACTCATGCTCATGAGGGTGTTAAAACCTCCGAAGCTCCATCCCCAAATGCCTATGTGCTGTTTGTCGATATAGGTTTGGTTGCCTAACCAAAGCGCAGTTTCTACCTGGTCCTTTGATTCAAGGACGCCCATCTGTTGGTAAATGCATTTTTCAAATTTGGCTCCTCGACCACCAGTGCCTCTGCCATCTACGCATACTACAATAAAACCTTGCTGAACAAGATATTGGTCAAATGCTCCGCCGTTGCCTAATGAACCGGCTTTCCAAGAATCAACCACTTGCTGGCTGCCTGGGCCACTGTATTGGAACAGGATAACGGGATACTTGTGAGATGGGTCGAAATTGTTCGGTTTTAGCATCCATCCATCCAGAGATATTCCTTCAGAAGTAGTGAATGTAAATGGCTCTCGTTTGCTCCATCCATATTCTGCCATTTTGTCCTTTAGCTTGCTGTTGTCGAGCAGCACGGACAAAACCTTGCCTTTCTGTGAACGCAATGTGAATGTATAAGGTGTGTTGTAGTTGCTCCATGTATTGATAAAGAACTGATAGTCGCCAGAGAAGATAGCGCTGTTCCATCCTTCCTGGTCGGTCAGTCTTTCTACTTTGCCGTTTTTATGAGAAACAAATACTTGGCGGTCGTGTGGATTTAATGCAGCTGCTTGATAATAAACATCTCCATTCTCCTCATTATATCCATATATGGAAGTAATGTCATGTTTGCCGTCACCGATTTTTCTTATCATTGTACCATTCTGATTGTAAAGGTAAATCTGCATATAACCGTCACGATCACTTGGCAAGAGGATAGTGCTCCGCCCAATGATAATATCTGCCATGGCCTGTTCTTGTATATAGCAATCTGCTTTTTCTTTAATAAGCAGCTGGGCTGTAGTGCTCCTCGGATTGACGGCATACAAATTCAGTTCATCCTGATGACGATTCATGGTGTATACAATTATCCGATGAGGGTCGTTGGTCATCTTTATTCTTGGCATGTAGCTGTCATTATCTGAAGGAACGTTAAGTCTCTTGGTTTGTCTGCTCTTTATGTCAAAGCTCCATGCACTGACAACAGAATTGTCTTCTCCGGCTTTAGGATATTTATATGAATATTCACCAGGATAGGTGCTATATTCATTACGAGTAGGATGTTTGCCCTTGAACATTTGCAGAGAGTATGATTTCACCTTGCTTTCATCGTATTTTATCCAGCAAAGCATAGTTCCATCCCCGTTAAAGCAGAAAGAGCGATTGTTGCCAAATTCTTCTTCGTTGACCCAGTCGGGGATACCATTGATGGTCTCGTTAAATTTGCCATCTTTTGTGACCTGGCTCTCCGCATTGTCGTATAGTAGCTTGATGAGGAACAGATTGTTGTCGCGGACGAAAGCAATCTGGTTCCCGTCTGGCGACCATAGGGGAACTTGCTGCTTGCCGCCGTCGGAAAGACGCTCCAGTTTTGTGGATTTTATCGTATAGATATAATAGTCTGCCTTGAAAGAGTGGCGGTACATTTTCTCGGTATTTGTCTGTATGAGGAATTTGTCACCCTTGGGCGATAAAATGTATCCGTCGAACTTTGTTATCTTTTCGCCTATGGTCTTGTTGACATCAAAAAGAACGGCCGTTTGTTTGCCGGTCTTAAATGAGTTTTGTATAATCTGTTTGCCATCATCGCTGATGCGTGCATACTGGTCTGTACCAGGTATGGGGTCAATTCCTTGGATGATCTTTGCGGAAAAGTATCCGGATGCAATGGTTTTGATGTCCATCTTTTTTGAAGCGGTCAGTTCTGTACAGGTCAATGCAAGAACTGCAAGTATTAATAATTGTTTTCTCATATTGGTGATTATATGTATATGACTATATGCAAAGTTACAAAATCTTCGTTATTATCAGTCCGAAATTGTTGTTTTTTTGTAATTTTGCATACTATGCAGCAGGCTTATAATGATTTCGGCGCTTGGATACGCCGCCGCTTCCCGTTTAGGGTTCAGAAAATATCGGTTGATGCAGGTTTCTCTTGTCCTAATCGGGATGGGAAGATTTCGCGTGGAGGTTGTACATTTTGTGACAACCATACATTTAACCCATCATATTGCAATAGCCGTAAAAGTATAACAGAACAGTTGGAGGAGGGGAAAGCATTCTTTGCTCGTAAGTATCCGGATATGAAATACCTCGCATATTTCCAAGCCTATTCCAACACATATGCTCCTGTGCCAAGGCTTAAGCAACTGTATGAGGAGGCTCTGAGTGACGAGGATGTGGTGGGTATTGTGATAGGAACTCGTCCGGATTGTTTGTCGCCAGAGATTTTGGACTATCTGGAAGAACTGAATAGGCGAACCTTCGTAATCGTTGAATTGGGAGTGGAGAGTGCTAATGACGAGACGCTACTGCTGGTCAACCGGGGGCATACCTTTGCAGATAGCGTCAATGCCATAGAAGCCGTGCATCGTCGGGGAATTCTTGTAGGTGTTCACATTATACTTGGACTGCCAGGGGAAGATAGGGAAGAAATCTTGCGACAAGCCTCCGTGATATCTGACTTGCCTCTGGATATCCTCAAACTGCATCAGTTGCAGATTATCAAAGGTACATGTATGGCGCGACAATACTCAGAGGCTCCTTTTCATCTTTTCAGTGTCGAAGAATATATCGAATTGATAGGAGAGTACTTGCCATTACTGCGCAAAGATATAGTTCTGGAGCGCTTTCTTAGCCAGTCACCTGGCGAGATGCTTCTGGCCCCAAAATGGGGATTGAAGAATCATGAGTTTGTACATCTTCTTAACAAATATCTCGAGAAGAACAACATTTGTCAAGGAAGCAAGGTGGTGTAATCATCCTGACTGAGCAGTTGCTCGACAGTTCTGCTTCTGTGCTTGCGCATATAATTGTCAATCAGCAGCACATATTTCGTTTGGAAGATTTTCCGCTCGAGCGCCTTGTTCGTAATCCACATGATTTTTGCGATGTGTAAATCTCTTTCAAGCTGAGCGCGCTTGTCTATATTTGACAGGGGATAAAAACTGAGCAGGTAGAAAACCATTGCATCCGGTACAATGTATGCGCGGGTCATGCTTGTACGTTGTTGGTATGAATAGTACTTTTTGTACAATGGGTAGTTGATACCAAGATATTTGTCCAGACAGATACCGATACTCTTGTTGCCAATGATGACACTTTGGTCCAAAGCGCCTATTTGGGCGTAGACCTTGGGAAGTGGTATGTTGGGCAGGCTTTTACGTAGTCTGGAAAAACTCTTGCTGAAATCCTTGTTCAAGTCATCCATATCAGCAAACTCGGCTTCGGTGTCAGATATGAGAATCTGCAGTGTGGAGTCTTGGTAAAATCTTAGGTATTTGGAACTTATGTCAGGCTCAACCACCTCGCCAATCTGCAATACTTTTTCTATGAGAGTACGTGTCTCTACAGGGTATTCTGTGTTCATTTCCTGCAAGGCAGAATAATCACCGGTCGTGAGATACCGGCTTTGCAATCTGTCATATCTGGCAATCGTGATGTTGCCCTTTTGAAGGTCATCTTCAAAAGGTTTAATCTTTGGTTCGCATGAAACGAAGAGCAAAGCTGACAGTAATATGGTGGCGATACGGTTTCTCACTTGCTAATTCTCCCTTATTCACTTGCAAAAATAGTAAAAAAATGAATAAAACCAAAGGCAATGTATAAAAAATATAAAAAGCAGCCCAATAAATCTGCATATTTATTAAAAACCGTTATACTTCTGCGTGGTAAGTATGCCACGATTTATGCTAAGTGCGCGAAATGGTCTTGTTACAGATAACGGCAGCCTCTTTGTTGGGCAGGCAATGCAATATATAGAATGGCGTTTTTTCTATTACCTGGGTAATATTTTTTATAATGTCATCGTAGATATTCTCATCCCACCTGATGCTTGAGCATGCTGGGATAAAGTTTACCAGTGCATCTATAGGGGATAATCGGTCTATGCTGTTTTGCGGTGCACGGTCAATTTGAGTTATTGCTCCTAAATCGGCTTTGATATTGCGGTAGCATGGAGTCTTGCCACTCCAAGGACTTCCATAGATTACGGGAACGTTGTCTATAATTCTGATAATGGGGTTATCGTCATTCATCAGGTCGCAGTTTGGAAGGTGTTTGAGCCACATGCTGACCTGTGTGCTCTTTCCGGTACCGCTTTTAGCGATAAATGCATATCCATAACCGTTTTGCCTTACCAGGGATGCGTGTATTAATAAGGTGTTATATTTGCAACTGGCAAAAGCATAAGCAATCATGATGGCATTGTTCAGACCGAAACTACGCATGTCATAGTTGCCGTTGAGTGCGCACTGGCAGACGGAAAACTCTTTGTTGGCAATCAATAGGCAACAACTATTTCCATTAATGTCTTTGATGATAAACTGGTGTCTTCCATCATTTGTCTGGTCAACTATGATGTTGCCATTGCCAGTGTCAATGGTCTTTATGCGTACCCGTTCACTTTTTGCAATGGGTGCGGTCTTGTCATCTATGGTAAGCTCAAAGAGGTTGTCCTCTTTGGAGGGTTCGGCAATCTCAAATGGAGAAAAAGAGGGTAGTAGAGACAAATTATTAAGCCCATCCTCTTTGAAGATGAGCTTAATAGTCAGCTCGGCTATCGAGAACCAGTAGTTGCTGTTCATAGTTCGGGAAGTCGTACTTTATTTATCCTTTTTCTTGTTCTTCTTTGCTTTCTTTGTCTTCTTGGTTGGGCTTTCGGCCTGTTGCTCTTCGTCTGATTCTATTGCCTTGAATTGGAACTCGTTGGCGCCTACATATTTCAGTTCGTATTTCCCGTTCTTGGCATACTTCTTCTTGAGCTTGGTAAACTGCTTCTCTATATTCTTGAGTTTGGCATCAAAGAAAATTACGCACACTCTCGCAGGCATTCCTTGGTCCGAAAGGTGCTGACTCAACTGTTTTGAATATAAGTCCCGGTTCTCCAGAAAATGGCTTTTGTGCTCGATAGTTACATCTTTAACCAACTGTATATCTGTAAAATATACCGTTGAATCATTAAATGATGCCGAAAAACCAAATGCATAAATGTCACTCTTCTTGTTGGCAGCGCTTACATTACCTGAAACAATTGCGCATATCAGAATAAGTGTAATGGTAATAATTTTGTTCATTGTTCTTTCTTTTATCTTCCTAAATAACTCTTTAGAAGTTTACTCTTTGTATTATTTCTTAATTTACGTATAGCCTTTTCTTTGACTTGTCTTACCCTTTCACGAGTCAGCCCACACTTTGTGGCGATTTCTTCAAGGGTCTGTTCTGCTTGATTGATGCCAAAAAATGATTTGATGATGATGCGCTCCCTGTCATTGAGAACACTCAATGCTCTGCAAATCTCTTCTCTTAGAGATTCCGCAACCAGTTCATTGTCTGCTTCTGCACCCTCATCACTTGCAATAACGTCAAGTAGGCTGTTGCCTTCGTCGTCATTTATTGGGGCATCAACCGAAACGTGTCTTCTGGTTGCCTTGAAGGCATCTTCGATTTTATCTTCCGGCATATTCAGCTCATCGGCCATTTCATTGAGACTCGGACGGCGCTCGTGCTCTTGTTCGAAAACGCTGGATGCGTGGGATATTTTATTGACGGCTCCAACTTGATTGAGCGGGAGCTTTATCATATTGCTCTTTTCGGCTATTGCCTGCAGTATACTTTGTCTAATCCACCACACAGCATACGAAATGAACTTGAAGCCTCGGGTTTCGTCAAATTTTTCGGCAGCCTTGATGAGTCCCACATTGCCTTCATTGATAAGGTCGGGGAGACTCAGTCCCTGGTTCTGGTATTGTTTGGCCACAGAAACGACGAATCTTAGATTGGCTTTGGTGAGCTTTTCCAATGCTTTATGATCGCCCTTTTTGATGCGCTGAGCCAGCTCGACCTCCTCTTCAACCGTTAGCAATTCCTCACGGCCGATTTCTTGCAGATACCTGTCAAACGAGGCGTTCTCGCGGCTTGTTATTGATTTTGTGATTTTCAGTTGTCTCATAAAGCTATTGTTTGTCACTTTTCTGCAAATGTAGTATTTTTGCTTTATATATGCAAGTATTTTCGTTTTTATTTAACAAAATGGACGCAACTCTGAGCTTGTCTGGCTTGGAGTTGCGTCCATTATACTCGTTGGTAACTGAATTGTTATATATCCTAATTTACTTCTATTGCAAAGTAGTCACGTTTGCCAGTGGGCCATATACCTTTTATATATAGTACGGGGTCCTTGCTTGTCGATGCCTTCTTGACAGTCTCTTGCAGGTCGTTGATGGCCTTTATGGGAGTGTCATTGGCCTGAAGGATAATGAATCCTTTTTCAATTCCCTTCTTCTTCAGCGGACCATCGGTCACCTTGATTACTTCGAGACCATAGTTGATGCCAAGTTGTTCCTTTGTATCTTTGTTGACCGGTGCAAACGAACCGCCCAATACATCCAAGTCAGCAGTCTTTACCACTTTGGTTGTACCTTGCGCATTCTTGAGAGTGACGGTCTTGGTCACTTTCTTCTTCTTGTGAATGTAGGTTACGCTGAGCTTGTCGCCAGGACGCTTGTTGGCCATATGCTCCTGGAGTTCAGCCATCTTGCCAATCTTCTTTCCATCGATATTTATGATGACATCGCCTTCCTCAAGTCCGGCTTCGGCGCCAGCTCCGTCGGGATCCACCTTAGACACATAGACACCTTCGTTTGTGCCGAAATCAGCATCTTTGCCACTGTCTTTGAGCGCGTTGATCTGGTTCAGCAGGTCGCCACCGGTGATTCCGAGATATGCACGCTGAACGGTTCCATATTCTTTCAAGTCGCTTACCACTTTGTTCATGATGGTGGTAGGTATGGCAAAACCATAGCCAGTAAACGAACCAGTCTGAGAATAGAGCATGGCATTGATACCGACCAATTCTCCCTTGGTATTGACCAGGGCGCCGCCGGAATTACCGGGATTGATGGCCGCATCGGTTTGTATGAAACTCTCCACACCATTCTGCTGGGCATACAGCGAGCGTGCCTTGGCGCTTACGATACCTGCTGTTACAGTATTGTTCAATCCATAGGGATTACCTACAGCTATCACCCATTCTCCCACCTTCAGCTTGTCGGAGTCTCCAATGGGGAGGGTGGGTAAATCCTTGCCGTTGACCTTAATCAGTGCCAGGTCGGTAGAGGGGTCGGTGCCGATGATGCGTGCCGAGAACTCGCGGTTGTCATTCAGGGTCACAGTCAGTTCGTCGGCTCCGTTAACCACATGATTGTTGGTAACGATGTAGCCGTCGGAAGAGATGATGACACCAGAACCGGTAGCTTGCTTCTTAGGGGTTTGGATCTGCTGCTTGCGCTTGCCCCCGTTGCCCTGGCCGAATCCGAAGAAATCGCCAAAGAAATCATCGAATGGAGAGCTTGGAACTTCCACCGTCTGCACCTTGGAGTTCTGCACATATTTTATATGTACTACCGCCGGCAATGATTTCTCGGCGGCATAAGTTAAATCTACCGGCTGACCAGCAATGGCTACACTGGCAGGTGTGGCATAGGCTTTGATGAAAGAGCCAGCAGAGAGAGCTATGGCAACAATGCTCAAGGCCCCAAAAAGATACTTTGAATACGTTTTCATACTCGTTTGTTTTTAATCTTATGTTTATTTTGTTCTTTCTATTGGTTGAGGTTGTCAATCCTCTTTGTAATTATATCTGCAAATATACTCCCAAAGTTTGTGAAACTGCCATTTTGGCAGTCCGCTTTATTTCAATTTAACACTTTTATTTGCCCACTTAACGGCTATTAAGCGCCATCATCACGATTTTTACATCTTTTTATTATCCTTGTCAATGCTGTTTTTGGAGGGCTGGAGCATAAGAATGGCAAGCTATTTGGCTGATAAACGAGGTAAAAAGTGATTTTTTTGAAGTATATTTGTGGTTTTTCATGAAAAAAATCTAATTTTGCAGAAAGAAAGGCAGTTTCCCGGCCCTGCCGCTGGCTCTCTTGCGAGGGCGAGAGGAAAGTCCGGGCAACGCAGAGCGCTCCACTTCCGAAAATAGAAGCTATTGGTGACAGTAGGGGAAAGTAGAAGAAAATAACCACCATGATACTATATGTTGTTTTGACAGCGTATGTGTCGGGAAAGGGTGAGAAGGTAGTGTAAGAGACTACCAGTCGGCGGGTGATCGTCGAGCTGTACTTCCTGGAGGTTGCAAGTTCATGTAAACCGTCGTCTGAAAGCTGCTCGCTTGATGTCTTTGACAACGGCGGAGGGTAGAATGCTTGAGCTGTGAGGTGACTTGCAGACTAGATAAATGACAGGGCTCCACTTGTGGATACAGAACCCGGCTTATCAGGAAACTGCCTTTCTTTTAATCTTTAGATTTATTACTGATAAAACGAACATTGATATGGCAAATATCGAACTTCCCGATTTCATGAGCTATAAGGACAAGTTTTCGAATAGCAAGTTTGTTGAAAAGATTCAGCGCGTGGCCAAGCGTGCCGGTGCCAAGTTGGTTTACGTGGCATTGATTTTGTTTTATACCTTGCAGAGCGATAAGGTGTCGCTCAAAGACAAGGCAATGATTGTCGGCGCGCTCGGATACCTTATTTCTCCTTTGGATGTGGTGCCCGACGCGATCCCTATAGCAGGATTGGGCGACGACCTCGTTGTGTTGCTCTATGTGCTTCATAAGATTTGGGGCGAAGTGTCCGAGGATGTCAAGGACAAGGCTAAGGCCAAGCTGGCTACCTGGTTTGACGGAGATGAAACCTCGAAGATTAACGACCTGTTCCGCGACGACCCCACAGATACTCCTGTATAGAATTATTTCAAACATCCATAGCCACAAGCCGTTTCCATGCTTGTGGCTTTTTTCTGTCCCTACGTTTGGAGTGGCATTTCGGCAAGGGCCATACCTTGTCCTTTTGACTGTAAGCCAACCTATCTGGCGTCGCTTATCTTGTCGATGGTTTTTCTTATGGGCAGATTATAGTTATTTGCAAGTTTTGAAACGGATGATTCGAACCTTGCAATGAACAGATCTAAGTCTGCAAAGAATAAATCAAGTCTTGCAATATAGATTTATGTGATTATGGCCGTCTTTGACGGGTGGGAGAGGCGTTTCCACTCCTTGGGCGGTTTTTTGTCCATGGCTCGTTGCTTCGATATGGGGTCTGTTGATATCCAGGAAGGCAAGGCCCGTTGGCGTTTGAGAGTCTTGGGGAAAAATAAAACTCCTTATATGTGAATAAGGAGTTGTCTTGTGCTTGTCTGATAAAAGTGGTGTTGTGGCCTATCTTTATGGCATGCTGTCTTGAGGTGCTTCTGGCATGGCCGTAACTGTGAGCGGAATGGGGGAGTATGGTGGCCTTGTCATTTGGTAGTAACTGGCAGCTTGGCCTTAATCCATCCCAAATATCCCGAATCAAGTTCTATCACTTTGTAACCATGACCGGCTAATATCCGTGCGGCGGTTTTGCTGCGCTTTCCGCTGCGGCAGTTGACGGCAATGGTCTGACCTTTGGGCAACTGCTTAAGGGCTTGTTTCTCAAAATCGTCTTTGAGCACATCGATATTGATGGCATGTGCAATGTGGCCTTCGGCAAATTCGGCTGCAGTCCGCACATCCAATCTCACAATAGACGTGTCGGCAATGGCTGTTGCAAATTCTTCTGCGGGTAAACTGCGGAAGGTGCCGTTCTGGGCTTTACATCCCAACAGGCAGCATAGCATGGTCAGGAGTGTCATATATCTGTTCATCATTAATTATAGATAAATATGCGGCGACTATCTCTGTTGAAATAGTCGCCGCTAATGGTAGGTCTTTAATCGTGGTGGCAACTATGTGTTACTTCTCCTTCAGCAGGCTGGTGCTGCGGACGCAACAAGTCGTTGACGGTCTTTACGGGGTTGAATGTGTCGAGTGGGACTTCCACAAAAATTGTGTTCCAATCGCTCATAGCTCCATTCCAAAGGCCAGGCAATTCCAGTGCTTTCAGTTCGCGGCCGCCCTTACTCTTGCTGCTGATGAAGCCGGTGTTGTGGTCAACGTAGTCGGGCAGATGGAAGTGGTTGCCTTTATAGTCGCGGGTGGCACAAACCAAGTCAACTGGGTTGAAATGTGTACCCTCGGTAAACATCTTGACATACTCGGGGTTGGACTTGTCTATCTGGCTCGATTCCAATATCTGTAAACTTACGGTGCCGTCTTGGTTGTAAGCCAGGAAAGGACCACCACCAGGCTCGCCTACATTCTTGACTACTCCGCAGACGCGCATCGGGCGGTTGAGTTTGCTTCTCAGATAACTTACCAGTTCTGCATCTTCGAGTTCCTTGATATCGGCACGGCGGCAGCAAAGGTCGCGCTGTACAAAGCGGATGATTTCCTCAAGGTCCTTATGATTGTAGTTGCCGCTGTCGAGCAACTCAAGATATTCAAAAGCCCGCTTCTGGTTTTCAACCAGTACACCAGCCAATACATTTTTATAAAGTACGGTGTCGCCTTTGAGGCGGTCAGGCACAACATTGTCTATATTCTTGATGAATACAACATCGGCGTCAATGTCGTTGAGGTTTTCGATGAGCGCACCATGTCCGCCCGGACGGAAAAGCAATGATCCGTCATCGTTGCGGAATGGGGTGTTGTCTGTATTGACCGCAATGGTATCTGTCGATGGCTTCTGCTCAGAGAATGATACATTAATCTTTATGTCATACTTGGCTTCGTACTTTGCAATGCAATCTTCTACTTTTTTGCGGAAGAGCGGTAGGTGCTCGTGGCTGACGGTGAAATGGACATTGGCCTCGTCATTGCTTGCTGCATAGAGTGCGGCCTCAACCAGATGTTCTTCCATAGGTGTGCGAGCGCCGTCGGCATAGGCGTGGAACAAAAGCAATCCTTTGGGCAGTTGTCCATAATTCAGTCCCTTTTCCTCCAACAGATTGGCAACGACATCTTTATATTTCTCCTCCTTGAGCAGGGCACGTACACCCTTGCCATTATTCTTCTTGCATTGGTCGCACAGGGCTTCACGGAAAGCAAAGTGGGGAATGTTGTCAAAGAACTTGTGTTCAAACTCAGTGGTAGGAGTGTCATATTCGGCAGTAAGGAATCCGAAAAGGTCCTTAAACATGCGGCTGGCTGCACCGGATGCGGGCACAAATTTAACTACACGATGTCCGTGAGCCTTGTATTCGTCCCAAGATTCAATGGCATGCTGGCGTTCTACCTCGTCAAGGGCAAGAATGCCTTTTTCGATAGAGGCTGCGGCTTCTAATTTAAGAAATGGAAAGCCCTTCTCAAACTGGTGAAGTTGCCCCATTACTTTTTCTTCGCTTATCCCTCTCTGGGATATCTGATTAAGATCTGTTTGTGTTAGCATTATCTTTGATATTTTAATAATTATATGACAAATTTAGGTACTTTATCTGATATGCCCAAGTGTTTTGGGCGTTTTTTTTCAGTATATTGACGGCTTATGTCGTAAAAACTATTTCTCTGGCGGGTGGTATCTTCATGGGCTGGAGTTATAACCTGGCGCTTTTTCTGCGAAGAATGAGCAGGCATACGACCAGAAGAGCGGGGAAGAATGTTGCGGCCAAAATGCCACCATGTATATCGTCGCCTGTAAAATGGGTACAAAGCCCCACAAGAGATGGCCCAAAAGTGCCGCCGGCATCGCCGGCAAGGGCCAGAAGGGCAAAAAGAGCAGTACCGCCGTTGGGTATCCGTGCCGATGTAAGACTGATGGAACCCGGCCACATGATGCCTACAGCCAGACCGCTGACCATGCAGCCGGCCAGACTCAGTAGCGGAACAGAGGCTAAAGAAGCTGTCAGGTAAGCGACCAGACTCAGAAGCCCGGCCCATGTCATATAGGCGGACAGGTCCAGATTCTGTCCCTTCTTGCTATACCATAGACGGCCGAGACCCATACAAAAGGCAAATCCACAGGGACCAGCCAGATCACCAATCGCCTTTTCTACTCCCAGAGAGGCTTCGGCAAAGGCCGATGTCCACTGTGCCATAGTGGCTTCTGAGGCTCCGGCAGCTACCATCAGCAGTAGGAATATCCAGAACATTCCATTGCGCAGCAGTTGACCCATGCTCATACTCTCGGCATCGGGCACAATGGGTTCAATAGGGCATGTCGCGAAATTGATGATGTTGTAGAGCGGTATCAATGCCCATAGGCAGGCCAGAAACCTCCAGTGGTCCAATCCGAATAGGGAAAAGAAAAGCGTAGAGCCGACTATCACTCCCACGGCTCCCCAACAGTAGAAGGAATGGAGCAGGCTCATCATGCCCTCCTTGTTTGGGAAAGGGCAAGCCTCGATAATGGGGCTGCACAACACCTCTATCAACCCGCTACCTATGGCATACACGCATACACAGAGGAGTATTCCCACCAGCGGATTGGGGAATAGTTCTGGCAGAAATGCCAGCCCCATCAAGCCTGTGGCTGATGTTATCCCAGAGATGATGATACTTTTGCGGTAGTTGATGTTCTTGAACTTGGCGCACAGCAAGTCTGTAATCAGTTGGATGATGTAGAATACAGCAGGAATCAACGCCAGACTGGCTATAGGTATCTTGTACTCATGGTGGAAGGCCATGAATAGTAGAGGGGTGAAATTGGCCACGATGGCCTGTGTTACAAAACCAAGGTAGCAAGCCCGTTTGGTCTTCCTGTAATCTTTTCCTTTCTTCATGTTTTTGTCTACTTGTTTTATCTTCCAATGTATTCCTGCTATATTGCATTCGTATTTCTGCATTTATATTAGGATAGCGATGATTTCTGACGTGTGCTGCAAAGTTAACTGTTTGTCGGGAGAAACAGACGAATTATATTAAGTTTTTTCCCTTAATCATTAACTTATGTCAAACAGCCGTAAAAAGCCTACGGTTTTGCTTTGCCGTTTCTGCTAAAAGACGTACCTTTGCACCCTATACTTTGGTGTGTTACAGGTGCATTGACAGCAGATATGGACACCATAAAGGATTACTAATTATATAGAGAAGACATACGTATGAACGATGTATTTGCATTTTCGGATAACGAGCGCAGCGCAGCGATAAAACTGATATTTCAGATACGGGAGGCCATAGCCGACTCGCTGGCTCCCGGTGACGAACAGCTGATGCGCCAGCATATAGAGCAAGCCATCAACAGCCAACGTATCCAGCGTGATATGTTCGGTCTCAACCCCATTCTGCATGCCCTACAGACGGCTTGGCTGGCCGTAACAGAGATAGGGCTTAAGCGTGATGGCGTATTTGCCATTCTGCTCTATGAGGAAGTGATTGGGGGTAACGAGGATATTGACCACCTTACCTCGCTCTTCGGTGATAATGTAGGACGCATCCTGCATGGTCTGTGCCGCATACATGACTTGTATAAGAAAAATCCTGTAATAGAAAGCGAAAATTTCCGTAATCTGCTGCTGTCTTTTGCTGAAGATATGCGCGTGATTCTCATCATGATTGCCGATCGCGTGACGTTGATGAGGCAGATTCGTGACAATTCTAATCTTGAAGCCAAACGCCAAGTAAGCGAGGAGGCCAGTTATCTATATGCGCCATTGGCTCATAAGTTAGGTCTGTATAAGCTGAAAAGTGAACTTGAGGACCTGAGTCTGAAATATCTTGAGACCGATGCCTATTATATGATAAAGGAGAACCTTAATGCTACCAAGCGTTCGCGCGATGCTTACATTGAGCGTTTTATCACTCCTCTAAAGGCTAAACTGGATGAGGCTGGTCTCGTCTATCATATGAAAGGTCGTACCAAGAGCATTCATTCCATTTGGCAAAAGATGAAGAAGCAGCAATGTGGCTTTGATAAAATATATGACCTCTTTGCCATTCGCATCATCCTTGACTCGCCTTTAGACAAGGAAAAGATGCTCTGCTGGCAGACATTCTCCATTGTTACCGATATGTATCAGCCCAATCCCAAACGATTGAGAGACTGGCTGAGTATGCCAAAGTCCAATGGATATGAATGTCTTCATATCACGGTGTTGGGCCCTGAAGGCAAGTGGGTGGAAGTGCAGATACGTACTCAACGCATGGACGATATTGCCGAGCATGGTCTTGCCGCCCATTGGCGCTATAAAGGCGTTAAGAGCGAGGGCAATATGGATACCTGGCTTGCCAGCATCCGTTCGGCGCTTGAAGCCGGTGATGACCTGCAGGTTATGGATCAGTTCAAGATGAACTTGCAGGATGAGGAAGTCTATGTCTTTACGCCCAAGGGCGATCTGTTCAAGTTCTCACAAGGTGCCACCGTACTTGATTTCGCTTATTATGTACATACTGCTGTCGGTAATTCTTGTATTGGTGCCCGTCTTAATGGGCGTATCGTGTCTATACGCGAGACATTGCATTCCGGTGATACGATAGAGATTCTGACGCAAAACAATCAGAGGCCCAAGCCCAGTTGGTTGGGTATCGTAAAGACGCCAAAGGCAAAAGCCAAGGTCAAGTTGGCGCTCAAGGAGACTCAGGCTAAAGAGGGACTTCTCGCCAGAGAAATGCTTGAGCGTAGGTTCAAGAATCGTAAGATTGAGATAGATGAAACGCTTGTTAATATCCTTATCAAAAAGATGGGATTTAAGGAGCGCTCTGATTTCTATAGAAATGTGGCTGATGGGAAACTTGACATCAACACCATTATTGAGAAATATGTAGAGCTGCGTGACCATCAGTCTGCTATGGCGCAGCAACGCCAGATTCAGTCTGCGGAAGAGTTCAATTATGATGGTACTGATTTCAAGTCTAAAGGGAATGATGACGATGTTCTGGTAATTGACCGCAATCTGAAAGGCATAGAATATAGTCTGGCAAGATGCTGTAGTCCTATTTATGGTGATGATATTTTCGGTTTTGTCACCATTAATGGTGGTATAAAGATTCACCGCACAGACTGTCCTAATGCCCCTGAATTGAGGAGGCGTTTCGGTTATAGATTTGTAAAGGCGCGTTGGAGTGGAAAGGGCAACTCCCAATATAGCGTGACTTTACGTATTATCGGCAATGACGATATAGGTATAGTAAGCAATATTACTAATATTATATCAAAGGAAGAACGCATTGTCATGCGGAGTATCAATATAGACAGTCATGACGGGTTGTTCAGCGGCAATCTGGTCGTAATGATAGATGACACATCGCGCATGGCAAGCCTGATTAAGAAGTTGCAAACAGTAAAAGGCGTTAAGTCGGTGGCCCGACTTTAACGCCTTCGGCTTGATTTCTCATCCACAATTTGTATGCCTTTTTCCGTACACATACCGCGGATAAATACAAGAATGGTATTGTCGAAGATACTCTGAAAGGAGTATTTGTTGTACATGCCCGTTTCGATAATATATGTCATGGCGTTTTGTACAACTTCAGTGATAATGGCAAAGTTGGTTCCTTGCCTGAAGTACCCGTCTTCAATGCCCCATTGGAAAAAATCACTAATGGTCTTTTCGCGCTCCTTACGTCGTTTGGCGTGCATCTCCATTACTGTCTTATATTTGGGTATGTCTATGAAAAACTGTGGATTAATGTGGGAGAATGCGTCAACTTGTATGTAATACGATTCCATCAGGATTTCGACGGCATTGCGCTTTCCTCCTTGGGCATAGTTAAGCAGGTAGGCGTCGATGTGTTCTTCGGTCTCTAATAGACCTTCGTATAACAATTGCTCTTTATCCTGGTAGATTTCATATAGCGTGCGCTTTGAAATACTAAGTATCTTGGCAATGTCATCCATCTTGATTTTCTTGATACCATGCAGGAGAAACTGCTCCATTGCGGTCTTGAGAATCTTGCCTTTAAGTTCCTTTCTGTAAATCGTTTCGTTTGCCATGATGACATTATATATTTTCTAAATGCAAAAGTATAAAAAAAAGATAAAAACTTGTCCTTGTTTGTGGGTTTTTTGTTAACTTTGTCACATTATTATTTCAGATGGTAACATAAATAAACTCTAAGATAAAGATGGTAAAGATTACAAAAGAGGCCGCTTTGGAGTATCACCAAAATTGCAGACCTGGAAAGATTGAGGTTAAACCAACCAAACCATTTCATACTCAAACTGATTTGAGCTTGGCTTATTCGCCAGGTGTAGCATTCCCGTGTTTGGAAATCCAGAACAATCCGGACGATGCATACAAATATACCGACAAAGGTAATTTGGTGGCTGTTATCTCTAATGGTACGGCAGTTCTTGGATTAGGAGATATCGGCGCCCTTAGTGGAAAGCCAGTTATGGAAGGTAAGGGATTGCTATTCAAAATCTACGGAGGTATTGATGTCTTTGATATCGAAGTTGACGAGAAAGACCCGGAAAAGTTCTGTGAGGCAGTTGAGCGCATAGCCCCTTCATTTGGTGGTATTAATCTTGAGGACATCAAGGCTCCCGAGTGTTTCTATATAGAAGAGCGTTTGAAGAAAAACCTTGATATCCCAGTAATGCATGACGACCAGCATGGTACTGCAATTATCAGCGCTGCGGGACTGAAAAATGCCTTGGAGGTTGCTGGCAAGGATATTGCCAAGGTAAAAATCGTTGTCAATGGTGCGGGAGCAGCAGCAATCAGCTGTACAAAACTATATGTTGCACTTGGCGCACGCCGTGAGAATATAGTAATGCTTGATTCAAAGGGCGTGATTACTACCGATAGAGAAAAACTGACTCCGCAGAAAGCATTGTTTGCAACCGAGCGCAGAGATGTACATACTCTGGAAGAAGCTATAAAGGGTGCCGATGTCTTCGTGGGACTGTCCAAGGGCAATGTGCTTACTCAGGACATGATACGTTCGATGGCGAAAAGTCCTATTGTTTTTGCTCTGGCAAATCCTGTGCCTGAAATCAGCTACGAAGATGCCATGGCAAGTCGTCCAGATGTGTTGATGTCAACAGGTAGAAGTGATTATCCTAATCAGATAAACAATGTAATAGGTTTCCCATATATATTCAGAGGTGCGCTTGATGTGCATGCGCGCGCCATAAATGAAGAAATGAAAATGGCTGCTGTACACGCAATAGCTGATTTGGCCAAGCAGCCTGTTCCTGATGTCGTCAACGAGGTATATCACGTAAACGAATTGGAATTCGGTCCTGATTACTTCATACCGAAGCCCGTTGACCCCAGATTGATTACGGATGTTAGTGCCGCTGTAGCTAAAGCCGCTATAGAAAGTGGTGTGGCCCGTCTGGAGATAAAGGATTGGGATGCATATAAGGATCATTTGCGGCAGATGTTAGGTCAGGAGACCAAGCTCACTCGTAATCTGCATGCCACTGCAGCTTTGCATCCTCAACGTGTGGTATTTGCGGAAGGTGGACACCCAACGATGATGAAGGCGGCAGTGCAGGCCCGTCAAGAAGGAATCTGCCAGCCAATCTTGCTTGGTAACCCTGACCGCCTGAATCGCCTGGCCAATCGCTTGAAGCTCGACCTTGCAAATATAGAGATTGTGGATATGCGCGCCGATAAAGAGCAGGGCCGCAGAGCTACTTATGCCAAGCATTTGGCAGAGAAACGTGCACGTCAAGGATATACTTTTGAAGAGGCATACGACAAGATGTATGAGCGTAATTACTTTGGAATGTCTATGGTGGAGCAGGGGGATGCCGATGCATTTATAACCGGACTTTACACCAAGTATTCCAATACTATCAAGGTGGCGAAAGAGGTTATTGGAATACGTCCCGAGTACAACACATTTGCCACTATGCATATTCTGAATACTAAGAAAGGTACGTATTTTATAGCTGATACGCTGATTAATCGACATCCGGACCAGAATGTGCTTTATGATATTGCTAAGTTGAGCGCTAATGCTGTTAAGTTCTTTAATGTAGAACCCGTCATTGCCATGATCAGTTACTCTAATTTTGGAACGGATGACGCAGGTAGTCCCCAGAAAGTTCATGCTGCAGTGGAGCAACTCCAGAAAGATTTCCCCAACTTGAAAGTGGATGGAGAAATGCAAGTGAATTTTGCTCTGAATAAGGAATTAAGAGATGACAAATATCCATTTACCCGTCTGAAAGGAAAGGATGTCAATACGCTTGTCTTCCCAAATATGAGCAGCGCCAATGGTAGTTACAAACTACTCCAGGCCCTTGATCCTGATGCGGAAATTATAGGTCCGATTCAGATGGGATTGAACAAACCGATTCACTTTACAGATTTTGAGAGTTCGGTGCGAGACATAGTGAATGTTACTGCGGTGGCGGTGATTGACGCGTATGTTCAAAAAATTATAAACAAAAACAAATAAGCAATTATCTTAGAATAAACGGCCATCTGCATTAACTTCAGATGGCCGTTTATGTAATAATTATCTGTTGTCTTTCTCGTGTTGGGCAAGGAATGCTTCTGCACGTTCGAGGTCTTCGGGTGTGTCTATGCCGACAGTCTCAATAGAGGTTGTTCCAACCTTAATCTTATATCCGTTTTGAAGCCATCTTAATTGTTCCAGACTCTCTGCGATTTCCAATGATGATTGTGGAAGTTTGGTTATTTGCGAAAGTACCTCTTTTCTATATGCATAGATGCCCAGGTGTTTTAAGAAGGGATAGCGGTTAATCCATTCCTGTTTCTCTACTCCACGGACAAAGGGTATAATGCTTCGTGAGAAATACATGGCATAACCACTATTGCTTACAACGATTTTGGGAGAATTAGGGTTCTCGACGGCTTCTATTGTTGTAAATGGTTTGCCAAGGGTGGCTATTTGGGTATCTTCATCGTCAAAGCATTTGCATAGAGTTTCAATTTGACTTTGCTGGATGAATGGTTCGTCACCCTGGATGTTAACAACGACATCGGCATCAATATTGATTTTGGTGAGAGCTTCCTGTATGCGGTCGGTGCCACTCTTATGGTCACTCCGTGTCATAATGGCATTTCCACCAAATTTAACTACCGTATCAAAAATGCGCTGGTCGTCTGTTGCCACGTATGCATGGGGCAATACAGATGTAACCTGTTCGTAAACTCTTTGAATAACTGGTTTTCCACCGAGAATTGCCAATGGTTTGCCCGGAAAACGGGTAGAGGCGTATCGGGCGGGAATGATTGCAATAAACTTTGTCATAATTTGGTTTTTTATAGATGCAAAGGTAGTGATTTTTAAGAATATATTTTGCCGTATCATCGTTTTTTGCTAATTTTGGCAATAAATTCTATTAATTTATGACTAAGAAAGCAATTGTTATATATATACTTCTATTATTTCCGTTATTCCTTTCTGCGCAGAAAGTTTATTTAGGTTCGTGTACAACTTCTGATGGAGGTCAATATAAAGGAGAAATGGTGGGTGGGAAGCCCAATGGTAAAGGTTCTGCAGTATATACAAACGGAGACACTTATGAAGGGGAATATGTAAAAGGAAAGCGCAATGGTTATGGCGTATACTCTTTCTCCGATGGTGAGAGATATGAAGGTTCGTGGTTTCAAAATCAGCAACACGGACGCGGAACTTATTATTTCCGTACCAACAATAAGTATGTCGGGCTTTGGTTTCGCGATGAACAGCAGGGCCATGGAGTTATGTATTATTATAATGGTGACAAATATGACGGCAATTGGCAGAAGGATAAGCGCCATGGCAAGGGAAAATATACTTTTGCAAGTGGTGCATATTATAATGGCAATTGGGATAATGATAAAAAATCGGGTAAGGGATTCTTTGATTGGGGAAATGGCACCACGTATGATGGTATGTGGCTTGACAATCAGAGATCTGGAAAGGGAACTTTCAGATATGCCGATGGGGATGTTTATATAGGTGAATGGAAAGACGATATACAGGACGGCTTGGGTATCTACAAATTCCAGAATGGTGATTACTATGAAGGAAAATATGTTCAAGGAGAACGAACAGGGGAAGGAATATTCAAGTATTCTAATGGTGACAAGTATGTTGGAAACTTTCAGAATGGAGAGAAAAATGGATATGGCTCATTCTATTGGTCCAATGGAGACACCTATACAGGATATTGGAGCAATGACCGTCAGCATGGCAAGGGTAAGCTGGTCAAGAAAAATGGCGATGTATTTGAGGCCAATTTCAAAGAAGGTTTGTTTGATGGGGAAGTGATAATCCATTTCGCAAATGGTTCGCGCTTTAAAGGAATGTACAAGAAAGGACTTCGTAATGGTCCTGCAATTGAAGAAGATAAAGATGGTAAACGCTTTGAGGGTGTTTATGCAGATGGTCTGCGGAATGGCCGTTTTTTGGAAAAAGACCGCAACGGAAAAATTGTCGCTCAAGGCAAATATGAACATGGACGAAGAATAGTAGATTAATTTAATAAACGAAATTATGATAATTGACAATTTGACTAATCTTACCAAGTATGTCGCTCTCAACCGTTCTTTTCAAACAGTCATTGATTATCTTAAAGCCAATGATTTGAAATCAATGGAGCCTGGTCATTATCCAATTGATGGTGACAATATATTTGTGAACATCCAAGAGGGCTTTGGAAAAACAAAAGATGAGGCCAAGGTAGAGTGTCATCATGAAATGATAGACATACAGATTCCTTTGACCGAAGTGGAGACATACGGATACATAGATATTACCCACAGAGATGTTAAAGGTTTTGATGCCGTTAATGATATAGGCTTTTTCCCAGACTTGACGCCTTTGTGTTATCCTGTGTGTCAAGTTGGTATGTTTGCCATCTTTTTCCCTCAAGATGGTCATGCACCTATGATAGGTGATACCGCCCGAAAGATAAAGAAAGCAATTTTTAAAGTAAAAATCTAAAGTTATGGTGACGTCAAGTAAAACTTGTAGAAAAGGCTTGAAAGTTGACTCTCCAGCAAAGCAGGCCAAGAGTCAGCGAGTTAAACATTTGGGAATCGTCAAGCGCGATGGCTATCTTGCTCCTTTTGAGGATGCTATTCGTGGCAGGCATGAACATGCTCAGTGGAAATATTCTCAATATACCGATAATGGCAAGTCCACATTATCAGACTTTGCTAATGGACATGAATATTACGGATTGCATAAACTTGAAAAAGGCTGGGTGTTCCGCGAATGGGCTCCCAATGCTACTGACATTTATCTGATAGGTGACTTTAATAAATGGAAGGAAAGTCCCAAGTATAGATGCAAGCGCATCAAAGGTACCGGCAATTGGGAGTTGAAATTGTCGGAAAACAGCATAAATCATGGCGACCTCTATAAGATGCATGTCTATTGGGAAGGTGGCGAGGGAGAGCGTATCCCGGCATGGACTCGTCGTGTCGTTCAGGATGAAGAAACGAAGATTTTCTCCGCCCAAGTCTGGAATCCGGAACAGCCTTATAAATGGAAAAAGAAATCGTTTGTACCTAAAACCAATCCTCTCTTTATTTACGAGTGTCATATCGGCATGTCCCAGGATGCAGAGAAGGTTGGAACCTATGATGAGTTTAGACTCAATGTTCTGCCTCGTATAATCAAGGATGGCTATAATTGCATTCAGATTATGGCGATACAGGAACATCCTTATTATGGAAGTTTCGGTTATCATGTCAGTTCGTTCTTTGCTTCATCGTCGCGTTTCGGTACTCCGGAGCAACTGAAGCAGCTCATTGACGAGGCCCATCAGCACGGAGTGGCTGTAATCATGGATATTGTTCATTCCCATGCTGTCAAGAATGAGGTAGAAGGTCTTGGAAATCTTGCAGGTGACCCCAATCAGTACTTCTATCCGGGAGAGCGTCACGAGCATCCCGCTTGGGACAGCTTGTGCTTTGATTATGGCAAAGACGAGGTCGTTCATTTCCTGCTTTCCAATTGTAAGTATTGGTTGACGGAATTCCATTTTGATGGCTTCCGTTTTGACGGAGTAACGTCCATGTTGTATTATAGCCATGGGTTAGGTGAGGCATTCACCAATTATGGAGATTATTTCAATGGGCATCAGGATGACAATGCAATTTGTTATCTTACATTGGCTAACATTCTTATTCATGAGGTAAACAAGCATGCGATTACTATTGCTGAAGAAGTAAGTGGCATGCCTGGCTTAGCGGCCAAATTCGCTGACGGTGGTTATGGCTTTGACTATCGCATGGCAATGAATATCCCTGATTATTGGATTAAGACCATCAAGGAGTTACGCGATGAGGACTGGAAACCAAGCTCCATTCTTTGGGAGGTTACCAATCGCAGGTCTGATGAGAAGACGATATCCTATTGTGAATCCCATGACCAGGCGCTTGTCGGAGACAAGACCATAATATTCCGTCTTGTTGATGCCGATATGTATTGGCATTTTAAGAAAGGTGATGAGAATATGTGCGCCCAACGTGGTATCGCTCTTCATAAGATGATTCGCTTGGTTACGGCCTCTACCATTAATGGAGGGTACCTGAATTTCATGGGAAATGAGTTTGGACATCCTGAATGGATTGATTTCCCGCGTGAAGGTAACGGATGGAGCCATAAGTATGCTCGCCGACAGTGGAACCTTGTAGACAATAAGGAATTGGATTATCACTATCTTGGCGACTTTGACCATGATATGCTTAGTGTATTGAAGTCAGAAAAGAACATCAACAAGACAGCAGTGCAAGAAATATGGCATAATGATGGTGACCAGATTCTCGCATATATGCGTGGAGACTTGGTATTTGTATTCAATTTCTCTCCATCCCGCTCATATTCTGATTATGGCTTCCTCGTGCCCGAGGGAGCGTATGAAGTGATGCTAAACACTGATTCTAAATTGTATGGAGGAAATGGATTGGCTGATGATACCATTACCCATTTTACCAACTCCGACAAGTTGTATGCTAAAGACCATAAGGGGTGGTTGATGCTTTATATTCCAGCCCGCTCTGCGGTCGTATTAAGACGAAAAGAGTAATACTTTCCTATAAAAAGAATGGCACTGTGGTTTTCCACAATGCCATTCTTTTTTATTTCATGACTGAGATTAAGCCCAGTCGTGTATTGGCTTAGTTGTTGCGGCGAACTTCTTCAAGTGCCTTAACCCAGTTTGTGTCCAAGGAGAATTGGGTAATGAAGTTGTCGTTGTCAACATAGGCATAAATAATGTCTTTGTCCATGTCGTTGAACAATGCGTTTTCGATAGTGACTTTTTTAAATCTGCTCATAATGATGTCTCGTTGATTCTTTTTCTTTTCCATTGACAGTCTCTTTATGTACAGATTGACAAAGTCTATCATTGCGCTCGTCTGGTTGCCTAATTCGTAGGCTGTTACATGGTTGTCGCCAGCCTTCACCATCATATAATATATGGCATCATACTTGAATGTTGCGATTTTCCTTTCGTCAAGCGTCTTCTTGGGATCCGACTTGATGACTTCTTGAATTTGCATGATGCGCTTAATCTCTTTGTAGATTTCCTGAGCGCTTGCGTTTGTTGCCATTGTCAATAGCAACAACATTGATACTAAAAATGTTCTCATATTTTCTTCTGCTGTTTACTTCAACTTTGATATATTGTTTATTCTGTCTTGGTTTCTTGTCGCGAAATCTTTCCAACTCCCGTATTTATGCTCGCTTTGTGGCGCATTCTGTTGCAAAAAATGACAATAAGCGACACCTAATGCGTCAGTTGCATCCATAAACTTGGGCATTTCCTTCTCGTCCATTTTGAGAAGTCGTTGTAGCATTCCTGCCACCTGCTCTTTGCTTGCCTGACCTTGTCCGGTTATGGCCATCTTTATTTTAAGAGGAGCATATTCATGGATAGGGATTTCGCGCCTTATAGCTGCGGCAATTGCCACTCCTTGAGCTCTTCCCAATTTCAGCATAGATTGGACATTTTTCCCAAAGAACGGAGCTTCTATAGCCATCTCGTCGGGCAGATATTCGTCGATAATTCCCGTAATCCTTTCGAAAATCTTGCCTAATCTTATGTAAGGGTCGTGCATTTTTCGTAAATCTATTACTCCTAAAGCCATAAGTTGGGCTTTATTGCCGACGGCTTTCAAGACGCCATAACCCATTACATTTGTGCCAGGGTCTATACCAAGAATGATGCGTTGATTATCTGTCATCTATCAAGATACGGGTTGCTGGCCAATTCATTGCCTATAGTAGTCGTTTCGCCATGACCAGGATATATTTTCGTAGTATCTGGAAGCTGGCAAATCATTCGAAGGCTTTGTATTATCTGGAACATTGAGCCTCCTATAAAATCCGTGCGACCAATGGCATGTCTAAACAATGTGTCGCCAGAGAAAGCAACGTTTTCTTCTTTGCAATAGAAGAACACGCTACCAGGAGAATGGCCGGGTGTTTCAATAATTGTAAACTCATGTGTTCCAAATCTGATGACATGATTCTCGTCAAAATACACGGGATTGGGCATCTGGTAGTCAAGGGTCACATTGACCAAACCTTCCGCTTGCTTGTCGAGCATTTCCATCAGTTGTTCGTCTTCCTTGTGCACTTCTGGCATTAAACCGTATTGCTCATAAATAGTATTATTACCGAAATTATGATCAATATGGCCATGTGTGGCAATGAGGTGCACCGGTTTGAGCTGCTGCTCTTTGATATAGTCTATTATGCTTTGGCGTTCATGTTGTGAGTATGCTCCGCAATCACAGATAACACACTCCTTTGTGTCATCGCTTATCACATAGCAATTCTCTTGCAACATGTTGCATGTAAATCGTTTTATTGTCAGCATGGAATGTATAATATGTTTTTTTCTTTGAACCATTCTTCTTCAAACCAATTACTGATGGGGGCAATTTCAGCAATATTGGAGTAGGGCTTTATCTCTGCTTGCAAGTCACCTCCTTTGAGGCAGATAATACCATTGGGGAGGGCATTGCTTTGTTTCTTGGAAATATTTTTGGCCACAATCTTGGCGAGGTCAGGTAGAGGCATGACCGCTCTGCTCACGACAAAGTCGAATTTTCCTTTTTCTTCCTCGCCGCGGAGATGGACTGCGTTGACGTTCTTCAGCCCTATTGCTTTGGCTACTTCTGTTGCCACCATGATTTTCTTTCCAGTTCCATCGATGAGCCTGAACTTACATTCGGGAAATAGTATAGCAAGAGGAATACCTGGAAAGCCGCCACCAGTACCAAAGTCAAGAAGGGTAGTACCGGGCTTGAAATGAATAAACTTTCCAATTGCGAGAGAGTGAAGAACGTGGTGTTCGTAGAGATTGTCAATATCTTTGCGTGATATTACATTTATCTTTGCATTCCAATCTCTGTATAAATCCTTGAGTTTGGCAAACTGTTGAATTTGTTCCTCACTCAGTTTGTTGAAGTATTTGGTTATAATCTGCATATAGTCTGATGACAATTAAACGGCTAATTATCAATTTCTTTTTGTTCCTTGCAAAGTTACGATAAAAATGTCGTAACTTTGCATAATAATAGTAATTATTTAGTGAATAATGATTAAAGCAGCGCTTTTTGACTTGGATGGTGTCGTATTTGATACCGAGCCACAATATACGCTCTTTTGGGGAGAGATTGGCAGGCAGTATCATTCTGATATTCCTGATTTTGCAAAGAGAATCAAGGGACAAACCTTGACTCAGATATTTTCGGCGTATTTTTCTCATCTTCAGTCTGAACAATCGCAGATTGTAAGTCGTCTTAATGAATTTGAGCGGAATATGCATTTTGATTATGTTCCCGGATTTCAGCAATTTGTTTTGGCATTGAAAGAGAAAAATATCAAAACGGCAATTGTCACAAGCAGTAATAATGAAAAGATGAGAAGTATCTACGCGGCTCATCCTGAGTTTCGGGATTATTTTGACGCCATTCTTACTTCTGAAGACTTCTCCCATAGCAAGCCCCATCCCGAATGTTACCTTAAGGGTGCCGAAGTCTTGGGTGTACTTCCTGACGAATGTATTGGCTTCGAAGATAGTTTTAATGGTCTGAAGGCGGCGCGTGCTGCCAATTTGTATGTTGTAGGACTGGCTACCACAAATAGTGCTTCAGCCATATCAGATTATTGTGATTTAGTAATCAATGATTTCTCAAATTGGACACACAGAATACCTCCATTCATCTGAGCCATTGGCATAAAGAATTCTGGTTTTTGGCTATAGCCAATTCTTTACTTTCAATAGGCGTATATATGTTGATACCTGAAATGTTGACATATATGCGAATCAATGGTTTCTCTTATCAGGCACAGGCTCTTGTAATGGGGGCGTATGTGCTGGGTCTATATGCTTTTGGGCCATTTGTAAGTTATTTGGTAGAGCGTTATCGTCGCAAAAGGGTGTGTCAATATGCGATTTTGCTGTTAATTGGCGATATCCTTATGATGTTGTATTTGCGCACGTCTCCAATGGCTGCTCGATTTGAACTTGTAGTGGCCTTACGATTCATATTAGGTGCCGTTTACGGGTTGGCACAGATGGTCTTGCTTTCTACTCTGGTCGTTGATTCTGTTCAGTCTTATTTCCGTACAGAGGCTAATTATCATATCAACTGGTTCGGTCGGCTTGCTGTTGCTTTGGGCCCGCTGATCTCTCTTGTGGTGGTTTCTCATGTAAGTCTTGAGCGCGCGTTTCTTTTATCTGTGCTGTTGTCAGTATTGGCCCTCTTGCTTATTTCGGTTATACGCTTTCCTTTCAAGACCCCTCCAGATAATATAGAAAGATGTAGCTTGGACCGTTTTCTCTTGCCAGGCGGAGTTATGCTCTTTGTGTGTTTGGCACTGATTATGGTAGTTGTAGGTATGCTTTACACCTTGCGGTTGCCTGCTGCTTTTTTTGCTTGGATGTTGTTGGGATTGTTTGTGGCAGTCCTTGTAGAGAGGATTGCGTTTGTCAATGCCGAGTTAAAGAGTCAAGCTGTAACAGCTCTTCTTGCCATGATTATAGCATTGTTTTTACTCATTGAGCGTTCTGGTTGTCATGAGGTCATATCTATTTCAGCCACATTGCTTGGGTTGGGAGTAGGGGTGATAGGTACGCGTTTTCTCTTGTTCTTTATCAAACTTAGTACTCATTGCCAACGTGGCACTTCTCAGAGTAGTTACTTTCTGTCTTGGGAGACGGGAATTGGACTTGGTGTAGTCGGTGGCTTGGCGGTATGTCACGGAGAGATGTATCTCACCTTATGGATTGCGCTTGCCATTAGTATTATGGCATGTATGCTATATGTATTCTACTTGCATCGTTGGTTTATGAAACACAAGAATAGGTAATAAGCAAAAAACTCATTCAAGACCTGCTTGAATGAGTTTTTTGCTTATCGTATAGGACTGTTTGTTACTCTTCTTTCATATCTCCTTCTATATATAGACGGACCATTTCTACTTTTCCGTTAGTCCTAATGGTAATCGATTTCTTGAAATGTCCAGGGAATTTGCCTTTGCCGTTATAGGTAACTTTTACGGTTCCCTTTTCGCCGGGCATGATAGGCTCTTTTGTATATGAGGGGATGGTGCATCCGCAACTGGCTATGGCCTGGTTGATGATGAGAGGGGCTTTGCCGATATTAGTGAATGCAAAAACGGCAGTCTGGACAGGTGTCTTTTCACTGAACGTGCCGAAGTTATGTACGGTCTTGTCAAACTTTATTTCTGGCTGTTCCTGCTGCGCGTAGGCGACAAGGCTTGCCAGCATCATTAACAATAAAAATATCTTTTTCATATCAATCATTATTTAATATTGTGCAAAGTTAGGGATAAATTATGAATATAGGCAGTTTTCGGCGGTTATTTATAATTTATTAATTAACTTAGTGTTTGTTTGCTATAAACGAAAAGAGTCTTAAGTAAGAACTTAAGACTCTTCTGCGGTGTGTACGGGACTCGAACCCGTGACCCCATGCGTGACAGGCATGTATTCTAACCAACTGAACTAACACACCTTGTTGGTTTTTACATCTAAAGAACTTGCGGTGCGTACGGGACTCGAACCCGTGACCCCATGCGTGACAGGCATGTATTCTAACCAACTGAACTAACGCACCAGTTACCTGTTCCTTATTTGCGAGTGCAAAGGTAGTAATATTTTTCTAATCCACCAAATACTTGCGCATATTTTTATAGAAATAATTGCATGGCATATGCGTCTGCAAAACCGTTTGAAGTGCGGAACCAATCTTTAAGTATTGTCCCTTTGACAAAGCCGACATATTCATGCAAAGACACAGAACGTTCATTGTCAGTATTTATGAGTGCATAAAGTTGGCGAAGGTGTAGCACACTGCCAGCATAACTGATCAGCTGTAGCAAGGCTGATAAGGCATACTTGTTTCTTCTGTATTTTTTAGCAATGACGATTCCCGTCTCGGCTCTTGAGTGATGTGGGTCAAAATTGGTTAGGTCTATCATGCCCACAACCTCGCCTTCTTCGTTTTCGATGGCCCACCTTACTTGGCCGTCTTTATATATGTCGCATGTACTGTTGGCAATAAAGTCATGCAGGACATATCGTGAATACGGGGTCGTATAGTCGCTCACATCCCATAACTCGGGATCATTTTCTATACTATAGAAGAACTCCAAGTCTTCTGGCTCTAAAGCTCTTAGCTTGACTGTTGGCAGGCTATTGGTCATTGAATACATTTTTTTCGGTGATAATCGTATGCGACAATGGGTTGAAAAAGCCCATCTTCACTCTTGGGTGGGCAGACGATGTCGCACTCTTGAATATCTGCTGAAGGGCAAAGGCAGACACATCATATATAATATATGTAAGGGCTGTCTCGTTGAGTTCGTTATACTCTATGTCATCTAAATCTGTAATGTAGTTTGGGTCTAAGCCGTTTGCAGATGCGATTTTATTACACAGTTCTCTATTCTCCATGGGTACGACACAAATGTAGCTTATGGGGGCAGCCACTTTGAGCTTCTCGTTTTTGAAGGTTGAATAGAATTTGCTCATTTTGACACTAATCAGAGTAGATAGTGCCTTCGAGTAAATTGCCATTTGTATGGGAAGAGAGAAAAGAAAACTCAGGTGGGAATAATGCTTGTTGAAGAATATAAGCATTGCCTCATAAAACACGTGCACATAGCGAAACGATGTTTTTTGCGTGCTTTCCCCCTTGTAGTGGAGTATTTCTGTCGGGTAATACCATACATCCCATCCTTTGTTATGTATGCGATACGACAAATCTATGTCTTCTCCATACATGAAGAAGTCTTCATCGAGCAGGCCTACATCTTCCAGCGTAGATTTGCGCAGCAGGCAAAACGCACCGCTTACAATCTCTATTTTGGAAGCCTCGTTCCATGGGAGGTAGCTCATATAATAGTGGGCAAATGTCCGGTTAGCTGGAAAGCGTTCGCACACCCCGCACATCTTGTAGAAGGCAGTGGCAGGCGAGGGTATGCCTCTACGTGATTCTTTGGCCACGCTGCCGTCTGTGTTTAGCATCTTGACTCCTAAAGCACCAGCCCGCTCATGACTGTCCATAAACGCGATAGTTTGGCGAATGGTGTCTTCGCCTACCATTGTGTCCGGATTCAGCAGGAGCACGTACTTGCTTTGGGAGCGCCTTATGGCTATGTTGTTGGCGCGTGAGAACCCCAGGTTCTCTTGGTTTTGGATGAAAACAACGTCATCAAAACGCGGCTTGAGGTAATCAATGCTGCCGTCATTCGAACAATTGTCGACAACACATATTTCGGCATCTATTCCCGTTAGCGCTTTGCGCAACGAGTATAGGCACTGCTCCACATAAAACTTTACGTTGTAGTTAACTATTATGACCGTCAGTTTCATTGTAACAGCGCGACAATGATGGATATACGAAGAATAGGCTCAGGAACAGGATGATGGCAAGATACCCAAAGCCGGCACCGACAAAAAGGTAGTAGCATACCAGATTGATTACCATGGGCACGTTGAGCAGGCATAGTCGTACAATTCCCCAACGCTCGAAATGAAGCAAGGTGTCAGATGCCAGCTTGTTGGCGATGGCTTTGAACTTGAAAAGTTTCAAGGCTACAGGAATCGCAATAATCGTGAGAATCTCCATCATTGACATGATGACAAACTCCACTTGCTTGTCATTGGCCAGGATGCCATTGGGTATGATGTCCAACTCGCCTGATACAATTATGATTGCCGAAAGTACGATTGGAATCCAAAATATGAGTTGTAATTTCTTCTGAATAGTTTCCATTTTTATTTGCTGAAAGGAATACGATTGAGGATAGAACGGCCCAGTGTCACTTCATCGGTATATTCCAATTCGTCACCGATAGAAATGCCTCGTGCGATGACGCTGATATTCACATTTGTATGGGCCAATTTCCTGGATATATAAAAGTTGGTTGTGTCGCCCTCCATTGTGGGGCTGAGTGCCAGGATGATTTCGCCTATATCGTCACGCTCCACGCGTTCTACGAGCGAAGCTATCTCTATATCTCCAGGGCCGATGCCGTCCATCGGGGATATTATGCCACCTAAGACATGGTATAGTCCCCGATATTGCTGAGTGTTCTCTATCGCCATCACGTCGCGGATGTTTTCCACTACACATATTGTCCTTGTGTCGCGATGTGCATCAGAGCATATCGGACAGATGTCAGTATCGCTGATGTTGTGACACACCTTGCAATATTTTACATTATGACGCAAAGTGCCGATGGCGCTGGTGAAACCGTCAACGCTTTCTTCGCTCTGCCGTAAGAGGTGCAGTACAAGTCTTAGTGCTGTCTTGCGCCCGATACCTGGTAGTTTGGAGAACTCGGAGACGGCTTTTTCCAATAGGGTCGATGGATATTGCTGTTCCACCGCGATTAATCGTCAAACAGGTAAACGCCGATACCCACCTTAAGTCCGATTGTGGAGTGGTCGCTATCCTTGAATGAATGTTTGTAATACACTGAAGGCTCGATGGTTACCGAGCGGTTGATGAAGAAGGCATAACCAACTTCAGCACTGGGCATAATGTCGTTGTAACTATGATTGCTGTGCACAAAATTACAATTTGCGCCGAGGAAGAGACCGTTCTGGATGATGTAATAACGGAATCCCACGCCTATTGCTGCCTGGTCAGCTATCTTGTCTTTGCCATAGTGATCATAGCCTACCTCGCCCAAGAGCATCCAATTGTCTGCAAACAGGTAACCTGCCTTGGCCTGTACGCCGAGGTTCAATCCGTTCTCGCTGTTGTATGATAGGTTGAGTCCGCTAAGCGAAGCGCCTATATATCCTTTACCTTGTTGAAACTGTGCGCTGGCTGTCAGTGCGACAACAAGCATCGTTAATGATAATACTATTTTCTTCATAATGCAAATGTTATCTTTTTGTTGTTTGTTTCTTATACCATATTATATATATAATCGTCAATGCAGCGGTAAGCAGTCCTCCTAATGTGTAGCTCAAGCCAGCTGGAAGATGCAGGGCTTTGTCGCTGATGAGGATGTAAGTCGTACATACCATTGTCATGAATGCCGCTGGCACAAATGTGAACCAGTGACACTTATGCTGTTTGGCCAGATATACCGTGATAGTCCATAAGGCAAAGACTGCCAGAGTCTGATTTGACCATCCGAACCATTGCCAGATGGTGTTGAAACCGTCTTTGTTTTCTATCTGCCATACGAGCAAGCCCAGTCCGACGGCAAATAATGGCAAAGCAATCATAAACCGCTTGCCCAATTGCTTCTGGCTGGCATTCATTGCCTCTGCTATGATGAGTCTGGCTGATCTAAAAGCGGTGTCTCCACTGGTGATTGGAGCGGCGACCACTCCCAGCAGGGCCAGCAGTCCTCCTATTACTCCCAGCCAGCCCGTACAGACATTGTTGACCACGTCGGGAGCAGTGAAGTATTGTATCAGTGATTTGCCGTCAGCATCGTTTGCCTGTGCCAGGAAATCACTGATTGTCTGCGGGTCAACCACCTCGCGCCAGCCGCCATAGTAGAAGAAGTATGAAGATACTGCTGCCCAAATCAAGGCCACGATGCCTTCGGTTATCATAGCGCCGTAAAATATGGGGCGTGCCAAACGCTCAGATGTGATGCAGCGCGCCATGAGCGGACTTTGTGTGGCATGGAAGCCGCTTATAGCTCCACAGGCAATAGTTAGGAATAGGCAAGGAAACAAGGGGTTGTTGCTGAAGAATGTATCTGTGCCTAACAGCGAGGTAGGGGTGTTCCTGTTAGAGGCTTCCAGGTCGCTCCATATCTCGGGTAAAGCCGGCATCTTGACAAATAGCATGACCATAAGTGCAAATGCCATGAATATGAGGGAAATGGCGAACAGTGGGTAAATCTTTCCTATAACCTTGTCAATGGGAAGGATTGTCGCCAGAATGTAGTAACCGAAGATGATGATGACCCACCATGTGGTGGTGAGGCAGTAATTCTTCAGAAGTAGAGCCGGGCTATATACAAACACAACGCCGACCATGAGCAACAGGAAGACAGAGAAGACGAGCATTATCCTTCTGGCTGTTGTTCCCAGATAGGTGCCCACCAGTGCTGGCATGTTGGCACCGCCGTGGCGTATGCTTAACATTCCCACAAAGTAATCGTGCGTGGCGCCTGCAAAAATACAGCCAAATACTATCCAGAGATAGGCGGCTGGACCATACCATGCACCCATAATGGCACCAAAGATGGGACCTGTTCCGGCGATGTTTAGAAATTGTATCATAAAAACCCGCCATGAAGGCATGGCGATATAGTCAATGCCGTCAGCGTGGCTGATGGCTGGGGTTGGGTTGTCGGTGGGACCGGCCACGCGCTCGACGATACGCCCATAAATACAATAGCCGAGTATGAGGGCTATCAAGGCCATTATAAAAGAAATCATCTTTCCGCTAATTTAGCTTATATTTGTTGCAAAGTTAATAGATTTTGTTCTAATCGCAAACTAAATACAAAAAAGTTAAGTATCTTTGCGGAAAAATTGAACAATGAAAGTTAGATTACTTCTTTTATATCTCCTGATATCCATATATACGCCGTTATTAGCCCAGTTCAATCAGCCTTCGCCCAAGTATGAGGCGCGGGCAGTCTGGCTTACCACTATCGGAGGGATAGACTGGCCGCACTCTTATGCCCAGACTCCATCTTCGATAGACAGGCAGAAGCGGGAACTGGTTGCCATCTTGGACAAGTTGCAGAAGGCGGGTATCAATCAGGTGTTGTTGCAGACGCGTATTCGTGCCACCACTATTTATCCTTCAGTCTACGAGCCTTGGGATGGTTGTCTGAGCGGTCGGCCTGGCAAGAGTCCCGGTTATGATGCTCTTGCCTTCGCAATAGATGAGTGTCATCGTCGCGGCATGGAACTGCATGCCTGGGTGGTGGCCATTCCTGTTGGCAAATGGAATGGAGCCGGTTGCCGCAATTTGCGCAAGCGAAATCTGAAGATGCTGAAGAGGATAGGGGATGAGGGTTTTCTCAATCCCGAGATGCCACAGACGGCCGGCTATATTGCAGACATCTGCGAGGAGATAGTCAGAAATTATGATGTTGATGGAATCCATCTCGATTATATCCGCTATCCTGAGAATTGGAATATCAAAGTCACGCCTACTCAGGGTCGCAGTTTCATTACTCGTATCGTCAAGGCGATACATGACCGTATAAAGCCCATTAAACCTTATGTCAAACTGAGCAGTGCGCCTATTGGCAAGCATGATGACCTGACCCGATATCAGAGTTATGGATGGAATGCCTATAGGCGCGTGTGCCAGGATGCACAAGGATGGTTGCGGGAAGGGTTGATGGACCAGCTGTTTCCGATGATGTACTTTCAGGGACGCCAGTTCTTTCCATTTGCCATCGATTGGAGCGAAAATAGTTATGGTCGCATCGTCACTCCTGGCCTGGGAATCTATTTTCTGTCACCCAAGGAGAAGGACTGGCCACTGGAGATTATCTCGCGCGAGATGCATGTGCTGCGCCAGTATGGTTTGGGGCACGCCTTCTTCAGGAGCAAGTTCTTTACGGACAATACCAAGGGCATTTACGATTTTACATTAAAGCATAATGCCTCACCGGCTCTTGTGCCGTCAATGACATGGGCCAACAGCACTGCGCCCGCAGCCCCTACATGTCTGGCTCTTGACCACAATCATGTCCTGACCTGGCAGAAGACGGTAACAGGTGGGGATATATATTATAATGTGTATTCGTCTCCCTCCCATCCTGTAGATATCACAGACGGGCGCAATCTTATAGCTGCCCGCGTTAGCGGCAATGCGGTAAGGGTGGGCAACTCGGACCAGTTGTATTATGCTGTGACGGCTATGAATCGATATGGTGTAGAGAGTGGCGCTCTGCAAATGGAGCCTCGGGGCGATTTGTCCTTTGCCAATCCTTCTGCGGCACTTAGTTGTGATGGACGCAAATTGATTCTGCCACATTCACAGGAACTATGGGAGCGCAATGTGGTGTTGCTGGTGACCGATGTTCAGGGCAATCCTGTCCTGACAAGCGCCTGGAAGGGGCAGACTCTGGATGTGAGCAAGATTGCTCCTGGCGTGTACCACCTCTATGTCTTGACAAGTAGGGGCGTGAGACATCGCTGTGGCTATTTTGTAATCCGCCGATAGTGCGACGAGTGGCGCGGTTAACGTTGTTTAACTGTTTGCCGTGCAAGATTTCCCTAAAGTCGCATTTACAAAGCGAAAAAGTTATATTTATAATTATCAACATAACAAGAAAATGAAAAGAAACAGAAAGACAGCCGCCGTCTTGGCGGGTTTTATCATGATGGCCTTGATGATGGTATCATGCAATGAAAGCAACTCGTACCGTGAACTTACAAAGCAGGAAATCCAAAGTGCTTTCTTGACCGTGAGAGGATATCATACAGGCAAGATGGTATATCTGAAGAATATCGGAAACTATCAGACCAAAACCGATACTGTAGATATCAGCTGGACGATTGATACCGACAGCACGCTGACCATACATAACTTTGCCGTGGAGCCATTTGCCGAGTTTATTACCGACAACGAACTCAAGGAAGCCCTGTTGCAGCAGCCTTACCAGGATGTGAAGTGCAAAATCCATTTCGTTGGCTTGTCACCAGTCCTTTTCTATGTCGGTGTTGATGCGCCTGCATACAATATCATCTATGGCGGCCAAAGCCACAAGGTTCAACTGGCGTTTTATGGTAATGCCAATTCGTGCGGAGTATATGATGTGCCAACCCAAAGGATGGAGATACACCTCGTCGGTGGCGGTATCTACGAGGATGGAACCTATAAGGAAAAATATCTTTCTACTACCAACATTCCGATGCTGTTGTTTGCGCCTAATAAGTAGCAGCACGTTTGTCGCTGTGTAGATGACAGCGGCGGTAGAAGATAGGGGAGAGCCGTAACATTCCAGTGTGAGTGCTACGGCCTTTCTGATGTATAGAGGCGATGTCTCCATCAAGAGTGGCGGCAAGGCAAAACCAGTTGCGATGGCGCTGGCGATAGTTTCAAAGTCTGAAATAAATTATTCAAAACATGAATTGAGAATATCAAACCATGCTTTTATCAATTCGCGCTTCGCTTTTGGGATATATTTGATAAAAGGGAATATAAATGCAGGAAACAACAGTCTGGAATGTGGCTGCGGAGCAGTGAAAGTTAAAAAAAAACAATTATGATACAATGAAAATGAAAAAAATGCAGTAACTTTGTAGGAAAATAACAAATGATATAATTTATGGATTGGCTCATTAACCTTTTTACACAGCAAAATTCGGTTGCCCACATAGTCCTTCTGTTTTCGATAGTGATTGCTGTAGGCGTGTTGTTGGGTAAAATCAAGATTTGCGGCATTTCGTTGGGTGTAACCTTTGTTTTGTTCGCAGGTATCATTGCTGGACATGTCGGCTTTACGGCTCCCGTCGATATCTTGACGTTTATTCAGGACTTCGGTCTCATCCTCTTTGTGTTTATGATTGGTCTGCAGGTTGGCCCTGGCTTTTTTGAGAGTTTCAAGAAGGGCGGCGTTACTCTCAACCTCTTGTCCACGGCAGCTGTCCTGCTTAATATTGGCGTGATGTTTGCTTGCTATTATCTCTTTTTCGATACTACGGATGTCAACAATCTGCCGATGATGGTCGGAACGTTGTATGGCGCGGTAACCAACACACCTGGTTTGGGTGCAGCCAATGAGGCTCTTACTTCGGTCTTCCCTGCAGATAAGGTGCCTTCCATCGCTTCGGGATATGCCTGTGCTTACCCCTTGGGTGTACTTGGCATTATCGGTGCCACCATTGCCATCCGCTACATCTGCAAGATACGTCTGGAGGATGAGAATGAGCAGCTGCAGGCGTTGGAAAATGAGAATCCTCACGAGAAGCCGTTCTCTATGCACCTGAAGGTGAGCAACTCTTATCTTGCAGGCAAGAAACTGCAGCAGATTTCCGAGTTCCTCAATCGTGATATCGTGTGCTCGCGTCTGCTTCACAATGGCGAGGTCGTGATTCCTAACAAGAATACTATTCTCGATTTGGATGATGAGATGAATATCGTGTGTGCCGAGCACGATGCCGAAGCTATCCGCGCGTTTATCGGCCCTGCTATCGACAATCCGTTCCCTGAGGATAATGAGAAGCAGCCTCTGGTGTCTAAGCGTATTGTAATTACCAATCCCTCGATGAACGGTAAGACCCTGGGCAAGATGCACTTCTCCAGTGTACATGGCGTCAACGTTACCCGTATCACCCGCCAGGGTATGGACCTCTTTGCCAGTCGTCGTCACCACTTCCATGTAGGCGACCGCATCATGGTTGTCGGTCCCGAGGACAACGTCAATCGTGTGGCTGAGCTGATGGGTAACTCTATCAAGCGTCTTGATGCACCAAATATTGCGACCATCTTTATCGGTATCATTGTAGGTATCGTCTTCGGTAGCCTCCCATTCGCCATACCGGGTATGCCCGTGCCTCTCAAGCTGGGTATTGCCGGCGGACCTCTTATCATAGCTATTCTTATCGGTCGTTTCGGTTATCGCATGCGACTGGTTACCTATACCACGACATCGGCAAATATGATGTTGAGAGAGATAGGATTGGCATTGTTCCTTGCAGCCGTTGGCGTCAAGGCTGGTGGCCACTTCTGGGATACTGTAGTTCAGGGCGATGGTCTCAAATATGTTTATACCGGCTTCCTGATTACTATCATCCCTATTCTTATTATAGGTACTATAGCACGCCTGAAGTATAAGTTCAACTACTTTACCATTATGGGTATGCTGGCTGGTACGTATACTGACCCACCTGCATTGGCTTATGCCAACTCGGTGTGTTCGAAGGAGGAACCCTCGGTAGGCTATTCGACCGTTTATCCGTTAAGTATGTTCTTGAGAATTTTCACAGCCCAGATTATCGTGCTGTTCTGTTGTGGAGGTCTCTGATAGATAGCAAAAAGAAAAATGCAGGTTTCAATCGAAAACCTGCATTTTTCTTTTTCCATTATTGTATATAATCACTTTTATCTGGAACGACGTCGAAGCGTCGGGGATGGCCAGCGAAGCGATGAATATCATACTGTCCGCGGTGGACTTGTAGAATGTGATGTCGCTCAGAATACTCTGCGAAAGATACTCCTTGGGAACCAAATCGGTGAAATCACCCTTAGCAAAGTTGCTTGAATAGATGCGCCTGGCTCCTTGGTAAATGCTCAGGTGGACAATGTTGTCGTAATACACATTGTCGACACCTACACCTTCGTCATTATAAGTAGTCTTGACCACTTTATACGTTGTAGGGTTTACCTGCACATAGTAATGGTACTGGAGTTCGCCAGCCTTGATGACACTGTCGCGCTTGATAAGCTGTCGCTGGTTGAGCGCAATAGTTTTGCGGCTGCCGAAGTAGTAGATGTCCGAGGCATCCTCGCTCTTGGTCAGGGTGATGTGCTCTCCAGACTGGTTCTCGAAGACAAACAGATGCTCCGCTTGTTTCTGGATGTGATATTTGGCCTCCTTGGCGCCGTGCAGTACCAGCGTGTCGTCGATAATCTGGAAATAGACAGGCAGACTTGTTGTGTCGGGGTAGAAAATGGTATCACCCTTAACCCGGAAGGCAACATCTTCTCCGTCTTCGTTTATCCAGATTCCCTGTAGCATCCTTTTGGCAGCCCTGTCTTCCTGTATAATCTTTTTGGTGTGCGGCTGTTGGCTGCACGACAAGATTAGCAGCAAGGTAGCTGCAAAGATTGTAAACTTCTTCATCGTCCAATGCAGTGATAAACAAAGCCAGCTGCTTCAAGTTCGCTGGGTTCGAAGATGTTACGACCATCAAGCAGTATGCGGCGGTTCATAATCTTGCCTATAACGTCCCAATTAGGCAGACGGAATTCCTTCCATTCGGTAAGTAACAGTAACGCGTCAGCACCATTGGCGGCGTCATACATATCTGTAGCGTATTCAACGCTGTCGCCAATTCTTCGCTGACATTCATCCATAGCCACAGGGTCATACACCTTGATGCGGCAGCCGGCTTCCTGCAGTTTCTTGATGATTACCAGTGAGGTAGACTCTCGCATATCATCGGTCTCGGGCTTGAACGAAAGGCCCCACAGGGCAACAGTTATGCCCTTGAGGGATTCGCCGGAAAAGACAGATGTGAGCTTGTCAAACAAGACACGCTTCTGTTGCTCGTTGACACGTTCTACGGCTTTGAGTACTTCCATGGAATATCCGTTGTCGTCGGCGGTCTTGATAAGGGCTTTGACATCTTTTGGGAAACAGCTTCCGCCGTATCCGCAGCCTGCGTAGAGGAATTTACGACCGATACGCGTGTCGCTTCCTATGCCCGCTCTGACCATATTGACATCGGCTCCAACTTTCTCGCAGAGATTGGCGATGTCATTCATAAAAGAAATACGTGTAGCAAGCATCGAATTGGCGGCATACTTGGTCATTTCGGCGCTGGGAATATCCATAAATATGACGCGGAAATTGTTGAGCAGGAAGGGCTTGTACAATCTTGTCAGAAGCTCCTTGGCCCGGTCGCTTTCTACGCCTACCACTACACGGTCGGGGCTCATGAAGTCTTTGATGGCATTGCCCTCCTTGAGAAACTCAGGATTGCTGGCCACATCAAAGGTAATGTCTACGCCTCGGCGGTCAAGTTCTTGCTGGATAGTGGCTCTGACTTTCTTGGCAGTGCCCACGGGCACTGTGCTCTTGGTCACCACTACCATATATTTATTGAGGTTTTCGCCAATGGTCTTGGCCACCTGAAGCACGTACTTCAAATCGGCGCTGCCGTCCTCGTCGGGTGGGGTGCCTACAGCCGAAAAAATAATCTGCTGGTCATTGATAATATCTGCCAATGATGTCGAAAACTTCAATCTGCCTGCTTTGATATTCTTTGTTACCAGTTCATCCAATCCGGGTTCGTAGATAGGAATCTGTCCGTTCTTCAGGCGTTCAATCTTCTTGGCATCTACATCGACACATGTAACTGTAGCGCCCGTGTCTGCAAAGCATGTGCCTGACACAAGACCTACATAACCTGTTCCAACTATTGCTATATTCATTATTCAAATAATTTAGCTTCCTTAAATGATTTGCCCGCCAAGTCCTTGGCGCTTGTTATCACCTTGTCAGGGTCAATGGGCCATTCTATTCCTAATGTTTCATCATTCCATCTTATGCTCGCCTCGTGTTGGGGGGCATAGATGTTGTCCACCTTATAGGTAAAGATAGCCTCTTCGCTAAGCACAAGGAAACCATGTGCAAATCCGCGGGGAATAAAGAGCTGTTGTTTGTTTTCTTCGCTTAGTTCCACCATCACATGATGGCCGAATGTAGGTGAATTCTTACGCAGGTCAACGGCAACATCTATCACTTTGCCCTTGATTACTCTTACCAGCTTGGCTTGCGAATACTCGCCCTCCTGGTAATGTAAACCACGGAGAATGCCGTATCCCGATTTGGACTCATTGTCCTGTACAAAATTGATTTTTCCGACATTCTGCTCAAATTCATCTTGCTTCCAAGCCTCGTAGAAATATCCTCGAGCGTCAAAAAACACCTTGGGCTTAATAATATATACACCTTGAATTTCGGTTTCTATATATTCCATAGTCTGTTTGTTGCTTATTATTCTTTTTTCTTTTATCGCAAATTATTGCTATCGTGTGATAGTTGCGATATCTATGCAAAGGTAAAGATAAAAATAGACAATATGCTAACTTCGGTCCATTTTTTTACACAATTCATAACTATTGTTGTTAATATATATGGTCAAACAGAGTTGAAACATCCAATCCTATTGCGTGGCAATAACAAGAAAGCACGCCTTGGTATGCGAGGCGTGCTTGAAGGTAGTGCTTGTTGTTAACTTGTCAATCCCACTCTGGGTCATTGTTGTCTTCCGAATGGTGATCGAGTGGAGCGCGTGCATTTCCTGGGCTTGCGCTTACTCCAGACGAAGTGGCAAAATTTTGGCCCAATAAATCGGATGGCAATGTAATGCGAATTATCTCCGGATGTATATATTCTTTTTTCATAGATGTGAATTTATTTGATAATGAACTTTTTGCCGTTTCTTACGTAGATGCCAGAAGGTAGGTTGGTGGTATCGTTTATCTTTATGCCTTGCAATGTATACACTCCATTGGCTTGTTTCTCGGTATAGGTGTTGGGGTGGATGGCTGTAGGTAAGTCCAAGCCTATGCTTTTGTTAACCTGCTGCGAACCAGATGGGAACAAAAAGTAGCAGCGGGTACCTTTGAGTGTGCCGGTTTCACTGACATTTGCAATCACAGTACCGTCATTACCGCCTAACAATCTGTATTTGTCATCGGCTTCGATTTCTGTTGCGCTATATGTGCCAACAAACATTGCGGTTGAGCATGATGTTTGCCCATTTATTAAGATTCTCCTTTAATATGGGGTGCTATTTACGAACTTGTTCTACTCCTCAACTTCGGCAATAGAACGCGCCATTGATAGAAATAGATAGCTAATGGTCTCTAATGGCGCATAACGCATATATCTTGTACACCGACGCACCCTGCGCCAAAGTGCTTTGGGGTTGTTGCGTATGAAGAGAGGTTTGGTGTCGCTGAGATGCCAGGCTTCGTACTCGTGCTGTCCATGGGACAGGGCGTAGTCAAGCAAGAATTCTGCCCGGGGCTCCGAAGAGTGAACAAATGGCAGCTCATCGGGTTCAAAGCCCATTGCCGTGATAAGGAAACTGCCTTGTAATGCAGCTGCCCTTGTCACATGAAGTTTCTGCAACCAGCGGTCAAGTTTGACAAAATCGACCTTGTCTCCCCTTGTACGAAGATAGACGGCAAGTTGCACGAGATGTCTGAGTGACGCATCCTGTCCCATCATTGCTGTAATGGATGAGAGTAGAATATCAAGTATCTGCAAGGTATCTACTGATGTGTCTATAGCATGTCGCTCTGTGTTGCGTATTCTTTTAAGTTGGTGGTTAAGCCATAGGTTTGCCATGGAGGCTTGTCGCATGGGAATGGCAGTCTGCGCCGAAGTCACTTCGCCATCGCCCAATTGTAGTGAAGGAATTCCCAACCCCTGATCATACTGGTGGTGTCTCAGTCCGAGGGAGACGGTAGGATCCACACCACGGCTAAGTGCCATATCGCCCAACTTCCTCCACTTGCAAGGAGTCATTGGTTCAAGTCTGGTATATTCACCTAATGCACCAGAGCGTATGAGCGCAAAGAGATTTCGTTTTACTATATCCATATCAACTGTATTTTCGAGGATATCGGAAGATGATGGCTCCGAGTGCTACCACTCCTATAGCCATGGGATAATATAAATAAGGTATAATGGACATCGGGCTGATATGAGCCAGTCCTGCTGCGAGCAGCATCTGCACGCCATAAGGAAGCATGCCCTGTACCATACACGAGAACGTGTCGAGTATGGATGCTGCCTTGCGATTGTCCACTCCAAATCTGTCACCTATACGACGGGAGATATCTCCTACGGTGAGTATGGCTATAGTATTGTTGGCGGTACAGAGATTGACCATGCTCACCATGGCCGCAATTGACAGTTCGGCGCCACGCTTGGTGTGCACCTTGGCAGTAAGTCGGTCTATAAGATAGGAAACTCCGCCCATTTCACTTATGATTTCGAGCAATCCGCCTGCCATCATAGCAATAATGACCAGTTCGCCCATAGATGTGATACCGCTGCCCATAGCATCAAGGAGTCCGAAGAAGTCGTAGGCTCCCACTGCGATTCCGATGATAGCACAAAGGGCTATGCCCAGGCTTAGTACAGCCATAACATTCATTCCAAGCAAGGCCATAACCAGTACGGCTACATAGGGTACTATGCGTATCCAATCGATGGGTTCAATGGCTGATGGAGACGCTATGCCACGTCCCATAAAACCATAGACGGCCAGCAGTACAATTGCCGCAGGCGCCACAATACGCAGGTTGACTCTGAACTTGTCGCTCATCCTACAGCCTTGGGTCTGTGTGGCTACAACTGTAGTGTCAGAAATGAACGAGAGATTGTCGCCGAAATAAGAACCTCCAACGATGACAGCCACCATAAGCGGTACGGAAGCCCCCGTATCGAGAGCTATTCCCGCCGCCACTGGTACAAGTGCCACGACAGTACCAACACTCGTGCCAATAGAGAGTGAGATGAAACATGCCGCAACAAATAGTCCCGGAAGCAGCAAGTTGGAAGGAAGTACATGGAGCGCCATAGCCACAGTGGCATCGATGCTGCCCATGGCCTTGGCAGACGAGGCAAAAGCACCGGCTAATACATATATCCATAGCATGAGCAGCAAACGTCCGGAACCAGCTCCACGGCTATAGATATCAATACGTCCCTGTAGCGTATGGCCGCCCGAAATACATACGGCATAGACGCTCGCCACCATAAACGCCACCGTAACAGGCACGCGGTTGAAGTCGCCCGCCAGAAGAGATAGCGAGAGGTAGAACGTGATAAACACTACAAGGGGCGAAAGTGCCAGCAGGCCTTTTTTATTACTTGTCATGATACTAAAGGCTGCGTCGGTAAAAATCCATATTCTCGCGTGTAATCAACTCTATCGGCATATAGTTGACAGTCGTTACCTCCTTGTGGAGCACTACCGATTGGAACAGCGTTTCTACGCAGAGACTGCCTTGCATAAAGGCATGTTGGGCGATAAGGAAAGAGATAGTGCCTTCCCTCAGGCACATCGCATTGCGGTTGACCATGTCGTATCCCATAATCTGGACATCCTTGCGATGCGTCGCCAATAGGTAATCGGCTACTATATATGCCTTGGAGTTGAATGTGATGCAGTGATGGATGTCTGGATGCAGGGCAAAGAATGAATCTATCATGGCCGTATAGAGCTCATGGTCGTCGCGGTGCTCAATGGGAAGGTCGAGGTAACTCACGCGCACATTGGGAAACCGTTTTTGCATATAGCTCATAAATCCTACGGCGCGGTTTTCCTGCTGACGACTTACTGCGCGCCCGGCTTTCAGCAGTCGCATAAGCATCACCTCCTTCTCTTCACGCGCTATAAGCATAAGCATCTTGGCGGCAAAATAGCCACTGCAGAAAGAATCCTGGCCAAAGAAGGCGAGGGGTTTAAGGTCGGGAATGAAAGAGTCAAGCAAAACAAATGGGATGTCCATCGAATGAAGGCTATCGGTAAACGCTCGTGTTGTTTCCTCGTCCATCGGGACGATTATAAGTCCATCGGGGCGGGCAGAGAGGCAATAGCGGCACTGCTTGACATAAGACTCACTGGAGAAACGGTCAAAATAAACTATCTCGAGACTTATGTGAAAGTCGCGACGGGCATCATTGGCTTTCACGGCTCCCAGCTCAATTTCTTCCCAATAAGCCTCGGACTCATACTCTGGCATGAGCAGGATAAAACGATAGGAGCGGTTGCGCGCCAGGGCACTGGCATAGACATTGGCTTTGTAGTCCAACTCCTTGAGCACTGCGTCAACTTTGGCTTTTGCAGATGGCGACACGTTGGGACGACCGTGCAACACCCTGTCAACCGTACCAACCGACACACCGGCACGCTCGGCAATATCCTTGATTCTAATCTTCTCTGACATGTTATAACGATTAATCATTGCAAAAATAACAATAATAACCGAATTGTGTAAACACACAGCTCTAAAAAATGGCATCATTAGTTTTTTTTTCTTCAATTCTTTCCTTATTATATAAATTATGTGTACTTTTGCTTGATGACAATAAACAGATAATCTAAAATAAGAAAAATGGCAAAAATCGTAACAATGGGCGAAATCATGCTTCGTCTCTCGTCACCAGGACAGAAACGTTTTGTTCAGAGTGATTCCTTTGATGTAGTATATGGAGGCGGCGAGGCCAATGTGGCAGTAAGTTGCGCCAACTATGGACACGAGGCTTATTTCGTTAGCAAACTCCCCGAACATGAAATTGGCCAGTGTGCCCTTAATGCCCTCCGACGCTATGGGGTACACTGCGATTATATAGCCCGTGGTGGCAATAGATTGGGTATTTACTTTCTGGAAAGCGGAGCATCGATGCGTCCCTCCAAGGTAATCTATGACCGTGCCGGAAGCTCAATGGCCGAGGCTACTGCCGAGGACTTCGATTTTGATGCGATTATGAAAGACGCCGACTGGTTTCACTGGAGCGGCATTACGCCCGCCATCAGCGACAAGGCTGCCACGCTTACCCTTATGGCATGTCAGGCTGCCAAGCGTCATGGTGTGACCGTAAGTTGCGACCTCAATTTCCGCAAGAAGCTGTGGACATCTGCCAAGGCACAGCAAGTGATGCGTCCACTCATGCAGTATGTAGATGTGTGTATAGGTAATGAGGAAGATGCAAAGCTCTGTTTGGGCTTTACTCCCGACGCAGATGTGGAAAAGGGTCAGACTGATGCTCATGGATATTATGGCATATTCAAGGGAATGATGCAAGAATTCGGATTCAAGTACGTAGTGAGTACATTGAGGGAAAGCAAATCGGCATCGCACAATGGATGGAAGGCGCTGAGTTATGATGGGCAGCAGTTTTATGAAAGCAAGCACTATGACATACTTCCCATAATTGACCGCGTGGGTGGAGGAGACTCGTTCTCGGGTGGATTGATACATGGCCTCATTGCATATGACGGAGACCAAGCGCGTGCTTTGGAGTTCGCTGTAGCTGCATCAGCCCTGAAGCACACGATACCGGGCGATTTTAATATGGTAAGCCGAGAAGAGGTGGAGAACCTTGCTGGTGGCGATGCTTCTGGAAGAGTGCAGCGATAAAAACAAAAAAAATACAATTATGGCAAGATTTAATAAAGTTCAAGTGATACAGGCCATGCATGATACCGGTATGGTGCCTGTTTTTTACAATAGCGACCTAGAGATATGTAAGCAGGTAATCAGTGCCTGCTACAAGGGAGGGGTAAGAGTATTCGAGTTTACCAATCGTGGTGATTTTGCCCATGAGATATTTGGAGAACTCGCAAAATGGGCTGCTGCAGCCTGCCCGGAAATGATTTTGGGAGCAGGCACTGTAATAGATGCCCCCACTGCAGCCCTGTATATGCAACTTGGCGCCAATTTCATTGTCGGCCCCAATTTCAACGCTGAGATAGCTACTGTCTGCAACCGTCGCCTTGTCCCTTACAGCCCCGGGTGCGGATCGGTAAGTGAAATCAGCAACGCCCAGGCTGCTGGCTGTGATGTGACTAAGGTGTTCCCCGCAGGAAATGTGGGCGGACCGTCGTTCGTTAAAAATGTCATGGCGCCTTTGCGCTGGAGTAATATCATGGTGACAGGGGCTGTAAGTCCCGAAGAAGACAACCTCACCGCATGGATTAAGAGTGGGGTACTCTGTGTCGGCATGGGCAGCAAGCTCTTTCCAAAGGATGTGATAGCCCAAGGCAATTGGCAGGCTATTACAGACAAATGTGTTGAGGCATTAGGTTATATCGCCAAGGCGCGCCAATAACCAAATATCCAGCCAGTATAGGCTTACGCAATGAATAGCAATGACGACATAAAGGCAAACCCAAAGTATGCTCGTTTCCTGAAAGGCTTTATTATATCGCTCGTCGGTATATGGAGCCTTTCATGGCTTATGTCGTGCACAAATCCCACGGCAGGACGCATAGACGGTCTCAACTCGCAAGCCTATGCCTACCATTATCGTAACCTGGACAGCACGGCCTACTATGCACGCCAGGCCCTGCAGCTGTCGGCTGACTACCCGGACGGAAAAGCGGAAGCCCTTAATCATCTTGCCTTTGTCAGTATGGCAAAGATGGACTATGACAGTGTGAAAACGCTCATTGGAAACCTCGACAGGATAACTAATAATCAGGTGGAATTGCTCGTTGCTGACGTGCAGATGATGCGCCTCTGCCAACGTAAATCCTATAACAAGGATTTCTATGTTTATAGGGAGAAGGCTCTTGGTCGGCTGCACCGGATAGAGGAGGAAAGCCGTCTGCTTAACTCACACCAGCAACATCGTTTTGCTTATGCCTGTTCAGAGTTTTACATCGTTGCCTCGGTCTATTTTTATTACATGGGATTGCCCAACCAGTCGCACGACGAACTGGCCCACCTTTCCCAGAGCGACTATCTTAAAGAAGACACCCTACAACTTCTCAATTATTTATATAATGTAGGTTCGGGAGGTATCATTCGTGCGCGGACTCAGGAGAAAGTCGAACAACTTGAATTCGAAAGTCTTATCAAGTGTTATGTCCTTGCCCGCCAAGAGGGCATCCCATTCTTTGAAGCTCAGGCTCTGCAGGGCATGAGTGAGCACCTCGTAGATACCCGTGCACTCTCCAGACTTTTAGAAAATAACCAGCCAGCGATGAGTTATATCAACAATGATGATATGCCCGATTCGCTCTTTGCAGGAAATCTCGCACAGCGTGCGCTGCATATTTTCCAGCATTATGGTGACGTCTATCAGACAGCTGGTGCTTATCGTACTCTCGCCAAATGTTATTGGGCACTCAATGATTACCGCTCGTCACTCATTTGTCTGCATAACGCTCTTGAGGAAGACACAGTTATAGAGCGCGCCCCTGACCTGGTAGCCTCTATTCGGGAACAACTGTCACTGGCTTATTCTGCCATCGATGACAAACCCAACAGTGATTATAACCGCAATATCTATCTCGACATGCAGGAGAAAACGCGACAAGACCGGCAGCTTGAGGCGCGTGCCGAGCAGTTGGATAAGTCGGCCAAACTGCTCAACTCGATGATAGCAGCTATACTTGTAGTGCTTGTAGTATTGGTAACCCTGCTCATAGTCCTTTACCTGAAGAGAAAAAAAACCGACCGAAGCAGTGATATTGAATCGTTGCTTATGTCCCTGCGTAAATGGAAAGAACTCAATGACCGGCAAATGAATCGGCAGATGGAGAAGAGCGACGAGATATGCGAAATGATAGAGATAGAAAAGCTGCACCTGACGCAGAACCGTCGCCGCAATCTCGAACAGAGGGCCAAGTTATCTTTGGTAACCAGCATAACACCCTTTATCGACCGCATGCTTCATGAAGTAAGAATGCTACGCAAGGTAGGTGATACCAACAACGAACGAATAGAGTATATCGCTGAACTCACAGACCAAATCAATAAGTATAACGAAGTGTTGACCGATTGGATAAGACTGCGACAAGGCCAACTCAATCTACACATCGAAAGTTTTGCCCTCCAATCATTGTTTGATATCGTGGCCAAAAGCAAGATGGGATTTCAGCTTAAAGGAATCTCTCTCGATATACAAAAGACCGACCTGACGGTCAAGGCAGACAAGACCCTCACGCTATTTATGATAAATACGATGGCGGACAATGCACGTAAATTCACTCCCGAAGATGGGCATGTGGAAATCTATGCAATACGCCATGACACTTATGCCGAAATCAGTATTTGCGACACTGGACCCGGGATGAGTGATACTCAGTTGAAGCATCTCTTTGACCATAAGCCGATAGTAGATACCTCCGGCGCTGTGCAAGACGGAAAAGGGCATGGGTTTGGACTGATGAATTGCAAGGGAATTATTGAAAAATACAAGAAGGTAAGTCCTATCTTCGCCCAATGTGCAATCGGGGCAGAGAATACCGGCACGGGTAGCAGATTCTGGTTCAGACTTCCGATGGGTGTTGTGAGATTGTTTATAGGACTTTTTATGTCTTTGACAGTATCTACCACATTCGGGCACGACATGTCTGATAAAGTTCGCAAATATGCTGACTCCATCTATCAATGCAATGTTGACGGACGCTACCACCAAGCACTCGTTATGGCCGATAGCTGTATGCAAGCACTTAATGGCAGACGGGGTTATACGCATAAGCACCAGACTTCTGTCGATTTGATGGCTATTTATGACAGTACAGGCAAAGAGGCGGCTGAATTAAAGTGGTTCCGGAGTGGGGTAGAGGCTGATTATACTACTATTCTAAATATGCGCAATGAGATAGCGGTAGCTGCCTTGGCGCTGCACAGATGGAAGCTCTATGAATACAATAACCAGGCATATACCCAGCTGTTCCGCCTGCGCAGTGCCGACCAGTCGCTGAGCAACTATGTGCAGGTTATGCAGAAGGCAGAAACAAACAAGAATGTTGCTATTATCATTCTTATACTCTTGCTGCTTGTCCTTTTTCCTGCATACTACATATTCTATTATCGTTATAGGCTGATGTATAGGCTTTGTCTGGATAGACTGAAACTCATAAACAACCTGCTGATGGAAGATGAACGGCCGGAGAATAAGTTGCTAAAAATCAGTAAAATCTGGGTGATGCCTAAAGTTTCATTTGATAATGATGTCCAGCAGCTTGACCGTCTTGTGGTACAGATTTGCAATGACCTTCGGCAGCAGGTGGTCTATGATGAAAAGCAGCGGGATGCCATTGAAATGGAAACGGATGAGCTCAATCGACGCCAATACGAAGTGGCGCGTCTGCACGTAAGCAACAGTGTGCTCGACAACTGCCTTTCCACCCTTAAGCATGAGACGATGTACTATCCCTCGCGTATCAGGCAGATAGTGGATACCCGACCTATAGACTGCGATGCCCTCGATGAGGTGACCGGATACTATAAGTCGCTTTATGACATATTGAGCCAGCAGGCATTGCGACAGACAGAGACGCCGATACGCATAGATAGTGAAATGTGGGAAATGCTGTTGGATATATTGTCCAGCATTAATCAGGCTCGCGTAACATGGACAGCCCATACAAGTGACGGACAATATCAGACTGTGCGGATACCCATGCCTAACGTCAAACTGACAGAGCAAGAGTGTCGGCAGCTCTTTACACCATCGACCAAAGATGTGAGATATTTGATGTGTCGACAGATAATAAGGGAGCTCGGCGAAGTAAGTCAGGCTCGCGCGTGTGGTATCAAGGCAAGCCCTGCAGAGACAGGCATTGTGGTGATGCTTGTGATTCCGCGAAACACCTCATTCTTTGCCAAACAGCAAGGCGTACAATCTCAACCAGAAACGTAACAACTTACAGATATGGAAAAATTTCAAGTAGTCATAGTAGAGGATGTTCCTCTCGAACTCAAAGGAACAGAAGGTATCTTCAAAAATGAGATTCCCGAAGCCGTAATTATTGGAACAGCAGACAATGAGCAGAACTATTTTAAGCTCATGAAGCAGCATCAGCCCGATTTGGTGTTGCTCGACCTGGGACTTGGTGGCTCTACCACTGTGGGCGTTGAGTTGTGCAGATACACCAAAGAGAATTATCCAGGGGTTAAGGTCCTTATCTTTACAGGAGAGATACTTAATGAGAAACTCTGGGTGGATGTGCTCGACGCTGGTTGCGACGGAATTATTCTGAAGAGTGGCGAATTGCTCACCCGAGGTGATGTTGCCAGCTGTATGAGCGGTAAACGTCTGGTTTTCAATCAGCCCATACTCGAGAAGATAGTAGAGCGATTCAAGCATAGTGTCGGGAGTAGCCTTATGCGTACCGAGTCGCTGATTGACTATGAGATTGATGAGTACGATGAGCGTTTTCTGCGACATCTTGCCCTGGGGTATACCAAAGAGCAAATTACCAATCTGCGCGGTATGCCTTTTGGCGTGAAGAGTTTGGAAAAGCGTCAGAATGAGCTGGTACAAAAACTCTTCCCCGACGGAAACCGTATGGGAGTAAATGCCACGAGACTGGTGGTAAGGGCTCTCGAGCTGCGCATACTTGACATTGATAACCTGCATCCCGATGAAGAATAGGCTCCCTCAGACGGCGTTGACTTTGTTGGTGGCTTGGATAATGCTTGTGCTGCTCTCATGGATACTTACAGCACTAAATCCCACTGCAGACCTACGCTCGCTCCTGAGCGCAGAAGGCATACGCTGGTTGTTCGGCAGATTTGTATACACCCTCTCGTCGCCTTTGCTTATATGGCTCGTGTTGGGTGTTATGGCATATGGCCCTTTGACAGAGAGCCAACTGTTCAGGCTCCGCCGTCCGCTTGGAGTAAAAGAACGGTTTGCCCTGCGCGTGGTAATGCTCGAATTGACCATCGTCGTAGTGATAATGGCCCTTCTTACCCTTTTGCCTCAGCCCTTGCTGCTTACGGCTACGGGTACTGTCAACCATAGTAGTTTCCTTCATTGTCTCGTGCCGGTCACTTGCGTGACATTGATTATAGCAGGGCTCACATTTGGAGTAGGGGCGGGAAAAATAGATGGACTGGCGGGCGCCTACAATTCGCTGGTAGCAGGATTTAGAAGTAGTGGACATCTTTTTGTTTTCTACGTGCTCATCGTGCTGCTTTGCTCTACGATAGGCTACGTATTCGACCTATAAACGGCAAATGTTTGAGTGATGATAAAAATTAAGGTCAAAACGCCTTTAGTTTCAGTATTATTTGTTAATTTTGCACCTATAAAAAACAGATAGACAAATATGAATGTATTTTTTTGCGTATTAGCATTGTTCGTGGTGGCCCTCATTGGTTGGGCAGTAGCCGAGTTTAAGGGCAAGTTCTTTGGATACACCGTGTCTGAAGAAGAAATCGAAGCCGCCCATCATGAGGCAGCTCACCGTAGCCCAGACGGCAAGGAGATGGGTATCAAGGAAGTAATTGAAACCATTAGCACAAAGGGCTATAAGTCTGTATAGGCCAGCTGAAAAGTATGGAATTGCCGAACTGTGTGTCGGCAGAAATTAGTATTGGGCAAAGTGCATCGAGACATGCATTTTGCCCAATTGTCTTTTGCAGACAACTCGAATTTGACGCATTGTTTATGACATTAAAATGGAGGAAACATCGTTAAGGACGTTTTCAAATGCAAATGGCATCGTGAATCGATAATATCCAAGTCTGAAATAGTGGTTGCCAATATGTATTTTTTCAATTCGTGATTTAATTGCTAAAAGAAACAGTATCAGGATTATTTGTGGGTCTTGTCTCGGTCCTTGTGTCCCTATGAGGTTGCTTTCAAACGTTTCGCGCGGTTTCTGAGAATCACTGCCATTCTGCTTGCTATCATTCAGAATGAAGGAAACCTTAAAACCAATTCTTTGTAAATATACTTGGAACTTTGGCAGATTGTCTTTTTCCGTCTAATACAACTTACGCTTATTGTACAAAGGACTATTGATAGACAATTGGTGCCGTTCCCTATTGCCGAACCTGCACTAAATGCTTGTTTGTGATAGCGCCATACATAAAAAACCTCTTAAATTGTGCATATCATCGATTTTTTTGTGTAACTTTGCCAAATTAAAAAAAACAGGTATAATAGGTATTAAACGCAAACATAGGTAATATGGCTAAGAAATTTGCCGAACACAATGGCTTGAATCTTGTTGAGGTTAACAAGAGCGTATTGGAAGAGTGGAAGAAGAATGATATCTTCCACAAAAGTATTGATGAGCGTGATGGAAATCCCCAATTTATATTTTTTGAAGGTCCTCCTTCAGCCAATGGTCACCCTGGTATCCATCATGTTCTGGCACGTGCCATCAAGGATACATTCAATCGCTATAAGACCATGCAGGGAATGCAGGTACACCGCAAGGCAGGATGGGACACTCATGGACTTCCTGTAGAATTGGGCGTGGAGAAAGAACTTGGCATTACCAAAAAAGATATTGATAACAAGGCTTCTGACAAGTATATCTCAACGGAAGAGTACAACCATAAGTGTCGTGAAAACGTAATGAAGTTTACCGCTGAGTGGCGTCAACTTACCGAGGAGATGGGATATTTCGTAGATCTTGACCATCCCTACATCACTTACGACAACAAATACATTGAGACCCTTTGGTGGCTTCTCAAGCAGCTTTATAATAAGGGACTGCTCTATAAGGGTTATACTATCCAGCCTTACAGCCCCGGTGCCGGAACCGGTCTTTCGAGTCATGAGCTCAATCAGCCGGGATGCTACCGCGATGTCAAGGACCTTACCGTAACAGCTCAGTTTGAAATTGTCAATCCTAAAGAGGAGTGGACCAAGTGGGGAACTCCATACTTTGTGGCATGGACTACCACTCCATGGACATTGCCCTCCAATGTGGCGCTCTGCGTAGGCCCCAAGATTGACTATGTGGCAGTGGAGACATATAACCCCTATTCGGGCGAGCCAATGACCATGATTATGGCCGAAAACCTCGTGACTTCATACCTCAAGGTCGATCATGAAGCCAAAGAGGGAGATCTGCCTGCATTTGACAAAGACAAGAAGATATGCCCTTGGCGCATCGTGGACCGCATGAAGGGTACTGAACTTGAAGGATACCACTATCGCCAGCTCATGCCGTGGGTCAAACCTTGCGAGAAACTTAATGATCTGTCACCCGCCTTTGTAAGCGATTATGCCGAGGCTCATCCGGAAAAGGTTTTTGCCAGCGAGGATGGTCGTGATTGTTTTGTTGAAATGAATGACCAGGCTTTCCGCGTAATCTTGGGCGATTATGTGACTACAGACGACGGTACTGGCATTGTTCACATTGCTCCTACGTTCGGTGCCGACGACGCCAAGGTAGCCAAAGATGCCAATATTCCGGCTCTATACCTTATTAATAAAAAGGGCGAGACTCGTCCGATGGTAGATTTGCAGGGTAAGTTCTATCTCATTGAAGACCTGGATACTAACTTTGTCAATGCTTGTGTGGACAAAGATTTGTATGCTAACCATGCGGGTGATTATGTCAAGAATGCTTATGATCCACGCTTCAACGAGAACGGAGTATGGGACAAGGCTGCATCCGACAAGGCCGAAGACTTGAACGTGGTATTGTGTATGGAACTCAAGATGGAGGGTAAGGCTCTCCGTACAGAGAAGCATGTGCACAATTATCCTCACTGCTGGCGTACGGACAAGCCAATTTTGTACTATCCTCTTGATTCTTGGTTTATCAAAGATACCGCTGCTAAAGAGAGAATGGTGGAACTCAACAAGACCATCAATTGGCAGCCCGAGTCAACAGGAAGTGGACGCTTTGGCAACTGGCTGGAGAACCTCAACGACTGGAACCTTTCGCGTTCTCGTTTCTGGGGTACGCCGCTCCCTATTTGGCGCGATTCCAATCGTAACGAGAAGTGTATCGGTAGTGTCGAAGAACTCTACAATGAAATTGAGCGCTCGGTAGAGGCTGGTGTGATGAAGAGCAATCCTCTGAAAGACAATGGATTCGTTCCTGGAGATTATTCTCAGGAGAATTATGACCGTATAGACCTCCACCGCCCTTATGTGGACAATATCGTGCTGGTCAATGCCGCAGGTAAACCAATGTATCGTGAAACCGACCTGATAGATGTTTGGTTTGATAGTGGCTCTATGCCCTATGCACAGCTGCACTATCCATTCGAGGGAGAGATGGCACGCGGTACAGAAGCTGATCGTCAGGCTATGATACACTCTGATTACAAAGGAACGCCAATACCTCCTGCCTATTTCCCAGCCGACTTTATCAACGAAGGAGTAGACCAGACTCGAGGATGGTTCTTCACGCTTCATGCTATTGCTACAATGATATTCGATAGTGTAGCATTCAAGAATGTTATTTCTACCGGCTTGGTTCTTGATGCCAAAGGCAATAAGATGAGTAAGCATGTGGGCAATGTTACCAATCCATTTGAAATGATGGAGAAGTATGGTGCTGACCCTGTACGCTTCTATATGATGACCAACAGCGAGCCATGGGATAATCTCAAGTTTGATCCTGAAGGCGTGGATGAAGTTCGTCGCAAGTTCTTCGGTACATTATATAATACATATAGCTTCCTGGCTCTTTATGCCAACGTTGATGGTTTTGACCCAGAGACCATGCTCAACCAAGGCAATCTGGCAGAACGCCCAGAGATTGACCGTTGGATTATTTCCAAGGCCAATTCTTTGATTATTAATGTCTGCAAGCAGTTGAATGATTATGATCCAACAAGAGCAGGCCGTTTGATAGACAATTTCGTCAACGATGATTTGAGCAACTGGTATGTACGCCTCAACCGTAAACGCTTCTGGGGCAAAGAAATGGACAGCGATAAGCTCAATGCCTATCAGACACTTTATTCATGTCTGATGACTGTAGCCAAGCTCGTTGCACCGTTTGCTCCGTTCTATGCTGATCGTCTCTATCACGACCTTGGTGGAAAGATGGAGAGTGTGCATCTGGAGAGTTATCCTGTGGCTGATACCGAGGCCATTGATGCCGAACTTGAAGCCCGCATGGATATCGCTCAGAAGATAACATCCATGACTTTGGCTCTCCGTCGTAAAGTTAACATCAAGGTTCGTCAGCCTTTGGCCCAACTGATGATTCCCGCCATCGACGACAAGCAGAAGCAGCGTATCTGCGCTGTCAAAGACCTTATTAAGAATGAGGTGAATGTCAAGGAGGTCAACTTTGTAGAGAATTCTGGATTCCTCGTGAAGAAGGTAAAGTGCAACTTCCGCGTGATGGGCAAAAAGTTCGGCAAGCTGATGAAGAGTGTTGCTGCCCATATGGATGGCTTGGATCAAGACGCGATAGCATTGTTGGAACAGAATGGTAGCATTTCGTTTGATATCGATGGTGCTCCTGTCACCGTTGATGTAGCAGATGTCGAAATCATCAGCGAGGATATCCCTGGATGGCTCGTTTCCAATGATGGAAATCTCACTGTGGCATTGGAGGTTGAACTGACCGAAGATTTGCTCAATGAAGGTATGGCACGTGAACTCATTAATCGCATTCAGAACATGCGAAAGGACGCTGGTCTTGAAATTACTGACCGCATAGCAATAAAGGTCAGTCCTAATGACAGTATTGCCAAGGCTATTGCCAACTACGAGGATTATGTGAAAACTCAAGTTTTGGCCGATAGTATCTCTGTGGAGGACAATGCTGGGACAGATGTAGAGTTCGATAATTTTGTCGTTCGCATACAAGTAACTAAAATTTAATAATAATAATCCAACCATGGCGCAGTTGTCAAGCGATGTCTGCGTCATGGTTAACCTAAATCACCGATGCATGGAAACTAAGGTACGTTACAGCGATGAAGAACTCCAGGAGTTCCGCGCTATTATTAATGACAAACTGGCAGTTGCACGTGAGAGTTATAGCAAGGTAATGCGTAGGCTGATGAATCAGGATACCAATGATGTTGATGATACATCTCCTACATATAAAGCATTGGAGGAGGGTAGTCTTACCCAATCCAAGGAACAGTTGGTGGAGATGGCGGCACGGCATCAGAAGTTTATCCAAGGTTTGGAGGCGGCATTGATTCGTATAGACAACAAAACCTATGGTATAGACCGTATGACAGGTGAGCTTATACCAAAGGAGCGTTTACGCGCGGTGCCCCATGCCACTCTGAGCGTGGCGTCAAAAAATGCTCGCAAGCAATAAAATGAAGGATATTAGAAATGTTGTGACCCGAGGACGTCTCTCGGTTCTGCTTATTGTGGTGCTATTGGTTATTGACCAGATTATCAAGATTCTGGTCAAGACTAATATGTGCTTGGGTGATGCCATCCATATAACTGATTGGTTTTATATCGATTTCGTGGAAAACAATGGTATGGCGTATGGCATGACGTTTATCAACAAGTTCCTGCTTAGCCTATTGCGTATAGCTGCTATCTGCATTATAGGTTGGTATATTCATCGCCAGATAAAAGTACGTGCCCGCTATTGTTATATCATTTTGTTGTCTATGGTATTTGCCGGGGCTGCAGGAAATATATTTGACTCTATGTTCTATGGGCTTGTCTTCGATGCTTCAACCCCATTTGACGTTTCCTCTCTTGTTCCCTTTGGCACTGGATATGCTCCATTCCTGATGGGAAAGGTGGTAGACATGTTCTATTTCCCAATCATCGTAACGACGTGGCCTTCATGGGTTCCAATGGTTGGCGGCTCTGAATTCATTTTCTTCTCACCCGTGTTCAACTTTGCTGATGCTTGCATTAGCGTAGGTGTGGTTATGTTGCTCTTAGTTTGTCGCAAAGAGCTTGAGACCTTATCTCTTTTTTCCCAATCTAACAAGAAGGATGTTGATAATTCAGAACAAAAATAAAAGGATGTTAGGTAAGGTGCTCTCCTTTATATCCGTTTCATTTCTGCTTATATTTATGCAAGGATGTAAGCCATCCTTGCCTTCAGACATTCTGTCACGTGGAGAAATGGAGGATGTTATGTACGACTATCATCTTTCTAAGAGTTTGGCTTCTCAGCAGGGGAACCCTGGAGAATGGGAGCGTATTTATGAGGATGCGGTTCTTCGCAAACATGGGATTACACAGGAGCAGTTTGACCGTTCGCTGACCTATTATATGCGTCATACCGACGAGCTTTCTAAGATATATGACAAACTTGAGGACCGCCTGCGTGCAGAGGCAGGCTCTTTGGGTGTGTCGACATCAGAGTTGGGCAGTCTTGGCACATTGGGTGCGACAGGAGATACTGCCAATGTATGGAGCGAAACTCGTTCTCTTACACTTATTCCCAAAGCTCCATTCAATCAGAAGAGCTTTGTTATAAAGTGTGATACCTCATATCATGCTGGCGATGCCTTTGCATTGGCATTTGATTGCAATTTCATCTATCAAGACGGAATGCGCAATGCTTGTGTGCTTCTTGCTATCACTTTGGCAAATGACAGCATCGTTTCTTCTTTCACTCAAGTTTCTATGCCATGTCATCAGACAGTAAACTTGTCTGATTATGGGCGGGTTGGCATTAAGGAGATTCGTGGCTACTTTATTTTGAGCAAGAGCCAAAGCCAATTGGAGTCGGCTACAACTTTGCAGCTTATGTTTATCAATAACATACAATTGGTAAGAATGCACTCCAAGCCACAGCCGGCTACATTACCGGATGATGCAGATACATCGGAAATACGTCCGGTTAACGTGCCCCCAATCCCCCGCAAACCTTTATCCCTCCCACAAAGCGCTTCTGGGCAAGTGCAGCAAATAGATAGGACGTTGAAGGTAGAGCCCACAAAGTTGAAATAACTCATTAATTTAGTGTCAAATAAAATTATTCAAGTCATGCAGAGCGTTAACGAATTAATAGACAGACTGATTGATTTGTCTTTTGCAGAAGATATTGGTGATGGTGACCACACCACACTATGTTGCATCCCTGAAGATGCTATGGGTAAGTCTCATCTCCTTATCAAGGAAGATGGAATCCTTGCCGGTGTAGAAATTGCCAAGGAAGTTTTTGCCCGCTTCGACCCAACTATGGTTGTAGAAGTACTCATCAATGATGGAGCCAAGGTTCATCGTGGCGATATCGCAATGGTTGTAACTGGCAAGGTAAGGTCTTTGTTGCAGACCGAGCGCCTTATGCTCAATATCATGCAGCGTATGAGCGGTATTGCCACAATGACCCATCGTTATGTAGAACGTATAGAAGGTACTGGTGCACATGTTCTCGACACACGTAAAACCACTCCTGGTATGCGAATGCTTGAAAAGATGGCAGTCAAGATTGGCGGTGGCGTAAACCATCGTATCGGTCTTTTTGATATGATATTACTCAAGGACAATCATATTGATTTTGCTGGCGGTATTTCCAACGCTATCAACCGTTGTCATGCTTATCTTAAGGAACGCAACCTTGACCTGAAGATTGAGATTGAGGTTCGTAATTTCGATGAGCTCAATCAGGTCCTTGAATGTGGCGGTGTAAATCGTATTATGCTTGACAACTTTACTGTGGCAGATACCAAGAAGGCTGTAGATCTCATCAATCATCGTTATGAGGTTGAGTCGAGTGGCAATATAACCCTTGATACCATTCGCAGCTATGCCGAGCAAGGTGTAGATTATGTTTCTGTCGGTGCTCTTACTCATTCTGTAAAGGGCCTTGATATGAGTTTCAAAGCCTGTTAATCTTTCGCCTATGTATCGTTATATCATAGCATTTATCTTCTCATTGGTGAGTGCAAGCAGTATGGCCTGTACCAATTTTATTGTGGGAAAACAGGCTTCTACCGATGGTTCGGTCATCTGCACTTATAATGCCGATGATTATGGCATGTTCATCAATCTTGCCCACTATCCTGCGGGAATTCATCCCAAGGGAACTATGCGCCAGATTTATGATTGGGACAATGGTGAATATCATGGAGCCATCCCCGAGGCACCTGTTACATATAATGTGATTGGCAATATCAACGAATATCAGGTTACTATTGGCGAAACCACCTATGGTGGACGTGAAGAGATGATTGACCCTACCGGTATTCTTGATTATGGTAGCCTTATATACATCGCGCTTCAGCGTAGCCGCACGGCCCGCGAAGCCATTGAGGTGATGACCACGCTGGCAGAGACCTACGGCTTCAATAGTAGTGGCGAGACATTTACCATCTGTGACCCCAACGAGGCCTGGATTATGGAGATGATGGGCAAGGGACCTGGTTCCAAGAGCGTGGTTTGGGTGGCTATGCGTATTCCCGACAATGCCATTTGTGCCCATGCCAACCAGAGCCGCATAGGCAAATTCAATATGAAGGACAAGAAGAATGTCCTTTATTCCAAGGATGTAATCAGCTTTGCTCGTTCTAAGGGATGGTTTACTGGCAAGGACGCCGATTTCTCTTGGAAGTGGGTATATGCAGCTCCTGATTTCGGCGGGCGCCGATTCTGCGACGCACGCGTTTGGAGCTTCTTCCGTCATTTTGACAAGGGCTTCGACCGTTATCTCCCATGGGCATTGGGTAAAGATAAAGATGCCGAAGATATGCCTTTGTGGATTGTTCCCAACCACAAGGTCTCTGTTCAGGAGGTGCAGGCATGTATGCGAGACCATTACGAAGGCACTCCTCTTGCCACCGATACACTTGATATGGGTGGCGGTATCTGGCAGATGCCTTATCGTCCCACTCCGTTGTCATATACGGTTGATGGCGTCAAGTATTTCAATGAGCGCCCGACCAGTACCCAGCAGTCTGCTTTCAGTTATGTCAGCCAGATGCGCTCGTGGTTGCCTCGTGAGATTGGAGGCGTTATATGGTGGGGTAACGATGATGGCAATATGATAGCCTATACTCCCATATATTGTGGCAATACCGTGCAGCCCGAGTGTTATAATACGCCTGGAGCTGATGCTGTTACATTCTCAGACCGCAATGCTTATTGGGTTTGCAACTGGGTAAGCAATATGGTTTATCCCCGTTATAGCCAGATGTTCCCCACTTTGCGTGAGGTGCGTGACAGTTTGGAGAATAGTTATTTTGCTCAGCAAAAGAGTGTTGAAGACGAAGCCCTCACCTTATATAATAAGGATAAGGCTGCTGCTCTCAAATATCTCAACGATTATAGCAACACTCAGGCTCAGAACATGCTTGCTACATGGCGTGAACTTGCTACTTTCCTCATTGTTAAATACAATGATATGGTTGTCAAGCCCACCGAAGGACGTACTTTCCTGCGTACCAAGACAGGATTGGGAGCCCGTGTAAAGCGAGAGGGTTATCCTGAACAGTTTGCCCGCCAGTTTGTCAAGACTACAGGGACGAAGTTCCAGTCTCCAGAGTAGTCTGATAAAAAAATCATATAACCTTGCAATTGTTACAGATTGCAAGGTTTTTTATTTCATTATGTTCATATTCATTTCTTCCATGTTTATTTTTTTATCAGCTGTTAAAGAAATGAAAACATTGCTTCGCCTAATTGGAAAAAATACCGTAACTTTGCAAATATATAATAATAAACAAGTTACTCATGGGTATTTTTGATTTTTTTAGCAAGAAGAAGAAGGAAACACTGGATCAGGGATTAGAGAAAACCAAGCAGAGTGTCTTTGAGAAGATTTCGCGCGCCGTTGCCGGAAAATCCAAAGTTGACGACGAGGTTCTCGATGATTTGGAGGAAGTGCTGATAACCTCTGATGTGGGTGTCGATACGACCATTAAGATTATTGACCGCATCCAGCAGCGTGTAGCACGCGACAAGTATGTCTCTACCTCCGAACTGAATGCCATCCTTCGTGACGAAATCGCAACTCTGCTTGCTGAGAATGATAAGGATAGTTTTGCAAATTGGGATCTTCCTGGCGACCATAAGCCCTATGTTATTTTGGTTGTCGGAGTCAATGGTGTGGGCAAGACCACTACCATAGGCAAGTTGGCCTACCAATTCAAGCATGCTGGCAAGAAAGTTTATCTCGGTGCTGCCGATACGTTCCGTGCCGCTGCTGTTGAGCAGTTGCAGATATGGGGCGACCGGGTAGGAGTTCCTGTTATCAAGCAGCAGATGGGTGCAGACCCCGCTTCCGTTGCTTTCGACACTCTTCAGAGTGCCAAGGCCAACGATGCCGATGTGGTGCTTATTGATACGGCAGGCCGCCTTCACAATAAGGTGGGCTTGATGAACGAGCTCAAGAAAATCAAGGACGTAATGAAAAAGATTCTTCCCCAGGCACCCGACGAGGTAATGCTTGTCCTTGACGGAAGTACCGGTCAGAATGCCTTTGAGCAGGCTAAGCAGTTCAGTGCGGTCACCCAGATTACCAGCCTTGCCATTACCAAACTTGACGGCACAGCCAAAGGTGGCGTTGTTATAGGAATCTCAGACCAGCTCAAAGTGCCTGTGAAGTTCATCGGACTTGGTGAGAAGATGGAAGACCTGCAACTTTTTGACCGTAAGGAGTTCGTTGATTCTTTGTTTAAGTAAAACAGTCAGGAGTAACATGAAAAAGAAGCATATCGACTTCATCACCATGGGATGCTCCAAGAATCTTGTAGATTCAGAGAGCCTGATGCGTCGGCTGGAGTCCAACGGCTATCATTGCACGCACGACCCTAAGCATCCTTCGGGCGAGATTGCCATAATCAACACTTGTGGCTTTATTGGCGATGCCAAGGAAGAGAGCGTCAATATGATATTGGAATATGCCCAGCGTAAGCAGCAGGGTAAGTTGTCACGCCTCTATGTCATGGGCTGCCTTTCGCAGCGATATCTGGATGACCTTGAGGCCGAAATTCCTGAAGTGGACAAGTATTATGGCAAATTCAATTTCAATCAGTTGATTGCCGACTTAGGTCCGGCTGAGGGTTGCGTTCAGGCTGGTCCCGATTCGCTTCCGGTTCGCCATCTTACCACGCCTCACCATTATGCTTATGTCAAAATAGCCGAAGGATGCGACCGTCGTTGTGCCTATTGTGCTATCCCGCTTATTACCGGCAAGCACCATTCGCGTCCTAAGCAGGAAATCTTGGATGAGATACGTTCGCTTGTTGCCGGTGGCACCTGCGAGTTTCAGATTATTGAGCAGGAATTGACTTACTATGGCGTAGATATCGATGGCAAGCGTCATATTGCAGATTTGATAGAGGACATTGCCAATATCAATGGCGTCAAATGGATTCGTCTCCATTATGCCTATCCCAATCAGTTCCCAATGGAGCTGCTTGATGTGATGGCCCGACACGACAACGTCTGCAAATATCTCGATATCGCCCTACAGCATATATCCGACCACATGCTTGAGCGCATGCACCGCCATGTCTCCAAGCAGGAAACCATCGACCTCGTGAAGGCCATCCGCCAGCGCGTGCCTGGTATTCATTTGCGTACCACGCTCATGGTCGGATTTCCAGGTGAAACCGATGAAGATTTCAATGAACTTGTCGAGTTTGTGCGTTGGGCACGCTTTGAAAGGATGGGCGCCTTTGCTTATTCAGAAGAAGAGGGGACATATAGTGCCCAGCACTATGCCGACGATGTTGCACCAGAGGTCAAGGAGCAGCGACTTGCCCAGCTTATGGCCGTGCAGCAGGATATAAGTGAAGAGATTGAGGCCGCCAAGGTTGGACGTGTCATGCAAGTGATTATTGACCGCAAGGAGGGTGGCTATTATATAGGCCGCACAGAGTTCTGTTCGCCCGAAGTTGACCCCGAAGTTCTCATTCGTGCGTTACGCCCATTGCGTGTAGGCCGTTTCTATCAAGTAAGAATTACAGACTCCGACGAGTTTGATTTGTATGGTGAAGTAGTATGAACAACAAGGAATTTATTGCAGCTCTGTCACAACGCAGCGGATATACCCAGACCGATACACAGCGGTTGGTTAATTCGCTTATTGACGAGATGGCCAACTGTTTTGGCGAAGGTGAAGTCGTTTCCATTCCGTCTTTCGGGTCGTTTGAGGTAAAGAAACGTTTGGAGCGCGTTGTTGTCAACCCTTCGTCGGGTGTGCGCATGCTGGTTCCCCCTAAACTTGTTTTGGGATTCAAGCCCGCTGCATCGGTTAAGGAACAATTAAAATACGGAGGAGGAAGCGATGAGTAAAGTTGGCATAAAGGAGCTGGCAACCATTCTTGCCAAGAAGCGCAAACTTGATTCCGAGGCAGCTCTTGCGTTTGTAGAGAGCTTCTTTGACGTCCTCTGCGACAGCCTCCGTGATGAAAAGATGGTAAAGGTCAAAGGGCTTGGCACATTCAAGGTGGTGTCAGTCAGTGCCCGCAAGAGCGTTGATGTCAATACTGGCGAATCTATCGAGATTTCCGGCCGTGACAAGATTTCCTTTACCCCAGATACAACCCTTCGAGATTTGGTTAACCGCCCATTTGCGCAGTTTGAAACCGTGATGGTCAATGAAGGAGTTGACTTTACCGCTATAGACGAAGCCGCCAATATGTCACAAAGCGAGACTGATGTGGAAGAGCCTGAAACTGCTGCACATAGCGTTGAACCTTTGCCTGTTGAGACTCAATCACAGGTAAATCCCGAGGTCGAAGAACCAAAGACCGTCGCAGAACCGCAAACGCCGCAGATTGACGAAGCGATAGAAGGCGCCGCGCAAGCGGTGGAAGAGGCAGAGGAAGTGGGAGAAGAAAGCTCTGAGTCCCAGGAGGCAGCCCCTGCTTGTCAACCGGAAAAGGAAGATGCCAAGGCAGAAAATATAGAAACTGTTCCCGAACCTGTAGAGGTACCCGCCGTTGAAGCGGTCGAGCCTACGCCCATGCCCGTCACTGTGGTTGATGACAGTGCCAAAATGCTTAGCGAAGTCTTGCGCAAGCAGAACGAACAACTGTCTGAAGCTAACGACCTCCTGCGTGAACAGTTGGAGCGTTCCCATCACCTTATGCGTCTGATAGGCATCGCCGTCGTGGTTGTATTGCTTTTGGTCCTTGGCGGTGGTTATTATATATTTACCAACTTCAGTTCTTTTGCTCGTCTCGCCAATACGGCCACGACGCCTCAGGTTGCCGTTGTAGCCAATCCACAATCCACTGCCAAAGATACGGTTCCCGTCAAGGTTGACGAGCAGCAGCCAGCGGTCGAGCAGCAGCATAAGGACAGCACCAAGCATGTGGCTGCAAAAAAAGAAGACAAGCCTGCAGCTGAGCCTCAGCCCATGACCGAGTATAACAATGATGCCCGAGTGCGCACTGGAGCTTATAATATAATAGGTGTAAAAACGAGCGTAAAAGTTCGTGCTGGGCAGAGCCTCGCATCGATTAGCAAGTATTATCTTGGTCCGGGCATGGAGTGTTATGTAGAGGCGATAAATGGCACGCGTGAAGTCAAGGAAGGACAGATGATTAAGATTCCCGAGCTTAAAATAAAGCGGAGATAGTTTGCTCCTTACAAAAATTATTGGTAATTTTGATGAAACTTAGTGTATAGAATATGATAACTCAAGAGAATTTTGAAAAGCAATATAGCGACCCCATTGAGCAGCAGCAGATAGACAAGTTCGTCTGTGTCGAGATGGGACGCCAGATACACCGTTACATCAAAGGTATGTCTGGCACGCTTGCCATGATGCATCGCTTTGAAGAGCAGCTGGCCCACCTCAATACCGAACAACGCGAACAGGCTATAGCCCGATATATAGACCTGAACCGCAAGGTGCTTGACGGCCTCGATCTCAAGGTCGTGCTGGCAAGAGCCATTGCCAACTATTGCGACACGTTCAGCTATATGCTCGAATTTATCAACGACAAACAAAGGGTGAACTTCTATCTCGCCCGTATCAAAAGCAAATATATCCAGTATCATCAGATATATGAAGAGAATGGCAAATATGGCATTCTTGACCATACGGGTAAGGTGATATTGAAGGCTCAATATGATTTCTTGCGTACTCCTTACGTCTATGTAGATGATTTGCGCACAATGCCTATTATAGCCCAGAAAGACGGCAAGATGGGTTTGGTGCTTCCAGACCGTAAAGATACCATTTATGCCGATTTCATCTACGATGACATTACCCTCCGCGAAGAGCCTCCGTACTTTGAGGCTGTAAAGGATGGCAAGGTTACCTTATTATAATACGGCTGGCAGCTGTTTCGCCGATTTCATCGGCATCGTGACTATCAACTATATATTTTAGGCCATAGATCTGTATGCCTGAATATATAGTTGATAATTTTATATCGGGCAAGGTCGTTTTCTGGATTATTGTCAGACCGACCGTTGTCATCGTGATTCGTCGCATCAGTTTTGATGATTGCAACGCCGAGCTATTCCACTATCGCATCGCGGTAAAAGGACTGCTTGCACCTGGTTTCTCCTTCACCCTTGTTCCATAGTATGTCTCTGCCGGTCGGTAGCGACTTGTGCCGGAACGGTTCGAAAAGTGCCGTGTCGACGTAATCTCCATGTTCGAGGCATGAAACCATAAAATCAAAGTTCGATTTTATCATTTCGCAACTTGATTTGTTAGTTTCAAACTTTGAAATCAAGAAAAACATGCATTTGGGAGAGATGTCGTAGGATAGGGGAGCCGCGTGGTATGGCCAGGATGTTGTCTATGTCTTCATAGCAGTGCCGAATGTGACTTTTATGCAGCCTATGGTAAGCATCGTGCCTGCAGACGAGGTTTGGTGGTGTCTAACAAATTAATTATTAATATGTTCGCATGATAATGGCATCCATGTATGCCAAACGCACAATGATATAATGCAGCCCAAGCCTCACGAATACTGATATTTTTTCAAAAATATGTTCTGAAAAATTTTGTGGTTACCAAAATAAGTCGTACCTTTGCACTCGCAAATAAGGAAAGTCAAAACATGA
>ULQK01091087.1_pt1 | contig 106650 bp, 100 predicted proteins | sample 1954371 | NCBI WGS metagenome assembly ULQK01 (sample SAMEA4835652, study PRJEB28245) | human gut metagenome | biome: gut microbiome; material: fecal sample | place: Denmark | collected 2008 | reverse complement strand
GATTTTTTTAGTTTTGTGTCCAATTTTTGTTGACAAGTGCAGCACATAGAAAAACCGCCTCTGTAATTTGCCATTCACCGAGGCGGATTTTCTGACCCTTTGAATCGGCAACCCACCTTGTTGCGGGCGCATCCAAGAAGCAAGTCCATAGGACGATGCTGATTGGTATATGCGCGCCATGCAATAGTGCCCCAAGAGGCGCAGCCGATTGGATTGGCACGAACTGCTTAGGCGGTTGTCTTTCTATTTTTATTATACCACATTCAAATATTTTTGCAACACAAAGCCCCCTCACCTTGCGGCGAGGGGGCCTTTATACGCGCGTGTATTATTTTGTGTTACTTGCTAATCGTTAAATTAGAAAGTGAAGGTCAGGTCAGCCCAAACGATGTTGTCATGATCTTCATCATGCAGTTTGGAAACAGTGTCATAGTAAGCAACGGTGCCTACAATGTTTTTAGCGAAGGTGTAGTTAGTGCCAACGCCCCAGCCTTTGAAACCTTCATTGTCGAAAGTGCTTGCATCAGTGGTGTGTGCAACATAGGTCATGCCGCCTTGGTCATAGTAGTTAGCGAACAGGCCCCAGCTACCAGCGTCAGCAGCATCGGCACCTTTATAAGCGATTCCAGCAGTCCAGCCATCACTATTAACGCAATCTACATCTTTATCATTGTCGCTCAAATCACCTTTCAGGTACATACCAGAAACAGCTACATTACCATCAAAGTCATAGCTACCGCCAACATACCAGATAGCGTTGTCAATACCTTTAGTAAATTTATCATCGCGTTCGCCATTGTAGCCGCCTTCATACATATCTTTGAAGTTTACATAACCAGCCATAGCATTAAACTTGCCAAAATCACCAGTTAATTCGCCACCACAATAGTTACCATAGGAAGCATCTACACTCTTAGTATCATCTTCATTAGAAGAGCTGAAATCACTGCCTTTACCAACAAAACCTTTTACTTTGATTTTGCTGCCATAGGATACTTCAACGCCGTCAGCGCGGGTATCATATACGTTGCCGTTTGCGAAGAATGCATTGTAACGGCCAGCGGTTACATTCAGGCCACCCAGTTTACCTTCAACATATGCACGTTGGAAGGAAGTATCTTCATTGCCAGCGTTATCATGCAGGTCTTGAGTGTTTTGCAGCATACCGGTGTAGGACCAGTCATCATTGATTTGACCATTAACCCAAATACGGGAACGCAGGCTGTTATCAATGTTGCCATCGTTGCTGGAGTCTTCATACAGGTAACGAGCTTCGCCGGTTACTTTTACATTGTCAGCTTTTTTCTCCAGGTTAGCAACGCGAACGCCCAGGTTGTCCAGTTCGTCAGCGAATTCAGCAGCCAGTTTATCAACGTTAGCGCCTTTAGCCATTGCTTTAGCAACGATTTGAGCCATTTCATAACGGGTCATCAGCTTGTCGCCACCGAAGGTGGAGTCGCCGTAGCCTTCGATTACGCCAGCAGCAGCCAGTTTGTTGATGCTGTCATAAGCCCAGTGACCAGCAGGAACATCAGAGAACGGGTTAGCAGCGTATGCGGAAGCAGTTACGCCCAGAGCCATAGCCATAGCTAATACTAAAGATTTTTTCATTTTAATTTCCTCCTTTAGGAAAATACATTTGAAAAATTCTGCTACGCTTCTTCGCCTTGGCTTTGATACTCGGCTCGCCGCATCTTTCAGTAAGAGTTGCCTTGTTTCCTCTACCATACTCCTTGCAGTCTGCGTTTTTCGCTGCCCTCAGCAGTTAGCATAAGCAAATTTTTCATGACTCTATTGTACCACTTTTTTAATAACTCTACAAGTGCTTCACAAATTTTTCTTAATTCATGTAAATAAAGAGATTCTACTTCGCAAACAATCATTGATATGTAAGCTTTTCTTTTCAAGTATTTTTTCACAACACAAAAACCGCCTCTGCAAAATTTACAGAAGCGGCTGGGTGTTTAAACTAAAATTAAGCTAGGAATTATTTAACACGCAGAGCACGGTCTACTTCGATGCGTACTGCACGGCCAAATTCTTCATGAGTCCAATCCCAACGGCTGGTCAGAGCTTCAGGGATTGTTTTGTCGCTGTAAATGCGATGCTCGTAAGCTTTACCGGTGAGCTTGTTGTAAGCAACTGCATAGCCTTGCAGGTCGATTTGCAGTTTGCGCTCTTCGCTGGAATCGATAGCTTTGTCATCCAGCTTGTCCAGCTGAACAGCGATAACGATGTCAACATCGCCATCTTTAGCAATTTTTTCCAAAGTTGCAGCACTGGGAACCTTGTTGCCAACCTTAGCAGCATCAATAACAGCGGTCAGCTTGTCGTTTTCTACTACTACAAAGCCTTTTTTGCTGTTCAGAACAGCCAGAGCGTTTTTGTAGAAAACCTGATTTGCCAGTTCGTCTCCGCCTTCAACGTTGTTGATCAAAGGCAGCAGAGCAACACTTGCAGCTTCAGCTGCACCAAAGCAGGGGATGCTGAAGCAGATAGCCATAACGGTCATCAATAAATAACGTAAAACTTTTTTCATTCTTATTCCTCCAGACGCATTTATGTAATGCAGAATATAGGTATATTCTAGCATAAATTCAGGAAAAAATACAGTATTTGCTTAAAATTTTCTGACTTGGTAGTCATTGCTTTTTATTGTAAATTATAATTCAAAAAACGACCGCCCATGCGGGCGGCCGTCTTCTTATACGCGCGTGTTAAATATTAGGTTGTTGTATGTGGTTGGAATTAGAAAGTGAATACAACTTGAGACCACAGGGTTTGTGCGTCTTTAGTGCCTTTCTTAGCTTCCAGATCATACCATTCAACCTGGCCAACAATGTTCTTAGCAAAGGTGTAGTTAGCAGTTACGCTATAACCTTTGAAGCCTTGATCAGCAGCTGTATAGCTATCAGCATAGCCGTTCATAGTATGATCAACATAGGTAGCAAGACCTTGATCATAGTATTTAGCAACTAAGCCCCAGGAACCAGCTTTAGCAGCTTTTGCACCTTTGTAGGAAGCAGTTACTACAAAGCCGTCATCGTCGCCCTTGTAACCATCTTCATCACCATTCAGATACATAGCACCCAGTTTGAAGTTTTTATCAAATGCATAGTTAGCAGCTACAGCCCAAATGCTTTGATCTTTTCCAGTTGCTTTATCAGCAGCTTTTTCACGATCAATATCTTTGAAGTCATAATAGCCAGCAGCTAAGGACAGTTTGTCAGCTTTACCGGACAACTCTGCATAGTAAGCTTCGTCAGCTTTAATTTTCTCACTGCTGCCAGGGTCAGCTTTACCATAACCAGCTACTAATTTAACGTCTTTGCCATAAGCAACTTGAACGCCATCAAAACGGTTATCATAAACATTGCCTTCAGCCAGTTTGTTGTTGTAACGACCAGCCTGAACTTTCAAGCCACCCAGTTTACCATTTACGTAAGCACGTTGGAAATCAGTATTTTCATTGCCAGCGTTGTCTTTCAGGTCTTGTTCGTTTTGCAGCATGCCGGTATAAGTCCAGTCATCATTGATTGCACCTTTAATCCAAATACGGGAACGCAGTTTAGTTGCGTAGCCATTGATATCTGCACCATCATCTTTGTAGTGATAACGCAGTTCACCGGTAATCTTTACGTTGTCAGCTTTTTTCTCCAGGTTAGCAACGCGAACGCCCAGGTTATCCAGCTCATCAGCGAATTCAGCAGCCAGTTTGTCAACATTAGCGCCTTTTGCCATTGCTTTAGCAACGATTTGAGCCATTTCATAACGAGTCATCAGTTTGTCGCCACCAAAGGTGGAGTCGCCGTAGCCTTCGATTACGCCAGCAGCAGCCAGTTTGTTGATGCTGTCATAAGCCCAGTGGCCAGCAGGAACGTCAGAGAACGGGTTAGCAGCGTAAGCGGAAGCGGTTACACCAAGAGCCATTGCCATTGCGAGTACTAAGGATTTTTTCATTGTAATTTCCTCCTCTTATCTTAAGAGATTTTTATTTATTACAAAATCCTTCGCAAGTTCCCGCCTGCAAGTCCGGTAAGAGTTGCCTTGTTTCCTCTACCATGCACGAGCTTCGCCTGTGTCAAGGATTTCATAATCAAGGGGTGAAATTATAGATTGGAGTAACTCTATTTACGATTTACTCTAATCTAAATCATACTTATATTATAATGGCGGATAAGTACTTAGTCAAGAGATTTTTTCAGAAAATTTTTAACAGAATAATATTTATTCCTATTAAGAATGTTTGCGATGTTGAGACAGCGCCTTGCACTGGCCTGCCTGCGCTGGAGTAAAACACTTGCCAAAGTCATTTTTTACGCGTTTTAAAGTATACTTGCGAAAATTCTCGAAAAATTGAAAGTATACTTTCGGAAATTCGCTAAAAATAGTAAGTATACTTTCAATTTTTCTTGTGCTGTGCTTTTGAGTGGTTTATAATAGAATTGTAAGGCGGTGATATTATGGCTATTATTAAGCAAGAAAATATTTTAAAAGTCCTTGCAGGCTTCAACCCTTGGTGGAAAACTGGTGCAGTAGCCCCTGCATTTCTCAAAAGCTACAAACGAATTTCCTATTATGAAACACTGGAAAAAATTTCTCATACCACTATACGTCGCAACGTCATTCTTTCCGGTGCCAGACGTGTCGGTAAAACAACCATTATATATCAGGTTATCGATAATTTGCTGAAGCAGGGTGTTGCGCCTGAGCAAATCGTTTTTATCTCCCTAGATCATCCTATTTTAAAATTAAGCAGCATGGATGCCATATTAGAATGCTATCACGAAAATATTCATCCTGATAAAGATGTTTATTACTTTTTTGATGAAATCCAATATGCTGCTGATTGGCCCGGTTGGTTAAAAATCATCTACGACACACAACCTGAAAGCAAGGTTATCGCAACCGGTTCTGCAAGCCCGGCTCTGGTAAAGGGCAGCACCGAAAGTGGTGCCGGCCGCTGGTCTGTAATTCAGGTACCAACGCTTTCTTTTTATGAATATTGTTCACTTATCGGCATCAGTATCACAAATCTTCCCAAAAATCTGTTGCTTTCGCAGCTGCTGTCGATGACTCAGGCCGAGCGTACCAATATTATGCTCAAATTAGAAAGCCTCCGACTGCACTTTAACCGCTATCTTCTTGTTGGTGGCTTCCCGGAGCTTGCTTTAGCTGAGGATGATTTTTTTGCGCAGCAGATTATGCGTGAAGACATTGTAGACAAGGTTTTAAAGCGAGATTTACCTGCCTTGTATAATATCCGTAATCCCCTGGAATTGGAGCGCATCTTTCTCTACCTGTGCAATGTTTCCTCTGAAATCGTTTCCTACGACAGCATTGCCAAAGAACTGAATGGTGTATCACGCCCTACTGTGGAAAATTATGTCCGCTACCTGGAAAGTGCTAATTTAATCTACATCAGTAATCCTGTCCATATCGAAGGCAAAAAAATTCTTAAAAGCAAGCCGAAAATCTATATTGCTGATGCAGCTATACGTAATGCCGTGCTAATGAATGATGACCTGCTCACAAATGCTGCAGAAATGGGTAAAATTGTAGAAACAACTATTTATAAGCATGTTAAAACCTTCTGTTATCGCAAGGCTACCAGCGTAGGCTATTATCGTGCTGCCGGTTCGGAAAAGGAAATAGATGTCGTTGCTGAATATCCTGCTAATAAAGATATTTTGATTGAAGTAAAATATCGTGAGCAAGCACCCATCAGCAACAATGACGCTATCTGTACCCTTGCAGGCAAAGCCGAGCTTGGCATAATTATTACTAAGCGCCAGGACGATTATGGTGTACATGACACACCTGACGGCAAGCAGCTTTTGCGCATCCCGGCCTACGCCTTCTGCTACCTTTTAAGCTTGGCAGAAAAGAATAACATTACCTCTTTTTAAAGTATACTTTCGAAAATTCCTGAAAAATTGAAAGTATACTTCCGGAAATTCGTCAAAAATCGTAAGTATACTTTCAATTTTGCTTGTGCTGTGCTTTTCTCCGCATAAATAAAAAAAAGCAGCAGTGCCATGCGTTCGGCACTGCTGCTTTCAGAGGGTTGATGTTGTGAAAGGATGTATAAAAGAAAAGGGGTATTATGTATCAGTCAGTGGGATTGCTAACTGATGAGCTTATTATAAGGCGAACTGACTGATTAGTCAATGGATAATCTGTGAACTTTGCATCGTTTTGATGAACTCTAAAAAATCATCGTACCGCTGCCATCAGCGCGTAAAAAATCGGCGGTACAATAAGCGCCGGCAGCATATTCAGCGTTTTGCAGTCACGCAGCTGTAAAATTCCCAAGCCGCTGCTCATCAGAAAAATGCCACCCAAAACAGAAATTTCTCCCATCAGCGCCGGCGTCATATAAGGCGCAATTACGCCGGCGAAAAGATAAATGCTCCCCTGCCACAAAAGCAGCACCAAGGCTGCCGCTGCAATGCCGATGCCATAGGCCGAGCCAAGAATAATCGACGAAACAAAATCAAGCGTCGCGTTGGTATACAGATAAGTATTGTTGCCGTTGAGCCTGCTTTCAATCGGTCCTAAAATAGAAAGTGTGCCGATACAGAACAGTAAAATGGCGGTAGAAAGTCCTTCCGCCAGCTTGCTGCCACCCTTGGCGCTTGCCAAAAGCTTGTGAAAGCGTCCGTCTATATCCAGCCACGTTCCTATAACAGTACCAATGGCAATGCTGGCGATGAATAATACCGGGTAGGTTGTTTTCGGCATATTGCAGACAAAGGCATTCGCTCCCAGGCCCACGGTTGCCAGGCCAAGGCCGTCGAAAAGCGCTGTCTTATAGCGTTCGTTAACACCTCTGCTGAGAAAGCTGCCGATTACAGAGCCGGTTAAAATTGCACTTACATTAACGATTGTTCCTAACATTTTCAATATCCCCTCAAGTTTACAAATACTTCCTGCGCAGGCTACAAAGATTTTACACTTCCCCCGCTCAGGCATCTTTACAGATACCCTTTTATTTTATACTATTATAGTACCAAATACAATTCCTACAAAGGAGGCTAATACGAATGAAAAAAACTCTTCTCACGTTATTTTTAGCGATGGCAGTAGCAGCGGGTGCGTCGGCCGCACAGCAAACAGAAGTTGACAAGGGCGACCGCTTTGACTATAAATATCCTGTTTTCACGCAGAAAAATCCTCAGGCAGCACAGCGTATGAATCGCGATATCCAAAAAATGGTCAGCAAATCGCGCAAGGATTTGCGCCAGCCGGATATGCGTGCTGTCGGCAGCAATTATGAGGTGATTTACGAAAATGACCAGTTTATCTGCCTCACCTTCAACACCTGGTACTATTATGATAAGGCTGCTCATGGTATGTACTATACACACGGCATTGTTTATGACAAGGATACCGGCAAGCGTGTTCCCTACACCCGCTTCATTGAAAAGCTGGACGCCGAGCAGCTGAAGCAGGATATCAAGGCCAAGAAGCTGCCTGTTTACGGTGCAGATTTAAAGACTGTCAGCGAAGCGCCGTTTATTGATAACATCGACAAATTTAAAGTCAGCAAGGATTACATCATCACCGAGGACGGTCATCTTTATCTGATGTACCAGCCCTACGAGCTTGACTGCTATGCCGCAGGCGTTACCTATGTCAAAGTAAAATAACAGCAACAAAATTAAAGCACTGCTCTGCATCTCCCGTAAGGAAATGTGAGCAGTGCTTTTTTAGTCTGCCTTTTGGAACATCAGCGGCAATTCCAGATTACATGCTTCCAAAAGCTCCTGATTACACAATACATCCTTCACTGTGCCGTCAGCGGCAATTTTCCCGTCGTGCAGCAAAATTACTCTGTCGCAGGCTGCATAAATAAAATCCAGATCGTGCGAAGCAATAAGCTGTGCGCAGGGCAGACTGCGCAGAATATTTATCAGATTGCGGCGGTTTTTAGGATCCAAAGCAGCGGAAGGCTCGTCCATAAGCACCAGCTGCGGTGTAAGTGTCAAAATACCGGCAATCGCCGCCAGCTTTTTCTGACCTCCGCTCAGGCGATAAATCTTACGCTTGGCCAAATTCTCCAAATGCACCTGCGCCAAAGCCTGCGTCACACGTTTCTGCACCTCCTGCTCGCTATAACCGCAATTACGCGCCGCAAAGGCAACATCACTGTAAATATCTGCCATGAAAAGCTGGCTGTCCGAATCCTGAAAGACATAGCCTATACGCCTGCGCAGCTCGCGCAGGTTCTTTTTGTTTAAATCAAGACCGCAAAGCCTTACTTTGCCGATATCTTCTGGCTCCAAAAGACCGACAAAAATTTTCAGCAGTGTTGATTTGCCTACGCCGTTGGCACCGATTAAGCCTATGCGTTCACCTGCCTTGGCGCTGAAGCTGATGTTCTGCAGCACCACAGCGTCCTTATGCTCATGCTTTTTAGCATAAGCAAAGTGCAGATTTTCTATTTCAATAATATTTTCTTCCATCGTCTGTCCAACGCTCCCTTACAGCAAGCTGCCTAAAATCGCAAACACCGGCAACAAGCGGAACACAAGGCAAAAGCCAAGGCTCAGCAGCACAAATGCCAACGCCCCCTTACCGTCCGCCGCACGCTGCAGATAAAACGTACCGTCAAAGCCACGCAGTGCCATGCTTTCGTACACTGTCTGCGCTCTGTCTATGCTGCGCAAAAGCAGCTGTCCCACCAGCGTACCCCAAGCGTTGAAGGCAATCCCCTTACTGTACGGCGCACGCAGAGCGTAGGCAGCACTCATACGGCTGCCCTCCTGCAAAAGTAAAATCAGATAGCGATAGGTCAGCAGCAGCACAACACTCATCACCTTAGGCAGATGCAAAAGCTGCAAAGCGTAACAAATTTGCTCCATCCCGGTTGTCGCAATGAGAAAGTACACTGCCAAAAAGCTCCACAAGCCCTTGAGCAGCAAAACAAACAGCGACACCCAGCCACCGCTGACAGCAATGCCGCCTATATTGAGCAACACTGCCGTATCAAAATAGACATTGGCCAAGCCTAAACCTATGAGCAGAAAGGCAACTGTCCTAAAGCGCTTAATGCCTTCGCATAAGGATAAATCTGCCAGCTGATATAAAAAGACGGGATAAATGCCCATCGCCACAACACCGCTCAAGGCATACTTATCAAACGAAAGCACTGTGAGAATAAAGCACATTACAGCGCCAAGCTTCGCCAGAGGATGCAATTTGTTAACGAGCGTATTTCTACCTGCCAGCTCATCTAAAACGTGAATAGCGGAGATGGCACGCTCAAGCCTGTTCATGGTTGCCCCGGAAGCTCTTTAATACTTTGCCGCCGGCCAGAATCAGCAGCATAACGATTACCGCACCCACAACACCGGCAAAGGAAGTGCCTGCGGCACTTTCGCTGCCGGCAAAATTGTAATCCGGCAGCAGCGCCGTCACGCTTTGCACCGCTTCGCTCAAAGCGAAAACGCTGCTGTCAGCGCTTTCCAGCTCCGTACTGCCTGTCATGCGCTCCAAGGACCACTCCAGGCCATCCGGCAGCTCGGAAGCAAGCAGGGAAAGACCACCGGCCAGAACAACTGCCGCTGCTCCCATAATCGCCAGCACATTTTTCAAAGATACACTGCTTGCAGACTCACTTTCCTCCGCACACCACAAAAGTGAGGGACGGGCAGCAAACAAAAATACCAAAACCGCTGCGGTAATTGCACCCTCAACCAAGCCGATTGCCAGATGAATAGGCTGCATAAACAGCAGAAAAGCAGCAAAGGGTAATTGCGTAATTCCCGACAGCAGCGTTTCCACCGAAACAGAAAAAGCACCCAGCTGCAAGGAAAGTACACTGCCAAGAACCGATGCGATGATAATTTTGGTGCGTGTCATACCGCTGCGCATCGCCAGCGCCCAAATTACGCCACCGCCGACAAAGCAGCCGTAAAACGCCATATTCCAAATGTTAGCGCCCAGCGCCAGCAGACCGCCGTCCGCAAACAGCAGGCATTGAATCAGCAGCACGCCGATCATCGTCAAAAAAGCAGCGTAAGGACCGACAACAGCCGCCAACAGCATACCGCCGCACAAATGGCCCGATGAGCCTGTTCCCGGTATGGTAAAGTTAAGCATCTGTACCGCAAAAACGAATGCTCCCATCACGCCCATCACAGGTAAAATTTTGTCATTGCGCTCCTGTTGCACCTTGCGCAACGCGTAGCCTGCAGCAACTAAGGAGCAGGCGTACATGCCGCCGGCAACAGCGGACGAAAGCAAAGCATCTGCCATATGCATAAATATCACTCCGTTTTCTGAAATTTATCTTGTTGACTAATTATATCATTGGAGCTTGCTCCAAAGTCAAGCAAAAAAAGAGGACTGCCGAGAGACAGTCCTCCAAAGCTTGTAAAAAATTACTTCTTATCCAGCACGCAGATTTCAATTCCCGACGCAGCCATCATATCCTCCGCCAGCTTATCCGGATAAGGATTAGCATAAACAATGCGCTTAATGCCTGCGTTAATCAAAATCTTGGTGCAGACCACACATGGCTGATGCGTACAGTACAGCGTACCGCCGTTGACAGACACACCATGATAGGCAGCCTGAACAACAGCATTCTGCTCCGCATGAATACCGCGGCAAAGCTCGTGCATCTGCCCCGAAGGCACATGCAGCTGCTCGCGCAGGCAGCCCGTAACCTCACAGTGAGGCAAATCCTTAGGCGTACCGTTATAGCCTGTCGCTACAATCTGTTTATTTTTGACGATTACCGCGCCGACACTGCGGCGCATACAGGTTGAACGGCTGCTGACTACTCTGGCAATCTCCATAAAGTAATCATCCCAGCCGGGTCTTGTTTTGCGTTCCATAATTTTTTATACCGTACCAAAAATTCTGTCGCCTGCATCGCCCAAGCCCGGCACGATGTAGCCATGCTCATTAAGATGATCATCAAGCACAACAGTGTAGATAGGCACATCAGGATGTGCTGCATTCAGTTTTTCTACACCTTCGGGAGCAGCAACGAGGCACATGAAGCGCAGGTTTTTCATACCACGCTTTTTGAGCTGGTCAATAGCAGCAATAGCACTGCCGCCGGTTGCCAGCATCGGGTCAACAACAATAGTATAAGCTTCCATATCCGCAGGCAGCTTGCAGTAATACTCCATCGGCAGCAGAGTTTCTTCGTTACGGCTCATGCCGATATGACCAACATTGGCTTCGGGAATAACACTGAGTACGCCCTCCATAAAGCCCAGGCCTGCACGCAGGATAGGCACAACAGTGACACTGCCTTTAATACGACAGCCGGTGGTTTCGCACAGCGGAGTGGTAACCTTTACTTCTTCCACAGGTAAATCTCTGGTAGTTTCAAAGGTCAGCAGCGCTGCAACCTCACTGATGATGTGGCGGAAGGTTACGCTCTTGGTATCCTTGTCACGCAGGATAGTCATTTTTGCTTGCAGCAAAGGATGGTTTACTACATTGATTTGCATTGGATATATCGCTCCTTTTCTTATTAAGACGAAGCGGATAAAGCTTTACCGGTCGTCTTAATTATAAATTAGTATATAACGGATACTTAGCGCACAGTGCAGCAACACGTTTTGCAGCCTCTGCATGCTTATCAGTATCTTCAGGGTTATTGAGCACCAGGCCCATAATAGAAGCAACCTCTTTGAAGTCCTCTTCTTTGAAGCCGCGGGTAGTAGCAGCCGGAGTACCCAAACGGATGCCGCTGGTTACAAACGGGCTGGCAGGATCAAACGGAATAGTGTTTTTATTGCAGGTAATGCCAATATTATCCAGCAGCTTTTCTGCTTCCTTACCGGTCAGGTTTTTGTTGCGTACATCAACCAGAATCAGATGGTTGTCGGTACCGCCGGAAACCAGACGGAAGCCTTCAGCCTTCAGACCTTCGGCAAAAGCCTTGGCATTCTTGACAATGTTTTCTGCGTACTCTCTGAATTCAGGCTTCAGAGCTTCGCCGAAAGCAACAGCCTTAGCAGCAATAACGTGCATCAGCGGGCCACCCTGGATGCCGGGGAAAATAGCCTTGTTGATTTTCTTGGCATATTCCTCATTGTTGGTCAGAATCAGACCGCCGCGAGGACCGCGCAGAGTTTTGTGGGTGGTAGTGGTTACGATATCAGCATACGGAACCGGAGACGGATGCAGACCTGCTGCAACCAAGCCGGCGATGTGTGCCATATCAACCAGCAGCAGAGCGCCGTTAGCATGAGCAATATCAGCGATGCGTTTGAAATCGATAATCCGCGGATAAGCGCTGGCACCGGCAACAATCAGTTTCGGATGATGTTCTTTAGCCAGCTTGTCCATAGCATCATAATCAATCAGCTCGGTTTCTGGATTAACGCCATAATGAACAACGTTAAAATAGGTACCGGAAATATTTACCGGGGATCCATGGCTAAGATGACCGCCTTGGGACAGGTCCATACCCATGATGGTATCGCCGGGTTTCAGGAAAGCAAAGTACACGGTCATATTGGTGCTGGCACCGCAGTGAGCCTGTACGTTAGCATATTCGGCATGGAATAATTTTTTGGCACGTTCAATAGCCAAAGTTTCAACCTTATCAACATATTCACAGCCGCCATAATAACGATGACCGGGATAGCCTTCAGCATACTTATTGGTCAGTACGCTGCCCATAGCCTCCATTACTGCGGGAGTAACGATGTTTTCGGATGCAATCAGTTCGATTTTGTCACGTTGGCGGTTCAGCTCCGCATCAATGTAACCTTTCAGCTCAGGATCAACTACGCTAAGTTTTTCCAGATTCATTTTAAGTCCCTCCTAAAAATAAAACATTAAATATCAACCAGTTTTATCCACAGGCTGCGGATAAGCGCTCAGAAAATCTGCTCTACTAAAAGACGCAGATGATGCCTTATACCATGCGGAAGATTTTAAATCGCTCAGAAGTTATCAGATGCTAGGCGTCACTGCCGACGGCGTATTTCTATACGTCGAAGCAGGGACAACAACGCAGAGGGTGCCTTATGGGCGATTTTCCAGATATTGGGCACGCGGTCCCCCCACCAACGGCGGACGAGTTTTAGCGGCAGTCAGCACTGCTTCGCCAATTTTTTTATATTGCAGGCGTACAGGTACAGCAACTCGTTTGAGATGCATGCCGATGAGCGTCTGGCCAATATCAATGCCAAGATGAGCAGAAATCTTTTCTACTACTACAGGTTCAGCAAAATTTTCGTAGGCAGCAGTTGCCATAGCGCCGCCGGCATGAGCCACCGGACGCACGGTAACCTCCTCAAGATTGTAGCATTCGGCTGTAGCTGCCTCCACTACTAAGGAACGGTTGAGATGCTCGCAGCATTGTACGGCAAGATAAAGCTCGTGTGCATCGCACACTGCCTTCAGCGCCTTGAACATAGCAACAGCTGTTTCACTGCTGCCGCCGGTGCCGATTTTGTTGCCGAGTACTTCGCTGGTGCTGCAGCCAAGCACGAAAATCTGTCCCTTTTTAGGCTTTGCTATACTAATGAGCTCTTCAGCAGCTGCTGCCAGCTCCTTAGCTATTTGCATATTTGTTTCCATTGTTGCTTTACTTCTTTTCTGTTTATTTTCAGAAACGCAAGAATCGTTTAGGCTGCAACGCAAAGACGATTATTTTGCTTCCAAATCCATGATTTTATTTACACGGCGTTCATGACGACCACCGGCAAATTCAGTTTCCAGCCAAGCGTCGGTAATCATTTCTGCCAGACCTACGCCCAGAACACGCTCGCCCATGCAGAGGACGTTGGCATTGTTATGCTCACGGCTCATTTTAGCGGAGAAAACATCACCGCACAAAGCAGCGCGAATACCCTTGCATTTATTAGCAGCGATAGAAATACCGATACCGGTACCGCAAATCAGGATGCCCTTTTGCGCACCGCTGGCACCGCTGGTAATATCCTCGCACAGCTTAGCAGCATAGTCGGGATAATCTACGGAATCTTCGCTGTAGGTACCATGGTCAACAACCTCGATGCCTTTATCCTCTAAATATTTTTTGATATGCTCCTTCAGATGGAAGCCGCCATGATCACAAGCCATTGCAATTTTCATAAATAATCTTCTCCTCTCCTGTTTTTTAATGCCAGGATTATCTTTAACCTTTATTGTAACATAAATGTCGGTAATTTTACATTATTTTTTAAATGCAGGCTGCCGTTTTCCAGCGTTATAATCTGATAGCCCGCAGCCTTACGCAGGCGGTTCATGATTGCCAGTCCCAGGCCGTCCTCCTCCACGCCTTCGGCGAGAATAACGTCCGGACAGGTACGGTCAAAATCACGCAGCAGGTAGAACAAATCAGCAGCCAGCTGTTCACGGCTGTCACCCCAGCAGGAAAGCTGCAGCTGCTGCTTTTCGACAAGCTCTGCCAGCTCGCTTTCCAGCTCATGTCCGCACAGCACGCCGACGGTTTTGCCTTCAGCCAGAGCCTTGGCAATAACCTGCGGCAAACATTTGCAAGCTTCGCCTTCAAACAGGTAAACAGGTGCCTTCGGCGCATAATGACGGTACTTCATTCCCGGAGCCTTGGGCTTAAAGTTTTTATCTCCCTGCAGGGCAGGGTCAATCTCTACCGCACCCATAACCTCCGTCAGCATTTCATAGGTAATGCCGCCCGGTCGCAGGATAGTGGGAACAGCACTCGTTGTATCCACCACGGTGGATTCCAGCCCGATGCCGCAGTTGCCGCCATCAAGCATACCGGCAATTTTTCCCTGCATATCCTCCAGCACGTCCTGAGCATTCGTCGGGCTCGGACGACCGGAAATATTGGCCGACGGCGCCGCAATAGGGCAACCGCAGGCGCGGATAAAATCCTGGGCGAATTTATTGGATGGGAAGCGTACAGCGACAGTTTCCAGTCCTGCGCTTACAGCGTCAGGCACAATAGCAGATTTATTGACAATCAGCGTCAGCGGTCCCGGCCAAAAATGCTCCATAAGCTTTTTTGCATTAGCGTTCAGGCAGGTAGTCAGCTGCGCAATATCTTCCTTTTTAGCGATATGCAGAATCAACGGATTATCGTTAGGTCTGCCCTTGGCAGCAAAAATCTTGGCTACAGCCTCAGGATTCAGTCCATCCGCACCCAGGCCGTAAACTGTTTCCGTCGGGAATGATACAACCTCACCCGCACGGATTAATGCCGCTGCCTCCTGCATAATCTCTTGATTATCAGAGTTCTTTTGTAATTTCCAGTAGGATGTTTTCATATTTATCCTCACCCTCTTTTTCTTTTAAAGCAAAAATCATGCGCGGTATGCCTGCATAGTCCATACGCACAGCAGTTTTGGCAAAGCCATGCTCCAGACACAGCTTTTGCACCGCTTCGCTTTGGTCAATGCCGATTTCAAACGCCAGCAATCCATCCTCAGCCAGATGCTCCGCAGCCTCGGCACAGATGCGGCGGTAAAAATCAAGTCCGTCCGCACCGCCGTCAAGCGCAGTGCGTGGCTCCTGCTGTACATCCTGCGCCAGCGTTGCAATATCGGCAGCAGGAATATACGGCGGATTCGAAACGATGATGTCAAACTTTTTCTCTACAGGCACGTTGCTGAACAAATCGCTTTGGCGGAAGGCCACACGCTTATCCACGCCGATAGCGGCGGCATTTTCCTTCGCCACCGCCAAGGCCTCGTTGCTGATATCCACGCCCACGCCTACGGCAGCAGGCAGATAATCAAGCAGCGAAACGATGATAGCACCGCTGCCGGTACCGATATCCAAAGCCTTTACGGCACCGTCTGCACGCAGCATCGGCGCTGCCTTCACCAGGCTTTCCACCAACAGCTCCGTTTCCGGACGCGGCACCAGGGTAGCAGGCGTAACCTTAAAGTTATTGCGCATAAAGGCACGCTCGCCGATAATGTAGGCCAGCGGCTCATGCTTAGCGCGTCGCTCTACATAAGAGCGCATCTTGTCGCGCTCCTCCTCACTGAGAGGCTTGTCAAACTCGGTATACAGCTTAATGCGTTCACATTTCAAGACAGCACAAAGCAGCACTTCGGCATCAAGGCGTGGATTTTCCACGCCCTTAGCCTCGAAGTGCTGCTTAGTCCAGTTTAAGATTTTCATAATCGTCCAAACCGGCTTATCCATTTTATTTCACCTGCCGTAATTGTTCGCTTTGCTTAGCAGTAATCAGCGCACCCAGCAGCTCGTCCAGATCACCGTTGACAATGCTGTCCAGCTTATGCAAGGTCAGACCGATGCGGTGGTCGGTAACGCGTCCCTGCGGATAGTTGTAGGTACGGATACGCTCGCTGCGGTCGCCTGTTCCTACCTGACTCTTGCGGTCCTCGGCAGTAGCGGCACGCTGCTCCTCCTGCGCCTGCTCCAAAATACGCGCACGCAATACACGCATACATTTTTCACGGTTCTTCAGCTGAGATTTTTCATCCTGACACTGTGCCACAATACCTGTCGGAATGTGGGTAATACGCACTGCAGATTCGGTTTTGTTTACGTACTGGCCGCCGGCACCGCCTGCACGGTAGGTATCGACACGCAGGTCTGCAGGATTGATTTCTACATCAACCTCTTCAGCCTCCGGCAGTACAGCCACTGTAACGGTAGAGGTGTGTACGCGTCCCTGGGATTCTGTTTCCGGCACGCGCTGTACACGATGTACGCCGCTTTCGAATTTCATACGGCTGTAAACACTGTCACCGCTTATTTGGAAAACGACCTCCTTAAAGCCGCCCAGCTCAGTCGGGTTGGAATCCATAACCTCAACGCGCCAGCCACGGGTTTCTGCATAGCGCAGATACATACGGAAGAGAACACCGGCAAAAAGTGCAGCCTCATCACCGCCGGCACCGCCGCGGATTTCCACGATAACGTTTTTATCATCGTTCGGGTCGGAAGGCAGCAAAAGAATCGTGAGCTTTTCCTCATATTCTTCAATCTGCGGTTTGAGCTCCTTCAGCTCTTCTTTTGCCATTTCAACCAGCTCTTCGTCATCGCCTGCTGCGAGCAGCTCCTCTGCCTCATCGCGAGCCTTAATCATATCGCGATATTCACGGTAAGCGGTAACAATCGGTTCCAGCTTGGCATGCGCTTTGGTAGCCTTCAGCCAGTTGGTCTGGTCGGCAATAACCTCGGGGTCACTGATTTTTGCCTCTAAGTCTAAATATCTGTCTTCTAGTGCCTGCAATTTGTCGAGCATTAGAAATTCTCCTCTCAAGTGTTATGTTAGTCTTATAAATTTAATTCAAAGTGATTCGTTAAGAAAACATTCTCTCCTACAAGCGAAGTGTTCAATATAACGTTATTTTAAAGGCAGAATAGTGCAGTCCCCTCTCAGTCGCCCTACGGGCGCCAGCTCTCCCCAAGGAGAGCCTCATAGATCAGCCTGCAAATCTATATAATCACTTTTATTCTATAATTTCTTCAGGCGGCAACACTGCCTTCAGCGAAGCAATCGCCACCTCAATCTGGCTGTCATCAGGCTGACGCGTGGTCAGCTTCTGCAGCAAAAGTCCCGGCATAATTGCCATATGCACCAGCTTATTATCGTTATGCGCACCGGCAAAACGAATAATCTCATAGCTGACGCCCGCAATTACCGGCATCAGCACTACGCGGGAAGCAATACGCTCCAGCAGGCTGGGCCAGCCCAGGAAGGTAAAAATAAACATGCTTATCAGCATGACAATCATCAGAAAGTTAGTGCCGCAGCGCGGGTGCAGTGTGCTGAACGGACGCACATTTTCTACACGCAGAGGCAAGCCTGCCTCATAGGTGTAAATAGTTTTATGCTCCGCACCGTGATACTGAAATACGCGCTGAATATCCTCCATCGAGGAAATCGCTGCAATATAGGCCAGGAAAATAACCATACGCAGCACGCCCTCAGCCAGGTTGAGCATCATCGGATCCTCAGTCAGCTCATGCAGAAAACGCATAGACCAGGTCGGGATAACAATAAACAGACCGACAGCCAGCAATACGGAAGTACCAATAGTCATCGCCATCTCCTTGCCTGTCAGCTGCTCGTCCTCTTCGCCGGAAACCTGTGCCGAATAGGCCAAGGCCTTGATACCGTCATATAATGATTCAAATAAAGCAATAACGCCGCGAAGCAGCGGTTTTTTCAAAATAGGATATTTATCACGGATACTGTTGACAGGATTTACATCCACGGCAATTTCTCCGTCAGGTTGGCGTACGGCAACAGCCACCTTATGTGGTCCGCGCATCATAACGCCCTCAATTACGGCTTGTCCGCCTACAGATAATTTTTTCGTGCTCATAGATATACTCCGTAAAACTAAATAAAGCAGAACCCGCATGTGCAAGCTCTGCCTTATTGTATAGATTATTGTTCTTTGTTGTAACGTTTGTTGAACTTCTCGATACGGCCACGAGCAGCTACGTTACGTTGTTGACCAGTGAAGAATGGATGGCATTTAGAGCAAACATCCACGCGTAATTCTTTCTTAGTGCTACCAGTTACGAAGCTTGCACCACATGCGCAGATAGCAGTAACTTCACCGTAATTCGGATGAATCTTTTCTTTCATTCTTTACACCTCTCTTTGCTAAGAACATTATATTCATAATTTAGAAGCTGCCTTGCTTGGCAAAGCGGCTTGCATTAACACTAGATTAGTGTAACATATCCTACAAGTAAACGCAAGCTATTTTTTACTAAAATCGGCAACGCCCTGCAGATAATTAATAAACTGCTGCGCTGTACGCCCGGAAATGCCGCCGTGATGCAACTCCCACTTACGCGCTTCGGCACAAAGGAAGTCGTCATCAAGCTCCAGTCCCTGCTTTTTAGCCAGCTCGCAGACAATTTTGTAGTACTCCTTCTGCGTAGGCTGTCCATAATAAATCGTGCAGCCGAAGCGATTAACCAGAGAAAGTTTTTCCTGCATCGTATCCGACTTATAGATACCGTCCTCCTGCGTTACATCGTTGCGGTCCTTCCACGTTTCGTTAATCAGATGTCTGCGGTTAGATGTAGCGTAAATCAAAATATTATCCGGACGCACCTCCAGACCGCCTTCGATGATAGCCTTCAGATATTTGTATTCGATTTCAAATTCCTCGAACGACAAATCATCCATATAGATAATGAAGCGGTAGTTACGGTTTTTTATTTGGGCAATAACCTGTGATAAGTCACGGAACTGATGCTTGTAGATTTCAATCATCCGCAGTCCCTGATCATAATATTTGTTGATAAGCGCCTTAATACTGCTGGATTTGCCTGTACCACTATCACCAAAAAGCAGCACGTTATTTGCCGGGCGGCCTGCTACAAAAGCCTCCGTATTTTCCAACAGGCGCTTCTTCTGGTCCTCATAACCGATGAGATCAGCAAAGATAATCTGCTCCGTATTGGATATTGGCACCAGCTCTGGCGCGCCCTGCTGCGCCTGCGCTATGCGGAAGGCCTTGTTCAGACCAAGCTTGCCCACGCCGTAATCATGATAGAATTTGGTAACGCAGGCGAAAAACTCATCAGCATCAGCAGCACCTTCCAAAGCAGTGCTGAGTGCCTGCACCTTGTCGCTGATATTTTTGTTATAGCGACGCTCCTGCTTTACCACAGCCTGATAATTGCTGATTAACGAAAAGCAGTTAATCTCCAGCGCACGCTCCAATTCACTGAAATCGTAGGCAAAAAGCTGCTGAAAAATTTTGAAGTCATGCTTGGCAAACTGATTCACGCTGCCATCACAGGCACCAACCTTTTCACAGGTAATAGCAAAGGGATTTTCACAGCTTACCAGTAAAAAAGCCAGATAATTGTGCCAAAGATTTTTGTCAAAGCCATAAACGGTGCCGATATCAAGCAGCTTATGTACCTGCTCATAAATTTCCGCTGTCAGCTCTTCGCGGTTATAATCACCCGCTGCAAATTCAGCGCAGATAGCTGCCAACGGCTCCAGCAAATTATCCGCCGGCAGATTGCGGTAAACAACTAATTGTGATACAAGTTTATGCATATCTTTCCCCTCAAATATCTCTATTTTATAAATTCAAACTTCTCTGTATCGAACATTCCCATATCCGTAATGCGCAGCTTGGGAATAACCGGCAGCGCCATAAAGCTCAGGCTGATGAACGGGTCGATGCCGTCTAAAACTCCCTGCGCATGCGCCTTGGCCGCAATCTCATCAAGACTGCCGATAAGCTCCTCGGCAGGTGCGCTGCTCATCAGACCACAGATATTCAGCGGCAGCGTATCAACAACCTCGGTACCCTTGACCAATGTATAACCACCCTGTACGCGTACCAGCTCCTTAGCGGCAGCATTCATTGCTTCCGGACTTGTGCCGATAACAATTAGGTTATGTGAATCGTGTGCCACAGTTGTCGCTACTGCGCCGTCCTTCAGGCCGTAGCCACGCAAAAGGCCGAGGCCCACATTGCCGGTGCCATGATGTCTTTCCAATACGGCAATCAGGTACACATCGCCGCTTGCCAAGGCAGCGGCAATATCCTTGCCCATAATGGTACTTTTCTCGGTAAAAATTTCACCGGGAAGCATAGTGATAACCGGATATTCCCTGTCATCCGCAAAATGCGACAGGGAGAAGGTTGTGACATCAAACTCTGCAGGCTTCACGCTGCCCTGCAGGCTGGCATTGGGCGTAACAGGCGTAATCTTTTCGCAAGCCTTGAGCGCATCCACGCCCTTATGGAAAACAGCCTGCGGAATAAGGCTTTGCAGATTGTCAAAAACTACCAAATCTGCCTCCCAGCCTGGAGCAACGGCACCCATGCGACGCAGGCCGTAAATACGCGCAGCGTTGATAGTTGCCAAGCGCAAAGCACGCACAGGCTCCATGCCTAATGCTATTGCCATTTGTACGCAGTGGCGGATGGTGCCTTCATGGCGGATATCGGCAAGATGCTTATCATCAGTGCAGAAGGCCAGACTGCTTACATCAATGCCCTCATCAATAACGCCACGCAAAATTGCCGTCAGATTACGCGAAGCACTGCCCTCGCGCACCAGCACTGCCAGACCGTTGCGCAGCTTTTCCTTCGCCTCATCCCAGCTGATGCTCTCGTGGTCGGTATCAATGCCGCTGGCAACGTAGGCGGCCAGCTCCTTGCCACGCACGCAGGGTGCGTGGCCGTCGATTACGCGGCCCAAACTTTGGAACAGGTCCAGCTTTTTCTGTACCTCAGCGGAATTATAAATAACTCCCGGCACGTTCATCATCTCGCCCATGCCCAGTACACCCGGCTCATTGACAAGCTTAATCATATTGCGCGCATCCATCACACAGCCGCTGTGCTCAAAGCGTGTGGCAGGCACGCAGCTAGGCAGGTTCACATAATAGTTCAGCGGCATCTGTCCGCCGGCCTCCAGCATATAGTGAATGCCTGTCGCGCCCGCTACGTTGGCAATCTCGTGCGGGTCGGTAATCAGCGTGGTTACGCCCCAACGCAGCTCCTCGGCGCAGTAATGCTCAGGCACAGCCATCGAGCTTTCTACATGGCAATGTGCATTAATCAGACCGGGCGCAACATATGCTCCCTGCAGGTCGATGATTTTTTCTGCCTTGTCATAGCTGCCGACACCGGCAATCATGCCCTCGGCGATAGCAACATCAGCTTCATAAATTGTTTCGGTCAGCACGTCAACAACCCTGCCGTTCTTCAAAAGAATATCAGCAGGGCTGTTACCGAGTGCGACCGCTCTTACACGGTCCATCATATTAATTACCTCAATCCTTTTACACGTAAATATATTTCAGGATAAAGATTACTGCCAGCACATAAACAATCCAGCTGGTTTTTTTGTTTTTGTATTCACCGCTGAGCAGGTTAATTGCCACATAGGAGATAACGCCCATGGAAATACCTTCGGAGATAGAATACATAAAAGGCATTGCTACTGCTGCAACAAAAGCAGGAATAGCCTCAGTCATATCATCAAAGTCTACATTCAGCAGGCTGCTTACCATCAAAAAGCCTACAATTACCAGTGCCGGAGCGGTAGCGAAGGCAGGAATTGCCAGGAAAATCGGTGCAAAGAACAAGCTGAGGAAGAACAGAACAGCTGCAGTAACAGCAGTAAGACCGGTACGGCCGCCGACAGCAACGCCGGCGCTGCTTTCTACGAAGGTAGTAACGGTGGAAGTACCCAGCAACGCACCACCGGTAGTAGCGATGGAGTCAGCCAGCAGAGCGCCTTCAATCTTCGGCAGCTTGCCGTCCTTGTCCAGCATTTTAGCCTTGGAAGCAACACCGATCAAGGTGCCGAGAGTATCAAACAAATCTACAAACATAAAGGAAAGCATGATTGTAATAAAGTTAAAGGTGAAGATAGCACTGAAATCCAGCTGCATAAAGGTCGGTGCCAGACTGGGAACAGAAATGCCGTTAGCAAAGCTGGGCATAACGGAGAACATACCAAGCTTCGGATTCGGTACATAAATACCGGTCAGCTCACAAATCATGCCTAAGCCCCAGGTAACCAGAATACCAACGAGGATACCGCCGGGAACCTTTTTCGTCATCATTACCGCAGTCAGCAGAATACCGATAAGTGCCAGCAAAGCACCGATACCGGTGGACCAGAAGGTGCCGTCTGCCAAAGCAGCCTTAAACGGATACAGGCCGACGAGAGTCGGTCCCGCAACAACGAGCTTGGAATTCTGCAAGCCGATAAAGGTGATGAACAGACCGATACCGCTGGTAACGCCGAACTTAAGCGCAGGCGGAATGGAGTTGAACAACGCTTCGCGCACCTTAGTCAGGGACAGAACAATGAACAGAATACCTTCAACAAAAACTGCTGCCAACGCAACCTGCCAGCTGTAACCCATCTGTCCTACAACAGTATAAGCAAAAAAGGCGTTCAGACCCATACCCGGAGCAAGAGCAAAAGGATAGTTAGAGAACAGCGCCATGAGCAGAGTACCAAGACAAGCACCCAAAGCAGTAGCGGTAAATACAGCGCCCGCATCCATACCGGCAGCACTTAAAATGCCGGGGTTAACAGCTAAAATATAAGCCATTGTCATAAAGGTGGTGATACCGGCAAGAATTTCTGTGCGGACATCCGTCTGATGTTCCTTCAGGCGGAATGTTTGTTCCAAAAAGTCTGTCATTATTATAGCCTCCTATGCTATCTATTTGCCCAAGCTGCAGGACCCGGGCACAATAATAAAGATTAAGACTGCCTGCACAGCCGTCAAGCCGTTAATATGTTAAAATCTCCGGACCGTTTTCTGTAATCAGAATCTGGTGCTCCCATTGAGCGGAAAGACTGCCGTCACAGGTATAAACAGTCCAGTTGTTGGCTTCGTCAACAAAGATATCTCTGTGTCCCATGTTAATCATCGGCTCAATAGTAAAAATCATTCCCGGTACAAGCACCATCCCGGTTTTGCGTTTGCCTACATGGCAGACGAACGGATCCTCATGGAATTCTACACCAACGCCGTGGCCGCCGAATTCTTCGACAACGGAATAGCCGTGCTTATGTGCCAGCTTGGAAACGGCAGCGCCGATATCTCCCAGAAAACCCCAAGGCTGAGCTGCTTCAATACCGCGCAGCAGACATTGCTTGGTGATTGCAACCAAATCTGCAGCCGGCTTAGCAACCTTGCCAATCATAAACATACGGGATGCGTCAGCATAATAACCATTGTAGATAGTAGAAACGTCTACATTAACAATGTCACCGCTGCGCAGCACGTCATGCTCGCTGGGAATGCCATGGCAAACCTGGTCATTGATAGAGGTACACACGCTCTTCGGGAAGCCCTCATAACCCAACGGTGCAGGGATAGCGTTATGCGCTACTGTATATTCGTAAACGATTCTGTCGATATCAGCAGTAGTCATACCTGCCTTAATATATTTGGCAACCTCATCCAATACACCGGTATTGATTTTGCAGGCTGCACGGATACCTGCAATCTGCTCCGGGGTTTTAATCATATCGCGGTCAGGAACCTCGCAGCCCTGGGCCTGCAGCAACGCAATTTTGGCATCATTCATTTTGTGGCAATCTGCATATGCTTTACCGCTGCCACACCAACATAATTCTTGGTCCAAAGAAAACACTCCTTATCTAAATAATTGTTAAAACTTGTATATTACAACCTTATAACTTCTATTTTACCACATATTTAAGGGAAAAATCACATTTTCGGCTTAAAATTCTCTTACAACGTTCGGTTTTTTGTGTTAAAATTATTTTATATGACTCAATGTTAAGAAAGGAAATTTTTATGGAAGCATATGCAATGTATTTTATCGATTTAATTCTGCACCTGGACAAGCATCTGCCGGAAATTATGATGGCCTACGGTCATCTGATTTACGCAATCCTGTTCATGGTAGTGTTCTGCGAAACTGGTCTGGTAGTCACCCCGTTTTTACCGGGCGATTCGCTGCTTTTCGCCTGCGGCGCCCTTGCCGCTGCCGCACCAGAAGGCATGGATATCAAAATTATCGTGCCCATCTTTTTAGTTTCGGCTGTGCTGGGCGACGCCTGCAATTATATGATAGGCGAGCATCTCGGTATGCACATGATTAAGAAGAACATCATTAAAAAGGAGCATGTCGACAAGGCCAGCGCATTTTATGACAAGCATGGTCATAAAGCGATTTTCCTGGCCCGCTTTGTGCCGATTGTGCGTACCTTTGCACCCTTCGTTGCCGGCATCGGCAAAATGCACTACCTGACCTTTGCTCATTACAATGTCATCGGTGCCGTAGTGTGGGTATTTCTCTTTGTCGGCGGCGGTTACTTCTTTGGCAACATCCCGGCCATCAAGCATAATTTCACGCTGGTAACTTTGGGCATCATCGTCTTTTCCCTGTTACCTGTGTTATATGAATTTGTAGGCAAGAAAATTTTAGGCAAGAAGTAAGAAGGTCTTGGAATTTTTGTAACAGGTTCTCCTCCGATAGAGCCTTTACACAGTTAAACTCCAAAGTACATATATAAATTTTAAAAATTGAAGGTGATTTAAAATGACTTATCGTTTTAACAGTGACTACACCGAAGGCTGCCATCCTGCAGTCCTTGAAAAACTCGTGCAAACCAACATGGAACAGACTGACGGCTACGGCCTTGATCCCTACTGCGACGAAGCACGCAAATTGATTAGGGAAGCCTTCGCCTGCCCGAACGCTGACGTGCATTTTCTCGTTGGCGGCACCCAAACCAACCTGACGGTTATCTGCGCTGCATTACGTCCGCATCAGGCTGTTTACGGCGCTGTTCCCAGCCATATCAATACGCATGAGGCCGGTGCTATTGAGCATGTAGGCCACCGCGTACTGCCGCTTCCGAGCGAGGACGGCAAGCTCACTGCAGGGCAAATCCGCCACGAATGGAAAATGTACGATACCGATCCCAGCCGCGAGCATTGGGCACAGCCGAAAATGGTTTATATCTCCCAACCGACTGAAATCGGCAGCATGTACAGCAAAAAGGAGCTGCAGGATTTATACCAGGCCTGCAAGGACTGCGGTCTTTACCTCTTTGTTGACGGCGCACGCTTAGGCTATGTTCTTGGCGCTCCCGACAACGATATGACTGCTGCGGATTTGGCAGCTAACTGCGACGTGTTCTATATCGGCGGCACCAAATGCGGCCTGCTCTTCGGCGAAGCAGTTGTTATTTTGAACGACGCACTCAAGCCTGACTTCCGCACTATTGCTAAGCAATGCGGTTCTATCATGGCCAAAGGCCGTCTGCTAGGCGTACAGTTCGGCGCAATTATGAAAGATCACCTTTACAGCAAAATCTGCGGCAAGGGCACACTGCAGGCGCTGAAAATCCGTGATGCACTGTTAGCCAAAGGCTTTAAGTTCGTTACCGAGTCCCCCACCAACCAACAATTTGTTATCATGACTCCGGCACAGTTTGAGAAGCTGAGCGAGGAATTTGCTCTCAGCCATATTGCTTACCTGGAGGACGGCAATTACAGCGTGCGCATCTGCACCAGCTGGGCAACCAAGGACGAAGAGGTTGACAGACTCATCGCTATGATTAATGAGCTGTAAGCTTGACAGAAAACGTAAATTTGCTATAATAAAGACAAAGAGAGACTCTGACAGTGGTGTGTCAGCCCTCTCTGTTGATTGTTGTTATTTGACAAAAGGCTGACATTGACCTCTAATGTCGGTCTTTTGTTATTTTGTAAGCAAAATTACTTACGTTTAGACATAATGGTCGCAACAAGCAAACCAAATGTTAACATTATCTGTAACGCTTCGGCTACTGTCATGCTCCCACCTCCTTACGGAGGAACCGACCTGTCAGAATCTCTAGTGTTATTATAACAGCTATCCCATTTATTGACAATATGTTCATGAAAATAAAAAGACGGTCGTTTGGCCGTCTTTTTATTTTGCTCTTTTTACTTCAGCTTTTCTACAACGCTCTGCAGCTTTTCCTGCCAATCGGCGCAATAATCCGCACCGCCCTGCGCGCAGTCGCTCTTGCCGCCGCCACGGCCGCCGAAGGCTTCGTTAAGCAGCTTAATAACACTGCGGCAATCGCCTTCAGTATCCACGCCCAAAGCAACTGCATAGCTGATGCGCTCAGGCTGCACTGCTACCAAAAGGCTCAGCGTGTTTTCCAGTGCGGTAACCTTCGGCAGAAAGGCTTTGATATCCTTGGCATCGTGACCTTCCATAGGCAGAGCCAAAACTTTGACTCCGTCAGCATTCACCGGTGCAGCAGCATACGTTTCCTGCAGCTTTTCTTCCTCAATCTTCAGCAGCTTGCTCTTGGCAATGTCAAGCTGTGCAAGCAAATCATTTTTCTGTTTACTTACAGCAGCAGGCACCTGCTCAGGCTTCACGGAAAGACTTGCAGCAACGCTAAGCAGAATGCTGTTCTTGGCATCCGCATCCAAAAGCGCTCTGCGGCCGCAAACAAACTCTACGCGACAACCGCCCTTGTGCTTTTCATGGCGGATGACCTTAACGCTGCCCAGCATCCCCGTAAACGGCGGGTGTGTACCACAACAAGTGCAGATATCGGCATCCTCAACCGAAACAATACGCAGCGTACCTGTCAGTTTGCTGTTGAACTTACGCATTTTATCCTTCAGCTTGACAGCCTCTGTGCTGTCCATATAGCTGATATGTACCGGGCGATTCTCCCAAATAATCTCATTCGTATATAATTCTGCCTGCAGCAGCTCCTCGTCCGTCAGCTCCTTGTCAAGGTCAATGAAAACATCATCCTCATTCATATGAAAGCCGATGTTGTTGGCCTCAAACAGCTTCCAGCAGGCGTAGGACAAAAGATGCTCGCCCAAATGCTGCTGCATTCTGTCCAGACGCACAGACCAGTCCAGCACAGCCTCTACCTCGGCACCAACCTCTAGCGGCTTGTCGCACTCATGGTAGATGTGACCGTCCTTTTCGCTTACATGGCTTACGACCGCATCAGCCAGCTTGCCTCTGTCGCTCAGTTGACCGCCGCCCTCCGGGAAGAAAACAGTCTGGTCCAGCTCAACCAGATACTTGCCATCCTTGGGCGTGCAGGCCGTAACCTTCGCCACGCACTGTTTGAGCAAAGAATTATTTTCAAAAAGCTTAATTGTCATTTTTTATTCCCCCTCATGAAATCTATCTGTCTTTGATAACCATTATTGTATCACTAAATTGCTAAAGTGTGTTATAATCAGTTATACAAGTCCAAAAAAATTCTATTGAAGCGAATAAGGAGCAATAAATGTTTCAAAATTTACTTTTTGATTTAGATGGTACCCTGACAAATTCCGCTGAGGGTATCACCAAATGCGTGCAATACGCCCTGCGCGCTCAAAATATTGAAGAACCCGATTTAAAAAAGCTGGAGGTTTTCATCGGCCCGCCCCTGCGCGACAGCTTTATCAAATATTACGGCATGACCAGAGAGCAGGCTGAAATCGGCGTAGAAAAATATCGTGAACGCTACACCGATATCGGTATCTGGGAGAACAAGGTTTATCCCGGTATCATGGAATTATTGGCTGACCTGCAGCAGGATGGCCGCCGCCTCGGCATGGCTACCGCCAAGCCGGAGGTTTTTGCGCTGAGAATTGCCGAACGCTTTGGCTTCAACCCCTATTTGGAAGATATAACCGGCTGCAGCCTGGATGGTAAAACCGATAAGAAAGCTTTAGTAGTTGCCGCCGCTCTGGAAAAATGGCAGCTCACTACATCCGAAGCTAAAAAGACTGTAGCACTTATCGGTGACCGCCGCGAGGACGTTCTCGCCGCTCACGCCAATGGCATCGCCTGCATCGGCGCAGGCTTCGGCTTCGGCAGCTACGAGGAATTGTCGGAGGCAGGTGCCGATTACTATGTTTCTGATGTTCCGGCCTTAGCACGCTTTCTGCTGAGCAAAGCGTAAGAACAAATTTAACACTTACAGGTGATAGTATTATGCATATTTACGCAATAGGCGACCTGCATTTATCAGGTGAACCGGCAAGCAAGCCCATGGAGGTTTTCGGCGAGCATTGGCGCAACCATAAAGAAAAGGTTGCCGCTAATTGGCAAAACACTGTAACCGCACAGGACACCGTTATTGTCTGCGGTGATATTTCCTGGGCCATGACTTTGGAAGAAGCAGCACAGGATTTAGACTGGTTAGCGCAGCTTCCTGGACGCAAGCTGCTGCTGCGCGGCAACCATGATTACTGGTGGAGCAGCCTGAGCAAAATGCAGCAGCGTTACGGTGCTCATTTTGAATTTCTGCAGAACGACTGCATTATGGCAGAGGATATTGCTGTCTGCGGCACCCGCGGATGGCTGCTGCCATCGGCTGAAAGCTTCAGTGAGGCCGACAGAAAAATCTATAACCGCGAGGGAATCCGCCTGGAGCTTTCCCTGCAGCAGGCACATAAAATGCAGGCGCAGCAGATAATTACGGCTTTTCACTATCCACCGCTCTTTGCGCGCACGGAGCACACCTGCTTTACTAATCTGATGCTGCAGTACGGTGTGCAGCACTGTGTCTACGGCCACATTCACGGTGAAAACCACATTCCCGTTTTTGAAGGATTGCGCGAAGGAATCAACTACAAGCTTGTTTCCTGCGATACGCAAGGCTTTCAGCTTTACAAGGTAATATAACAGCGTTACTTCGCTGAAAAACAGACAGGCTCCCCTGAACGAATCGTTCAGGAGAGCTTTTTGCTGTTTCTTGGTGAAGTGAAGTATAATCGAACATTATATATTGACTATTTTGGTCAAAAGCTTATTGGGATTATGATCTGGAATATAGGCATACAGCACGTAAAGATTATAAATAATCAAAGCTGTAAATACTATAGCTATACTATAAACTTGCAGCCTATGCATAGTCACCTCACTGAGACCGGTAACAGATATTGTCTCCGTCACCTTGTATTCTACCATCGAGGCCTTGCTCAAAAATATAAATTTCTGTTGCAAATTGCTATTAAGCAATAATCCATTTGCTGTTACACGTGCTGTTAAAGTCTCTGACTCGTTAATACTATTTACTGCTGCTGCCAGCGCTCCGCGTAAATGCTCCAAAAACTGTTCATCTGCCATAAATTTTTTATAAGCAAAAAGTTTTACGGTTATCTCAACAACATTTGTTTTTTTCTCTAGCTTCAAAAAAGGAAACTGTTGTTGAAGAGCATTAAGTATTTTATCTACAGTCTTTGATTCATTTGCAGTAATTTGTAAAAGCTGAGTATTCTGCTTGCTACATATTATAATCTCACCTGAAAGCGTTAATCGTTGACCTCCAACATAATCACGCAATCTTTGTAAATATTTATTGCTCATTTTCTATTCCTCGCTCTTCAGCGGTGCACCACAGCTTGCACAAAATTTTGTACCTGGTACAACAGGCGCATGACAACTAGGACATAACAGCTCTTCCGCCTGAGCATGATAAGCAGTATTTTCCGTAGGTAATACTTCAGCAACTACTGCATTGGTCAAATCACTACGACAAAACCTGCATTTTGTTGCATCAGCACGAATTAATTCCTTGCAGAACGGGCACTCTCGCATCGGCACAGCTTCTAAAACCGAACCACAATATCTGCACTTTACAGCGCTGGACTTAATGCTTTCACCACAATGCGGACACTTTTTTATCCCCTCCTCAAGCATCTGAGTTTTAGACTGAGAACCGGAATCCAACATTCCAACCTCTTGTTTTATGCTAGAAATTTCTTTTTCTACATGTTGGAAACGTTGATTCATTTGAACTTCATTAACAGCTATACGTTCCTTTATATCCTGCTGTTCCATCTCAACCTTATTGACAGCCTCTTCTTGTGACAAATCCTTTACTAAGGCTAAAATAATCCCGGCAAGCAATGGGCTGATAAGCAATGAGGCAAGTCCCCACCCTAAAGCACTACGACCTTTTTTCTGGGCAAACATCCCGACTGCTACACAAAAACCAATAAAAATAAGAAATCCCATTATAATCCCTCCAGACTTAACGGCGATTATTTTTTAAAATAAGCAAAATTATAAAACATAATAGCGGACTGAAGAAAGCCGCTGCAATACCCCATCCTATACCACTCCGACCGCGCTCTTGGGCAAAATAGCCAATAGCAACTGCCAACGCCAGCCAAATCAAAGTACCACTGGTAATCACAAAAATCATCCTTTCTATTTTACATAAAATTAAATAGCTCACTTAATCTGCATCACAAATATTATTTACAGTTTTACTTCATATCATTCTTATAGAATAATACTATTTCAATACGTCTGTTTTTAGCTTTAGCAGCTGCATCAATATTTGCTTTTTCCAGTTTTGCTCTGTCATACTCCTGTCCCGCCTCGCGTCCAACAGGTTTATACTTACCAAAAGATGTAATGGACATCAAATATTTCGCCGGATCTACAGATACCTCTGTCTGCAAGAATTTGTATACTGCAATAGCTCTGTTAGCAGCTAAAGTAAGGTTATAGTCATCTGTATCTTCAATATCAGCATGACCTTGAATCTGTATTTCACTAATATTAACAAGATTGTTCATAACAACAGGCCCGACAACCTTCAATACATCATAACCAGCAGGCTTCAATTCACTTTTACCAGAATCGAACAAAATCTTATCACTAAAAGTAATTGTCTGCCTATCAAGCTTATTAACAATTGTAATATCAGCCTTGTTATCAAGCATCTTTTCAGATGTTTCTTCATTACTTTTATCAGAAATAACCAAAATTGAATAATTCTTTCCAATTTGACTTTCGATTTGGTTTTGAATCTTTTTCTGGCTTTCTCTTGCTTTATCCAGATTTTCTGTACCAGCAGCAATCATCTTAGATACTACAAACAAGATGATCAAGACAACAAGTACTAATGATAACATCAAATCAGTAAATGAAGGCCAGAAATTAAAGCCGAACTTATCCTTAAGCACTATGTTTCCCCCTTACTGACCTGCATTATCACCTTTCAGCAATACCTGGTTAACTCTGGTCTGTGCCTGCTCCAATTCACCAATACGGCTAACCATAACACACTGAACTGCAATACTAATGGCAAGCAGAACAGCTACAGCTATCGGCATTACAGATTTTACAGTTTCTAACATATCGTCCTTTTTAGACTTCGGTTGACCATTATCAGTTTGAATACCAGCATTAGCCTTTAAGCAATGTAAGATTTCATCTAACGTTTCTTCCAGTTTGTCTGTATTTGCATAACCGCCTCTGCTAGACGCAAATAACTTTTGAGCATCTTCCTTGCTTAAGCCACCCTTAGCAGCAAACATTTGCTCCTGTGTCTTAACAATATCACCAAATGTTTTTTGAATTTCTACAGCAGCCGTATTGAGCGGATTATTGATTTTCTTTAATTGTTCATTAATTTGTTTTAAATTTACAGCCAACTGAGTAGACATATCCTGCAACTGTTCATTTAAAGGTTTACCTACAGTTGTAATAATTCTCTCATCGCGTTCCGTCAGGTTATCAACAACATTTTGCATTCCATCGGTTGCTACAATCAGCTTATTATTTAACTCAACTTGATTATCTAAAGCATGCTGATCGTAAAGCTTTAATGTTTGCACAACCTCATGCAATTGATTGTTCTGATATTCAAAGCTTTGCTTAACCTCTTCTGCCTGCTCCTGCAAAAGCTGTTTATTGCTAGCTTGAAATTGAGTAGTTTGCATAATGGTATTTGTCATCCACTCCTGATAATGCTTATTATTATCAGTCAACTGCTGTGACAATGCAGTAATAGTTTCTTGCAGTTCCTTAATTTTGTTGCTACCATCATCGAAACGCTCTATAGATTGATTAAGGGCCATTGACATATCATTTAATGCCTTAACCGTACCATTGGTAGCAGAAAGATTATTTAAAAGATCTTTAGCGCTATCGTTAATTGTATCCGCATTATTTATGGTATCCTTCAAGCGGTGCATAGTGTTTTCGCCCTTTTGGAAGTCTGTCGGATACAAAGCTGGCAGCCAAACCTTGATAGTATTCGTCGTCAGCTTATCAGTTAATTTATTGATACAACCTTCTTGGATAAAGAAGGTATAGCAGATTACAAATAAAATAGTAAAAAATACGCCCCACATACTAGGTGCAAACGCACCGCGCAAATTGCTAAACAACTTGGATAATTCTTTGGCCGTATTATTCGCTTGAGCATTAATGATAAAACTGTCACCATTAAAGGAACCTATACTTAAACCTAAGCCAATCAAGGTACCTAAAATGCCAATAACCAAAAAGATGGAAATACAGCTTTTAATCATATCTACATCGGTACAAATTTTATCTATAGTATTCTTAACCAATAAATCTGCATCAAGACGGCTGCTTTTGCGTCCAGCATCATAAATAGCTTTTAAATGTTCAAAAATAGGCATATTATTATCAGTTCTGCCATTATTATCTTCAAACATTTTAAAGGTTCCTTCATAGTCTACACTATTAAGTTTCAATGTGTTCTCCAAATACTCTACAGCAGCCCTATTGCCAAGCTCGTCTACTTTTTGCAGGTTCTCATTAACTCGCATACGTAATTTTAGACACTTATATACTACAAAAGCAGCAACACAAATAAGTGCCATTATTACTATACGCAGTATCCATTCCTGCGGCCAAAATATATGCAAATAAAAATCCATTTACTCATCCCCCTTAAAATTCGAGTATTCCTTTTTCCCGCACTATATATGCATCGCCTTCTTTTTGGACACAAGCTGGCTTAGTTACCTTCGGTTTTCCAACAGTACCATTATAGTTTCTCAACTCAAAAAAAGTCATAATCGCAGCTTTTACCATAGTCATTTCTGTAAAGCCTAAGGTTTTAGCTGGCACTAAAAAATAATATTCCCCTTCCTTAACCTGGTCAGTATATTTACATACATCATAAGCATAATATCTAGGCTGTCCTTTTGTGTCTACTAAAATCACCCTATCTTTTTTCTCATAAGTTGACCATGAAGAATAATTTAGATTACCTAATTCTTCTGCGTATTCATCAGCTACACTTAATGGAAGGTACGGATACTTATAGTTATTATCCATAAAATTTTGATATGTAAGACTTAACTTCTCATGACTACTATCTGTATTATTAGATGAAATTTCTTGACTTTGTTTCCTTACAATAGCATTTTTGTTTTGCCAATCTCCCTTCGCATTCTTTTCATTGATTACATTGTTTACAGATGATGTTGTGTTATCTTTTATAGTTTTTTGAATGCCTAATTTTTCTAAAACATCCTCTACAATTTCTTTGTAACATACTTTTTCCAAAAGAATATCTATAAACGCACTTTGATTTTTTATATTTTCTTCATCTTCTTTTTGCATTTTCCCTAAATAATCAATCATCTCTTGTCTACGTTCCATAGGAACTTCAACTTTATTGTTTAGGAATTCACGATACTTTTGATACTCTCTATCTTTAATTCTTGCAAAACTATCTAAAGAGGATTTAATATCACAAAGTTTACCTTTATACTCTTCATAATCCAATTCGGTCACTTCCTTCTGCATAATGCAACTAAAGAAGGCCCAAAATAAATACTACTTTGGGCCTAAAATATTATCTAGAAAGTAATTCCAACGCCTGCTTTAAGATAATAATAAACGGTGGCTCCAGATTAATTTCATTAACTTCCAATCTGGATTGCTGAACCAAAAACTCATTAGTCTGATCTTTAAGTTCATCAAATTCTGCCTCACCAAATTTAATAGCATATTCTCCGGTAAAGCCCTTGCGTGCGATCAAAGCATTAAATCCTTTCAAGAACCGTCTGAAGTTCGGCAAATCTGGATCTACAATAATACCAGCTTTAACATCTTCCGTATTAATTATATTGCCATCATTTTCTTCACCATTAACCCAAATACGCTCTCCTGCAAGCAAGCATAACGCGTTTTCCTTGTCTAATATATTAATACTATCATCAGCAAACGGATCAAAAAAATCATCCCCAGAATTACTGTTTTGATTATTAGACGAAGATGGCGTATCCCCTACAAGACCATATGCAACCTCTTCTTTTGGATTACTACTCTGCTTGACATTAAATCTTACTTGTGAACTTTCAAGTCTTCCTTTAGTTGCAGCACCTGCTACCAAACAAGTAGTATAAATATCCTCAAATGTATGGTTCGCAGCATAATTACCTTGATCAACCCAATCAAGCAATTTAGAAGCGTTACCACCAACAAAGCAGTGCGGAAGTTGTTTCTTATTACTTAGATCAAAACATTGACCTACAATACTTCCAGCGTAATAAAATATTCCAGCTAGAGCAAACGCTATATTACGTAAAAAGAGCTTGACATTTCTGCTTTCGCTTTTAGCTACTAGGCTATCCAATAAAATGTTCTGGTTATATTTTAATAAAGCTTCCAACTCCATATTAAATTTGTTTTGATCACCGTCAGAAACATCACAAAGTTTTTGAATAAATGTATTAAAATTAGCGTCAGTATTTTTAAATTGTAATAAAATTTCACGGTTTTTAAACAACTGCTTATTTAAAATATCCTGTCCTGCAAACATCAAAGAGCATTGTCCAACTGGTTTATCATTGTTAGACCCCTGCCAAATTGCAATATCAGTAGAACCACCGCCTATGTCAAAGCAAACCATGCCTCTTTCAAAAGTTCCTTTCATTTTGTTCTTAAAGAACTCTGCCATAGAAACACTTTCTGTTTTAGCAATGGCTTCCTTAGGTGAAATATTTTGTGATATGCTTTTACAGTTATCTATAACAGAGTTCCAGATACCTTTCAACTTATTAACCTGAGCCTCACTAAATGCCTTAGGATAAGAATAATACCATTCTATTTCAGTTGCTCCAGCAGCAATAGCCTCAGCCATACATTGAACGGTCATCTGATATAAAAAGAATTTCATATAGTCTATACCCTGAGATGCAGTTTGAGCAGAATCCCATTTCATATCTCGGCCTTGTACCAGCTTGTTTACATTTTGGTCCTTGCCAATGTTATCCATGCCATCCAAATAATAAATTACACCTGGGAATACCGCCTGATTAATATTTCCACTAAATGCACCTTCATTAGGTGTAAATAAAGTCCTGATAGAAATAGATTCTCCATTCGGCTGAGCTGCTGCAGTAAAGAAGTGTCTACGTAATTCAGAAGCAGCATCACTATCAACTGCCGTAACATTATATAGCCTATTTTGCAAATGAATCATATGTTGAGTGCCATTCATAGCCATATAAGTAACGGTATTAGTTGTACCAAAGTCTACACCAATCTTACAGGAATTCATCACTGTCATTTCCAGCTTTTTAGGTTTTTGTAAAAGTATCAGACCAAGCTCAATTTCACGTGCCCCTGAAATTGTATCTATTTTATGCCAGCAAACAAAACCTTCAGGAAATACTTTTCCTTTACAAATTTCTGCCTCGGCACTACTAAAGTTCAATTTACGATTATCATAACTGCCATCTTCCCACAATGGCTGAGCAGAAAAAGATTTTGGATTGCCATTGTTATCACAGAATGAATAATATGCCTGCCATGTATCTTCATTATTAGGAATAAAATTAGGCCAAATTTGAATAATCGGAGCAGGTACATCGTCAATGATATCTCTTTCCCATTCATTTAGTACTTGTTCATCATTATATTCTTTACTAATGGTCAATACATTACCATTCTCGTCAAATCCCTTCAGAGGTAAATCCAATTCTACTTTAATTCCTTTATCAGTAACATTGCATCTGAAGTGCTGAACTAAATACTCTGGTGAAAGATAATCTAAAAGCTCCTTTTTAATTGGCATTAAAACATTCTTAGTAGAACCATAATTAATCTTTATATTTGTTAAAGCATTGGGAAAAATGTCATTCTGAGATTCAATTAAACAAATTTTTTCCGTAAAGAAATCTGTGCCCATGCGAAGCTCGACATTATATTTAGATAAATCGATACCATTCAACTTATCTTTTTCATACAATCTCCCATCACAGGGCAGCGCTGCATCTAAATTTACATTTCCTGCGACCATTATATCACTAGCAGCTTTATTCCATTGCTGATACATATCTTTTGTCATTACCAACAAGTTTTTAGCAGCTTTATGACGCAAATTAATGAGCATTACATTAGATGCAGCCAAAAATTGGGAACCATCTATACTGCAACGAATCGGCTTATCAAGTGCTTTGCAAAAACCTGTAATATTAAGACCAGAACCCAAAGCGTAATTAGAGGCCTTTTCCGTGACCTTCAAATCATCCTGGAAATCCTGTAATAATTTCATTAATTTATTAGCTTTATAATCATTCTCAGGTAAGCTATCCTTGATACCATCAAGCCATTTTTTTAGTAAGCATTTTTCTTGATCACTAAGGCTAGATACTGGATCTTTAATGCCATTGTACTCCCACCAAGATATGCTTCTGTCTATCTGGTAATCCAAACTTACAGCAGGACACAGTAAAATCGTAGGCCAAACTATTGCTACAGATCTATCCTGATACGAAATCAGCTGAATTTTATAACCATTATCAACTGTTTCATCTTTATATTTCTCGCTTTTATATTCTTCTGGCAACATATTTGCCAAAACCTTCAAAAACACCGGAGCATCTTCAGCAAGTTTAGTAGTTTTTGGCAGAATAATACTATGGCATTTTACATCCTTAAAATTACGCATTTCACGTAACGCAAGTATTGCCAAAATTCCTCGCCACTGTTCTAGATACTGCTCATGTAAGTGATGATTTTTATTAAACAAAACCATCTCATACATTGCAGGACGTGCCCATAAATCTGGAATAGAAGTAATAGTAGACTTATAATCTGTTGTAACTTTTAAATCTTTAACTAAATTAGGTAATGTATTCTGAGAATCAGACTTCCATTCGCCTCTTTTGCTAAAAGCAATCTTTTTCTCATCATTTAATCGTGGAAGTAAAGGTATCGATGACATAATCAGGTTCTCCTTTAATTTTTACAAATTTCATAAACAGCACGCATTAAAATTTCCGAACCGCCTGCGTTGATAGTTTTCAACTTACCCGTATGGTTACACAAAGCTTTCCAAAAAGCTTGATAAGTGAGTTTTTCCTTACGTTCCTTAATAGGCAAAATAACTTGATAAATATCTAAACGACTTTTTTCCCACAAGCCACTTTCCCAAATCTGCTTATTAAGCAATTCAATATAACGTTTATCGTTGGCTAAAATAATCTGACGCCACCAATCGAAAAAGCAATCAGCATAATCACCTAAAGCATTAAAGGCGTCCATAATTTCACGATCATGATATACGTCAATCTTACCGGCCTTTTCAACCAAGTCCTTGTACCACGTCACATTTTTCTTTTCGGTTTCTGATGCAGCACATTTAGCCAAATTCACCAGAATACAGTTCTTGTAAGCATACAAAAAGCGAATATACGCTGCAAGCTTATCCTTTACATTACCATCTAAGCAAACATTAGGAATATCATCCCAAGTTACCTTATCAATAGTATCAGAATCATCTTCATCACCACGGGCAATCATTGGTGTTGTAACCTCAGAGAAATCCGTTTTGTTAAAGAAATCAAAAGCAGATAAGGCAGCATAAAGCTCAATAAAATGTGCATCATTTTTCTGAGAATTAGAACCCAAGCTAAATTCTTTCATCTCTGTTAAATCATTATCACCAACTAAGTAAATATTGTTAAATACATCACCTAAGAGGCCACTTTTATCATAATAATCTAATGCTGATTTAGTATTCAACATAAAATCGGCAACCTTAGCCTGCATCTCTTTTTCTTCTTCATCTGGAGCACTAGGAAATTGAAAATAAGGCAATATCAAAGCACCACCAATTTTAGTAAGCGGTTTGCCATTTTCATCTTTTTTTAAATTGTTTTTAAGTATTTTAGCTATTGTAGGAAAGCCAGCTGCTCCTGTACCACCAAATACAGACGCAAATAAAAAGACTCTAGCGTCCTTATCAGTATTAATCTGCTGCTCTAATTCTTTCCATTGCTCTGACTGCTCTGCAATCATTGCCTGACTCATAACAGCAGCACCGATAGCAGGATGGCCGCGGAAGCCCTTATCCAAAGGAGTTACACGTTCCTGTTCTGTAAACAAGGCATCATAAAGCATGCCTAAATCCTTATATTTCTCCTTATTAACAAGACTTGTACGTTGAAAAACATCATCTATATTTACGCAGTTTTCCGGAACCGGTGTCCAAGGCGCACAAGTAGTAATCGCATTTTTTAAAATTCCAGTATCGCCAAAGCCTATTTTTTGCGCTTTAGCATACAAATCTGCAGCTTTTTGGGTTCTTTGCAAATTACCACAGCTTACATCAGCATCTACGTAAACAATTTTTACAGGTTGGGAATCCTTTAAAAGTCCTGCGCCGCACAAATGAATAAAAGCCTCTAAGCACTTGGCTCCAGTGCCACCAATACCAATCATATAGTAACTCATAACAAATCCTCCGTATTATTTATGTATAACTTCACTCAGAGGCGGAATATACTTAACCTGCGGTGCACTAACAATCAAAGAAGAAAGATAGTACAAAAGCATAGGGAAGATAATTACAAATAAGCTAGCACAGCCACTTCCTTCTTGTGAAGCAGGAAGGAACAAAAAGTTTGCTGCAACACCAAAAACGAAAGAAACTATTAGCAATCCATAATACTTTACAGAAATACCACTTTCACCCGCAAAGCCATCACCTATATAAAACCAGATTGCCGCACAAATAAAGCCAAGAATGCCACTAATGCCACCGCACATTCTAAAGCCTGCCAGCCATTCGTCTACCTCCATTCCTTCGACTGGTACAACACTGTCAGCCAACACTAAATTGCCATAGCCAAAGAATAACAATAACCAAAAAACAATAAACAATACCAATGCTCCAACTAAAAATTTACCCCAACTCATTTTTTACCTCTCCTTTAATATTAAAATTTTATTTTAAAGCTTCCAAATAAATATATACATCATAGAAGCCAGGCTTGTTCATTTCATAATTCAATGAAGCAACCATTTTGACAAAGCTGTCTACATTTAATGTTTTACCGCCTATCGTCTGTAATTTTGCCGGATCTGCGGCGACATCATCGCCAAAATTCCATTCTTTAAAAGCAGAATTGCTTGCCAAATATTCTTCCTTTCCAGGTAAAACAGCTATATTTAAGCGATATTTGCCTTCTGCTTTTCTAATACCCAAAGGATTAAACTTAAACAGCATATCTACATTAGCATCGGTTCCGCGCAATCCGGAATTGCCAGCCATAATTTCTACGAAATCCTTTGCGGGAACTTCTTCAAAAGTAGCACCATTTTCTGTTTTGCTACTTTTACCCATCAGCTTATCAACAAAACCAACTTCTTGCTTTTTGCCCTGCTGTTGCTGCCATTTTTCAACCTTACAGGTAAAATTTTTATAACTCTCCGGACAACTACCAATAACATCTTCTGCTATCATTGTCGCATTAAAGCCTGATTGTTTTTCATCAAGCTTCAAGCGATATTGTAGAATATCACTGTTGTTACCAAGCAATGTGGAAATCTGCGCCATGCTCGCCAGCTTTTCTTTTTTGTTATTCTTTACTGTCTTACCAGATAAAAGCTTTACATTATTACCAATATTTTTAGAGAACATAGCTACCTTTAACAGTTTAGCGTCATTAAAGCTTTTGCTATAATTTTCAGTAAACGCTCTTACATCTGATTCCTTGCCCAGAACCAAAAGATAAAAAGGCCTATATGAAGCTATCTCATCCTTACTAGTGTATTTAAATGCAGCACCGTTCTTGCCAATATCATAGATATTACCATTGAACTGACTTTTTACACCTATTAAAGCCATACCTTTACTATTGTCGGCAAAACAAGCTTTTTTTAATGCAATAATCAAGCTGTCAATATCCTGATTTGTTTGAAATAAATCAGTAACCAAGATATTCAACTTTTTCGTATCCATAGCTGCAATTACTGTTTGTAAGCTCGTATCATTTTCTTGGTAAAAACCTACATTATTAGATTGCAAAAATTGTTCTCTGTTAAGATTCTGTAAGCTATCACCAAATTTAATATATTGTACTTTTTCCTGTTTCCAAGTACTGGTAACTGTACGTTCAATTTTTTTCAAACCATCACTATAAATCGTAGCAGACGGATAGTTAACGTAACCACTCATTGAAAACGTTCCATCAATATAAACTGCTACATCAACAGAGTCTGATTTTGCTTGCGTCACATTTGTTGGTTTTTGAATGTTACGATTATTAGATGAAGTTCCGCCACCACATCCACTCAAAATACTGCTGATGATCATAAATATCACCAACATCAATACTTTTTTCATTTTTAACACTCCATTCATCAAAATAGCTTTAAAATAAAAAAACAGACTAATCATTAAACTGATTGTCTGCAACCTCTTAACCACATCCCTTCAAAAGATTTATATTTTCTTCGAATAAAATCTGTACTGTTTAAGTTTCATGTTAATTTTTAACTTCTAACTTTTAATGTTAATTAATTTAAGTATAACACCTTGTCCCCCCCAGTCAAGCAAAAGTGCATCGAGCACTTTCCCTTGCAAGCCGTTGACGCGGCTTGTTTCATTTGTAAATTTTAACCTTCCATCACTACCTTGGGTAAACAAAAACTGCTGCCTCCGCCAGCCTCTTCATAAAGAAGAGACCGGAGGACTGCAGCAGTCTTTATAGTACGTTCATTTAATTATTTAGGATAGTTGCTGTTGGAGTTTTCTTTCAGCATAACGTCATGTGCGCCGCCTTCAACCAAGCTGGTTGCGGAAACCAGAGTCAGCTTAGCCTTCTCCTGCAGCTCGCGGATGTTCAGAGCACCACAGTTGCACATGGTGGAACGAACCTTAGCCAAAGTCAGGTTTACGTTATCCTTCAGGCTGCCTGCGTACGGAACGTAGGAGTCAACGCCTTCTTCAAAGGACAGCTTAGCTGCGCCGCCCATGTCATAACGTTGCCAGTTGCGAGCACGGCTGGAACCTTCGCCCCAGTATTCCTTCATGTAGGTACCGTTAATGTTAACCTTGTTGGTCGGGCTTTCGTCGAAACGAGCGAAGTAACGGCCCAGCATCATGAAGTCAGCGCCCATAGCCAAAGCCAGAGTCATGTGGTAGTCATAAACGATACCACCGTCAGAGCATACAGGAATGTATACGCCGGTTTCTTCGAAGTATTCGTCACGAGCCTTGCAAACGTCAATCAAAGCAGTTGCCTGGCCACGGCCGATACCTTTTTGTTCACGGGTAATGCAGATAGAACCACCGCCGATACCAACTTTAATGAAGTCAGCGCCAGCCTCAGCCAGGAAGCGGAAGCCTTCAGCGTCTACTACGTTGCCTGCGCCAACCTTAACGCTGTCACCGTAGTGCTCACGGATCCAATCCAGGGTGATTTTTTGCCATGCGCTGTAGCCTTCGGAGGAGTCAATGCAGAGTACGTCTACGCCTGCATCAATCAATGCGGGAACACGCTCAGCATAGTCGCGGGTGTTGATACCTGCGCCAACGATGTGGCGTTTTTTGCTGTCCAGCAGCTCCAACGGATATTCCTTATGAGTTGCATAGTCTTTACGGAATACCATGTACAGCATACGGCCGTCGTCATCAACGATAGGCAGAGTGTTGAGTTTTTTCTCCCAGATGATATCGTTGGCCTGTTGCAGGGTGGTATCTTTCGGAGCATAAACCATTTTGTCAATCGGAGTCATGAAGTCACGAACCTTAGCATCCATAGACATACGGCTCGGACGATAGTCACGGCTGGTAACAATGCCTTCCAGCTTGCCGTTAGCGGTACCATCGCTGGTAACAGCAACAGTGGAGTGACCGGTGCGTTCCTTCAGTGCCAGGATGTCAGCCAGAGTGCTGTCCGGACGGATATTGGAGTCGCTGCTTACAAAGCCTGCGCGATAGCCTTTAACGCGAGCAACCATAGCAGCTTCGTCCTCTACGGATTGAGAACCATAGATGAAAGAAACGCCGCCCTCTTTGGAAAGAGCTACAGCCAGCTTTTCGCCGGAAACAGCCTGCATGATAGCAGAAACCATCGGGATGTTCATAGTAATTGCCGGCTCTTCACCTTTTTTGTATTTAACCAGCGGCGTACGCAGATCTACATTGGCGGGGATACATTTTTCGGAGGAATAACCGGGAACTAACAGGTACTCACTAAATGTGTGAGCAGGTTCATCATAATAAAAAGCCATTCTTTCATCATCCTTTTCTTAATAATTTTTTGTTTGCCACAGCCAAAGCAATTGTTAATCATGTAACATAATTACTTGAAAAAATTGCTTTTCTGCGGTCCGAGTAGGTATTTTATCTATTTTACCTCTTTAAGGCTCTCCATGCAATATCTTTTCTGCAAAAAGCGCCATTAAAATTAATTTTTTCTACAGCAGTATATGCACGGTCACGTGCAGCCTTGATATTTGCGTCTACGGCAGTTACACCAAGCACACGTCCGCCGTTGGTAAGAACCTTGGCGCCGTCAGCCTTGGTACCTGCGTGGAATACAACAACGTCTTTATCTGCAGCAGCGTCAGCCAGACCGGTAATTTCCATGCCCTTAGCATAACTTTCGGGATAACCGCCGGAAGCCATTACTACGCATACAGCAGCCTTGTCGTACCAGCCGAAGTCTACCTGAGCAAGAGTGCCGGTAGCGCAGGCCAGCATAATTTCAGCCAAATCGCCGTCAAGCAGAGGCAATACTACCTGAGTTTCTGGGTCACCGAAGCGGCAGTTGAATTCTACAACCTTTACGCTGTCGCCCTTGATCATCAGGCCGGCATAGAGGCAACCCTGATACGGCATTCCTTCTGCTGCCATGGCAGCGATAACGGGCTTCAGAATCAGCTCGGTTGCTTTTAAACGCAGCACGTCGGTCATAACCGGAGCGGGAGCATAGGTGCCCATACCGCCGGTATTAGGACCTTCGTCACCGTCAAATACACGCTTGTGGTCTTGGGAAGCAATCATCGGCACAATGGTTTTGCCGTCGGTAAATGCCAGAAGAGAAGCTTCTTCGCCTTCCATGTATTCTTCCAGAACGAGGCGTGCGCCTGCGTTGCCGAATTTATGGTCAGCCATCATTTCGTCGATAGCGTCAAGTGCTTCCTGTTTAGTCATAGCAACAACAACACCCTTGCCTGCTGCAAGACCGTCAGCCTTAACTACGATAGGCGCACCCTTTTCTTCAACATAAGCCTTGGCAGTTTCGATATCCTCGCAAATTTTGAAGAAAGCGGTAGGAATATTGTATTTTGCCATCAGCTCTTTGGAAAATGCCTTGGAGCCTTCCAGCTGCGCTGCAGCCTTAGAAGGACCGAACACCGGCAGACCGCGGCGTTTGCAAACGTCCGCAAGACCTGCAACAAGCGGTGCTTCCGGACCTACAACAGTCAGGTCAATGCTCTTTTCCTCAGCGTAATCTGCTACGCCCTCCAGATTTTCTACATCCAGAGCAATGCATTCGCATTTAGGCAGCAGTGCCATGCCCGGATTGCCGGGAGCAGCATAAATTTTTTCAACCTTAGGGCTTTGCGCCAGCTTCCACGCTAAAGCGTGTTCGCGGCCGCCGCCACCGATTAATAAAATATTCATGGTTATTTCTCCAGTTGCTTCTTCAGATATTCGCTGATCATTGCATCGTATTCAGCAGTATGAGTGAAGGCTTCCAATGCCAGCTCCTTACGGGTGCGTGCATCAACGTCGCCTTCTTTAGCGAGCATTTCCATTAAGCCGGCATAACGGCTAGGATAGGTTACGATAACAACGTCTTTGAAGTTTTTAGCGCTGGCACGTACCATTGCCGGGCCGCCGATATCAATGTTTTCAATTGCCTCAGCCTCGGTTACGCCGGGTTTGGCAACGGTTTCACGGAAAGGATAGAGGTTAACAACAACCAGGTCAATCGGAGTGATGTCATGCTCAGCCAAAGCCTTCATATGCTCAGGATTGCTGCGTACAGCCAGGATTGCGCCATGAATTTTCGGGTTCAGAGTTTTTACACGGCCGTCCATGATTTCCGGGAAGCCGGTTACATCACTTACATAGGTTACAGGAATGCCTGCTTCCTTAATAGCCTTCATGGTGCCGCCGGTAGAAATAATTTCTACACCGTTGTCACTCAGGAATTTTGCCAGCTCTACAATGCCGGTTTTATCACTAACGCTTAATAATGCTCTTTTAATTTTCATGCTTTAACCTTTACCTTTCTGCCTTCGATTGTCAGCTTTCCTTCTGCCCAGAGCTTTAAAGCCTCCGGCATTGCGATATGCTCCTGCACCAGAATGCGGTCAGCCAGAGTATCCTCGGTGTCGTCATCCATAACAGGAACAACCTTCTGCAGGATAATCGGGCCGCTGTCAGTGCCTGCATCTACAAAATGAACAGTACAGCCGCTGAATTTTACGCCGTAATCCACAGCCTGCTTCTGTCCGTGCAGACCGGGGAAGCTCGGGAGCAGCGCCGGATGAATGTTAATAATCTTGTGCTGCCATTTATTTACGAAATCAGCGCTCAGAATACGCATGAAGCCTGCGAGAACTACCAGCTCGCAGCCCTCTGCTTCTAAAGCAGCGTTGATTTTTGCTTCAAATTCTTCTTTGGAAGCGCAAGCCTTACGCTCTACGGCAACGGTTTTGATATCGGCCTTTTGCGCACGCTCCAAAGCAAAAGCATCAGGCTTATCGCTGATTACAACCGCGATTTCCAGCGGCAGATAGCCATCAGCGATACGGTCCATAATTGCCTGCAGATTGCTGCCGCGACCGCTTACAAGTACGCCGATTTTATGCACCGAAAACGCCGCCTTTCATAATCGTTTCTTTGTGGCCGGGAACAACCTTGCCCAGCTCATAGAAGGTTTCGCCCTCAGCCTTCAGGTGAGCGCGTACAGCGTCAGCCTCAGACGGGTCAACAACCAATACCATGCCTACGCCCATGTTGAAGGTGCGGTACATTTCAGCCCAGGGCACATTGCCCCATTCCTGCAGCTTTTTGAAGACAACAGGAACTTCCCAAGCCTCGGAATTTACCTCAGCATCGCAGTCTTCGGGCAGAATGCGGGGGATATTATCATAGAAGCCGCCGCCGGTGATGTGCACCATACCGTGCAGGTCGAAGTTTTCAATCAGCGGCAGGCAGGTTTTCGGATACAGACGAGTCGGAGTCAGCAGCTTTTCGCCCAAGGTACAGCCAAATTCCGGAACTTCGGTGTCCATGGTGTAGCCCATAGCCTCAAAGCAGATTTTACGTACGAGGGAGAAGCCGTTGGAATGCACACCGCTGGAAGGCAGGCCCAAAAGCACGTCGCCGGCCTTAACCTTGTCACCGGTAATCATTTTGCTCTTATCAACAACGCCAACGCAGAAGCCTGCGATGTCATATTCGCCTTTGGAGTAGAAGCCGGCCATTTCGGCAGTTTCGCCGCCGATAAGAGCACAGCCGCTTTCCTTGCAGGCATTGGCAACACCCTTAACAATGTTGGCAACCTTTTGGGAATCAACCTTATCTACTGCAATGTAATCCAGGAAGAACAAGGGCTCTGCGCCTTGTACCAGGATATCGTTAACGCACATTGCTACAGCATCCTGACCGATAGTATCATGCTTATCAGCCATGAAAGCCAGCTTCAGTTTAGTACCTACGCCGTCAGTACCGCTGACGAGCACAGGCTCCTTGTATTTGCCGCTGTTTAAAGCAAACAGGCCGCCGAAACCGCCCAGGTCACCGATAACCTCAGGTCTGTAGGTAGCACGTACGCTGTCCTTCATTAATTCTACTGCTTTATTACCAGCATCAATATCTACACCGGCATCAGCATAAGTAAGTTGTTTCTTTTCCTCGCTCATGAGCCTTCCTCCTGTTATTCAATAATGCTTTCAGGTTCTGCTTTGATTACACTATCTGCGTTATCGGGATATTTAGCGCTGAAGCAAGCACAGCACAAACCTTCGGGGTCAATTTTATCAATAGCACGTTTCATGCCATCCATAGAAATATAATGCAGACTGTCTGCCCCAATATAGCGGCAGATTTCATTTTCTGTGCAACGTGCCGCAATCAGCTCTTTGCGCTCGGAGGTATCAATACCATAGTAGCAGCTGTCTGTTACCGGGGGAGAAGAAATGCATACATGTACCTCACGTGCGCCTGCCTCCTTCAGCAGTTTAACAATCTTGCCGCTGGTAGTGCCGCGAACGATGGAGTCATCGACCATAACAACGGATTTGCCTTCTACAACGCTGCGAACCGGGTTCAGCTTCAGGCGTACTGCATTAGCACGTTGCTTTTGCGTCGGCTGAATAAAAGTACGGCCTACATAACGGTTTTTGGTAAGGCCTTCCAGGAAGGGAACGCCGGCCTCCATAGCATAGCCGATTGCTGCCGGAGTGCCGCTGTCAGGAACGGAAATAACGATGTCCGGATGGATATCGGGAGTTTCCTTAGCCAGCTCGCGACCCATCTGGATACGTGCATCATATACAGACTGGTTGTCGATGATACTGTCATTACGAGCAAAGTAAACATATTCAAAAATGCAATGCGCAGGCTTTGCCGGTTTGTTTTCAGCCCACATCATGCTGCGAGGTTCGGAGTTATCGCTGTCGATAATAATCATTTCGCCGGGCTTAACATCGCGTACCAGCTCTGCACCAACCAAGTCAAAAGCACAGGATTCGGAAGCAACGCACCAGCCGTTTTCCATTTTGCCGAGAACCAGCGGACGGAAGCCGTAGGGGTCGCGTACAGCGATAATTTTGTTATCAGTCATCAGCAGAATAGCGAAAGCACCTTTAATCTGGTTAACAGCCTCTGCTACACGCTCTTCAATAGTAGGACGCGCACTGTAGGCAATCAAGGTCAATACAACCTCACTGTCAACAGTAGTGTTGAACACAGCGCCTTCCTTAGCCAGGTTAGCACGCAGCTGACCGGCATTAGTCAGGTTACCGTTGTGGCTCAGCGCAAGGTTACCGCCGTCAAAATAAACCTTCAGCGGCTGAATGTTATACGGCATGCTGGCACCGGTTGTGGAATAACGTACGTGGCCGATGGCCGCATAGCCCTGCAAATCAGCAACGCCGTCCTTGAAAACATCGGCAACGAGGCCCATGCCCTTTTTAATTTTCATACGCTCGCCATCAGTTACAACAATACCGGTACTTTCCTGGCCACGATGCTGCAGCGCATACAGGCCCCAATAGGTGTTGAGTGCTACATCTTCATTATGGCTGAAGATACCAAAGACACCGCACTCCTCATGCAGCTTGTCCTCGCTAAAATTTTGCTCCTCGAAAATCTGCTCCACAATTTTTCTCCTTAATTTTAGTTTTTAGTTATCAATTGTCAGTTATTAGTGGTTAGTTATAAGTGATCAGTGATCAGTGGTCAGTAATTAGTTATTAATGTTTAGCAGTCAGTTTCTATTCACTATCCACTACTCACTATTCACTATTACAGGTGTAAATCCTTAAACTCCTGCGCAGGAACGCCACGCATGGAAGCCAGCTTTTCACCCTTAGCTCTTACTTCTTCACGCATTGTTGCACGATGCTCTGCCAGCTTTTCTACCAGCTCCGGATATTTTACGGAAAGAATCTGAATTGCGAACAATGCAGCATTCTTAGCACCGTTGATAGCCATCGTTGCAACAGGTACACCGGAAGGCATCTGTACAAAGCTCAGCAGTGCATCCATACCGGCCAACGGTGTTGCATTAATAGGAATACCGATGACAGGAACGGTAGTAAAGGCAGCGATGAAACCACCCAGATGAGCAGCTGCGCCGGCTGCGGCAATAATTACCTCTACGCCACGGTCACGGGCACCCTTAGCAAAGTTCTGTACTACGTCCGGAGTACGGTGAGCGGAAGCAACTACTACTTCAGTTTCAACGCCAAACTCCTTCAGAGTTTTTTCTGCAGCCTCAAGTACAGGCCAGTCAGAATTACTACCCATGATAATTGCAACTTTCATTGAAATCTACCTCCCAAAAATTACTTGTAGAAACAATAAAACCCAAGCAGAAAGCTGTTCAGTTTCGAAATCCTGTGCAAAATCTAACCCGGGTTCTCAATCACTTAAATAATTCACTTTAATTATACCAATCCAACGCGTAAACGTCAAATAAACTGTGAACTTTTTAACAGTTTTTTAGAAAATCGTTCGGAAAACTTCGGGGTAAAGAAAAAAAGCACCTGTCAGACACCAGACAGATGCTAAAAACTCATATACCAAAATGCTTATTCCACTGTTCAATGATTCTCTTTTTGTTCTGAGATACGAAGCGAAGTATTTTCAGCAAATCGGCATCAGGAATTTTGCTTTTATTATGCTCTAAAATAACACGTTCCCCAACCCATATTTTAGTTGCATTTTCAGTAGGCCTGCCTTGACAAACGTGTACGTGAACCGGCTCACCGGCATCACCTGACCAAAAATATATTGTATAACCTAAAAGCTTATACAGCATTGGCAAGATGATCTCCTCCTTCGCGTGCCATCTCCCAAATCAAGGCTGCATTATCAGCAGCAAAATCTTTTAAATCTTCTATTTCAGCCTCGCTGTATCCATAAAAAGAAGCTGTATCTAAGTCAGGCAAGGAAATCTGCAAATAGTCAAAGCCGGTATCTACAGGACGTTCAAAATAAACATCAATATGCTCACCGTTCTTATCCTTGCGTATATCATTAAAAGTAACAAGTGTTCCATCAGCGAATTCTACATATGTATATTTCATTTTGCTCACCTCGTTTTATAAACATCATGCATTGGCAACTCATTAACTGAATATCTCTTTTAATTGTATCATTTCCCAACCTGCTGCGCAATAATAAGCCTAATATATATATTAGAAAAAGCACCCTCCGCCGCCGCTTTCACGGCAGCAGAGGGCGCTTAAACCCAAAGCTGTTTTATTTTACGACAACGTTAATTGCATCGTTTACCAATACAACCTCAACCTTATCGCCATTTTTTATTTCACCTGCAACAATCTTCTTGCCCAGGATGTTTTCAACAGTGTGGACAATCAGACGTTTCAACGGACGAGCACCGAAGGCAGGATCAAAGCCGGCCTTTGCCAGGAAAGCGACAGCCTCGTCGGTATAAGTAAGCGTCAGTTCCAGCTGCTTATTCAGACGGTCACCCAGCTCTCGCAGTACCAGTTTAACGATTTCCTTAATCTGTTCTGCCTGCAGCGGTTTGAACACAACAATGTCATCAACACGGTTCAGGAATTCCGGACGGAAGAAGTTCATCAGCATCTGCTGAATCTTTTCTCTATCCATAGAGCCCTGCGCTTTCATAATCTCGTTGCTGCCAAGGTTACTGGTCATGATAATCAAGGTATTCTTGAAGTCAACGATACGGCCTTTACCATCAGTCAGACGGCCATCGTCCAGAACCTGCAGCAATACGTTAAAGACATCTGCATGTGCCTTTTCGATTTCGTCCAACAGGATTACGCTGTACGGATGACGGCGTACAGCCTCGGTCAGCTGACCGCCTTCATCATAGCCGACGTATCCCGGAGGCGCACCGATCAGACGAGATACGGTATGCTTCTCCATGTATTCGCTCATATCGATACGCACCATGTTGCGTTCATCATCAAAGAGCACCTCGGCCAAGGTCTTAGCCAGCTCGGTTTTGCCGACACCGGTAGGACCAAGGAAGATAAAGGAACCAATCGGACGATTAGGATCCTTGATACCGGCACGCGCACGGATAACAGCCTCGCTGACAGCCTTTACTGCTTCATCCTGACCGATAACATGCTCGTGCAGGATTTCCTCCAGGTGAACCAGTTTAGCACGTTCACCGGTACCTAAGCGGGCAACAGGAATGCCGGTCCAGGTGCTGACAACCTTAGCGATATCCTCTTCGTCTACCTCTTCCTTGAGCATAACATTGTCATTGCCGTTTTCATCCTTCTTGGACAAAGCAGCCAATTCCTTCTGCAGCTCAGGCAGACGACCGTATTTCAATTCAGCCATTTTATTCAGGTCATAGTCGCGCTCAGCCTGCTCCATCTGGTTTTTCACAGCATCAATTTCCTTCTTTACCTCACGTACACGGGCAATGGAAGCCTTTTCTGCATCCCAGCGTTTAACAAGCTCGTCATTTTCCTTACGCAGTTTTGCCAGCTCCTCGTTCAGCTTAGCCAAACGGTCTTTGGACTGAGCATCCTCCTCTTTGCCCAAAGCCTGAGCTTCGATTTCCAGCTGCAGGATACGACGTTTGCTTTCATCCAGCTCGGTCGGCAGCGAATCAATTTCGGTACGCAGACGGGCAGCAGCCTCATCTACCAGGTCAATAGCCTTATCAGGTAAGAAACGGTCATTAATATAACGGTTAGAAAGCACAGCAGCAGCAACCAGGGCAGCGTCTTTAATGCGCACGCCATGATGTACCTCATAACGTTCACGCAGGCCACGCAGGATGGAAATTGTATCTTCAACGCTCGGCTCCTTAACCATTACCGGCTGAAAACGACGCTCCAGCGCACTGTCCTTTTCAATATACTTACGATATTCGTTCAGTGTAGTTGCACCTATGCAGCGCAGCTCGCCGCGCGCCAGCATCGGCTTCAGGATGTTGCCTGCATCCATAGCGCCTTCGGCAGCACCGGCACCGACAACGGTATGCAGTTCATCAATAAACATGATAATCTGACCGGCGCTTTCGCTGACAGCCTTCAATACTTTTTTCAGACGCTCTTCGAATTCACCACGGTATTTGGCACCGGCAACCAAAGCCGCCAGGTCCAGAGCATACAGGGTTTTATTCTTCAGGCTTTCCGGTACATCGCCGGCAATAATACGTCTTGCCAGACCTTCGACGATGGCAGTTTTACCAACGCCGGGTTCACCGATAAGCACCGGATTATTTTTCTTACGACGCGAAAGGATTTCAATCGTACGACGGATTTCCTCATCACGGCCGATTACCGGGTCCAGCTTGCCGTCTTTAGCTTTAGCTGTCAGATCCTGGCCGTATTTTTCCAGCGTCTTTTTAGTTTCATCATTTGCTTCGCTATTTTGATACTGCATAAATGCCGCCTCAACTTTTTTCTTATCTATACCATATTTACGGAAGAGTGATACAACATCGCTGTCACCGTCACTGGCCATAGCTGCAACCAGCTGACCGATGCCGATTTCTTCCTTACTTTGTCCCAGAATAGCCATTACTCTGGCAAAGCCGGTACCCATCATCAGCTGACGGTCCTGACCTTTAACTCCGGGGATTTTTTGTACTAAAGCCTTAGCATCCTTGCTGAAAGCATTTTCATCAATGTGCAGGCTCTGCAGCAAATATTTAAAGAAGCCGTCGCTGCCGCACAATGCTGCCAGAACATGTGCCGTTGTCAGCTCCTGGTGATAGTTCATAACTGCCTGCTGCTGAGCAGCCTCTAAGATAGCCTTTACCTCTTCACTGTAGCGTTCATTCATCACGCTGCACCTCCTTCTATCAGGTTCAATAGCGGTCAATAACCGAATGGCGTTGACTCTTTGCCATTTTCGGACCACTATTCACTTTCTAATTGCTATTATATCAGCAAAAGTCAAAAAGTCAAATGATTTTCTGTGTTAATTCAGTGAAAAATCACCGTCATTTTGTTGACAGATTGTTAGCTTTGTGGCAATATTAATAGCATGTCGTTCTGTCGGCCAAGTACTCTTAACCCCAAAGACCATCGGCTCACCCCAGCCGTTTTGACCTTTATGCGTACTTCCACCAACAGGTCTATAATAATAGTATTTGTCATGTTTTTATGAGGAGGAAACAAAATGTCACCCACCAGCTTATTGCGCGGTATCGCCTTTTTACTGCTTTTGCAATGGGTATCCACGCTCATCATCAACGCCCTCGGCGTACCCTTTCCGCCCGCTCTTTTGGGAATGCTGATTTTAACGGCACTTCTCTGCGGCAACGTTATTCCGGCAAGCTCCATCGAGGGAATCTGCGATATCCTGATTTCCAAAATGGGTATGCTGTTTTTACCGGCAGGCGTCAGCGTTATATTATATGCAGATGTTATCAAAGCTGAGCTGTTGCCCATTACTGTTACCATTGTTGTCTGCAGTATTGTCGTTCTGAGCGTTACAGCCTTCTTTATCGAAGCAATGCTTAAAGGAAAGGAGAGTCAATGATGCTTTTTCCTGACGTTTTACTTAACTCACCGCTCTTTGGCATAGGTCTGACGGTCATCCTGTATGTTATCAGCGAAATCATTATCGACCGCTTCAGCCTGAACATCATTCCGCCCTTCGTTATCGCCTGCCCTCTGGTCATCGCTGTCATCGTTCTGGCGCCAGGCGTAGAGTACAAGCAGTACGAAGCAGGTGCGGAATTCATAAACTTTCTTTTAGGACCGGCAACCATCGCTCTGGCCCTGCCCCTGTACAAGAACCGTGAACTTATCATGGCCAAGGCCGGTGCTATCGCCGGCGGCGTTACGTTGGCAACGCTTTCGGCTATCATAGTCGTTTACTTCTGCGGCAAGGCCATGGGTACCAGCGAGCAGGTTCTGCTTTCGCTCATTCCCAAATCCATTACGACGCCAATCGCCATTGATGTTTCCAAAACAATCGGCGGTATTCCGGCGTTGACTACAGCTGCTGTTATCTTCACCGGCATGCTGGGAGCAACCTTCAATCACAAGCTGCTGCGCCTTTTGGGAATCAAAAACCATTTGGCTGCCGGTCTTGCTATCGGCGCCTCCAGCCACGGCCTCGGCACCAGCGTCTGCGCCAATGTCAGCCCCGTTCAGCTGGCCATCGGCGGTGTAGCGATTGCCCTTACCGGCATCAGCACCTCTATCCTGGCACCGATTTTACTGCCGATTTTAAAAAGCATCTGGTAAGCAGATAAAGCAAAAGCCCAAATTCTCACATACATTTCATGTGGGAATTCGGGCTTTTTTGTTTTTAGAGATGCGGAATAATCCCGCGCAGTTCGGAAAAGATTACTGCCGCCTTATCCGCAGGATATACGCTGCACGGCAGCTTCCGCAAATCCTCGGTGCGCCAGCCTTTGTTTTCCTCCGCCAGCTTGGCCAGCGCTTCTTCCAAATCATGTGCCAGCACAACAGCAATCGCATCAAGATAAAATTCGCTGTTGACGCAGGGCTCGTCAATCATACTGTGGCTGTGATATGTTTTGTTGTGTCGCCAAACGTAAATGTTCATGCAGCATCCCTCCGTTCATGGTGATATTTGTTTAATTCTTGGGAGGGAGCAGTTTTTCCTGCTTAATGACCAAAAAGTCGAAACTCCGTAAAAAAGGACTACCACGCTAAGCATGATAGTCCTCAAATCATCTGTATATAAATTATTTGCCTAAGATTTCGTTGACGTAGTTTACCGCACTGACAGCGTTCGGCGCATAATGCTCGGCACCGATGGTGTCAGCATATTCCTGCGTGAGCACCGCACCGCCGACAACAACCTGACAATCACATTCATTATGCAACGCAGCAATAGTTTCTTCCATTGCGCCTACTGTAGTAGTCATCAATGCAGACAAGCCGACAACCTTGGCATCTGTTTTCTTGGCTGCCTCTACAACTGCTTCCACAGGCACGTCCTTGCCCAAGTCAAGCACGCGATAGCCGTAATTTTCCAACAGTACCTTAACGATGTTTTTGCCGATATCGTGGATATCGCCATGGACAGTAGCGATAATTACTGTTTCTCCCTGCGTTTCGCCCACGCCGACAGCCTCGCGGATAACCTCAAAGGCTGCCTTCGCCGCATCCGCGCTCATCAGAAGCTGCGGCAGGAAGAGAGTTTTCTTTTCAAAGCCATGACCGACAAAATCAAGCGCAGGAATCATATATTTGTTAATGATATCCAACGGCTTTTCGCTTTCCAGAGCCTTGGCTGCGGCCTGACGCGCAGGTCCCTGCAGTCCTTTGACAATGGCATCGTAAAGACCCATTTCGCTTACTGTTGTTGCTGCAGCCTTCGGTGCATCTGCATAATGCTGTACATATTCCTTGCAGCCCTCGTCATAGGCTGCCAGCGCACGATACCCGTAATAAGCATCCATCATCGGCTTGCTCTGCGGATTGATGATGCCGCAGGAAAGGCCTGCTGCCATTGCCATGCTGAAGAAGGTGCTGTTGACAGCATCACGTCCGGGAAGACCGAACGAAATGTTGGAAACACCCATAACAGTGTTGATACCGCGTGCCTTCATCGTGCGGATAACCTCACAGGCAATCGCCGCATTTTCGGCACCGGTGGAAATAGTCAGTGCCAGCGGGTCTACAACTATATTGCGGCTTTCAATGCCGTATTCGGCCGCACGGGCGATAATTTTTTCAGCCACGGCAATACGTCCTGCTGCAGTAGCGGGAATACCGCTGTCGTCAAGACACAGTGCAACCAGCACAGCGCCGTATTTTTTAGCCAGCGGCAGCACATGCTGCAGGCTGTCTTCCTTACCATTGACGGAATTAAGCATAGGCTTGCCGTTATAGAGGCGCAGCGCTCTTTCCATTGCTTCGTAATTAGATGTATCAATCTGCAGCGGCGTATCGGTAATCGCCTGCAGCGCCGGCACAGCCTTCGCAGCCATTGCCGCTTCGTCAATACCCGGCGTGCCTACGTTAACGTCCAGAATCTGTGCGCCCACGCCAATCTGCTCCAGACCAAGACGGCACACATAATCAAGGTCACCGTTTACCAGCGCTTCCTTCAAACGTTTTTTGCCGGTAGGATTGATGCGTTCGCCGATAATTACAGGACCTTCACCCAAATGTACTGCTTTGCCGTAGGAGGATACCGCAGTCAGACGGCAATCACGCGTACCACCCGGCTGCAGAGTTTTGCATTTGGCAATCATCTGCGCAATATGCTCCGGCGTTGTACCGCAGCAGCCGCCGACAATGCTTGCGCCCTTACCTGCGAGCTCGTACATCAGCTCCGCATATTCCTCCGGTCCGACATCAAAGCAGGTTTTGCCGTCACGCTGCACCGGCAGTCCGGCATTAGGATTGATAATCAGCGGCAGGCTGGTTGCTTCCAGCATTTGCGGGAATAGCTTGCCCACCTGCACCGGTCCCAAACCGCAGTTAAAGCCGATGGCATCTACGCCCAGACCTTCGCACATCAAAGCGGCAGCCTCAACCGTAGCACCGGTCAACAGCTTGCCATCCTCGTCAAAGGTCATGGTCACGCAAATCGGCAAATCACAGTTTTCCTTAGATGCCAGAACCGCAGCCTTGATTTCGTAGGTGTCGCTCATTGTTTCGATAAGAATCAGATCCGCACCGGCAGCAGCGCCGTAGCGTACCATTTCGCCGTAGGCTTCTACTGCCTTTTCAAAGGGCAAATCGCCATAAGGAGCCAACAGCTTCCCTGTCGGTCCCAAATTCAGCGCAACAAATTTATTTTCCCTGCCACCGCAGGCCTTCTTGGCAATCGCCACAGCCGCTTCGATGGTTTCCTTGCAATCCAGTCCGGAGCCTGCCAGCTTCAACGGATTAGCGCCGAAGGTATTGGATTTTACGATATTGGAGCCTACATCAAGATAACTGCGATGCACAGCCTCTACAATATCGGGGTGTGTAAAATTCCAGCTTTCGGGCAGCTCACCCGGCTGCAGACCGCGTGCCTGCAGCTGTGTGCCGGTAGCACCATCAAAGAACAGCATTTGCTTGCCTAACAATTCCTTAAAATTCATAAATTAAATCTTCTCCTCAAACTTTCTTAATATCAGTATCTCTGTAAGGACAGTTTATATTACTGCAGGTCATACATTTATTCTGCACGCAGGCAGCATCTTCCGATAAGCCGATGATTGCCGTCACCGACTTCGACGGAGCCATCATCAGTCCGTCCGTCAGCGTCAGGCCGATGCGTTTGGCACAGTTCAGCACTGCAAACAGCTGACGCTGCTCCTCCAGCGGCCAATCACCATAGCCCGGCGAAAAACGCGGACGCTGCAGCAGACCGCCTGTTTCAGCCTGCGCCTGTACCTCATCGCAATAGCTTTCAATCAGCGCCGCTGCCACGGCCTGAGCCGCCGCGCCTTCAGCAACGCTGATAAGCGCCAGGCGACGAATGGCTGCGTCTACCCTGCTGCCGAGCGTTGCCCCCATAAGCAGCACCGTGTTGCAGCCCTTCAAATGGCGCGCCAGTGCACGCGAATGAAAGCGCACGCCGTAGTCCAGCGTTACGCCTGCTTCATCTGCCGTTATCGCATGCTTTTGCAGGATATAACGCGCCTGCACCTCATTGCGCAGCTTCAGATAAACCGTATCCACTAAAATTTCTGCTGCCTTATCTCCCGGCTTGGCCCGCAGATAGCGCAGCGCTTCCTTTTGCTTAAATTCCATAACAACAACCTTAAATTTTGCGCCGTAGCGCAGGACTATTTATCTACAATCTCTCCGAGATTATTCATAATACCGGCAAAAATTTCCGGCTTGTTCATCGTGTAGATATGTACATTGTCAAAACCATTAGCAATCAAATCAATAATTTGACCGGTAGCATAGGCGATACCTGCCTGCTTCAGTGCCTCCGGCTTATCGGCAAACTTTTCTACCATCGCACGGAACTGCGGCGGCAGCTTAGTACCGCTCAGCTGGCAGATGCGGATAATCTGCTTAGCATTCGTCACCGGCATAATGCCCGGCACCACCGGCACATTGATGCCCGCACGCAGCAGGCGGAACATATAGTTATACAAAATCGTATTATCAAAAAACATCTGTGTCACCAAAAAGTCAACACCTGCATCCACCTTGTACTTGGTGTTTTCTATATCCTTTTCCAGCGAACCCGATTCGGGATGGCCTTCGGGATAAGCAGCACCGCCAACACAGAAATCACCCTGCTGCTTTACAAACCGCATCAGCTCACTGGCATGAGCAAAGCTGCCGATTTCCTCGCCCTGCATATCTGCCGGGATATCGCCGCGCAGCGCCAGAATATTTTTTACGCCAAAGCCCTGCAGCTGTCCAAGTACCTCTGCCAGCTTTGCTTCATCAGCCTTTACACAAGTCAGATGAGCCAGAGCCGGCATGCCGTTATCCTCTACTTTTTTGGCCAGTGCTGCCGAATAGCCTACCGTGCTGCCGCCTGCGCCATAGGTGACGCTCATATAGGACGGCGTGCTGGCTGCAATTTTGTTGACAATCTCCAGACTGTTTTGCAGCTCTGCGCCCTGCTTAGGCGGAAACAGCTCGCACGACAGATGAATTTTACCGTTTTTTAAGATATCAATTATTTTTTCCGATGTCATATTTATCCCCCAAAATCAAAAGCATTCGTATGACATTTTAACAGTTAGCGACATCTTTGGCAAACAAAAAGCAGAAGAATTTAACTAATAAGCGATAAAACCTACTAAAATGATAAATATGTTACACACTAAAAATCCCGCAGCCGGATAAGCTGCGGGATTGAATTTCGTTGGCGGAGACGGTGGGATTCGAACCCACGTGCCGCGCAAACGGCAAACTGATTTCGAGTCAGCCGCGTTATGACCACTTCGCTACGTCTCCATTATTCTGTTATGGCAAAATATTCGCATCAGGTTAACATTAATATTATATAAGAAAAATCCTGTCTTGGCAACCGCCTGACGAAATTATTCCTGCGGCGCACCGGCTTCACTCTTGCGCTTCGCCTTGTTTTCCTGACGGCGACGGCGGAAAAAGTCGCGCATTACCTGCGCGCATTCCTCCTCACAGATGCCGCTGATAACTTCAGCGCAGTGATTGAGATTAGGATTCGTAATAATATTGAAAATTGATTCCGCACCGCCGGCCTTCACATCATGACAGCCGTAAACAACGCGGTCGACACGGCCGTTGACAATGGCACCGCTGCACATCGGGCAGGGCTCAACGGTAACGTAAAGCGCACAACCGCTCAGACGCCAGCGCCCCAGGCGCTCGCAGGCCTCGCGGATGACAATGACCTCAGCGTGCGCCGTTGCGTCATGCCACGTTTCACGCATATTGTGCGCGGCGACGATAACCTCACCTGTTGTCATGTCCGCCAGTACCGCGCCGATAGGAATTTCACCAAGCTCTGCGGCCTTGCGTGCCTCAGCCAGTGCCAGCTGCATATACTTTTTGTCTTCCATCAGGCATCCTCCGCCGCTTCCATCAGCAGCTCCCATTTTTCCATCAGCTCAGCAATGGTTTGCTCGTATTCCTCATGCTCTGCTGCCATCGCTGCGCTATGCTCTGGACTGGTGTGATTTGCCGGGTCCGCCATCTGCTTTTCCAAAAGGCCCATCATGGCCTCCTGCTCACGAATCTGCAGCTCTACCTTGGGCAACAGTCGTGCAGCCTCGTCCGGACTGTAACGACGTTTTTTATCCTCTTGCTTTTTCTCCTTTACCGGCGCTGCTGCAGTCTGTTGCTGCTTTTTAGCCTGTGCCTCCGCATAGGCTGCAGCCTTTTCCGCTTCCTCCTGTGCCTGCGCCAAAGCAGCAGCCTTTTTCTGTTTTTCTTCGAGGTAGAAATCGTAGTTACCCTTATAGTCCTTAACCTCTAAATCCTCAATTTCCCAGATGCGGTCGGCAACCTCGTTGACAAAGTAACGGTCATGGCTGACTACCAGCACTGTGCCGTCAAAGGATTCCAACGCGGCCTCTACTGCTTCGCGTGCCATAATATCCAGATGGTTTGTCGGTTCGTCAAGCACCAGACAGTTAGCACCGTCCAACACCAGCTTCAGCAGCACCAGGCGTGCCTTCTGCCCGCCGCTCAGCTCGCCGATTTTTTTGAACACATCATCACCGTGGAACAGCATGCCGCCAAGCATGGAGCGTGTATGCTCTTCCGTAAAGCCGTATTCAACAACAAAGTTTTCCAACAGCGTCTGCTCCGGGTTTAAGCGCTCATAGCTCTGCGAAAAATAACCGATCTGCACTCTGCTGCCAATCTTGGCCTTGCCCTTCAGCGGTGCAATTTCGCCCAAGATAGTACGCAGCAGCGTCGTCTTGCCGGTACCGTTGGCACCCAACAGCGCTGCCTTTTCACCACGGCGCAGCGTCAGATTAATACCTTTGGCCAGTATCTTCTCGCCGTAGCCGATGGTCAGGTCCTCCATAATCAGCACTCTGTCCGCACATTCGGCAGCCGGCGGCAAACGCAGCTCAAACTCCTCATGCTGCACCGGCGCATCAATACGCTCCAGACGGTCGAGCTGTGACTGACGACCACGCGCCATTTTACTCTTGATGCCTGCCTTGAAGCGACGGATATATGCCTCGGTGCGAGCAATATAATCCTGCTGCGCATTATAGGCAGCAGTCAGCGTACTGCTCTGAATCGCCTTCTGCTCCAGATAGCGGCTGTAATTGCCCTTAAAGGATTGCAGCTTGCCGCCCTCCATTTCCATAATGCGCATAGCAACATTATCGAGGAAGGCACGGTCATGGCTGACAACGAGCAGACCGCCCTTAAATTCCTGCAAATACTTTTCCAGCCACTGCGTCATTACAATATCTAAATGGTTCGTCGGTTCGTCCAGAATCATAAAGTCGGGATTACGCACCAGTGCCGCCGCCAGCATCAGACGTGTTTTCTGACCGCCGCTCAGCGTTGCCGCATCATGCTGCCACCAATCCTCGGTATAGCCCAACCCGATAAGCACACGCTTAATGCGGTTTTCGTAATTATAGCCGTCAATAAATTCGTAGCGCTTAAGTACGCGTCCGTACTCCTCCAGGCAGCTGTCCAGCTTTTCGCCCTGCAGCTTGCCGGAATCAGCCTCAAGCTGTGCCAGCTTTTGGCGCAGGCTGCCGATTTCCGGGCAGGCTGTCTGCATAAACTGCCAGATAGTACCTCTGATATCGGTAAAGCCCTGCTGTACATAGCCCACGCTGATACCGGGTTCAAATTTTACCGCACCGCTGTCAACCCATTCAGGCTGCAGCAGGCAACGCAGCAGCGTAGTCTTGCCGCTGCCGTTGACGCCGACAAGGCCAACGTGCTCGCCTTGCTCCACCATGAAGCTGACGTCTTTAAATATTTCATGAATGCCAAATGCTTTGGCGATTTTATCTACTACTAATTGCATAACCATTCTCCTTTTAACAACTATTATAACACCTTCCGGCATTATACTCAAAAGGCTCTGCTATATTCTTATATTTTCGTGCATTACATAAAAAGAGGCTGCCGCATCTGCGGCAACCTCCATATACTTTTAAGATTTATGGGCCATTGCTACCTGAGTTTTAGTCTGGAGTAAACTCTTTTGATGCTTACGCCAACGATAGCACAGCATCGGCACCACCAGCATCGGTACGCCAGCGTACAGCGTCTGGCGTAAATCCGGTGTCAAAGCAATTACTGCCAGGCAGAAAACCTGCGACCAGATACCGAAATGCGTAACATACGGGAAGAACGGTGTTTTATACTTCAGAGTATCCTCCTTGCCTTCGGCAATCAGACGGCGGCGGAATTTATATTGGCTCCAGCAAATGGAAATCCAAGCCATCGCTCCGGTAAAGCCGGATACTGCCAGCAAATAAGTATACAGTGTAGAATCGGGATTAAAGGTGTAGAAAACGATAACTGCCCAGCAGGCACATACAGAAACGATAATGGAATTCTGCGGCATACCGTTTTTATTGAGCTTGCCCAAAAACGCCGGAGCCATATCCATACGAGCCAGTGCATGCAGCGCACGAGCACCGCCATACAGTCCGGAGTTAGCGCAGGAAACACCTGCAACCAGCACTACAAAGGCAATCGCAGAAGCTAAGCCTTCAAAGCCGTATTCCGCCAAAGCAGCGGCAAACACGCTCTCCTTCAGGCTGGCCTTATCCCACGGCATAATGGACAGCAATAATGTAATAGGAATGATATATAAAGCAATGACACGCCAGGAAACATTACGAACCGCAATAGGAATGCTTTTAGCAGGATCCTTGCATTCGCCCGCAGCCAGACCGATGATTTCGGTACCTTGGAAGTTAACCAGAATAATAACCATGGTCAGCACAATCGGCCAATATCCCTGAGGAGCAAAGCCGCCTTGGCCCAGCAGCACCTTAGCACCTAAATAGCCCTGGTCACCAACAAGACCGCAGACTATTAAACCGGCAACGCCGCAGAAACCCACAAGGGCAGCAATTTTGATAATGGAAAGCCAAAATTCGCTTTCACCGAAATTATCAACATGAAAAAGGTTAATTACAGTCACTAGCAGGCCAAAAAGAATTGCCCACCACAGTTGACTGACGGCAGGTACAAAATTATTCATAATGATACCCGCAGCAATCATTTCAGACGGCACGTAAGCCATCCAGTTCAGCCAATAGGCCCAGCCAACGCCACAAGCCCAGGTTGAGGATATATTCTCACGTGCGTAGGTAACAAAGGAACCGGAAATAGGCTTAGCTACAGCCAGCTCCGCCAGGCACAGCATAACGCATAAGACGATTGCACCGCCAAAAAGATAAGAAAGAATAATAGCAGGTCCGGCCTGCTCAATCGCATATCCGGCACCTAAAAAATAACAGCTGCCGATAATGCCACCTAAAGAAATCATCTGTAAGTGTCTGTTCTTTAAACTTCTATTCATGGATTGCTCGTTCATTACCTTAATAACACAACCTTTCTTGAGCATATGTGTGGAACCTTCCGTTCCGCCAAAATTCTTGTGATATGATTTTACTACAAAAAACCGTGTTTGTATAGCAAAAAATGCACTAAAATCAGCGATTTTACAAAAAAAATCTATTTTCCTCTTTTTTCCGCTGTTTTGCATCATTTTCAAGCGTACTTCTTCACAATTCTCTACAAAAATACTCCACCGCCATCCCAACAATGACAAGGGAGTAAACAAAGAAGGCTACTCTAAAGATGATTGAAAAGACTCCAGCAATGCATGCAGATACAGCCAAGCGCACTTACGAGCAGCATGCAGATTATTGAAAGCTTGAGGCCGTTTTTCAGTAAATCATCAGGGTTCAAACCGTAGGTTACACCTACGGCACGTGTGCTGACCGGCAGAATAAAAGCACAGTTAACGGCAACAATCGAGGTCAGGATATAAGGAATGGGGTTCAACCCCAGCTGCTGCGAAATGCTTTGTACTACCGGAATTGAGATAGAAGCCGCCGCAGTATTACTGCTTATTTCCGTCAGGAATGTGGCAAACAGCGTCAGGCTGAACATCGTTTCCCAACCTCCGCTTAACGGCAGCAGCGTAATTACCTTAGCAATCTGCGTTGCCGCACCGGTTTTCGTAATCAGCTGTCCCAACGCCAGACCGCCGGAAAAAAGGAAAATCATCCCCCACATGATGCCCTTTTCAGCCTCACGCCAGGTCAGAAGCAGCTGACCTGTTTCGTTGCGCAACATAAAGGTGAGCATACCGAAGGTGAAGAAAACATACGCAGGCTTCATCAGCGGCAAATACTGCACGTAAAGCGGACGGACGAAGGCCAAACCTGTTGCGAGAATAAAAAGCCACAATCCTAACTTTTCACCGCGGCTCATCGGCCCGAGCTTATCATAGGCAGCACGGAAATATTCCTTGCCGCCGTCAAGACGTTTAACAGGCAGCGGCAGATGCAGCAGATAAGCCATAATCAGCAACATGATGATGAACAGCAGCGGCAGAAAGCGGATAAGCCAATCCACATACATGAATTCATGTCCCGTAAGCTTTTCCAGATAGCTGATTGCTACCAGGTTGGAGCTGCTGCCTAAGGGTGAGCCGAAGCCGCCGAAGCCTGCGCCCCAGACGATAGCCAACAGAATCGGTGTTGCTACGGGATTATCGGTAATCTGCTGCTGTCCCAAAAAGCGCAACATGCTTACAGCTACCGGCAAAAGAATCATAACAACGACGACGTTTGGCAGAAAGATAGACAGCAACGTTGAAGCCACCAGCCAGACGCAAATCTGCTCGCGCATCGATGTTCCCAATCCGCAAAGGCTTTTAATCGCCAGACGCTTATCAAGATGTGTTTTTTCCCACACCAGGCTGATAAGATCACTGCCGACCAGCAGCACGACGATTTCCGAAAAGTATTTGCTGATAATCCCCTCCATCGGCACCATGCCGAAGATAGCGTTCAGCGGAATCGGCAGCAGCGAGGTTACGGCGATATTTACCGGACGCAGCACCCACCAAAGGCCCATCCAGAAAATCGTGGCAATAGCGGCCGCCTGCTTAAATTCAATTATAGGCGCCAATACAAGCAGGACGACAAGAAAAAGTAAGGGACCTGAGATAACATTCAACGAACGGTGTTTTTTCATAAATAACAGCTTCCTCTCCGAGTTCAATAGAAGTTTTCCTTCTATTTTTGCGTTTACTTAATTCTACTCCCGTTCTATAATTAAGTAAAAGACTTTATTTTGATTATTATAATCATATTCTTTGATATTTTAAGGAGATACTGCTATGGATTTTGCTTTTTACAGAAACTTTATCACTGTTGCCGAAACAGGTAATCTCAGCGCCGCAGCGAAACGTCTGGGCATCGTACAGCCGGCGCTCAGCGCGCAGATGAAGGCTATCGAAAGAAACTACGGCGTGCAGCTTTTCAAAATGCAGCGCGGTAAGCGCCACATTGAACTGACGGAAGCAGGCGAAACCTTTTTGCAGCAGGCGCGTCAGCTGTGCAATACGGAAGATGATATCAGTCTGCGTATGCAGGCCTTCGGCAGGCGTGCCGCAGGTACGCTGCGCTTCAGCGTGTCACATGTGCGCACCGACTACTTCCTGCGCAGCTATCTTATTCCCTTTGCCAAGGAAAATCCCGGTATCAGTTATCAGTTTCACGATGCTACGGTAGAGCAGCAGCAGCAGCTGCTGGAGGCAGGCAGCATTGATTTTGCCTTTGCCAATGCGCCGCTGCCTGCAGCGCATAATTTTGCTACTATCAAGGTGCAGCGGGAGAATTTTTATGCTTTCTATAATGCCGGATTTGCGGTTCCGTGGGCAAATAAAAGTATGCTTTCGCCGGAGGATTTAGCAGGTGTGCCCTTGTGCTGTAATTATGGCAGCTATGCGCTTTTGCGCAATGTGTTTAAGGATTATGCTGTTAAGCCTAATGTTGCCTTTATTGCCACTACGGCGGAGAGTGCGCTTACCTTTGCGACAAGCGGACTGGGAGTTGCGGTTGTTGCGGCGTTGGAGGGTGATGCTGTGCCGCAGGAGATGGTGCGACAGCAGCTTGTTGATGAGAAGCTGCATTTTGATCAGACGTTGTATTGGAGTAAGGAGCATAAATTATCGCCTGCGGCGGAGGGGTTTTTGGAGTTTTTCCGAAATTTTAACTAAACGCAAAAAAACGCCCACGTTCTTTCGAACGCGAGCGTTATTTTTTTGCTTTTATTCTTTTGGTGCTTCTTCGTCTGCATTCGCAGCGGATTTCGGTACATCTGCTTCGGCAGCAGGCGCTTCAGCCTTTACGTCAGCGTCGGCAACGGGAGCAGCAGCTATTTCCTCATCCACAACAGATTGTTGTACTAATTGCAGCTTTTCTTCTGCGGTAAGGATATGACCGTATTTTACCAGCTGGTTGATTTCTTCCTCTTCCAGAGTTTCCTTCTCCATCAGAGCTTTAGCAATCACATGCAGCTTGTCAATATTGTCAGACAGCAGCTTTTCAGTAGCAGCATAGGCATCTTCCATAAAGGATCGTACCTCTTTATCAATTTCGGCTGCCACTTCTTCACTGTAATCCTTGTCGCGGGCAATGTCGCGGCCCAGGAATACCTGATCCTGACGATGACCAAAGGTTACAGGTCCGATGTTTTCGCTCATGCCGTATTCGCAAATCATCTGGCGTGCCAGTTGAGTTGCACGCTGCAGATCATTGCTGGCACCGCTGGAGATTTCCTTCAGTACCAGAGCTTCAGCAACACGGCCACCCAACAGCACCTTCAGCTCATCGAGCATTTCGCTGCGGGTTGCATAATACTTATCTTCCTTAGGCAGGCTCAGGGTATAACCACCAGCACGGCCACGCGGAATGATAGTAACCTTATGTACAGGATCAGTATGCTCAAGCAGCATACCAACGATGGTATGACCACCTTCATGGTAAGCAGTCAGGCGTTTTTCCTTATCGCTGATGACACGGCTCTTGCGCTCCGGTCCCATGATAACACGCTCGGCAGCCTCTTCCATTTCCGGCATATTGATAGCCTTCTTGTCCTTACGGGCAGTCAGCAGCGCTGCTTCATTAACCAGGTTGGATAAATCGGCACCGGTAAAGCCGGGTGTACGCTGAGCGATTACGTCCAGATTTACATCCGGTCCAATCGGCTTGCCCTTAACATGTACCTTCAGTATTTCGGTACGTCCCTTGATATCAGGACGGTCTACTACAATTTGGCGGTCGAAACGGCCGGGACGCAGCAGCGCCGGGTCCAGAATATCTGGACGGTTGGTTGCGGCAATCATAATAATGCCTTCGTTAGCACTGAAACCGTCCATCTCAACCAATAATTGGTTCAGAGTCTGCTCACGCTCGTCATGCCCACCGCCAAGACCTGCGCCGCGCTGACGGCCTACGGCATCAATCTCATCGATAAATACGATGCAGGGTGCACTTTTCTTTGCCTGGTCGAACAGGTCGCGTACACGCGAAGCGCCGACACCGACAAACATTTCTACAAAGTCAGAACCGGAAATACTGAAGAACGGAACTCCTGCTTCACCGGCAACTGCCTTCGCCAACAAGGTTTTGCCTGTACCCGGAGGGCCATAGAGCAAAACACCTTTAGGAATCTTAGCTCCCAAGTCATTATACTTCTGCGGATGCTTCAGGAATTCAACAACCTCTTCCAGCTCCTGCTTGGCTTCTTCAGCACCGGCAACATCCTTAAAGGTTATCTTCAGTTTTTCCTCATCGTAGCGACGCGCACGGCTCTTGCCAAAGTTCATCACCTTGCCGCCACCGGCACCGCCCTGATTCATCAGCATGAACCACAGGCCTACGATAATCAGCATCGGCAAAATAGAGCTGAGAATGCTCATCCACCAAGGTGGCTGCGGCGGCAGCTCTGCCTTAATGTCTACTTTCTTTGCTTCCAGCTTTTCTACCAGCTTGCTGTCATTAGGCGCAACGGTAGAAAATTCCTTGCCATCCTTTAATTTACCGCTGATAACATTATCAACAATAGTTACCTGTTTAATTTCGTCCTGCTGTACATGCTGCATAAAGCTGGTATAGCTTATATCGGCAGGCTTAGAATTCTTTTCACCGTAAAGGTCAAACATCCAGATAATTACCATGATAATCAGCAGATAAAAAAGTACGTTCTTAAAAAATTTATTCAAGCACGTAGCCTCCTTCCACTTAGCTCATAATATTTTATTATATTATAGATAGGAAAAACTAGCAACTGTTTTATGCAATTTACAGGCTTTTATTTGCGTGCGTATACAGCAGGCTTCAGGATACCGATAAACGGCAGATTGCGGTAATCGCCTGCATAGTCCAGACCGTAACCGACAACGAATTCGTCAGGAATTTTAAAACCTACATAATCAGCCTCCAGACCGTTTACACGACGCTCGGCCTTGTCGCACAGAGCAGCGGTTTTCAGAGTTGCGGGCTTGTAGTGACGCAGCATATCGGTGATAGAGGCAAAGGTAACGCCGCTGTCAATGATATCATCGATTACCAGCACGTCCTTACCCTTGATATCTTCGCTGACATCCAGCTTAACCTTAACACTACCGCTGGTGCTGGTTCCGTTGCCATAGGAAGAAGCAACCATGAAGTCTACGCGCAGCGGCATATCAATAGCGCGAGTCAGGTCGGTAGCGAACCAGGCAGCACCCTTCAGCAGCACAATGACAACAAGCTCCTTGCCTGCATAATCGGCAGCAATCTGCTTGCCCATTTCCTGTACGCGGGCATCAATTTCTTCTTTAGTCAGCAAAACTGTCTTAATATCGTCATGCATTTTTTCATTCTCCTTATACTTTATATTATTTTAACAAAAATAAGCTGTTTATTTTTGTAGACTACGTTTATTCCCTGCGGCAACTGGATAAACTTGCCGCCGCTGCGCCTAATCAGCAAGGAATCAATAGCCTGACTACGCTCGAAGGACAGCTCCTCACCGCCCAGCTCGAAATACGCGCGTCGCAATACTCTCAGCCTTACGGCACTGTGCAGCGCCGTAAGCTGCGTCACCGGCAAACTGACAGCATTCTCCTGCCTGCGCACCAGCTGCCTGTAAGCATCGTCAGCCATTTGCTCCAGACATTCCGCATCCTGCGCCAACAAGGCGGCAGTACGCGCCAAAGTCGGCACCACATTGTGGTTGAAGCTGCGCTCCAGATACGGCACAAGCTCCAGACGTACACGATTGCGCGTATACGCCGTATCAGCGTTGGTGCTGTCATAGCAGACTGCAATGCCTTCGGCGCTGCAGTATTCCTCCAGCAGGCTTTTCGGCAACGTAAGCAGCGGTCTGATGATATCGTCATGCTGCGCCCGCATTCCGGCAAGTCCTTGAAGCCCTGCGCCGCGCAACAGCCTTAAGAGCAGCGTTTCAGCCTGATCACCCTCGTGATGCGCCGTAACAATCGCCGCAGCGCCCTGCTGCTCCGCTATGCGCCTAAGCGCCGCATAACGCAGGCGGCGCGCAGCATCTTCGGTAGAAAGCCGGTTCTGTGCCGCATAGGATGCAGCCTGCACATGCTCTGTAAAGCAGGGCAGTCCCCAATCCTTGCAGGCACGCTGCACAGCCTGCATGTCGCGCAGAGCCTCTTCGCCACGAAGTCCGTGCTCAACGTGACAGACGCTGTAGCTTCCCCAGCCTTGCGCTGCCAAGGCAGCACAGGCATGTGCCAAAGCCAGAGAATCGGCACCACCGCTAACAGCCAACAGATAATGAGCCTCGGGCTGCAGCAAATTTTTAATTGTTTTGCGCAGCTTATAGACTGCAGGTGCAATCTGCCTCATAGCATATCTCCTTCAGCAGCGGTTTAAACGTGTCATATCGCATTTTTCTATGCTATAAAAGAAAAGGCACTCTCAGGAGTGCCATTTCATTAATTACCAGCTTGCTTATTTATCACGTCTGGCACCACGACCACCGCGTTTGGACTCAGTATTACGTTTTAAATCCAGCATACGGTCATCGCTGTCTTTCAGGAATTTAGATAATTTATCCTCAAAGGAAACGGGAGCCATAGGTCTTGCGCTTTGCGGGCGCATACCGCCACGGCGTTCACGATTGTCGCCTTGCGGACGCATACCATTATTGTTGCGGCGCTCGCAGTTATCATTTTGCGGACGCTGCGGTCTCGGTTGCGGAGCCGGCGGCGGTGTGAGCTGTTTAATAGACAGACCAATTTTGCCGCGATCATCTACAGATAATACCTTAACCTTAACCTTGTCGTGCTCCTTTAAAAAGTCATGCACGTCTTTTACATAAACATTAGAAACCTCAGAAATGTGAATCAGGCCAACCTTGCCCTCAGGCAGTTGGACAAATGCGCCAAAATTGGTGATACCTGTAACTTCACCCTCTACAATTGCACCTACTTCAAGTGACATCGAGAAAAAAATCCCCCTTAAAATTTCTTAATACTCTTGTATTATACTCTTTAATTTTTCATGGTGTCAATAAAAAAAGCAGAACAAAAGCTATCATTTCTTGTTCTGCCTTATTTTTTCTCATCAACTATAAACAGCGGCACCTCGTCTTTACCCACCATGTTGTAATCCTCACGGGCGAGCTTTTCAATATAACGCGGGTCATCCAGACGTTTACGCTCTGCCTCCAGCTCAGTCTTCTGTTTTTTTAAAGCAGCAATACGTTGCTGTGTAGCATCCTGCTCCTGTTTAATCTGATAAATAGAATACTCCTGCTTGCCGATAACGAACAGGCAGGCAACAAACAGCAGCATCATAAAGACATTAAAAGCTTTAGATTTATGTCTTACACGACGTCTAACCATATCATAGCCCCCCCAGCATTGAGTATTCCGCAGTATATCTTTAGAAAAGCCCGGCAGCAGCTGCCGGGCCTAAAGCACTAAAACAGCTTATTATTTTACGTTAACAGCATCCTTGAAAGCTTTACCGGCTTTGAAAGCAGGGATGGTTGCAGCAGGAATAACTACCTTCTCACCATTTTGCGGATTTTTACCTTCACGTTCTTTACGAGCACGTGCTTCAAAAGTACCAAAGCCTACTACTTGTACTTTGTCACCCTTAGCAACTACCTCTTTAACGGTTTCCAAGGTAGCGGTGATAGTTTTCTCAACGTCTTTTTTGGTTAAGCCGGCTTTTTCAGCAACAGCAGCGATTAACTCAGTCTTGTTCATCAAAAATTCCTCCTTAATTATGACTTTAGTTATTATTGCAAATGCTTGCGGAGCACGTAACTTCGTAACGTAACTCATATTTAACTAGCAATAGTATTCTACACTCTAAACCGTTTTCCTGCAAGCCTTTTCCGAAAATATTTATAAATTACGGGGAAAATAGCATTATTTTAGTAACTTTATTGCAAATTAACCTTATAAATCGCTCTTGCGCTCCAATTCCTTAGCCTGATTCCAAAATTCATCCAGCTCGTTCAAAGTGAAATCCTGCCATGTTTTACCGCTGGCTTCAACCTGTTCTTCCACGTAATTGAAGCGGGAAGCGAAACGGTTATTCGTGCCATCCAAAGCTACCTCCGGCTCAATGCCGTTATGACGCGCATAATTTACCACGGCAAACAGTACATCGCCAAGCTCACTCTCGGCAGCAGCCTTATCGCCTGCCTGCAAAGCCTCCTGCAGCTCGCCCAGCTCCTCCTGTACCTTAGCCCATAAGGATGCGCTGTCCTGCCAGTCAAAGCCGACCTTGGCAGCCTTGCTCTGCAGCTTATAGGCACGCAGCAGCGCCGGCAGTCCCTGAGATACGCCGTCCAATACATGCTTGCGCTCCTGTTTTTCCTGCTTTTTGATAGCCTCCCAATTTACCAGCACATCATCGCTGTTGTCGACATGTTTGTCACCGAAAACATGCGGATGCCGGCGGATAAGCTTATCTACAACCTCGTCGATAACGTCCTGCAGATCAAAGCGGCCTGCCTCCTGTGCCATGCGGGCATGGAAAACAACCTGCATGAGCAAGTCGCCAAGCTCCTCACGCATGCCGTCAACATCGTCAGCATCCACAGCCTCCAGATATTCGTAAACCTCTTCAATCATATTGCTGCGGATAGATTTGTGTGTCTGCTCTCTGTCCCATGGGCAGCCGTCAGGCTCACGCAGGGTGCGCATAACATCAGCCAAGGGCTGGATGTCGAAATCATCAAAGCCTGCTTCCGGCAAAAAGTCTTCCGCATAGCCTTCTTCTTCGCCTTCCTCGGCAAATTCGTCCTCATCCTCGCCAAAGGTAATAATACCGGGAACAGCTTCCGCATCGTCAACATTTTCAAATACAGTATCCTCTGCTCCCTCAGGCATCGGCGGAACGTAAGCGCTCGTAAGATGGTCGATATTCGGCTGTCTGTCCAGCTCGAACAGCTTAATCGGACGGCATTCCTCGTCAGGCAGGCCCAGATTGCGCAGGAAATAAATTTCGTATTCGTCAGGCAGTACATCCATCAGCGCAATTTTCAAATCGCCGGCCACCATCTGGCTGTAAACCTGAGTAATCATCAGCGGATGCTGACCAGCACTTGCAATCTCCGCAAAATCCTGCGCGTCAATAATCTGCAGGCCGGCAATCGGGTCGATGCCCAGCTCAACGTAAGCCAAGTCCAAGAAGCTCATAGACGGCTTAATCACCAGCTTAACGCCCTGCGCCTTAGCAGCTGTGCGCATTAAAACAACGGTTTTTTCCGCAACCAGCGGGCTGCCTGGTACTGCGTAAACAACATCGCCGTTCTGCGCTGCTGCCAGCACACGCTCGACAACGCTATCATATACTTCTTCAAAGGAAGCAGCCTTTTCGTATAAATCGTCACATGAGGTAAATTTTACGTTTTGCTTTTCCAACTCGGCAACGGTGGGATGCACCGCCGTGCGCAGGATAACCTGAGCGCAGTTTTGCAGAAGTCCCATAGTTTCCAACGAAAGATGTCCCACAGCACCGGGGCCTAAGCCGACAATTGTAATTGTTCCCATGATAGTACGCCTTCTTTCTTAATTATTTAAAAAATCGTTTCACTACCGGCAGCTGACGCAGTTCCTGTCTGTTCAGCACGCCTAAAAGCGGCAGCAATATGATATAGCTTATCCCGGCAGCCAGCATAGCGGCGATTGTTGCCAAAGCAGGCGATGCACCGCCAAGCAGCGTATGCGCTTCTACGGCAACAGCGCCCATCACCGCTGCTGCGGCGATGATTTTCGCAATACTGAGCCAGGAAAATCTTATACTTAATTTATACAACGCTATAATATTCAACAGCGCCGTCACGCCAAAGTTTATGTTCGTTGCCCACGCTGCGCCGGCAATACCGTATTCCGCATTCGTCAGCTGACAGACGGCAACCAGCTTGGCTGCAATACCGATAAGCATATTCAGCATCGGCAGATTGGTGTGCCCCATTCCCTGCAGCATACCTGTTGTAACCTGCTGCAGGCCTAAAAGGCAGATGGCAGGCGCCGAATGCATAATAGCAACGCCAGCCTTCGCCGTACCGTACAGCAGACGGCTGATAGGCTCCGCCAATACCCACATGCCTACGGAAGCAGGCACAGTTATCAGGCAGCACAGCTTCATCGCGGTTGCTGCCTTTTGCTCGATAATCTGCCATTTATTCAAAGCAAAGGCTTCGGAAACAGCAGGCACAAGGCTTGTTGCCAGCGACATCGTCGGTATCGTGGCCATTAAGAGCAAGGGCTGTGCCATGCCTGCCAGATAACCGAACTGCGCCGTCGCCTGCTCCACACTAAGACCGCTGTCAATCAATCGGCCTGGAACCAGCAATACGTCAATGCTGCTGGTAACAGGCACCAGGATATTAGCGCAGGACACAGGCAGCGCCAGCAGCAGCAGGCGTTTAATCAGCGCGCTGCTGCGCACAAGCTCGGCAGCAGGTGCCTGCTCCGTGCTTGCTGCAGCCTGCCACTGCTTCCGGTAATAGCGATAAAAGCAGCCCATAACCACAAGACCGGTCAGACTTCCCGGCACAGCTCCGAAGGCAGCGCCGGCAGCAGCGTATTCCAGACCGTAGGGCAGCAGCACATACGCCAGCACTACCATCGTCACTACGCGGATAAACTGTTCCACAATCTGCGACACCGCAGGCGGCGTCATCAGCTGATGTCCCTGAAAATACCCGCGGAAGCTGGCCAGAATCGTAGCAAAGAAAATTGCCGGTGTCAGCGCTATAAGCGAATAATAGGCACGCGCATCGGTAATCACGCCGGCATCAACCAACCAGCCCGCCGCCAACACCAGACAAACCGCCAACACCGCACCCACGCAGGCCATCAGGCGCAGCGAAACGCGAAACACCTGACGCACATTAGCATAGTCCTTCTGCGCCAAAAAGCCTGCGACAATAATCGATATTGCCACCGGAATGCCGGCCGCAGAAATCGCAAGCAGCAAAAGGTATACGGGATAAGCCATCTGGTAAAGACCGATACCCTCGCCGCCCAGCAGACGTGAAAGCAGGATACGGTTCACAGAACCGATAACCTTTACCATCAGTCCTGCCAATGTCAGAATCATCGCGCCGCGCAAAAATTTATCACTGCTCATTTCCTGCTTTCACCTCCTTTAAATCAATCTTCTAATATCAGAGCAGGCAAAGTCTGCTCCAGCCACGCCAGGGGCTCCTGCTTTGACGTACCCATTCTGTACGTCAGCTGCTGCTCCTGACCGTTTTTCAATGTCATCGTCTTAGGATGCTGCATCAGCAGCTTCAGAACTGCCTCCGGGTTTACCTGTGCCTTCTCGCCGAAGGTCAGGCGGATAATTCCCTGATGCACATTTACGCCACGGATTTTCAGCACTCGGCACAAGCCCTTAAGCGCTGCCAAACGCCAGAGCATTTCCACCTCCGGCGGCGGATTGCCGAAGCGGTCGATAATTTCGTCCAGAAAATCCTCCCGCTGTGAATATTCCAGCTCGCTGAAGCGACGATACAGCTCCATTTTATAACGCGGATCCGGAATATAGCTGTCCGGAATATAGGCCTCTGCCTGAATTTCCAGAACCGGCTCCGGCTCAGGCTCGGCCTCCTTGCCGTTTTTCAGGCGTTCAATGGTTTTTTCCAGCATCTCGCAATAAGCGGCAAAGCCTATGCCGGTAATATGTCCGTGCTGCTGCGGTCCCAGCAGATTGCCGGCACCGCGGATTTCCAGATCGCGCATAGCAATCTTAAAGCCTGCGCCCAGCTCCGTAAAATCACGGATGGCCTGCAGACGCTTTTCGGCAATTTCACTCAGCGCCTTATTAGGCTGATAAACAAAGTAAGCATAAGCAAGACGCGAGCTGCGTCCTACACGGCCACGCATCTGGTAAAGCTGCGAAAGGCCGAAGTTGTCGGCACCGTCGATAATAATCGTATTCGCCAGCGGTACATCCAGCCCGTTTTCCACAATCGTCGTACACAAAAGCACGTCGCAGCCGCCCTCATAGAAGGTAATCATGGCATCCTCTAATGCGTCCTCATTCATCTGCCCGTGGGCAATTTTGATGCTGATGCCCGGTACCAGACGGCGCAGCTTGGCAGCCAACGGCTCCAAAGCGCTGACGCGGTTGCTGATATAGTAAATTCTGCCGCCGCGGCGCAGCTCACGCTCGAGTGCTTCCTTAACCATGCCGTCGTTATATTCGCTGACATAGGTTTCAACAGGCAAGCGGTCCTCCGGCGGCGATTCGATAACGCTCATATCACGGCCGTTGACCAGCGCCATATGCAGAGTACGCGGAATAGGTGTTGCCGAAAGCGACAAGACATCTATACCGAGATGCCATTTCTTAATTTTTTCCTTTTGGGCAACACCGAAGCGCTGCTCCTCATCGATAATCAGCAGGCCGAGGCTGGTAAAATTCACATCCGGCTGCAGCAGACGGTGCGTACCGATAAGAATATCAACCTTACCGTCGGCAACCTCCTGCAGAACAGTGCGCTGCTCCTTCGGCGTACAAAAGCGGTTCAGCAGACGAACCTCTACACCGAAATTGCGCACGCGCTCCTTGAAGGTAATATAGTGTTGCTGTGCCAGCACTGTTGTAGGTGCCAATACAGCCACCTGCTTACCGTCAAGCACAGCCTTAAAGGCAGCACGCAAGGCCACCTCGGTTTTTCCGTAACCGACATCACCGCAGAGCAGACGCTCCATAGGCTGCGGCTTTTCCATATCAGCTTTGATTTCGGCAATCGCCTTCAGCTGGTCCGGTGTTTCCTCATAGGGAAAGGCTGCTTCAAAGTCCTTTTGCAGCTGACAGTCCGGTGAAAAGGCATGCCCCGGCATAATCTGCCGCTGTGCATATAAACGCAGCAGCTCCTCCGCCAGCTCCGTAATCGCCTTAGCAGCCTTGGCCGTAGTGCGTTTCCAGTCATTGCCGCCCATTTTCGACAGACGCGGCACACTTCCCTCGCTGCCGACATATTTATGCAGCATGCCGACCTGCTCTACCGGAACATACAGCTTATCATCTCCGGCATAGGCCAAAAGCAGATAATCACGGTGGATGCCGTCAACCTCGACGTTTTCTACGCCTATATAACGGCCGATACCATGAACCTTATGAACAACGTAATCTCCGGCCTTGATATCCGAAAAATACTGCAGCTGTTGGCCCTGGTTTTTGGTATGCAAGCGTTTGCGCTTCTGCATGCCGAAAATATCATTTTCTGTCAGCAGCAGCCATTCTTCATCCCAAAAGCGAAAGCCGTGATCCAAATCGCCGTAGGTTACATTGACGACTCCCGGCTCAAAGCTCTTTTGGGAAAAATGTCCCTTTAATCCGTAGTTGCGCAGATTATCCGCAAAACCACGGGCCTTAATGCTGCCGGAAAGCATAATCAGCGGCGTAATCCCCTCCGCCAGCCAGTTCTGCAAATCCTCCACCAGCAAATTGGTATTCTTATTATACGGCGCAACCGCGCGCACCGGTATATTCAACGAAGGCAGCTGCTGCAGATAGCTGTGTCCCAACGCCGATACCAGCACAGCACCGTTGGCTGCAAGCTGCTCTATAAGCTCCTGTTTCCCGAAAAGCTCGGAGGCATGCTCCTTGTTTTCCTTGTCCAGCTTTTCCAGCATACTGAAAACATGCACCGGCTCATCAACAACTACCATAGTATCCGCAGCGCAATATTCAAAGATATCGGCATCATAGCTAAAGCTTTCATCTACCTTCAGCGGAGCAATTTTGATACTGGTGAGAGTCTGCAGACTGCGCTGAGTGTCAACATCAAAGCTGCGCATAGCATCAAGCTCATTGTCGAACCATTCGATACGCACCGCAGTACTGCTGTTGATTGGGTACACGTCCAGAATATCACCGCGCAGGCAGAACTGTCCCAAAGCATCAACCTGCTCCGTACGCTCATAGCCCAAATCAAGCAACGCGGCAGCTATATTACGCTGTTCGTGCTCTTCGCCGACAGCGAGCTGCAGCGCCTTGCCGGACATACCGCTCGGACGCAGTTGCTTTTGCTGCAGCGCCTCTGCCGTAATGAAAACAATGCCCCGCTCATCACCGCTCAAAAAGCGTAGTGCGGCCGCACGTCCTGCCTGCAGCTCCAGGCTCTGCGTATCTGCCTGCACACGCGGCAGGCTTACAGGATAAAGCTCCTGCATCGGCAAATCCGGGTACAGATAATTAAGCTCGCGGCGATAAGTACGGATTTCCTCACGCGAAGCAGTAATAAAGGCCATGCTGCCCTTGCCGCCAAGCAGCTTATCTGCGGCAGCAAAAAAGACCGGCTTGCTGCTTCCAGCCAACCCGGTTAAAATACAGGCCTGTTTTTTCTTTTGATATTCGGCCGCCTGCCGTACTTCCTTGACAGCGGCAACCTTATTGACTAATAAATTTTCCATAGGCAATACAAATTGATAAATAGGGCTGTTACAGACGTAACAGCCCTATAATCTGTTTTAAAATCAGAGCTTAACAGCAAGTACTTTGCGGTCCAGGCTGTGAATAGCATCAACAAAACGTACGGTGCCGGTTTTGTAACGGGCAGAAATAGTATGGGTACGTACGCCGTCGCCGAAGTAACGCAGGCCGTTCAGCATGTTGCAGTTGGTAATAGCGGTAGCAGTAAACATGCAGTCATCGCCTTTTACCAGGTCATCCAGAGTCAGCACCTTGTTAACATCGGCAATACCCATCTTCAGGCAGCGTTGAACCTGAGCTTCGTCTTCGGGAACCAGACGAGCTTGCATATCGCCGCCCAGGCATTTAACAGCAGCAGCACCCAGAACGCCTTCCGGAGCGCCACCCTTACCAACGTACATATGCACGCCGCTGCCTTCGATGCAGCATTCAACAATCGGGTTAACGTCGCCGTCGGTAATCAGGGAGATACGAGCGCCGGCTTTACGGATTTCGTCCATCAGGCCGTAATGACGTTCGCGGTCCAGCAGAACTACGTTCAGGTCGCTTACTTTACGGTCCATTGCTTTAGCAACGCGTGCCAGGTTTTCGCTCATCGGGGCATTGATATCGATGCAGCCTTTAGCACGGGGGCCGACAGCGATTTTATCCATATACATATCAGGAGCATGCAGCAGGCAGCCACGTGGAGCGATAGCAATAACTGCGATAGCACCGTTTTGTCCTTTAGCAACCAGGTTGGTACCCTCGATCGGGTCAACAGCGATATCAACCTCAGGGCCGCCGGCACCTACTTCTTCGCCGATATACAGCATCGGTGCTTCATCCATTTCGCCTTCGCCGATAACAACGGTACCTTTAATATTTACGGTATCAAAAGCTGCGCGCATAGCATCAACAGCCAGACCGTCAGCACCGTTCTTGTCGCCTCTGCCTACAAGATGACCGCAGGCAATAGCTGCCGCCTCGGTTACACGTACAAATTCCAAAGAAAGCTCTCTGTTCATTCTTCACAACACTCCTTAATATAATTTCATATGGTAATAGCACTGCTTGCGCAGCGCAAGAGAATTAACTCTATGTCCAACCTTTATTATGACACGTTTATTCTGATTAATCAATCTAAATTTTATTTACAGCAAAAGCATCAGGCAAACCTGCCACGGCAAAACAAAGACAATATACAGCAAAAACAGGCTGAATACTACGGTTACACCTGCACGGAAGGCATCTACAAGATACACCGCCTCCAGCGACCGCACCAGAAGATACAGCATCCACAAGCAGCCGATGAGAAACAGCACACCTAAGAGCGGCAAGCCGTTAAAACCCATCCTGCCCGCCAGCAAAGCTCCCGGCGTGAGCAGCAGAAAAGGCAACGTCGTATAGCCCAAAAGGCAGATAAGCCCGACCGGGTCGCCCGCCAGCGCACCGAAGGTTTCCATAATGCCGTGCAGCAAAAAACCGTAAAGCGTTAAAGCTGTTCCCGCAATCAGCACCGTAGCAATAATAATGCCGAAGCGCACCTCCAACGGCGAATCCAACAGCCAGCAGTTTGTTGCTACGCCAAAAAAGCTGAAGCTGAGAGTGAAATAAAAAGCACTGCGCCAAAGAGAAGGCTGCTTGGCAATCGCAGCCATGCCTGCACCGGGCTCAAAAAGTACCTCAAAGGTTTTGCGCCTCATAGCTCATCACCTCGTCATACCGCCTGCCGGCGCACCGCTCTGCTGCAGGCTGCCTGTCAGCTGATTTACAAGCTCAGTTTTAATCAGCTCCGCAATATGAGCGCTGAGCAAAAACTCCCACGGCTGCTGTTTTTCCTTAGCCTTCACCGGCGGCAGTCCGTCGGCACCCGGCTTAATCTTGCCTAATTCACCCGCTGCGGCAAGCGCATCGTAATAATCGCCGATTTCATCTACCAGGCCCAGATTCTTAGCCTGCAGACCGGTATAAACACGACCGTCAGCCAAGGATTTTACCTTGCTTTCTTCCATCTTGCGTCCTACGGCAACAGTTGTCACGAACTGCTCGTAGATTTCGTTGACGATGTTCTGCAAAATAGCCTGTTCTTCAGGTGTCATCGGTCTGTCGCTGCTCATAATATCCTTATAGGGACCGCTTTTAATCTTATTGCTGGTGATGCCTATTTTCTTGAACAGCTCCTCCGTATTCATGTACGGCATATACACACCGATACTGCCGGTAAGCGTTGTGGCATTGGCATAAACCTTGTCACTGGCGCAGACTGCAATCCAATAGGCAGCGCTGGCACCGGTATTGCCGATAGTTGCAACTATCGGCTTTTTGGTTTTCTCCTTAAAGCGCTTCAGTTCACGTCCGACCTCTTCCGCAGCCGTAGCACTGCCGCCGCCGCTGTCAATACGCAGGACTAATGCTTTGACGCTGTCATCAGCCGCAGCCTCACGAATCTGCTTCATAATGCTGCCGCTTGTTACACCATTGGTCTGGCTGAAAATATTGTCCTTGCTGTCCGCACCGCTGATAATCGTACCGGAAATATTGATTACGGCCACACGGTCAGGTACAGTAACAGTTTTCTCGGCATTGTTATTCCCCTTGAGCAATGAAACAACAAAGCTCAACACAGCCAGAATCAATACCGCACTGATAAAAATTTTCTTAAGCATTCAATCACTCTCCTCCCTAATCATAGTATAACACAAGCAAAAACTCCCCTCAGGCGTATGCCTTACGGCAATTGCGCCTAAGGTGCCTAAGAGGAGTATTCTTATTTTCCGAAAGCAACGTCGGCTTAAGCTCAGCGCTTTCAGGATAACCTTATTGGTGATGTTTTACCGCCGCACCCACAAACTCTCTGAATAACGGATGCGGATTTGTCGGACGGGATTTAAATTCAGGATGGAATTGCGCACCGAGGAACCACGGATGCTCACTCTCAGGCAATTCAACAATCTCTACCAGACGGCCATTAGGCAGTGTGCCGCCAAGAACTAATCCCTTGCCCACAATTTTCTCACGGAAAGCATTGTTGAACTCATAACGATGACGATGACGTTCGTAAATCAGCTCTGCATTGTAAGCCTTGCTTGTCAGCGTATCGGGATAAACCTTACACGGATACAGTCCCAGACGCATCGTACCGCCCAAATCCTCAACATCAATCTGTTCCGGCATCAGGTCGATAACAGGATGTGTGCTGTTCGGATTGAACTCCGAGCTGTTGGCATCAGCCATACCGCAGACGTGACGGGCAAATTCAATTACTGCGCACTGCATGCCCAGGCAGATACCGAAGAACGGAATCTTGTGCTCACGTGCATATTGAATAGCCTTAATCTTGCCTTCAATACCGCGGTTACCGAAGCCTCCCGGCACCAGAATGCCGTCAACACCGGCCATAACCTTAGCCATATCAGTATCATCTGCTTCGATTTCTTCGGCATTTACCCAATGGATATCCAGCTCTGCTTCATTGGCAACTGCCGCATGACGCAAGGATTCCGTAATAGAAATATAAGCATCCTGCAAAGCAACATATTTGCCGACTACAGCAATAGTTACCTTCTTATCATATTTTTTCAGGATGCGGGCCACCATATCATGCCAGCCCTGCATATCCTTCGGCTTATCTTCCATCTCCAGCTTGCGCAGAACAATGGTATCAAGTCCCTGCTCCTCCATGAGCATCGGTACCTCATAAATGCTTCTTGCGGTAAGGTTTTGGATAACTGCTTCCGGATCAACGTCGCAGAACATAGCCATTTTTTCGCGCATTTCCTTGGAAATAGGCTTTTCGCTGCGGCAAACGATAATATCAGGAGAAATACCGATGCTGCGCAGCTCTTTTACGCTATGCTGAGTCGGTTTGGTTTTCAGCTCACCGGCTGCGGAAATATACGGTACCAGTGTAACGTGAATATAAAGCACATCGTTTTTGCCGACATCCTTTTTTACCTGACGGATGGCTTCCAAAAACGGCAGGCTTTCAATATCACCTACAGTGCCGCCGATTTCTGTAATAACAAAATCGGCATTATCCTGTTGGCCTACGCGGAAAACGCGCTCTTTGATTTCATTTGTGATATGAGGAATAACCTGTACGGTACCGCCAAGATAATCGCCACGGCGTTCTTTATTAATTACACTCTGGTAAATCTTACCTGTGGTCGTATTGGAGTTTTTTGACAGGTTGATATCAATAAAGCGTTCGTAATGTCCCAAATCAAGGTCAGTTTCCGCACCATCGTCCGTTACAAAAACCTCGCCATGCTGATACGGGCTCATTGTGCCCGGGTCAATATTGATATACGGGTCGAACTTCTGGATAGTAACCCTGTAGCCGCGGCTTTTCAGCAAACGGCCTAAAGACGCAGCAGTGATGCCCTTGCCCAAAGAAGACACAACGCCGCCTGTCACAAAAATGTACTTGGTATTAGTAGTCATGATTTTTAACCCCCTCAGATTTCATAAAATGCTACAACACAATAAAAATATTAAATTGTATCTAAACTCACTGCAGGCGGCAAAGCCCAAGGACTCTGCCACCTGCAAAAGAATTTCTTAAATTACATTCTTTCCGGAGCAGAAACGCCCAGAATACCCAATGCATGACGAATGGTGTGACCAACTGCCTTAACCAAAGCAATGCGGGCTTGCTGTAAGTCTGTATCTACGCCCAGAATACGGCATTGGTTATAGAAGGAGTGGAACAGAGTTGCCAGCTCATAGGTATAGGTTGCCACATGATGTACAGCGCGTTCGCGAGCTGCACGGGCAAGCAGTTCTGGATATTCGCCAAGCTTTTTAACCAGCGCCAGCTCTTCGGGAGCCTGCAGAGTATCCAGCTTCAGCTCGTCTAAAGCTACAGCCTCAATGCCTGCTTCGGCAAGCTGACGGGCAATGCTGCAGATACGCGCATGCGCATATTGGATATAATAAACCGGGTTCTCATTGGATTTTTCGGTAGCCAGAGTCATATCAAAATCCAGCTGGCTGTCTAAGGAGCGCATGCAGAAGAAGTAACGCGCCGCATCAACGCCAACCTCATCCATCAGCTCGCGCAGAGTGATGGTTTCGCCGGTACGCTTAGACAGCTTAACAATATCGCCGTTGCGATACAGACGTACCATTTGCAGCAGCAGCACCTCCAGCTTATCAGCATCAAAGCCCAAAGCATTTACAGCAGCCTTCACGCGGGCAATATAACCGTGGTGGTCAGCGCCCCACAGGTTGATGATGCGGTCGAAGCCACGCTCGAATTTGTTGCGGTGATATGCAATATCGGCAGCAAAGTAGGTGGAAACGCCGTTGTCACGGATAACAACGCGGTCCTTGTCATCTCCGTAAGCGGTGGAATTAAACCATTTTGCGCCGTCCTTTTCATAAACACAGCCTTTTTCCTCAAGGAATTTGCAAGCCTCACGGATTTTATCGGCATCATGCAGGGATTGCTCGCTGAACCATACATCGAAGGTTACGCCGAATGCTTCCAGGTCCTCTTTCAGGCCTGCCAGCTTTTCTTTATAAGCAATTTCCAGGAATTTAGCCAGACGCTCTTTTTCCTCTAAAGCAACAAATTCCTTGCCATAGATACGGATAATGCGCTGAGCGGTTTCAATGATGTCATAGCCATGGTAGCCGTTTTCCGGGAAAGGAATGCCGGTCGGCATTTCATCCAGCTGCTTAACGGTCAGGTCGGCAGGAACGCCGCCCATTTCCTCCAGCTTCAGCAGCTGCAGGTAACGTGCATTGACGGAGCTTGCCAGATTGTTCATCTGGTTGCCGGCATCATTGATATAATATTCGCTTTCAACATCATAGCCTGCAGCACGCAGCAGGTTAACCATAGCACTGCCTACAGCAGCACCGCGGGCATGGCCTACATGCAGCGGGCCGGTGGGGTTAGCACTTACATATTCAACCTGCACGCGGCCTAAGCCGTTAGCAGGCAGATTGCCGTAGTTTTCACCGGCAGCCAGAATACCTGCCAGCAAATCAGCGGTCCAGTTTTGTTTCAGATAGAAATTGATGAAGCCGGGGCCGGCAATTTCCATTTTATCTACGGAAGCACATTCCAGATTATCAACAACAGCCTGTGCAATCTGACGCGGTGCACAATGCAGGCTGCGGGCAGACTGCATAGCAAAGTTGGTTGCAAAATCGCCGAATTCCTTTTGCGGCGGAACCTCCAGCATAACCTCGGGCAAAGTACCCGGTTTCAAAGTACCGTTATCGATAGCTTTTTGCGCTGCATCTTTAATGGCAGCGGCTAATAAATCCTTTATATCCAAAGCAAAATCTCTCCTTCTCTTTATTTATTGCTTATTTTGTTTCGTAAATAGGGTCATTAGTCAGTTCAACGCCCAGCTTTTTGAATACCTTAAAATCGCCCTCTGTCAGCATAACGGTAGAGTGAGCCTGACAGCCCTTCAGCTCCGGCAGCTTTTCCAGCGCCAGCTTAGCCAGACTGTCCGTTGCGGCACACATGGAAAGCGCTATCAGCACCTCATCCATATGCAGACGCGGATTGCTGCTGCCAAGGTAGCGTGTTTTCAAATTCTGAATCGGGTTAATGTAGGTCGGCGAAATCAGGTGCATTTCATCCGCAATACCGCCCAGTTCCTTAATAGCGTTCAACAGCACGGCACTGGCAGGTCCCAGCAAATCCGTAGTTTTGCCGGTAACAATTCTGCCATCGGCAAGCTCCAGCGCAATAACAGCGCACTTGCGCTCTTCCGCAACCTGCTTGGCTACGGTAACAACGCGGCGGTCATTTACGCTGACCTTAGCCTGCTTCATCAGCAGCTCCAGCGTATAAACCTCCTGCTTGCTGGCCTCATCCAGTGCCAGACGGTTCAGGGACTGATAATAGCGGCGGATAATTTCCTGACGCGATGCCTCGCAGCAGACCTCATCATCACAGATGCAGTTGCCTGCCATATTAACGCCCATATCGGTAGGCGATTTATACGGGCAATAGCCGTAAATACCTTCAAAGATTGCTGCCAGTACAGGATAAATCTCAACATCACGATTGTAATTTACCGTAGTTACGCCATAGGCCTCCAAATGGAAGGGGTCAATCATATTAACGTCCTGCAAATCAGCCGTAGCAGCCTCGTAAGCCATATTTACAGGATGCTTCAAAGGCAGATTCCAGATGGGGAAGGTTTCGAATTTAGCATAACCGGCCTTAATGCCGCGCTTATTTTCATGATACAGCTGCGACAGGCAGGTAGCCATCTTGCCGCTGCCGGGACCGGGAGCAGTAACAACTACCAGCGGACGTGTAGTTTCTACATAGTCGTTCTGGCCATAGCCCGCATCACTGACAATATGCTCCACATTATGCGGATAGCCTTCAATCGGATAATGGTAATAAACCTTGATATCCAAAGCCTCCAGCTTATTCTTGAAGCTTTCGATGGATTTCTGGCCCTTATATTGCGTAATAACAACGCTGCTGACATAAAGTCCCTTGGAACGGTAAACCTTTACCAGACGCAGTACATCCAGATCGTAGGTCAGGCCTAAATCGTGGCGCACCTTATTATTTTCAATATCATCGGCATTGATGGAAATAATCATCTCTGCCTGGTCCGCCAGCTGCAGAAGCATCTGCAGCTTACTGTCCGGAGCAAAGCCCGGCAGTACGCGGGAAGCATGGTAATCATCGAACAGCTTGCCGCCGAATTCCAGATAAAGCTTATCGCCGAATTTACTGATGCGCTCTCTGATATGCTCAGATTGCATGGTCAAATATTTTTGATTATCAAAGCCTATTTTCATATTAAATTTCCTCAACCTCAATTAAAATCTTCATCTCGCCGTAAGGCTTATCATCATGATACAAGGTATATTCCATTTCCAGCTGCCACATGCCGTTACGGAAATGGGTATATACATAACTGGTTTCCGTCGTCAGAGGAATTTTCATATAAGGTGTCTGATAAAGGCTTTTATCTACATATCCACGGCGGAATTCCTGTCTGTGATCTACGCTGCCGCTACGCATGACTATAACGTGCTCATCGTCCCATTTCAGCGTTGTCTTGGTATTATCCAGACCGGACTGTTCATCCTCCTTATAGATTACGTAGTATTTGCCGCCTTTTTCCGTCATCATACCCGTATACTTTTGTTCAGAAGCCTGAGCCTCACTACCCTCATCCTTCGTTGTACTCAAAATACGAATTTTTACCGGCTGCATAGTACTTGCCTCCATAAACAAGATAGAGCCTGCACCGTTTCGCCACACCATTATGATCGAAAGGTCGCAAGCCCTACAAGATTTTTGTCAATCTAATGCCATTAAACTTTTCTGCACTAAAAGACCTCTTATATTCTTCAATATTATATAACAGCTATAAAGTACAGTCAAGAAATTGCATAAGCAAGTGCAGGATTTACCATAACAGCAAGCTAAAAAAATCAACCAAAAACGACAGAGTATACTGCCATAGTATAGCTCTGTCGTCAGCTTTTTAATATAAAATTTATTTTTTAGCTTCTTCCTTAGCTGCTTCTTTCTGCTGCGGCAGCATTACACTGAAATCATTCAGCAAAGGCTTCTCGCCGTTCAGCTTGAAAAGATATACGAAGCGGGCAGCAGGTTTTTTCTCTGCAACAACCTGATACAGCAGCACGTCTGCGCCATTATGCTTTTCAACAACAATCAGTTGATTGGTGGTCAGCTTACCGAAATCCTTAGCAAGCTGTGCGTGCATATTAGTGTATGCCTTTTCATCCCAGTTCTTTTGCATATCCTCGGTCATCATGGAGGTAACTGCCTTATAGTTGCCACCGTTGATAAATTTGTCAACAATAGCTTCCTCTGCATCCAAAACCTTGCCGTTGGATGCGCTGCAAACTGCGCTGACAGCCAGCATTATAATCATTGTAACCAGCATTAATATTTTTTTCACGGAAATTCTCCTCCCTATATGCTTAATATGTGTTTAATTATAGTCTTTCGTGCCAACAAGTGCAAGCGTTACCATAAAAACTTTACAAATCTTTTCCGCTAACGATAAAATTAAGCACAGCATTAAAGATTTTTGTTTTTCCATTCCGTCAGCTGGCTGCTGAAGGCTTCCCACTGCTGCGGCAATGCTTCCAGCGCCGCATCGGCCTTGGCCTGCTCCCAGCCGCTGAACAAGGCTGCTTCATAGCGCAGCTCTTTGATTTTGGGATGTGCCGCCACCAGCTTCTCTACCATCATGGTGTTGATATAATCATCGTGCAGCAGCCCCAGCATATCCTGCAGATACTTCAGGCTACGCAAAAGGCGTGCTTCCGGAGCCAGCTCCGGCACGCTCTGCAGTGCATAACGGAAGCGCTTGAGCTTGATGCGGATGCGGTGCAGCTGCTCCATATTATGTAAATCGGGATATTTTTCCGGCAGCTCCATCAGCTTGTCATACCAGTTACCGAAACGACGCGACAAAAACTCTGCCAATGTCAGCTCCCTTTCAGGCGCAGGCACGCTGTACAGCCACAAAAGCAAACGGGCCAGCTCCAGCGTCAAGCGGTTCAGCCTCAGTCCGCGCAGCGCCTTAGCTGCAGCCGTACCGCGCAGCTGCGTCAGCAAAGCCGTAAGCTGCGGCAGCGAAGCTTCCGCCTGCTCCCGGCTGCGCTGCAGACGCGAGCAAATTTGCAGCGCCACATCGTACTCCCGCACATCACCCAAACGATTGGTGCTCGCCTTCAGCACTCCCTGCCAATGCACCGCCTCCTGCTCAGGCAGCAGCGGCTTGCATAGAGTCAGCAGCGAGCGCAGACGTCTGAGCTTTACACGCAGCTGACGCAGCAGACTGCGTTCCGGGCCACGGCTCAAAACCTCCTGCCACAGCTTGCTTACATAATAAACCTGCCAGGGAAGATGACAATACAGCAGGCTCATAGCGCTGTCGGCATCGTAGGCCGCCAGCTGCTTTTGGTCAAAACAGCCGCGCAACTGGTCCAGTCGCTGCGAAAAATCCGGCTCCTCCAGCACAAATTTTGTTTTGGAGGCCAGCAGCTTCTGCAGCAGGCTGTCGACAGCCTCTGCAGCTTCCGCATTGTGATATTCGAATTCGATAATGATATCCGCTATCGCCAGCAGCTTATCGCTCACAAGCAAAGTGCCCCAGGCACAATAAAAGCGCACACCGTCAATATTTTCCGGCGTAAAACGTGTCAGGCGATATTTGTACATATCATTATCGTTAAAATATTTTTCTTTGATTTTTACCTTTACGGTACTGCCAGGCAACAGCCTTTTCGCAAGATTAAGCAGCTGCGCCTGGTTTTTTACTTCCAGTCCATGCAGACACAGCTTGTGTTTCATGTCATCTACCTCCCGGACTTTGACGCTTATTTGTTCTTCGGCACAATTTCCAGCCAATAATTATCGGGGTCGGTAATAAAGTAAATTCCCATAGCAGGATTTTCGTAGCAGATGCAGCCCATTTCCTTATGCTTAGCATGCGCTGCTTCGTAATCATCTACCAAAAATGCCAGATGGAATTCATTTTCGCCTAGATTATAAGCTTCCTTGCGGTCACGCAGCCAGGTAAGCTCCAACAGATGCGGAGTTTTGCCGTCCGTCAGATATACCAGAATAAAGCTGCCGTCCTCGGCCACCTTACGGTGATCATCCTTCAGGCCCAAGGCCTCCTCGTAAAACTTCAGGCTTTTTTCCAAATCCAATACGTTAAAGTTGTTATGTGCGAAAGTAAATTCCATATTGTACACCTCTCATTAAATTATATTACATATTTAAAAAAATACTACCTGCTTCAAGAGCAGAGCAGCTAAAGCAATACCTGCTGCCAGCTTGCCGAGCATTGCAAAAAAGCGCATCTTCGCTGCCGTCCACGCCAACTGCATAGCAGCCGCCGAAACACCCGTATGCGCCAGCTCATAGGCAAACGCAGCCGCAAAGGCACCGGCCATACCGCCGAGCAATGAGCCTAATATCGGAAAAATCAATGTACCGAGCAGAGTGCCGGCAAAGCTTCCCAAGGCAATGAAAATAACAGCGAACCAAGAAACTTTACTGCGTTTGATGCCGAAAAGGCCGACGCAGAACTCCCAAAATTCACCCAAAGCATAAATGAGTACCATAGCAGACAGCAATCTGCCGTTAAAATAAAGTACCTCATCAAAAAAAGCAAACATCAACGATGTCAGTAAAAGCAAAGTATTCCCCGGAAGGTCAAATATTGTCAGTATCGGTCCCGATACAGCTATGAAGATTGCAAATATACGCTCAACCAGCAGTTCCATAACATGCCTCCGTCTATTTATATTGTATTAATTATACCACATCCATAAACATACAAGTTTACTAAAGTGTCACGAGAATTAGAAATAAATGTAAAATCGTTGTGCGGTATTGCAGAAAATGCTAAAATTAGTTAAGCTAAAAATTTCTTAACCAAGGAGGTTCCCTCGTGAACGATATATTGCTTACTCTTAAACCATGGTACCCTTCCATAAGTGCCTTTCTTTTCTTTACCGTTGTCCGCTACATTTATAAAAACTTTTTCATCCGCCTTTTACGCCGTCTGAATAACAAGGTATCCTTCGGCTACGGCGAGTATTTTCTTAACGCCTTTGAGACACCTATCAACATTGCACTCTTTATTATCGCGTTCTATGCTGCAATCAACCTGTCGCCGTTGGCATCAGTACACGATTTCAGCTTTACCGACCGCATTCTGCGAACGATCATTGTCACCAACTTTTTCTGGGGCCTGTATAACCTGATTGATACAACGCACGGCGTTTTCTTCGATTTGCTGGAAAGATTCGGTATCCAGACCGATGAAGCCATCGCTAACATTCTAGCGACTGTTTTCCGTATAATTATCATCATGCTGGGCTTTGTAACCGTAGCCCGCGAATGGAATTATGACATCAGCGCCTTCATCGCCTCCCTAAGTATCGGCTCTTTGGCTGTTGCATTTGCAGCCAAGGATGCGTTAGCCAACGTTTTCGGCAGTATGATAATCCTGCTCGATAAGCCCTTTAAAATCGGCGACTGGATTAAAGCCAACGGCATCGAAGGTATCGTAGAAAGCGTTTCCTTCCGCAGCACCTGTATCCGCACCTTTCCGCAGGAGCTTGTTTATATTCCGAACTCCCTCCTCAGCAACACGCCGATTACCAACTATACGCTGCGCGAACGTCGCCGCATCGACTTTACGCTTGGCCTGACCTACGGTACAACGGCTGCCCAAATCGAGGAATTTATCTTCAAGCTGAAAAATTATCTGGAGGATCTCACGCTTATTGATGAAAATGATGTACGCGTTCATTTTGTCACCTATAACAGCAGCAGCCTTGATATACGTGTTGTCTGCTACGCCAAAACAGGCAAGCACCTCGAATACCTCAACATTATGCAGGAAATCAACCTGCATACATTGGAGCTGCTTGAAGAGGTGGGCGTAAGCTGTGCCTTCCCCAGCACCAGTCTTTATTTTGAAACTCCGCTGCAGGAAAATGTTACCGAACAGCCTGCCAAAGCACAATCCGAAGCTGATAAACCAAAAGATAACAGCACCTCTGCCAACTGCTAATTCACTATTATTTTGCAGAAAAATTTTGCAAACTGAGTTATAATAAAATAAAGAATAATTTTCCGTTTTATCTCAGTTTATATTTACAGGAGGCTGCCTATGACTAACAACATTAAGCAAGCTATTATTATCGGCGGCGGTCCCGCCGGAGTAAGTGCTGCTCTTTATCTGGCGCGCGCCGGTCAAAAGGTATGCATCATTGAAAACGGCCCCGGCGCACTGGCCAAGGCACATAAAATCGACAACTATTACGGTATTGCCGCTTCCGGCGCCAAGCTTTATGCAGCAGGACTGGAGCAGGCACGTTCTCTGGGCGTAGAAATTTTGCAGGATGAGGTTCTCGGCGTTGAATACACCGACTGCTTCACGCTCAGTTTAAAAAACACAGCCGTGCAGCTGCAGACAGAAGCTCTTATTTTAGCTACCGGCAGCAAGAATATTACGCTCAATCTTCCCGGACTTATCGAGCTGGAGGGCAAGGGCATAAGCTATTGCGCCGTCTGCGACGGCTTCTTCTTCCGCAAAAAGCGGGTGGCGGTTTTAGGCAACGGTGCCTACGCTCTGCATGAGGCAGCTTATCTTAAACAGCTGGCAGGCAGCGTCACCATCCTGACCAACGGGCAAAGCGGCGACGCAGCCAAGGCTGCAGGCTTTGAGGTAAACACCTCTGTGCTGCAGGCAGTAGAAGGCAACGGCAAGCTCAGCAGCATCCGCTTTACCGACGGCAGCACGCTTGCCGTCGACGGCTTGTTCATCGCTCTTGGCACAGCAGACAGCACCGATATGGCGCGCAAGCTCGGCGCAGAGCTGAACGGACGCTTCATCCGTATCGACGGCGACGGAGCGACTAACATCCCCGGACTTTTCGCTGCCGGCGACTGCACGGGAGGCTTGATGCAGGTGGCTAAGGCAGTACACGAGGGCGCACGCGCAGGCCTGACAGCGTTAAAGTTTTTGCGCCAACATAAGACAGAAGAAAAATAACTAAAATTTTTACCAAAACACTTAAGGAGTGATAATTATGGCATTAGAAATTACTACAGCAAACTTTGAGCAGGAGGTTACCAATTCTACCCAAACAGTTCTCGTTGATTTTTGGGCATCCTGGTGCGGCCCCTGCCGTATGCAAGCTCCGATTCTGGAAGCATTTGCTCAGGAGCACAGCGATATCAAGATTACCAAATGCAACGTTGATGATAATCCGGAGCTGGCAGAAAAATTTGCTATTATGAGCATCCCCAGCCTGCTGGTTTTCAAAAGCGGCAAGCTGGTAAAATCCGCAGTCGGCCTGCACGATAAGGAAGCGTTGGCAGCACTGGTAAAATAAGCCGCTGCTTAATTTCTTGACGAAAAAATCCCGGTTATGGTTTTTGAAGGAACCATGCCGGGATTTTCTTTGTTTTGAAGCATAAAAAGAACTCCCTACGAAGCACTGCATGAGCAGAGCACGTAGAGAGTTCTTTATTTTTTCTTTTTGCCGTGCCGCTTACGCAGCACGGCTTATTTTTTATTAAGCAAGAATTTTATTCCTTGCCTGCCAGCTTTTTGTAGCCGTCCAGACGAGTCATAGCGTCTTTCTCGGTCTTTTCGAACAATGCTTCCGCAGTATCCGGGAACATCTTCTGCAGAGAGCTGAAACGAACTTCGCCCATAAGGAAGTCACGGAAGTTTGCGGTAGGCTCTTTGCTGTCCAGAATGAACGGATTCTTGCCTTGCTCCTTCAGTTCCGGATTGAAGCGGTAGGTTGCCCAGTAACCGCAGTCAACAGCACGTTTTTCTTCGAGCTGGCTGCAGCCCATGCCAACCTTCAGGCCATGGTTGATGCAAGGTGCGTAAGCAATAATCAGGGACGGGCCGTCATAAGCCTCTGCTTCGGCAATAGCCTTAAGAGTCTGGTTCTTGTCGGCGCCCATAGCAACCTGTGCAACATATACATAGCCATAGCTCATAGCCATCATGCCAAGGTCTTTCTTCTTGGTCTTTTTGCCGCTGGCAGCAAATTTAGCGATTGCCGCAGTCGGAGTAGATTTGGAGGATTGACCGCCGGTGTTGGAATATACCTCGGTATCGAATACCATAACATTGACATTCTCGCCGGATGCCAGTACATGGTCCAGACCGCCGTAGCCGATATCATAAGCCCAGCCGTCACCGCCGAAGATCCAGTGGCTGCGTTTAACAAAGAATTGCTTCTCATCATACAGAGCAGCGCATTTATCGCAGTTGTCTTTGTATTTTTCCAGTACAGCAGTCAGCGCTTCGGCACGCTCACGGGTGCCTTCGCTGTCGTCGACATGCTCCAGCCAATCGGTCAGCGCAGCCTTGAGATCCTCAGGCAGCTCGCCTTCCAGCATAGCTTTTACCATGTCTTCTACACGCTCACGGGATTGTTTAACGCCCAGGAACATACCTAAGCCATATTCAGCGTTATCCTCGAACAGGGAGTTTGCCCAGCTCGGACCATGACCTTTGCAGTTTTTGGTGTACGGCATGGACGGAGCGGATGCACCCCAGATAGAGGTACAGCCGGTTGCATTGGCAATCATCATACGGTCGCCAACCAGCTGGGTTACGAGCTTAGCATACGGAGTTTCGCCGCAGCCTGCGCACGCACCGCTGAACTCAAGCAGCGGCTGCTCGAACTGAATACCCTTCATGGTCTTCTTGTTGAGCGGATTTGCCTTTGGAGCAACCTCCTTCTGGCTGTATTCCCATGCAGCAGCTTTATCAAGCTGAGTATCGAGCGGCTTCATAACTAGAGCTTTGGCTTTCGGAGCCGGGCATACCTGAGCGCAGTTGCCGCAGCCGGTGCAATCCAGCGGGGAGATGCTCATGCTGAACATCAGGCCTTTAGCGCCGATAGCCGGCTTGCTCGGCAGAGTTGCCGGAGCCTTGGCAGCTTCTTCCTCGGTCATGAGAACCGGACGGATAGCAGCATGCGGGCAAACGAAGGCGCACTGGTTACATTGGATACAGGTGTCCATCTGCCATTCCGGTACGTCAATAGCGATGCCGCGTTTTTCGTAAGCAGCAGTACCGCTCGGGAAGGTGCCGTCTGCATAATCAGCAAAAGCACTTACCGGCAGCTTATCGCCTTCCAGCTTGTTCATCGGAACGAGCAGCTTGTCAATGAACTCGTTGCCGGTTGCAGCTTGGGCAGCAGTATCGCCGGCCTCAGCCCAGCTTGCGGGAACGTCAACGGCAACAATAGCATCAATGCCTTTGTCGATAGCAGCATTGTTCATGTCGACAATGTTCTGGCCTTTCTTGCCGTAGGAATGCTCAACAGCATCCTTCAGGTATTTAACAGCGTCAGCCAGAGGAATAATATCAGCCAGCTTGAAGAAAGCGGACTGCATAATCATGTTGATGCGGCCGCCCAGACCGATTTCCTGAGCAATCTTAACAGCATCAATGATGTAGAATTTGATATCGTTCTTCGCGATGTAGCGTTTGAGCTGACCGGGCAGCTGTGCGTCGAGCTCCTCAGCGCTCCAGTTGCAGTTCAGCAGGAAGGTGCCGCCTTTTTTCAGGCCTGCGGTTACATCATATTTATGAACATAGGACTGATTGTGTACTGCAACAAAATCGGCAGCATCAATCAGGTACGGTGCCATAATCGGGGTATGACCGAAGCGCAGATGGGAAACGGTTACGCCGCCGGATTTTTTACTGTCGTAGGAGAAGTAGCCTTGAGCGTACATATCGGTGTGGTCACCGATGATTTTGATAGCGCTCTTGTTGGCGCCTACGGTACCATCACTGCCCAAGCCCCAGAATTTGCAGCCCTTAGTGCCTGCAGGAGTTACGTCTACGCCTGCTACGCACGGCAGAGAGGTATTGGTTACATCATCAGTGATGCTGATGGTGAAGTTGTTTTTCGGTTCTGCACTTGCCAGATTATCGAATACAGCTACGATATCGCCGGGCAGCAGATCTTTGGAGCCCAAGCCGTAACGGCCGCCGATAATCATAGGCTTGCGGTCGCTTGCATAGAAGGCAGCACGTACATCAAGATACAGCGGTTCGCCGAAAGCGCCCGGTTCTTTGGTGCGGTCCAATACAGCGATGCGTTTTACGCTTTGCGGAATTGCGCCCATGAAGTGCTCGATGCTGAACGGACGATACAGGTGAACTACGAGTACGCCAACCTTTTTGCCTTCTGCGTTGAGCTTTTCAACAACAGTGCGGACGGTTTCGGAAGCAGAGCCCATGATGATGATGATATCTTCTGCATCCTCAGCGCCGTAATAGTTGAACAGATGATATTCACGGCCGGTCAGCTTACTGATTTCGCCCATGTAATTCTCTACGATTTCCGGCAGAGCATTGTAATAGGTGTTAACAGCCTCGCGAGTCTGGAAGTAAATATCCGGGTTTTGTGCGGTGCCGCGGATAACAGGATTATCCGGGTTCAGGCCGCGTTTACGGAATGCATCTACCGCATCCTTATCCAGCAGCTTTTCAAGATTAGCATAATCCATAACCTCAATCTTCTGGATTTCGTGGGAGGTACGGAAGCCGTCGAAGAAGTTCAGGAACGGTACGCGACCTTTGATAGCACTCAAATGTGCTACGCCTGCCAGATCCATAACCTCTTGTACGCTGCCTTCAGCCAGCAATGCAAAGCCGGTCTGACGGGTAGCCATAACGTCCTGATGGTCACCGAAGATAGACAGAGAGCTTGTTGCCAGTGCACGTGCGGAAACGTGGAAAACTGCGGGCAGCAGCTCGCCGGCCATTTTATACATATTAGGAATCATCAAAAGCAAGCCTTGAGATGCGGTGTAGGTAGTAGTCAGCGCACCTGCCTGCAGGGAGCCGTGAACTGCGCCGGAGGCACCTGCCTCGGACTGCATTTCCATCAGCTTAACGGTTTGCCCGAAAATGTTCTTTTTGCCTTGGGCAGCCCATTCATCGACAACCTCAGCCATCGGTGAGGACGGAGTAATAGGATAAATTGCAGCAACATCGGTAAATGCGTAGGAAATATACGCAGCAGCTGTGTTGCCGTCCATTGTTTTCATTTTTACCATTGGATTCCCTTCTTTCTTGAAATCACAAAATTACTTGACCTTAATTTTTACAGGAAAAACTTTCCGGTTCATATAATTAGTATACACTATTCAGCCTTGTTTGTAAAATATCTGCATAAATGTATACAGCATTTTTGCGTAAATAAAATGTGAAAAAAGATGCCGCCGGTTAAGCAGCATCTTGAAAATATTTATGCTTCCAGATAAATCGCACTGTCAAGTTTTTCGGTCACATAGCCGATAATCTGTGTGCTCGGAGCAACAGCCCGCAGCTCTGCCAGACAGCCTTCTGCCTCCGCCGCGGGAACAGCACACAGCAGGCCTCCGCTCGTCTGCGGGTCGTAAAAAATATCCTGCAGCGCACGCGCGACAGCTCCCACAACACGCACACCTGCTTCGGCAAAATCACGGTTACGATAGGCGCTGGCAGGAATAAAGCCCATATCCGCCATCTCGTATGCTTCCTCGTGATAGGGCACAGCCTGCGCCTTCAGGTGCACGGTAACGCCGCTGCCCTGCGCCATCTCCAGACTGTGGCCCAAAAGCGCAAAGCCTGTCACGTCGGTGCAGGCATGCACACTGTATTTCACAAGCACATCATGCGCATATTTATTGAGCGTACTCATCTGCACATACAGCTTATCGAGCAGCTCCTGCTCTACTAAGCCGGCCTTTGCCGCCGTCGTCAGAATGCCTACGCCCAAGGGCTTTGTCAGCAGCAGTACGTCACCGGGTTGTGCGCCGCTGTTCGTCCACACATTTTCAGGCTTCACAAAGCCTGTCACCGCCAAGCCGTAAATCGGCTCCGCGCCGTGAATGGTGTGGCCGCCGGTGATAATTGCACCTGCTTCATAGGCCTTGGCATAACCGCCGCGCAAAATCTCCTGCACGGGTGCCTTGTCCATTTTCTCGGGAATGCACATGATATTCAGCGCCAGCTTCGGTTCACCGCCCATAGCATAAACATCACTCAGAGCGTTCGTCGCCGCAATCTGTCCGTACATAAACGGATTATCGACAATCGGCGGAAAGAAATCTGTTGTCTGCACAATCGCCAGATCGTCACTCACCCGATAAACACTGGCATCATCGCTTTTATCGTAGCCCACTAAAAGATTAGGATCATAATGCGTCTGAAAGCCTGCCAGCAGATTGCACAGCGTACCGGCACCGACCTTGGCCCCGCAGCCGGCACAGCTCGCCAGCTTCGTCAGCTTTACTTCGTTTTCCATAGCTCAAACCTCCGCTTATTCGGCAGCAGTATACAAAACCTCGTAGCCATTCTCCCGCTCACGCACTATCTGCTCCAGCTCCGGTGTCTGCAAAGACGTTGCATCTTCCAGCACCTCTGTTTTAAAAAATACGCAGGTACCGCAGCTGCTGCTCAGGCTGCGCGGCACAGGACGCACCTGCGCCTGCCAGCCGCGCTCCGTGCACAGATGCTGAAAGCGCACCGCACCGAAGTGCGAAAAGAACGTTGCAATATACTGCATCATTTGCTCAGGGACAGAGTAAATTCGCCGTCCTGCTCCGTTACCGCAACCTTATAGCCCTGATGCTGTGCGTAGCGTGTTACATTTTCCTTGGAGGTATTATTATCCACGATTACCTCATAAGCAGCCTCGCCGCTCATCATCGCCTGACGCGTCAGGATAACAGGTTCGGGACAGGAAAGTCCTCTTGCATCAATAGTTTTCATAGCGTTTCCTCACTTTTTATATGTATTCAGATAAGCAATCACAGTAACAACAACAATACCGATAACAACAGCAATCTGACCGTTGGCAGTAGGACCGTTGCCGCTGGATGCCAAACCGAAGTTATGCGCAAAGGCCGCGCCCACGATAAAGCCCAGCAAAGTTACTGCGCTGTCGGAGTTACCTTCGCCGGACAGCACCAGCTGACGCATCGGGCAACCGCCCAAGAGTACGCAGGCAAAACCCGCCAAGAAAAGGCCCAGCACGTTCCACAGCGCATCGGTGTGCGCAATAGGCTGCGCCGCAAAGCCCACCTTGAAAAAGGCACCGCCTGTTACAGAGGTCAGCACAACATTGCAAGCAGCAGCTGCCGCAACAACAGCCACAAAGCCCCACAGCATTTTAGTTTCTCTAAAGAGAATAAAATCGCGGATACCGGCAATCATGCAGAAGCGTGTGCGCTGCGTAAGATAACCGACTGCTACCGCAGCAATCAGGCTCACAGCAACAGCCGCATGCTTGGCACCGGGGCCGCCGCCTGCCTTAGTAAAGTGTATGAAGGCAGGTGCGGCAACGAGCAGCACCAACAGTACAACGGCAATCACCGACATAATGCTGCCTTCCGCCGCCGTCATCTTATAGGTACGCTTCAGGCTGTAGCCTCGGTTCAGGAAGAAAATTCCGGCATAAATTCCTGCCGCAAAGCCAACCAAGCCGACAACAGCGTTCAAGTCACCGCCGGCAATACGCAACAGCATTCTGAACGGGCAGCCCAAAAACATCAGACAGCCGATCATCGCAAAAAAGCCCAGCACAAAACGTGTCAGCGGAGAGCTGCCACCCTTCGGCGAAAACTCGCCGTGCATATAAGCTGCAGCCAAGGCGCCCAGCACCAGACCGCTGATTTCCGGACGGATGTACTGCACAGCCTTTGCGGCATGCAAGCCCAAGCCACCAGCAGTATCACGCAAAAAACAGGCAATACACAGGCCCATGTTGGCCGGATTGCCGAAAAACACCAGCATTGCTGCCACCAGGCCGATAACCGCACCTGTTGCAACAATCGTTACTTGTTCATTTTTCATAAAAAGCCTCCCCAAAATATTTCTTCGACAAAAGTATATCATAGCCCGCATGCTTATACCAATATCATTTATAGATAAAGCTGATTGATTTATTAGCTTTTCAGATAATTATATGATAGAATAGGCGTAACATGAGGAGGTACGGAAAATGCAGCAAATTTATCTCGACAACGCCAGCACCACCTTTCCCAAGCCACAGGCAGTTGCTGACGCAGTTTATCAATATATTACACATGCAGGTACCAACATCAGCCGCGGTACCTGCGCGACCACTACCGAGGACCTTGTTTTTGCCACTCGCGAGCAGCTTTGCCGCTTTTTCGGCGGCGAGGACAGCAAAAATGTTGTCTTTACGAAGAACATTACCGAAAGCCTGAATATCATCATCAAGGGACTGCTGCACAGCGGCGACCATGTGCTTGTTACCGCTATGGAGCACAACGCCGTCATGCGTCCGCTCCAGCAAATCGGCACAGAGCTTACTACTGACAACGCTCCCACCGATGCCATCACCTTCAGCCGAATCCCCTGCGACGCAGATGGTGCACTGCGTTTAGACGCTTTGCCGCAGCTTGTGCGCCCCAACACCAAAGCAATCATCATGACGCACGCCAGCAATGTCTGCGGCACGCTGCAGCCCTTGGCGGCAATCGGCAGCTTCTGCCAAAAGCATAACCTGAAATTCATTGTCGACAGTGCGCAAAGTGCCGGCGTCGTTCCCATCAACATGCAGGAAATGCACATCGACGCTCTCGCCTTTACGGGGCACAAGGGACTTTTGGCACCGCAAGGCATCGGCGGCTTTGTGCTGCTTGAAAGCATGATTGACGAAATAACACCGCTCATCGTCGGCGGCACCGGCAGCCTCAGCCATACGGAGCACCCCCCCCGCTTCATGCCAGATAAATTCGAAGCAGGCACGCTCAACCTTCCGGGCATCGCCGGTCTGCACGCTTCCCTCAGCTGGCTGCAGCAGCAGGGAATTGATAAAATCCGCACGCACGAGCTTACGCTTACGCAGCAGTTTTTAGACGGACTGCAACAATCAGAAGCGCAAAACTTATTGCGCATTGTCGGCAAAAGGAACTGCAGCGAGCGCATAGGTGTTGTTTCTATCAGTACAGATATAACAGATATCGCAGAGCTGGCCTTCATCTTAGCGGACAGATACGCCATCGCCACACGCGTAGGCCTGCACTGCGCCCCCAACGCTCACAAAACGCTCGAAACCTATCCCACGGGTACGCTGCGCTTTTCCTTCGGTTGGCACAATACTGCCGAGGAAGTCAATATTGCTCTGCAAGCATTGAAAGAGGTGCTCGCCCATGGACTTTAAACAGCTGCAAAGCTTTGTCACCGTAGTGCAGGAGGAAAGCTTCACGCAGGCTGCAGGCAGGCTTTTCGTGTCGCAGTCCACAGTCAGCACGCACATCCACCAGCTGGAAAGCGAGCTTAACACCAAGCTGATTCTGCGTACTACCAAAAGCCTGCAGATAACACCCAAGGGACGTGAGCTTTACGAATACGCACTGAATATTCTGGAGTTAAAGGAGCGCATGATTCAGGCCTGCTCCATCGAAAGCCGGCGTATCATCCACCTCGGTGCCTCCACCATCCCCTCAGCTTATATCCTGCCGCAGCTTTTAGCCGACTTCGGCAAGCTGCATCAGGATATTTACTTCATCATTCACCAGAGTGACAGTCAAGGCATCATCAACGGCCTGAAGGACGGACTTTTCAACCTTGGCTTTATCGGCATGAGCTGCGAGGACAGCGACTTCTGCTGCCAGCCTTTCTGCAAGGACCGCATGGTAGTCATAACTCCGGTCAACGAGCATTTTCTGCAGTATAAGCAACAAAAGGAAAATGTGCTGCCGGAGCTTTTACGCGAGCCGCTGATTCTGCGCGAAAAGGGCAGCGGCAGCAAAAAAATGGCAGATAACTTTCTGGCGCACAGCGGTATTTCCGAGGACGCGCTGCAGATTATTGCCCGCGTCAACGATCAGGAAACCATCAAAAACCTTGTCGCCGGCGGTATGGGAATTTCCATTATCTCGGAAAAGGCAGCGCACAACTTTCTGCAGGAAAAACGTTTGCTGGTCTTCGAGCTGCCACAGGCCTTTTCCGAACGCAGCCTCTACCTCATCTACCGCAAAAATTATCTGCTGCCAAGCTACGTCAAGGAATTTCTCGGCTTCATCAGCCAAAGCAAATTATAAGCATAACAAAACGAGTACGCACAGGACGAATCCCGGCGTACTCGTTAATTTTTACATATTTACTTGACGATTGTCACAGGCACATCAGCGTTTTCCACTATGGCGCTGCTGACACTATTGCGGAACAAGCCTTCCAAAACTCCCATGCCTCTGCTACCCAGCACGATACCGTCACATTCCTGCTCACCTACAGCACGCAGGATACTTTCGGCAATATCGTTGTCGTTTTCCAGCAAATAGGTACAGTCAATGTTCTTGCCGCTGAGAATCGCATGTGCGGCATCAAGCACTTCATCACCCATCTGAACATACAGGCAATCGCTTCCAAATTCCACAATATGCTGTTTCATTCTGCCGGAAAGCACCGTCATAACCACCAGCGAGCCGCGCGTATAGCTTACAAGCTCACAGGCATATTCCAATGCTCTCCAGGAATGCTCCGTACCGTCAATAGGTACAAGAATGCGTTTCAGCATTTTATTTTACAATCAGCACAGGTACATTTGCATATTGAGCAACCTTAGAGCTTACGCTGCCAAGGAAGAATTCAGCAATACCGGAAAGGCCACGGCTGCCGATTACAATTGCATCTGCGCCGGTCTTTTTAGCCATAGCAATGATGCGTTCGGACGGATGGCCAACCTCCAGGCTGAATTTGGTTTCGCCTTCGTAGGTGCTCAGACGCTCCTGCGCCATTTCGAGAACCTTGTCACCGATTTTCTCCAGCTCACTGTTGCCCTGGCTTACAGTTGCGTGATCCAGAGGCACTGCCAGCAAAGCAGCATTGTTATATGGTTGGATTACATTGATTACATGCAGTTCGCCGCCAAACTTTTTGCCAAGCTCTACAGCAGTATCCAGTGCTCTCCAGGAGCCTTCACTGCCATCTACAGGAACAAGAATCTTTTTAAACATAACAACGCACCTCCATAATAATGCACATGTTGTAATTTATTTATTATATTTTTTACAAGAAGAGGCTTTTTTTCTTCTTACGTTATATATTCTGCTTTAGCGCAAAAAATCCTGCCTGAATTACTCGCGGCCGCGATTTTTTCTTTTTTCGTGGATGCGGGCAGATTTCTTGCTGAACTTTTTCGGTTCGTCAGCCAGCTTTGCCAACTCGGAAGGAGATTGCTCCTTAGCCTCGGCAAAGTTTTCGCCCTTCACAAAGCGGAAATAAATCGCAATGCCGGCAATCAGCACCAGAGGAATGCTGCCGATAATATAACGGTAGCTCTGCGGTGCAGCCATTGTGATAAAGTCATAGATAACGATACATGCAGGCACCAGAATAATCTGTCCCACGCGGGCGAGGAAGCCGTCCTTACCCATAAAGCGCACTACCATGCCATAAGCCAAAAAGGCTACCGCAAAGGAAACGAAAGACATAAATACCAAAAACGCAAAAAACTCAAAATTCATCTAAAAAAGCACCTTCCTTAATTCTTCTGTCCGCAGGCACGGGCACCAATGACGCGCGCAGCCCAGACACCGCTGGCACTCGCCTGCGATAATCCGCGTGTAATACCGGCACCGTCGCCTACCGCAAACATATTCGCAACCTTGGTTTCCAGATTACTGTCCAGTTCGAGGCGTGCGCTGTAGAATTTCACCTCTACGCCGTAAAGCAGCGTATCCGCATTTGCCATACCTGGAGCAATCTTATCCAACGCATAAATCATTTCAATAATATCATCAAGATGGCGTTTAGGCAAGACCAAACTTAAATCTCCCGGCGTTGCACTGAGCGTCGGTTTGGTAAAGCTCTTAAGCATACGCTTTTCATTCGTGCGTCTGCCCTTGACCAGATCGCCGAAGCGCTGCACCAGCACTCCGCCTCCCAGCATGTTGGAGAACGAAGCGATGCGCTTGCCGTACTGCAGCGGCTCGTGGAAGGGTTCGGTGAACTTGCTGCTCACCAAAAGCGCAAAGTTGGTGTTCTTGCTGTGCATTTTGGGGTCGCGGTAGCTGTGGCCGTTAACCGTAATAATGCCGTCCGTGTTTTCCGCAACCACATAGCCGTAGGGATTCATACAGAAGGTGCGCACAACGTCATTATAAAGCGAGGTACGGTACAAAATTTTTGCCTCATACACCTCGTCGGTGATATGCTTGAACACCTCTGCCGGCACCTCCACGCGCACGCCGATATCCACCTGATTGTTGATAAAATCAAGGCCCATCTTGGCGCACTGCTCAGTGTACCATTCCGCACCGGCGCGACCGGGAGCGGCAATCAGATACTTGCAGGCAACCTTCTCGCCCTTGTTCAGCTCCAGCACGAAGGTTCCGTCCTCCTGACGGCAAATTTCTTCAACCGCGGTATTGCAGCGGATTTCAATCTTATCCTCCAAAAACTTATGGATGTTTTCCATAATCACGAGGTTGTTTTCCGTACCCAGATGGCGTACCTTGGCGTTCAGCAGATGCAAGTCGTATTTCAACGCCTGCACGCCTATTTTGCTGTTCTTGGTAGAAAAATATTCACCGGGAGCACCATGACGGCAGTTCAGCTCATCAACATAATCAATCAGCTCTATAACCTTGTCCTCCGGCAGATATTCGTTCAGCCAGCCGCCGAATTCCGTCGTAAAATTATATTTGCCGTCCGAAAAAGCACCGGCACCGCCAAAACCGCGCATAATGCTGCAGGGGTTGCAGTTAATGCAGTGGTCAACCTTCTTGGCTGCCAGCGGGCAGAAGCGCTTTTCGATCGTATTGCCGGCCTCCAGCATAATAACCTTCAGTTGCGGATACTTCAGCACAAACTCATAGGCGGCAAAAATTGCGGCAGGACCGCCACCGATAATGGCTACATCATACATAAATTCTCCTCCTCGTCATATCCCATAAAAAAACCGCAGCCTCATTTTTTAACTGCGGTTTATCAGCTTATTGCTGTTGTTCCTGCTGATTGCGCAGGTAGCTTGGCTGCGGCGAGCCGTTTCTGATATCCTTGTATCCCTCTGCCGCCTTACGCATAAAATCTGTTACCAGATAATCAACCTCACCCATCACCACTAAGGCATGGGTTGCATTCTTTTCCAAGAAAGGCAGAATCTTTTCGAGGTTCTCCTTTTTATCTACCAGCTCCACAACAACCGGGAAATTGGCATTGCCGCTGATAAATGTGCTGACAGCACGGCCGACCCCGCGCACCTTGCTGGCATAGCCTTCAATACCCTTGATAACAGTACCGCCGGCAAGGCCCAAAGAGCGTGCTTCACGCAAAATTGCTTTATAAAGCGGAATATCCTCAAAGAGAACATCCTCGCCTGTATAAATCTTTAAATACGAGGTTTTGTTAAATTCTAAAGCCATGGTTCTACACCTCCAGCCATCATTTCATTTTTGCTTATATTATTATAATTCGGCGCTAAGTAAACAATTCCTGCAATATACAGGCAAAAAATTCTTATCATTGCATTTAGGACTTGTCAGCAGAACGATAATACTTTATGATATAAGCGTATGATTTGATTATTGAAAGAGGGTATAAAGCATGACAAAATTACATACCGGACTTACCGGCACCGCTAACGTAACCGTAACCGAGGCTAATATTGCCGCTACTATGAAAAGCGGCTCCCTGGCTGTTTTTGCAACTCCCGCTATGTGCGCACTTATGGAGGAAGCCGCCTGCGCCGCAGTCAACGCTCATCTGGAGAAAGGCAGCGGCACTGTAGGCATCAGCTTGAATATTACGCATGACCGCGCTACCGCTATGGGCGACAGTGTTACCGCTACCGCTAAGCTGACTGCGGTTGACGGACGCAAGCTGACCTTTGAGGTTAGTGCTGCGGACAGCAAGGGGGTTATCGGTAAGGGTACGCATGAGCGTTTTATTATTGATAATGAAAAGTTTATGGCAAAGGTGAATAGATAATTCGGGGATTTTTAAAGGCGTTCTACCGCAGTTCGGTAGGACGCCTTTTGGTGTTTAATGTGGTGTTACGCGCTCAGCTTGGAGGCCAGCTCACGCACCTCTGCTTCCGAAAGCTTGGAGTGACGGACGGTAAATTCGATGCTCATACCGTCAGCCAAGAGTCCTTTTGCAAATTCAATATTTTTCTCTTTGGCAGCTTTTTCTACTGCTTCCTTCTCTCTCTTTGCAAGTAATTTTTCAAATACATCGCCCATGTTCGTCAACCCCTTTTCTGTTTCCTTAAAATATCTTGCCTTTTCTGCTAATTCCGGATAATACATATCATTCGGATTACTACAGTTGAAATCGTGCATCAGGCGTCCGAGTGGTGTGTTGTCCTTAATTTTATTATTTACATAGATGATATGCGAACCATCCGCAAAATCTACATTGTTTTCTTCGATTCTTCTGTTGATGTGGTATATTGGCAATCCGCCCTTCAGCACATCATACTGCGTGATAAAGATAACGTAATTATCCGGTAATTTTTGGTATACTTCACCCTTTGGCAAACTGTGAGCGTCCAGCAGGCTCAAATGATAGCGCGCTCTGCGTGCTGCAGCGCCACTGCTGTGGTTCTGTACTTCTACATTGAAGAGCTTACCGTTTTCTTCCTGCGCCAAAATGTCCAGCTGCAAGTCATGTCCTGACAGGTTTTTCAGCTTCTGTTGCGTTACGGCTTTTACCACTTTTATCTTATCATTATTCAGGATAATTCGCAATAACAGCGCTGTACGCTCCGTATCATTTTCAAAGACCTTATTCATAAAAATATCATCCATTAAAGTTAATTTGGCAATGGATTCTCTGGTATCCGCTCTCAGGTTTACCATTCGTTCAACTCCCTCCTTCAAAAAACGCCTTATGTACTACTCAATAATACATAAGGCGTTCTCAATGACGCTGAGACGACTATACTTCGGGCAGGCGTGCAAAATCTTATGGGTTTATATTATCAGAAAATTGCATAAATATCAAGAATGATTTGAAAATTCGGTAATTGTGTTTGAGAAGTAAGGCGTTCTACCGCAGTTTGGTAGAACGCCTTTGGTGTTGGTAGGTGTGACTCTTATACGCTCGATAAACTCATGCTAATACAGACTAAAAGACGATTTAAAACTGCATTAGTCCATTACTTGTGGTTGGGTCGACCTAGTCCAATTTTTGTGCTCTATTAAGGCCTGGTACATTTTGTGGTTTCGCTAGTACATTCTTGTGCTCGAGCTAGTCCAAATCTGTGGGTCAACCTAGTACAGCTTTTGTGGTCGTAGGCAAAAATTCCCTGTTCAACAATAAGCTAGAGTGCCTTGTACAGACTAAAATTTCTGCACAAGCCACATCTAAACAAATAAATCCTCCTTCGTTAAAATAGTAATGCCTATATTACTAAGACGAAGGAGGATTTTTTATCTATGCGTCAGTTTATCACAAATATGCTTAACATTCAAGAAGATAAGATTGAGGAACTACAAACCATTGTGCATTCCGACGGCTCAATCATTATTAATCTTAAGCTAAATGTCACCTCTAAGATTTGTCCATTCTGTTCCAGACCTGTAAAAATTCATGGTTACTACCCAAGAACTCTTACACACTCTACACTGGTCAACCGTAAATGCAGCATTGTTTATCGCCAAAGAAGATTCATCTGCCCAAAATGTTCTTATTCTTTTAACGAACATAATCCCTTTACTAAAGCCAATGACGGACTAACTCACGAAACCAAAATTAATATTTTGAAAGATTTAAAGCATCCAGAAGACACTTATACCAGTGTTGCTGAACGATACCATGTTTCCAAAGCTACTGTTCTAAGATTATTTGACAAACACGTAGATATTATGCGTAAGCCTTTACCAATGGTATTATCCATAGATGAGCACTATTTCCCTGAATCTGATATGGATTCGCTTTACTGCTTCCTGCTCATGAATTTTATCACAGGTGAAGTAATAGATGTACTTCCTACACGCAGAAAGCATTCCCCATGCTCGTCAGCTCGTATCTTCTGGTCCGTATGGAAGGCAGAATTGAAAAGCTGAGTGCCAATATCGATACCTTAACCCGCGTTCTGCAGGAAAGACTTGTGATGCAATTTCCATATGCACAGCAGTAAATAGTATATACAAGCAAAAATATACTAAAGACTAATCATATGGCACAGGGGCTGTCGTACACAACAAGTACGGCAGCCTCTTATTCATTGAAAAACTAAAACCGCCCCCAAACCTAGTCTGAGAGCGGTTCTTTTTGTGGTAATCCCGGCCACGCGTACCCGCAAGGGTGAAATCGAACTGGCGACTTTTCCTCTCGGGTAAGCATGTACGGCAATCTTATTCATTTGGTGATCCCGGCCAGAATCGAACTGGCGACCTACCGCTTAGGAGGCGGTTGCTCTATCCTACTGAGCTACGGAACCATAACAACAGCTCAGGCAGAACTCAAGCCTTTCCACCCAAGCTGTATTAAATATTATACCGCAAAAACAAAATACTGGCAATGAGGAAACAGCAAGTTATGCGTCAGCAAGCTTCTCCTCTTTTTCCTTTGCCAAAAACTCCGCCACAGCAGGCAGATTAGCAAAAATAAACTGCTGCGCTGCCTGCGGATAAAGGTTAATATAATAAATCTCTCCGGTGGCTTGTCTTACACGCTTTTCGGTAACAATACCCAACGCAGAACCCTTTTCTGTCGGAATTTTATTGCGCCCATCCTCGGGCAACTGCAGATAACCGGTATTTTCCAACCATCTGCCAAGCTCCACCGTAGTAAGATTATGCATTTCCTTATCTGCAAAGGTATCATTAATATATTTTACAAGCTTTGTGATATTGGTAGCTTCAGTCATAGGCTGCAGCCTGCTCAGGTCATCCTGCTCCACAACAAAGCTGCTTTTAACTGCCTTAGGAGTTTTGGGTGCAACCTTAAAGCTCGTGCTCTGCGACACCAGATTCATAATCTTGCCGTAAACAGCAATAACCTCTGCGGCATCGGCAAGCGCCTCCTGTACCTGCGCGCTCTGCACAACCTCCAGCGACAGCTCCTCTTCGGCAAAAGGATGTCTGTTTTGGCTCATACGGTAAATAACATTGTAAGCATTGCGTAATTTGTTGATATCCAGCATCTGCATTTCTCCTATTCTTCACACAATTTTTATAAACAAAAAGGCAGACTCTGCTAAATCAAGAGTCTGCCCTAAAACAATCAGAAGTTAATGTGCTTCTGCCAACACCTCAGCGGCAATATCGTCAGCCATTCCCGGAGGCATGCTCCATTCAACACGCACGCCGGTTTTACCCCAAAGACGGGTGAGCGCTACCTGAAACGCCTCCTTACTGGAAAGCGGCTCCAGCGTTATCGTAGCAAAATCACGAATAGTATCACCCTGCGGTACATCCAGGCTCAACGGAGTTGCCAGATACTTCTCGACAGCAGCCTTGGCTTCGGCAACAGCCTCCGGCAAGGTTACTACGGCAGTCTTATCCGCTTCGTTATATTCTACATAGCCATAATGGCAATTATAATTCAAAGTTACAGCATAATTACTCATTTTAATCCCCCTCTGCTCTTGTTACTAATTATAACAACTTAAGCACATAATATCAATATAAGGATTTAAGTAAG